>Ga0268262_10000805_pt1 | contig 40668 bp, 40 predicted proteins | sample TergutNc150P3_FD_190354 | JGI IMG/M metagenome (GOLD analysis project Ga0268262, IMG submission 190354) | Nasutitermes corniger P3 segment gut microbial community from laboratory colony in Florida, USA - Nc150 P3 (SPAdes) (version 2) | ecosystem: Host-associated > Arthropoda: Insects >...
ATAATTATTCCAAAAAAACATTTAAAATTTATAAAGATTATACAATAGAAATAAATATTGAGGAAAAAAAAGAAAGCAAAAAAGTAGAAAAATATACTAAATCTTACAAAATTAATAATGGTGGTAATTTTTATGAATTGAAATAACAATTAATTCTGAACAAAGCCAAAATACTCCCCAATAATCTTAATCCCCTTCTCTATCTGTTCAAGTGTCGCATTTGAAAAATTCAACCTCATAGTATTTTTTCCACCACCATCTGGGAAAAAGTGCGTGCCGGGCAAATATGCCACGCCAAGATCAACAATGTCTTTGAAACACGCGAGCAAATCGCGTTCATCGTCAAAATAGCCCCATACAAACATGCCGCCGTGGGGAATTTGATATTTGAAGGATTTGGGAAAATACTTTTCAATGCAATTCACCATTTGGTCGCGTTTTTCCTTGTATATCGGGATAATGTTTTTCAAATGCTCGGCTAAATTGTTTTTAAGAAACTCCGCCACTATAATTTGACTAATGGATGATGAGCAAACATCCGTGGATTGCTTGGATATGTTGAACCGCCCGATTATCGCTGGATTTGCAACCGCCACCGCAATACGCATAGCAGGTGCGATGATTTTGGAGAAGCTCGCCAAATACACCACGTTTTCACTTTTGTCAAAACACTTAATGGAGGGCACCGCTTCGCCTTCAAAACGTATTTGCGAATATGGGTCGTCTTCTAAAACCATTACACCATATTTTGCGGTGATTTCGGCAATTTTTTTGCGGTTCTCTATGCTGTAAGTGCCACCTGTGGGGTTGCCGAATGTTGGAACGGCGTATAAAAATTTCGGTTTGTGCGTTTTGATTTTCTCTTCCAAATCAGTTAAATCAAGCCCCTCGTTATTAGAGCTAACCCCTACCGCTTTTGCTTCGTAAGTTTGGATAATTTGCAAGGTGGATAAATATGTTGGGTTTTCCACGAGCACCGCATCGCCTTTATTTACAAAAGTTTTGCACATAAATTCAATGCCTTGTTGCCCGCCGGAGAGGACAATCATATCTTGCAACTCGGCATTTACGCCTTTATATTCAGCGAGAAAACTTTTTAATTGCTCCAAGAGCAATGCTTTGCCAAACGTGGATTCGTATTGAAGGCTCTCTATAACTCCATATTTTGAGATGATATTTTGCAAAATACCCTCAATTTGCTTTGAGGGCAAAGTTTGCGTAGCAGGCATTCCACCGGCAAAAGATATGATATTTCCCTTTTTCAATAGGTCAAAAATTTCCCTTATTGCGCTACCGTGAACGTTTTTTAGCTTGTCGCTGATTTCGTATTCCATATTGGAAATATAGTAAGTGAAAAATTCATTCAAGGGGGAATTTACTATTTTCCCCAAGTGCTAGAATCCATAATAAAAGAAACGGCGGAGAACGCAACAGCTTCGGTTATCTGGCTGCACGGGCTTGGTTCCGATGCACAGCACTTTGCGGATAAAGTTCCCAAACTAGGGCTGCCTCGTAACGCGGCTATCAGATTTATTTTCCCCAATGCCCCTATAAAATCCATAAAAGCGCACAATGGCAAAAAAATGCAAGCCTGGTGCGACCTTTTTCTTATGGCAGATGGGGTGAGCTTTGACTTGGAAAACCCAGACATAAAAGGCATAGAGGAAAGTTCCAAGCTAATAGCAGAGATAATAGACGCAGAAATAGAAAAAGGCATAAAGTCCGAAAATATTTTCCTCGTAGGCTTTAGCCAAGGCGTGGTAGCAGCCCTGCACACCGCCCTATTCTACCCAAAAAAACTCGCGGGCGTAGCCTGTCTATCTTCCCATTACCCTATAACAAGCGCAATGCCGTTGAACGGAATAAACGCAAAACTCCCGATATTTTTCGGTCACGGAACCCACGACGAAGTTGTGCCGGAATCTCTTAGCGAAAAAACTTATGAATTTTTCAAGTCAAACGGGAACCCTGTTGAAAGGCACACTTATCATAATATGTGGCACACGGTGTGTTTGGAGGAATTGAAAACGCTGGGTGGGTGGATTTTAAGATATTTATCCAATTAGCATTCCCCCCTTGAATGGAGATTTTTTAACAAAAATCACCATTCGTCCCCCCGTTTTTCCGCTCGGAGAGCTAACGGGGGGAACGCCACAGCGAAATTCATAGTTAATCGGTGGCTACGTTAAAGTTAAAATTTGCATTTCACGCCGAAAAACCTGCTATCTACGCTGTACCCCCTTGACAAATGCTGAAAATATTGCTATATTTGGACCCTAATACGGCAACATCAGCAAAATTTTGTTGTTTTGCCCCCACCCTAGAAACGAGGTAACTATGAAACTCATTCTCTGCGCACTGACCATTGCGGTTCTTGCTTCATGTTCTTTATTTAAAGAACCAACTTGTGATATCCCATCACCATACCGGAACACAGGAACTTGTAAAACCGAGCTTGGTGTGGGCGAATCGTGTAGTTGCCAAGTAGCCGGTATGGCCTATTGCCAATATGAATGTCAAAAGGCTAAATAAGAGATGTAATTTTCTACATTTTCTCTTGTGTCAGACGGTATTGTTGTAACAGGTACATTTACAGACGACTCCTTTGCTATGGATGTGGCGCAGTTCTTGGGAGTGCGCGGCGATATTTCAGATGAAGTGTCGCTTAAAACCTATGCAAATAGCGAGTTTTGCCCGCGTTATATCTCCGATATTGAAGACTTGGAGAGAGTGGGTCGCTATTTGGAAGGCAAGGTTGTTATTATATGCTCGGTTTCGCTCTCCGACAGAAGCCGCAACGACTGCGCAATGCGAAATATGATTTTGGCGCGAGCCGCAAAAGACAATGGTGCAAAAAGGGTGGTTTTAATTGAGCCGGATTTGTTCTATTCCGCCCAAGACAGAGGGGCTTATCGCTTTGGAGAAATTGAAAAAGACCGAGAAATTTTGGATTTGAAAAAATTTGACGGACAAGCATTCACCTCTTTGCTTTATGCCAAGTTATTAAAAGAAGCTGGCATAGATACGGTAATAACCGTTCACAACCATTCTATAAAAGTTGAAAATCTTTTTAGAGATATTTTTGAGGGAGATTTTCACAACCTTATTCCCGCAGAAATATATGCACATTACATAAAAACCTCGGATTTTGTTCAAACAGGCAAAAACGGTGATAATTTGGTAATTGTTTCGCCAGACAAAGGTGCAGCACCATTTGGGCATAGAGTGCTAGACGCGCTTAGCCTTAGCGAATGCAAACGAGTGATATTGGATAAAAAACGCACAGGCGAGCGCGAAGTAAGCATGGCTTTGAACCCTGCAAGCGAGGTGGATATTGGTTATTTAACGGGCAAGGATGTTATTATTTTAGATGATATGGTTCGCACGGGTTCGACCATTGTTCAATGCTGCGAATATTTGAAAATGAGCGCAAACCCGCGGCGGGTTTGCTTTGGCGTTACGCATTTCTATTCCAGCCACGAGGCTCGCGAAAAACTGAACAGCCCCTTTATAGATGAAATTATGACCACCAACACCCTGCCCGATATTTTGAACCGAGACTGCCAGGGCAGGCTAAGGCGAAAAATGGTTGTGCTGAAACTAGGCCAGTGGATAGCTCGCTATGTTCTCCGTATGTTTGATATGGACTACAGCTATTTGAGCAAGCAATTCTATATGGTGGATATGTCTTCTAAAAATCCAAGATGGCCGCCACCTAGCTTTTTGAAGTAGCGTTTTCCGCTTACCCCAAAGCCTGCTCTAAATCAGCGATAATATCGTCAATATGCTCAGTGCCAATGGAAAGCCGAATGGTACCTGGCTTTACGCCCTGTTCCAAAAGTTCATCCTCATTGAGCTGTGAATGCGTTGTGCTTGCCGGATGTATAACCAAAGATTTTGAGTCTGCCACATTTGCAAGGAGGGAGAACAACTCCAGTTTATCTATGAATTTCTTTGCCTGCTCCGCTCCGCCCTTTATTTCAAAAGTGAAAATTGAGCCTGCACCTTTGGGGAAATATTTTTTATACAAAGCATTATCCGGGTGTTCCGGCAAAGATGGGTGGTTAAGGGATTCCACCTGCGGATGCTTGCGCAAATACTCCACCACTTTAAGCGCATTCTCCACGTGGCGTTCCACACGCAGAGAGAGGGTTTCCAAGCCTTGAAGGAAAAGGAAGGAATGGAATGGGCTTATGGTTGCTCCGGTATCTCTCATCAAGGTGACCCGAATCTTTATTATATAAGCGAGATTTCCCACCGCCTCGGTGAAGACTACGCCGTGATAGCTGGGATTTGGTTTAGACAAACCTGGGAATTTATCATTCGCTGCCCAGTTGAATTTTCCAGAGTCCACTATCACGCCGCCTATAACCGTTCCATGGCCGCCTATGAATTTGGTGGCGGAATGCACAACCACATCTGCGCCGTGCTCAAAGGGGCGGAACAAGTTGGGTGGCGAAAAGGTGTTGTCCACAATAAGCGGAATGCCGTTCTTGTGCGCAATAGCCGCGAGCGCATCAATGTCAACAATGGTGGAATTAGGGTTTCCAAGCGATTCCACAAACAAAGCTCTGGTTTTTTCGTTAATCGCCTTCTCAAAATTCTTAGGGTCGTTGCCATCCACGAAAGTCGTGGTTATGCCAAGGTCGGGCAGAGTGTTGGCAAAAAGGTTATATGTTCCGCCGTAAATGCGTTTATCAGATACTATATTATGCCCCGATGTTGCGATATTTTGTATAGCATAATTTACCGCAGCCGCCCCCGAAGAGGTTGCCAAAGCACCCACGCCCCCTTCAAGAGCTGCCATTCGCTGCTCAAATACGTCTGATGTTGGATTCATCAAGCGTGTGTAAATGTTGCCGCCTTCCGTCAAGGCGAATCTTCCGGCTGCCTGAGCGCAATCCTTGAACACGTAGGATGTTGTTGCGTAAATGGGCACAGCCCTTGCATCGGTGGTTGGGTCTGGTTTTTCTTGCCCAGCGTGAAGTTGAAGCGTTTCAAACTTGCGGTTTTTCATAGAACTCTCCATTTTATATACATATAACACATATATGTATAGTATGTTTATACTATAATATAGTAAAAATGCTTTTATCCAATTTTTTCAAAGCCTCATTTACCTGAGCTTTAGTCACAATAAGCGGAGGCAAAAACCGCAAAACATCTGTTCCGGCACGCAAAATGAGCAAACCTTGTTCCCTGCAAGCGGCAATTACGTCTGCCACAGGTTTTTTGCATTCAATCCCAAGCAGCAAGCCACAGCCGCGAACCTTGCCGAGGCAGGGATGTTTTTTTGCAAGGGCTTCCAAACCGTTTTTCAACTGCAAAGAGCGTTCCTTTACATTTGAGAGAATTTTAGGCTTTGAAATAATCTCCAAAACGGCAAGACCCGCAGCGCAAGCGATGGGATTGCCGCCAAAGGTGGTTCCGTGGTCGCCGGGTTTTAGGCACTGCGCAATTTCTGCGCCCATAAGCACCAAGCCTAGCGGCAAGCCTCCACCCAAAGATTTTGCCCAAGTTGTGATATCTGCATTTATGCCAAAAAGTTCCGAACAGGAAATTGCCCCGCAACGCCCAAACCCAATTTGAATTTCATCTGCTATAATCAGGCAGCCGCTTTGCTTTTTAAGCTGGTTTATAGTTTCTATAAATTTTTTTGAAGGCATCAAAATACCGCCTTCCGCAACCACAGGCTCAAGCATTATGGCTGCTGTGTTTTTGCCAACTGCCTTTTGCAATTCCTCTGCATTGTTCCATTCCACGTGCTTGAATCCGGCAGGCATTGGACCAAAGCCCTCTTTTAGCTTTTCTTGCCCAGTTGCAGCAAGCGCACCGTAGGTGCGTCCGTGAAAACCATTTTTAAATGCTATTATTTCAATGCGACTATTATGAAAATATTTCCTCGCGAATTTTATAGCAGCTTCATTTGCCTCCGTGCCAGAATTGCAAAAAAAGGCTTTGCCATTTTCTTTGCCGAATTTTGTTAGCGAGAGCATTTTTTGAGCGAGCTTTATTTGCGGCAAATTTGGAAATAAATTTGAGATGTGCGAAAATTTTTCGCTCTGCTCCCTTATTGCTTTTTTTATGGCAGGGTGAGAGTGCCCAAGCGCATTTACGGATATTCCGCTTGCAAAATCCAAATACTCCTTTCCCTTGCCATCAAAAAGCAAAGCACCATTTCCGTGCGTGAAGTCCACATTTGCCTTTGCATAGGTCGGGGCTATGATTTTTGAGTCTTGCTCGTGAAAATTTGTTTTCATTTAGGGAATGTAGAAAAAACCCTCCCCACCAACTCCAAAAAATAATCCTCACTCCAAATTTCTGTGTCTTGAGGATTTTTCAAAAAAGGCATAACATCACTTTTAACGGCGTTTATATCAACAGATTTTATTCTTTTCGCAAGAGAGAGTTTCAAACTCTTTTCCTTTTTTAGTAATCTCAATGTTTTTTCCCACAGACAAAAACTCTTCCCTTATGAATGGAAAATAATTTTGCAAATCAAATTTCAAATTGGCGGTGATGAGCAACAAATCGCAAAGTGCCTTTTCGGGAGTTGCAATTAAGTAGGTGTAATTGTCCCCAACAAATTCCTGCTTAAAACCTATGGAATAAATTTTACTTGGAATGCTTTGATATTCAAACAAGCCAAGCGAGGTTTTGAATTTTTTGCTTCTTTTAAAAGTTACGGAACGCATAACTTCAGTCCTCTCAGGTATAATTCCATAAAAAGACAAAGCCGTTTCCAACGATACATAAGATGGTCCATACAGATGATTTGCTATCAGTTCTCTTGATAATAACTGCTTGTGAATTGCAGGCGAACTCACATACAACCCCCTTTTTACCCTTATAATTTCCTTCTTTTTTTCCATGTATGCAATTTTATCTTTTTGGAGAATTGTATTTGGCAAGCATGGTGTATAAGTTAGCCGTGCGTAGGGGAACTACCCCGCAATTGTCTAAAATGGCGTGGAACATAGGGTATAATATAGAAAATTTTGCACAGATAATCGGAAAAATTCCGAGTTGGCGAGTAAAAAATGTAGTTTCACTTCCCCGCTTCCAACCAATTATTCCCCACCCCCGCATTGGCAACAATCGGAACATCCAAAGTCAACGCATTTTCCATTTCGCTTTTAATCATTTGCGAAAACTCAACCGCTTTTTCCGCTGGGCATTCAAACACAAGTTCATCGTGGACTTGCAAAAGCATTTTCAGCGGCAAGTTTTCAGTTTTTATTTTGCGCTGCAAACGGAGCATTGCCTCCATAATCAAATCGGCCGCGCTGCCTTGAATTGGCGTGTTCATGGCTACGCGCTCCGCTGCCGCTCGCTCCTGATGGTCGCTCGCGTTCAGTTCGGGCAAGTAACGCCGCCTCTTTGCCATTGTTTCCACAAAGCCGTTTTCTCTTGCGGTTTTCACAACTTCCTCAAAATATTCTTTCACCTTGCTGTAAAAACTGAAATACCCATTTATAAATTCCACCGCTTTGGAACGGGCAATGTGCAAATCTCTTGCAAGCCTGAATGCACTCATTCCGTAAATTATCCCAAAATTCACAACCTTTGCGGATGCCCTCATTTCGTGGCTAACCTCGCTTGTCCCAAAAATTTTCGCAGCCGTTATGCTGTGAACATCCTCTCCTTTTGAAAAAGCATTTTTTAACTCTGGGTCTCCGCTCAAATGAGCTAACATTCTCAGTTCTATTTGCGAATAATCAACAGAGATTATCTTCCAATTTTTTTGGCTTGGAACAAATGCCGCTCTTATTTTTTTGCCATCTTCACTCCTTACCGGAATGTTCTGCAAATTTGGGTTCACGCTAGAAAGCCTGCCTGTGGCTGTGCCCCAGGGCAAAAAGGTTGTGTGTATGCGGTTTGTTATGGGCGATACCAATTTTGGCAGGGCTTCTGTGTAACCACCTTGCAGTTTTTGAAGTTCACGCCAACTCATAATGCAACCCAAAATCTCGTTGGACTCCGTGCTTTCGGCGAGCATTTCCAAAGTTTCGGCATCTGTGCTTGGGCCGCTTGCATTTTTTTTGAGCACTGGGAGTTTTAGTTTCTCATATAAAATATTTGCTAGTTGTTTGTGCGAGGCTAAGTTAAAATTTTCACCAGCTATTTCAAAAATTTGTTCTTCAAGTTCTGCAATTTTTTTCTTAAATTCTGCATCGAGAGCAGCCAATGCCTCATCGTCTATTGAAATGCCAAGGTTTTCCATTTCATAAAGACATTTTATCAAGGGCATTCCCTTGGTTTCAAAAAGCTCAGACAAATTTCTTTTTTTGAGTTCTTCCCTATTCTGTTCCCATTTTGAAAAAAGAAAAGCGGCATTTTCTGGTTCGCTTTTGTTATACGCACCGGGGTTCAAAAGCCACTGGGCATAAAGAACATCTACTACCTTGCCACTTGGCCAGTCTTTCCATTTTTTTACATTGTAAAAAACAAGTTCTAAATCTTGCTTTGCAAAAATTTCCTTTAGCCATTCTTCAAAGAGCGTTTTGTCTTTTGATAGTTCGTAATATTTATTTTCGTTTTTGCTGATGGTAATCGTTTCGTTTTCAAGTGAGAAAGCCAAAATTTTTGCGGAGCTTAAATCTGCATCCATTTTTTGCAAAGCTTCTGCGCTATCAACAATGGTTCTTTCTGATTTTGGCTGCAAATCGAAAAATATGGATGGGTATTCGCTAACGCTTGGCAACAATGGAATAAGGCTTGGTATTTCATAATCTATAAATAGTTTGTACAAGGCATCTTTGTCTAAGCCTTTGTAGCGCAAATCTTCGGGTTTGTAGCCAAAATCATGCTCGCTTTTTAAGGTCACCAATTCCTTGCTTAAAAAAGCTTTTTCCCTGCCTGCTATTAAAAGTTCCTGTTTTGCCTTTGGCAGTTCTGCAAGGTTATTGTATATATTTTCCAAATTCCCGAATTTCGTTAAAAGTTCTACCGCACTCTTTGGACCTATTTTTGCAACCCCAGGTATATTGTCGGAAGAATCCCCGACAAGGGCGAGATAATCTACAATTTGCTCTGGATTAACGCCAAACTTATCTTTAACTTGCTGGGCACCAATATCCATTCCCTTTGCACCGCTTTCAATTTGGTAAATGTGAATTTGGGAATTTACAATTTGCGCCATATCCTTGTCTTTGGTCACCAAATATACGAAGTAGTTTTTTTTTGCGGCAAGTTTTGCCACCGATGCCATTACATCGTCTGCTTCAAAGCCTTCGCAACCGAGAATTGGTATTCCGCATTTTTCAAGGGATTCGTTGAGATACGGCATTTGTTCTACCATCTCTGGAGGCATGGGAGCGCGGGTCGCTTTGTATTCGGAATAAAGCTCATTTCTAAAAGTTTTTCTAGACACATCGCGCACAATCGCAAAATAATCCGGCTTGTGGCTTTTCACTATGCGCAGTATTGCCCCCCAATATCCATGCAAAAGCGAGACAAGCTGCCCCTTGCTGTTCCTGAGCGGGTTTCTGGTGTAAGCGTAAAACATGCGAAAAGCGAGTGCAGAAGAATCTATAAGGAATAAACGAAACATTATTTGAAAACCTCCCAATGGCCACCTTTATTAGGGCCTATCCTTTTTATTAATTTTTGTGTTTTCAAAAGTTTTATGTTCTTTTCTATTCCTTTTACGCTTATATTCAATATCTTTGATAATTCTGTGAATTTTATATTTGGATTTTTTCTAATCAATTCTAAAATTTCTACCCTACTTTTTGCGGTTTCTACCCTACTTTTTGCGGTTTCTACCCTACTTTTTGCGGTTTCTACCCTACTTTTTGCGGTTTCTACCCTACTTTTTTCAGTTTCTACCCTACTTTCTGTATATTCGTATTTTAATGAAATTCTTGTAACACTTTCAGAAAAATTAAAAATTTCCCTGCCATATAATTTGGTTATCGCAGGTACGCCAGAACCTAAATTTTCCACCAGTTCCAAGTCTTTAAAAACTCGCATAATTTCGGGATTTCTCGGCTTGGAAAGCCCTGTGAAAAATTCTTCTTTGCCAATCCAGGCGAGCAAATTTCCATAAGTTGTTATTTCAAATCTATCTTCAAAAATTTCAAAAATTGGGGTATCGCCTGCAGAATAATCGTTATGGGCAAAAGCATTTATAACTGCCTCTCGCAAGGCTTTGGAATCTACAAGTCTCGTTTCTACTCTATAAGGGTATGTTTTTGTTGCCATAGTTATATTCTCAACATCTAATCGTTCTAAAACTCTATTAAGTGCGGTTATTAAACATTGGTCGCCATATTCTTCGTTTTGAATTAAATCTATTCTATCTTTGCCTGCCCATTTAGCAAGTCTAATGGAAACTCTATTTTCATCTGCAAACAAGTATGCAACCTGACTGAATTTATTACCTACTTTCAAATTTAAATTTTCCGCAAATCTGCTGTTTAATTCTTTATGTTTACCTGCATAATATATTTTAAGCTGTGTAAAAGTTAAGTCTTGCTTGCGAGAAACTATATTGGCAAGCGATATGGGATAACGAGCCGCTAATAGTTGCTCTATCATTTCTTCTGTCATAGGCTGGGCAGAACTTCCAATGCGAATATAGCATCCTGCTTCTGAACGTCCTTTTTGTTTAATATAATATGGTGGGTTTGCACCGCTCGCCAAATTCACAACAACTATAGTTTTATTTTCTCTTTTCTCTGTCCAAATATCAAATAAGCCCATTATGCTAGGGCGAATATTGTCTTTTAACCTATCTTTTATTTTCAATTGAACTTCATCTGGCTTGCCAATGCCGACTACGCCTCCTTTTTTGTTTATTCCAATGTAAATTTTCCCACCTTTTGCGTTTAGGAATGCAACGGCAAACTTTTCCAAATCCTCCGTTAATTTCTCCTTAAACTCAATTCGATGGTTTTCAGCTAAACTGGGCATAGGTGAAATTTAGAAATTTCTATCTTTACCCCCAGGAGATTAAAAATGTTATCACTTGCTCATGTCAGCCTTAATGTTAAAAACCTTGAACGTTCAATGGAATTTTATCAAAAGCTGGGTTTTAAGCCAAAATTCAGATTCACACGTCAGGGTAAACACTTTGGGCATTATCTTGAAGTTTGTGAACATAATTATATAGAGCTTTTTGAAAATCCAGATATGGATGCACCGGTAAATACCGGAATTATGCACTTTTGCTTTGAGAGCAAAGATATAGACGACCTTGTGAAACTGCTAGATTCACAAGGTATTTTGCATACGGATAAAAAATTGGGCTGCGATAAAACTTGGCAAATTTGGCTCTCAGACCCAGATGGAAACGCTTTTGAAATCCACCAATACACAGAAAATAGTCTGCAAAGAATCGGTGGCGAAGCAGAAGCAGACTGGTAATTATTTGCGATTTTAGAACTTGCCCAAAGTTAAACCAGCATACAACCCTGGCCATAACCTAACCTTGTGGCCGCCGAATGTCCAGTGCCAGTGGTACTCCCCACGGGGTTCCAAATAAAAGTCCTCGCCGTGATGCCTAGACAAGGCGTTGAGCGTTAAACCGCTGGAAAGTGCTATGCCCGGCAAAAGTTTGTAGGCTGCCCCGAGCCTTATTTTTTGCAATTGGTTGCCATCATCTTCTTTTGACCCAGGCCCAAGGCTGAAATTATGTGGGTTTTTATCGTAAGTGTTCATGTATGTGTAGTCAAGGCTAAAATGGTTACCCCACATTCCAAAGCGGGTTCCCAAACCCAAACCCCAGCTTTGAGGCCAAACATCAGTTGGATTCAAGGCATATTCAAAAACCGTGTAGAAATAAGGTGTTCCCGTATGCAAAGCAACACCTGCTCTGCCCGTTTCATCTGCATAAAAAGTTCCGTCTATAATGCCATTGCCCACTATATTTACTAAACCTATTGGGGTATGGTCGCTTTTTGCAGAGATGTTAACTATACCTATCTGCCGGCCAACATGACCGCCTATATTCATTATCCCGCCTTGAACCAAGCCCGCATCGCCAGCTATATTTATAACGCCGCCTTGTATTTTTTCAACCTTTCCCGTAATATTCATTACCCCGCCTTGAACCAAGCCCGCATCACCAGCTATATTTATAACGCCGCCTTGCCCAATGCTCACCTTGCGAGCAATATTCATTACAGCACCTTGCACACCGTTCAGTGAATCCGCATAAAGATTGATAACGCCAGCCTGAGCACCATAACCTGTTAGCGCAAAATTAGTGACACCAGCCTGAACACCATTGAAATTCGTTGCTATGTTAAGGGTGGAAGATGCCTGCAAGCCATAAATGCTTTTTGTAGAAATATTCACAAGTGACGAAATCTGAGCACCTGCCATATCTTCCATTGCCAAGTTTCCAAGCAATGAAATCTGAGTTCCAGCTAAAGCACTCTGAGCACTCGTAAAGAAAATACCTAATTGTAATTCGTTTGCAGGTTCCTTGCTAAATACAAATGCGTTGAAATTGAATTTAAATGGCTTTACCCTTGCCGAATCCAAACCCGTCATCCCAGAGGAATCCGCATTGCCGCGGGCAACCGCCTTTTCCCGTTCTATGCTTTGCATATCATTCATGGAAAGCACGTTTTTTTTGCCCTCTGCTATTTGAACCTCCTTTGCCATCCACATTTTGGAAGGAACTTCCATTTGAATGGAATATTTGCCAACAGGCATCCCAAGCTCTATTTGCCGCCCGCGAATTTTGTTGAGCTCTGCAAACAAATTGCCCTGTTCATCTCTTATAAAAAGCCGCCCTTCCAAGTTTGAATCCAAGGTTAACACGGCACTAGTTTCGCGTAAATCAGTCATAACAATATCCCCGGTGCCTGCCAAATTCATATCGCGGTTGGGGTGCTGGCTGCCTGCGCTTGTGTTTTGCGTGTTTCTAAGCGTTTCGTCAAATGCGTATTGATAAGCCTCGCTCAGGGTCACCTTGCCGTTGCCTGTCATATCTGCCGCTCCGCGCAAGCCTCCCACAAGAGCGTGGGTAAAGAAGCTGCCTTTTATGCGGTCGCTTTCCTGGCTGGCTTCATTTTCGTTTGAGCTGGTTAAAAATGCGTAACCCTTCATTTCGCTGCTCGCATCCTGCATAAAAGCTGGCCTTGAAACCCCGCCCTTTGTTCTGGTTATGGCTCCAGAGCCACAGGCATCTAGTATGGCTACTTTTACGTCTGCGTTTATGTTATTCACATTTTTGCGCAAATCTGCCCAGCTATACACATCGCCACCCAAACGCAAGCCTTTTTCGTCTGCGTGGCCGCTGTAATAGACAATAACCTCCCTGCGAACGCCAGCTTCCTTGCCCTGCAAGCGTTTTTCAAGTTCGGCAAAGCCGTTTTGCATAGCCTTGGCACTTGGGTCAAAAACCCGCAAGACATTGTTTTTATCCACGCCGCCCATTTGAGACATAACCCCGGCAAAGGAATTGGCATCGCTCTCTGCATAGCGGAGCTTAACCCTATCTGTGCCACCGTTATTTGCGCCGGCAACCAGCAAAAAACGCTCAACTTTTTGAGGCGCGGCATATAGAAAGGTTCCAAAAAGGAACAAAAATGTAAAAATAATCTTTTTCATACCTATTAAACACTTAAAGTAGGAAAAAGTGTTACTTTATATTTTCAAAAAGCTCGCAATCCGATTCTTCTGCTTCTTCGCCATAAAAATAAAAGTATGATTCGCCGTATTTACACACAACTTCATACTCTGTTGGGCAAGAATCCTTATAAGTAACAGTAAAGCCGTCAATCTGCTCACACTTGGTTTTATCTTCTGTGCAGAATGCCCAATCACTAATTTCTGGGTCTTCAAAATAACACGCTCCATATCCGGAACTGCTACTCTGAACAATGCTGGAAGAGCTTGATGACATGGAAGATGAAGAATTAACGGACACGGAAGACGAAGAAAGAGCAGAAGAACTGCTTGACATTGTGCTAGAAGACAAAAGAACTTCTGAACTGGAACTTTGGTTGCCATCTGGAGGATTATTGTTGTCGTTTGAGCAAGCAAAAAAGACAAGCACTACAATGGCAGCTACAAAATAAATGTAAATGTTCTTCATAGAACCTCCTTATGCTATTAATATAGAAATATACCTTGCCTCTGCCCTAGCGTTATGGCAAGGTACATCTATCACGGAACCTCCCTATGTTAGGTTAGTCTTCAAAATCATCGCAAGTAAAACCTGCAAAGGCTTCGCCATAATAATAATACATGGTTTTAACTATGCTATCATCATCGGATTCACACTTAATTTGTTCTCCAGATGGACAAGAATCCTTGGGAGTGACTTTTGCATCTCCTGGTAACCCTTCTTTTTTTAACTCTGCTTCTAACAAATCGCAATCGGATTTGGAGAAAGGTGCTTCAATACCCTCTACGCACATACCAGCTTGCATACCAAATATAGTTATTTTTAAGTAGCATGCTCCCTCTGGATCTTTGTTGTCGTTTGAACAAGCAGAAAATGAGAGGGAAAGTGCTGCAAGGGCAGCTGCGGCAAAATAAACGTTCTTCATGGAACCTCCTTATGTATGTTAACTTTAATATAGTAAATAAACAAGGATTTTTAAATTATCTCATACCCATAGCCCTGTTCCGCCAAAAACAGCTGGCGGTTCATGGCAAATTCCTGCTCACGGGAATCTTTTGTCACTAGGGAATAAAACATTGCGGGGCGGCCGTCTTTTTTGGGGCGCAAAACTCTGCCCAGCCTTTGGGCTTCCTCTTGCCTGCTACCGAAGGTACCGGAAATTTGTATTAAAACGCTAGCATCGGGCAAATCTATTGCGAAATTCCCCACCTTGCTCACCATCAAAACCCTAATTTCGCCGTTTCTAAAGCTATCGTAAATCCTGTCTCGCTCTTTGTTTGGGGTTTTTCCGGTTATTAAAGGAACATTTATTTCTTTTGAGAGCGTTTCCAACTGCTCTATATACTGCCCTATTATTAAAATGCGGTCGTTTTCTTCGCTGTGTTTTTCCAGCAAGTTCTTCACAATGCCAAATTTTTCTGGATTGCAACCCGCTATGGAAATTTTTTCGCGAAGCGGAGCAACAGCATAAGATATTCTCTGCTCGGAATCCATAGGTACCCTTATCTCGTGGCATTTCGCCTGAGCAATCCAGCCTTGAGCCTCTAAAATACGCCAAGGAATATCAAATTTTTTTGGGCCAATAAGCGAAAATACCTCCGTTTCCTTATGGTCTTCCCTAACCAAAGTTGCCGTTAATCCAAGCCTTCTGGTAGCCTGCATATCCGCAGAAAATCTGAACACCGGAGCTGGCAAAAGATGTACCTCATCATAAATCATCAAGCCCCATTTTTTAGATTCAAAGAGAGAGAAATTCGAAAATTCGTCGCTTTGCCGCTTTCTCTGCGTTAATATTTGATATGTGGCAACCGTTACCTGCCCAATTTCTTTTATATCGCCGGAATATTCCCTAACCTGCTCTTTTGTTAAAGTTGTTTTTTGCAATATTTCCCTTATCCACTGGCGGGCAGCGGTAACACTCGGTGTTAAAATAAGGGTATGGGCTTTTACCAAAGCCATTACCGCCATTCCTATAATGGTTTTGCCAGAACCGCATGGCAGCACAATAACGCCAGAGCCGCCTTTTTCCGAACCGGAGGCATAAAAAATCTGAGCCGCATCTCTTTGGTAATCCCTGAGCGCAAAACTACCATTCAATTCCATTTCTAGCGGCTCACCTCTAACATAGCCTGCTATATCTTGCACGGGAAAGCCCAGCTCCGTAAGCACTATTTTGAGTTTGCCCCGCACCAGCGGGCTAACCACCGCAGAGGTTTTTGATATGAAAGTTTCAATGTATCCCTGAATTTCCTTTCTTTTGCAAAGCTCTAAAAACAAGGGCTCGCTATCTGATTCCAAAACTAAACTTCCGTTTGAGAGCTTTAGGCGCAAAATTCCATAACGCTGCATATATTCGGTTATTTCTATTTCAACATTTGCCGGAATTTCATAAGCACTGTATTTTTTCAATCTCTCCAAAACATCTATAGCACTTAGCCCTGTAGAAGCTGCATTCCAAAGGCTCAAGTGCGAAATGCTATATGTATGAAAGTGTTCTGGGCTTTTCACCAATTCCGTAAATGGAGCAATGGCATCCCGCGCTTCGTGATGCAGCTCGCTATCCACATTCAGCAGCACCTCCATATTGCTTTGAACTATAACGCAGGGATTTGGCATATTGTTGGAGTGGTAATTTAGAAAAATATAATAGCCATTCAACCTATCATTGCAAAAGCCACGAATCGCATAGGTTTTGTTTGCCATCAACGGATAATTCAGTGCAACGTTCATAATCATAAGAATCGCCCATTTTTTCAAGCAACCAGCAGTAATCATCCGTCAATGATGAATCTATAAACCTATTTTGTTTTTTTGCATTCTCTACGGCATTATGAAAGTCTAAAGGGCTTGTAGATAGCGATTGGCATTCAATTCTATTATAAACTTTCAATATCGTGTTTTTATCCATCTTAAAAAAAAGTTCTTCCCATAAATCTCCCTGCGCAAATATTTGTATGCGAGCATTTACGGGAAATTTAACGTGATGTGTTTTTGACCCGACCATCCTAGGGATACCGCATCCATTAATAGAGTCATTTACTATCATAGCAACACTATCAATATGGCGACTATCTCCATATTCTACATATCCTATCATAGCAACACCCGCAATATCCTGATATTTTATACACGTCTGTGATAGGCAACCCAAAAAGGACACCGCCATCAGGCACATAGCAAGTGCGGCCAACTGTATATTCTTAAACATAAAGAACCCCCGCGAATATTCAATGTATGTCATAAAACAAATCTTGCTTTCTCACGACGCAACATATCGTAAGGAGTCGTAAAAGACAATCCAAGCCCAATGCAAACATTGGGAATTTTTATTTTCTTTAACGAATTCGAGGGTAATTCGTGAGTGACAAGCACATAATCTCCTGCCATAGTATGAGCAACCAAATAAAAATCCGCAGTCTGTAAAAAAATGTTTATTGCCCCTTGCTCATAATTCTGATTCATAGCCCAATCACTTATAGCACCGAATTTTGCAACAACTTGCATATCTGTTTTACGAAATAAATTATCATTATCTTCTGCCCATTTAGTTAATTCATCATTTCCAGCAGAAATTTCATCGGCAACTTTGTCTATGCTAAACACTATTCCTGCCTTATTTTTCTCAATCAGCCAATCCCAAAAAGCCGGACAAAAGTCCATTCCGTAGTGTAAATTTTTAGCCTGAATAAAAATATTAGAATCAAGAAGATAAATCATTTAATTACCTCTAACTCACCTGCTGTCTTGTAAAAAGTAACTGTCTTCTTTATTCCAAGCATACGAAAAGCATCTCGAAATAAAGTTTGTCCTTCTAATGTACTTGTAAGCACTGCTCTTGCAAAACGTTTTCCCGTACGTGTTCCTAAAGTACGATAAAAATCGCCACCCTTGCTATTTTTCTTCTCAAAATCTTTGTTTTTTTTCATTTCTTCATTGTATATTTGCCAAAACTGCCCTTCTTCAATAAATTTAGCATCAAGCAAGCGACGTAAAACAACCAATGTGCTGACTTTGAAAAGATATGCCAATCTTAGAACTTGTTCTCGTAAAGGTTGGGTTTGCTTGTATTCTTCACGAATAGATTTTATAGGCACTAGTATTTCTGCGGCTACGGCATTGCACCAGCGTTCAATGTTTTGTTTAGGCGAATGACAAATCTCAATGTCAAATACGCCGCTTTCTCCAACCCATAAATGCGCAAGTTCATGTGCTAATGTGAATATTTGCGCGGCTTTGCTATCCGCTGCGTTAATGAATATTATTGGTGCTATATCATCGACTAACACAAATCCACGAAATTCTTTTACATCTAATTTACGATGACTATTGCAACCAACTATGGAACTGCTCATTACCAATATGCCTAAATCTTCCACTTTAGCAATAAATTGCCGCAATACGTCTGAATTAGATGTATGTTGCCTATCTTCTAAAGAAATGCGTAAAATTTTACGTATGGTTTCAGCTATTTCGGCAGGTTTTTTTTCAATTGTAGTACTTCCTATGAAATCTAGCTTAGGCAGTGCATTTATATGAGCATAATCACGATACCAATCTTGTCGCTGCTGGCAGAGGTATAATGTGTCTAACAAATTAGGACTAGGATGTGTATCAATATGATTTGCCAATGTGCGAAAATCAGAAATAGGCATAGGTTCATTTATAGGTTTAGATAAGAATAGGTAACCAATAGGTATATGTACCACGTGAGCGAAATCTTCCAATTGTTTGAGCGTAGGCTGTACTTCACCGGATTCCCATTTTGCCAATTTTGGAAATTGCTTTTTCAAAGCTGGCATTCCCATTCCAGCTCGCTTTCGCGCCCAAATCAGCATTTCGGTCTTAATAGCTAAATTATTATCACTCATAAGGTTCAAACGGTAATGTAGAAAATTCTCAAAAATCACCTCTTTTTGACAGAATTTGGCATAGTATTAACATTTTTTTGTAAAAACTCTTCCTTTTTTCTTACAAAAATGTATATTTACACAAGATTGTTCTTATAAATTAGGAGATTTTATGGAAAATAGGGAAAAATGGAAATTGTTCTTTGTCAAACATTTTAAGACAATAGTCGTGTTATTCATAGCATTTGGCGTTATAATTTTTTGTGTAGTATATCAACCTAAAAAGGTACAACCAGTATTAGAGTTAGTAGGTTTAGAACATCCTGAATTTTTGCTGGAATCGCAAACAGAAGAAGTTGCCATTGATTCTTTAATGGAACAAGAATGTATAGCGGAGTTAGAAGAATCTTTAAGTTCATTTTACTCAGAACTAGATGGCTGTACAGAGGGTGGGCTTTTGTATGAAGGATATAAGAAAATGAACGGCGAGAAAGGTTGCTCAAAGAATGAAAAGATTGGTAAACAGATAGAAATTATGCTCAATGAAAAAAATTGCAATAGCATAGAGCGTATATGTATTTGTACAAGCGAAAGATGCCATATTAACAAAATTTGCGATGAAGAAAAATATGAACCTTGTACTGATGGAGAATGTCCTTATAACTGTGAACATAAATCAAAATGCTTTAGCTATGTTTATGGAAATTTTGATGCCTGTGGTAGTACAGATATAAAGAGTAATTTTTCTATAAAAGGTTGTCCTATAGGATAACTCCAAAAAGAGTCAAGGATAATACAACTCTCAAAGAAAAACCTCCGGAGAAGATCCATTGAATGAACCTTCATTGTTTAGCTCTTATAAAATCTCTTTTCACGGAGATGGCAAAACGTTGTTTAAAATTTGGATAACAAATCTGCTTCTAACAATTTGTACACTTGGCGTATATTATCCTTGGGCGCGAGCAAATATGAAAAAATATTTGTATTCATCTACATATCTGGGCGATTATGGTTTTGAATTCTGTGGTACTGGAAAGCAAATGTTTTTTGGATTGATAAAATTCTTAGCTATAGCCTTTGTTTGGGAATTATATACAATCTTTCGCAGGGTAAAAAGCCAATTCTAAATTCACTATAAAGCCCCTTTTAATAAAGCGTTAAAGGCTTGAGGGATGAATCGTCATCAACATCTACAGGCTAATAAAGCGTTAAAGGCTTGAGGGATGAATCGTCATCAACATCTACAGGCTAATAAAGCGTTAAAGGCTTGAGGGATGAATCGTCATCAACATCTACAGGCTAGAGGTTGTCCGATAAAATGTGTAAATAGCAATTTTTAATCATACAATTTTAACCCTGTCCTCGCCGAAAATTATAGCGAATTGATTCATAGCCATACTCCAGTTTCTTACAGGCATAGTCCATTTTTTAGATGCATTGCCGATAGCCAAATATAGAATTTTGAATATGGCATTGTCGTTTGGGAAAATCTGCTTGTTTTTTGTGATTTTCCTAAGCGAGAAATTAAGCGATTCTATGGCGTTGGTGGTGTAGATAGCCTTGCGTATATCATCGGGATATTTGAAGAACTCGCTCAGGTCAGCCCATTTATGCTCCCACGATTTTCGTATAGCTGGATATTTGGCATCCCACTTTTCCCCGAACTCTGCAAGAGCCTGCAAGCCGGATTCCTCGGTGGTAGCCGTGTATATCCGTTTCAAAGAAGCGCAAACTGCCTTCAAATCCTTGTAAACAACATATTTGACGGAGTTCCTAACCATGTGGACAATGCAAAGCTGGATTCTGGTTTTCGGAAACACCGCCCTGACCGCATCCGGGAATCCGGTGAGACCGTCCATGCAGGCGATTAGAATGTCCTCAACGCCTCTGTTTTTAAGCTCGTTGAGAACGCCCATCCAGAACTTGGCACCCTCGCTGTCAGCTATCCACAAGCCTAGAACATCCTTTTTGCCTTCAAAGTTAAGCCCCAGCGCAACATACACGCTGCGCCTTGAACCGCGCCCGTCAACCTTGCCGTTGACAACCAAAGCATCAAGATAAACAACTGCGTAAGACTTTTCCAGCGGACGGCTCTGCCACTCCCTAACCGTGTCGGATATGCCGTCTATCACGTGGCTAACCAAGTCGGGCGATACATCCACATTGTATATGTTGTTCAGATGGTTCCTTATATCGCGCTCGGTCATGCCGTGCGAATACATTGAAATTATCTGGTCGTTGAACAACGGAACCCTCTTGCTGCGCTTGGGAACTATGACAGGCTCGAAAGTTCCCTCCCGGTCGCGGGGAACCTTTATGTCCGCGCTCTGGTTCTCCAAAAGAACGGTTTTTTCCGTGTACCCGTTCCGGCTATTTCCGGTGTTGTCACCTGCATTGTCATGCTTGGGATAGCCAAGATGATGGTCCATTTCCGATGACAGGGCGGCTTGCAGAAGCCTGCCTGTCAATTGCTTCAGAATCCCGTCTTTGCCCAAAACCTGCTCCTGGGTCAAGCCGTGGAAATCTATCGTGGAAAGAAGCTGATCAATTATATCAGGTTCTTTTTGCTCTTTTTTTGCCTTCTTTGACATTGTGTGTCTCCTATGGTGAAAAATACTTTTTCTATTTCACCATTTACACACTTTTTAGGACAACCTCACAGGCTAATAAAGCGTTAAAGGCTTGAGGGATGAATCGTCATCAACATCTACAGGCTTAATGATTTCGCCATCTTTCCAACAACCGAACATCTCCATAAAATCCTTTGGTAGCCCATATTTGCCAAAAGCTGTTTCTACATTGCAATTAAGCGGATATTCTTCCAATACCTTGCATTTCTTGCCCTTATTTGCTACAACCTTCCATTTAAGAGGCGTTTCAACCTCACTTCCGCAGGCATGGCAGATTTCCTTTTTGAATATCTTTCCAATGGCGACCTCTTTTCCATAAAACAAGTGGCAATGTTTTACGGCTTCTGCCCAAGAGTGTTTTTTATCACCTGTTTTTTTCTTGGGTTTGCTTGTCTTTTTTCCTTTCTTTAACATAAAACACCTCGCAAAGTTTTGTGCTGCCTTGAATAGGCAGCCTATTTCAAAAATGTTTTTTAATAAACATTCATCGGTATAGTTTCATGTCCATCTTCGCAATAGCCACAAACAGTTATGAAATTCATAGGAAGCCCATATTTGCCAAAAGCGGCATTCGCATTGCAGTTAAGCGGATGTTCTTCCAAAACCTTGCCTTTCTTGCCCTTGTTGGTCACGACCTTCCATTTGAGAGGCTTTAGAAATTCATCGTTTCCGCAGGTAGGGCAGATTTCCTTTTTGCTCACCATTACAATGGCGACCTCTCTTCCATAAAACAAGCTACAATGCTTTACGGCTTCTGCCCAAGAGTGGTTTCTATCACCTGTTTTTTTTCTTGGGGCTTGTCTTTTTCTCTTTCTCTTTCTTTGACATAAACACCTCATAAAGTTATTGGTTCAAGGGTAATATAGAAATTTCATCGTGAAAACGATGTACGAACTTCTCTATCATTTATAATATCATCAATAGCTTGATTTAAAATTTTTTTAAGATATTTTGCTGTTTTATCCAGTTCATAAATACCAGCATTTTCATTAAAAATACTATCTTGTTCTAAAAAATTATCTAATGTGAGTATGTCCGGATGATAATCTTTTTCTGAGTTATGATATAACATAGCTATTTCCTTTTGTTTTTGTTCTGAGAAATTTGGAAACGGAATCATTAAAAAATGTTCCATTTTCATCTCTTTCATTTTAGAACCTACAGACAGAGCAGCACAATATTTTCGCATCAATTCGCAATTCATCACACATAGAATAAATAGCATTTTTGTTTTATCTTTATCTGAAAACTGATATATCCCTTGATTGTGATGCCCAAACTTGAAATCATTGAAATTGTAATAGGTAGCAATTCCGACAAATTCGCCCTTTCCGCCTTTGGAAGTTCTGTTGATGAATAAGATGCAATCTTCATTAATGTTATTATTTCCTCTTAAATTTATACCTTCATCCATAAATATGACACCATAATCAGAACAATGTGTTGGAGTAACCCATCTATAATTCATTTTATCAATATCGCCTATAAACCTAGTATCTGGCGTACTACCGCTTTTTAAATTTTTATTCAAAAAGAAATAACCGTATTTGTAATTCTTAATCAGAAAGTCTATTTCCTTGAATTGTAAAGAATAGGTGCCTGTATCTAGCCTATTTGAAACTTCAATTTCATTTATTGTTGGATAGTCAAACTTGAGAAAATCTGCTTTTTGATTTTTTTGCAACTCTGTTTTAATTGTTTTTGAAATAACTTGATGTTTTTGCTTGACTAGCAACTCTTTATTTATGATGGCTTGAGTAATGGATTCAATGAATTTAATAACATTATCTACATTTTTATTTGGTAATGGAATTTTACATTCTAAAAACTTTGTTTTAGCATGACGTATAGTTGCTCCTTTTGGAACTAAAGTATATAATTGCTCTCGGAAAACATTATGCTTGATAAAAGCTAGTAAATAATATTTTTTGGCTGTTACTGATAATTTGCATAAAGCACCTGAAAGCATATAGTTAGGATAGTCTTTATCCAAAATCACAATTTCACCGATATTGCTGTCTTTTGAAATAATCAAATCACCTTTTTTCAAGTCCATTTGCACAAAAGAATTTGGCATAATCGGCAAAGCTGTCTCATTTGTTATTTCAGGCAAAAATAAATGCGGTTGTAATGCTTTTGTTCTTAAAAAATAATATGGCGATTTTTCAATATAATTCAATGAACCTACTTCATTTCCTAAATCTTTGCGTTTTGGAGGGTTGTTCAAAAAATTCTTAACGTAAAGAACATTTTGATTAGGAATAACCAATTCTTTAAATTGTGAAGAAGAAAGTGTAAAATTTTTCTCTATTATGGAAGAAAAAGAAATTGTCGCTGGTGTTTTAACGTAATTATTATTCATATTTACTTATCCTTGATAAAAATATCTTGTAATTGTTTTTCTTGACTTAAACACCATTGTTTAAAATCAGCAATGGTTTGCGTAAAATCTTCATCAAGTAAGTAATGCCCTGTCTTTTTATCTATTTCTCTTTCGAAGTTTTCATAATTTATTTTGTAAATCGGCGGGAAGGATTTTATTCTCCTGCTTGTCTTTACCTCATAGCCTATTTTTTGAATATTTTTAAAAAATACTTGATAATTTTGTTCTTTGAGTTTTAATAGTTCTTTTTCACTTGGTTTATAAGCCACAATAATAGAAACATTTACTCCTGTTTCGGCAAATACATTAGCTGGCAAATCAAAAATAGCAACAATTCGCATTTTATCCATTAACCATCTTCGGGCTATTTTGTGCGTATCAATACTGGCAATGGAGTTTGAAAGTATAATGCCAATTCTACCATTCTCTCTTAGTATTCTGTAAGCATTTTCAAGAAATATAACACCCAAATCAATTTTATTGGCTTGATTTTTAGTTGCTTTCTTATCTTGTAACTTCTCATTTCCTTTGTTACAGTACAAATGCCAAAGTTCGTAACATTGTATTATTTGTAAATCGTTATCATTTTTAGGTTCAAATGCACGGTCTTCTCCAAAAGGAGGATTGGTAAGAACTACATCAAATTTTTTAAGTTGTTTGTCATCTGGTCTGTTATCCCAATTTCCATTTTTGTTCATGGAAGGTATAAGTTCAATAATCTCTCCTTTATGGTCAAATTTTGAGAGCAAAGAGCCATAACCGGCTTTGCTTTTGATTGTTGCGTTTCCGTCTCCATTTAAAAGCATATTTAAAGTGGCAAGCATAATCATTTGTTCATCAATATCCATTCCAAAAATATTTTTATCATCTAGTGTGCTTCCTGAGTTTACATAAGAAATAGAAAGGAAATCGGCAATACCAACTGTTGGGTCAATTACAGTTTCGCCGTTTCTTGGATTTACAATATTTACTAAGAAATCAATAAGTGGAAAAGGTGTAAGAAACTGTGCGTTTTCATCTCTGGAAAATTGTGATGCGAACTCATAAAAAACTATCTGATAGAGGTCGGTTTTATGTGACTTTACAAATGAATAATCTTGAAATTGATAAACAACTTCAATTAAAATTTTAATATGATTTTCATTCCTTATATCCAGCGAGTTATTTTTTAAAATATGGTAGTATTCCCCAGAAGCATCCTCTCTCATAATGTTAATACGTTTTATAAATTCTTGAAACGGCTTATCGGCAAGTGTTCCGTATTTTTTTTCTTCTTCGGTGATAAAAAAATCCAAAAAACGACTTGGTATTTTTTTATTTCTTTTTTCATCAAAAATTTTCAGAGAAAGAATTTGAATTAATATTTCATATCCTTTTTGATTTACCATTCCAACTTTGTCCATTGTCCGTAAAATGCTACTCATAGCATCTTTGATTGGTCTTGAATGAACACCTGAAATAACGTCTAAATCGGAAATTACTCTTTTAGAACGATTAGTTGTTTTGGATTTTGTCAATTTTAATAAATCTTCAAAATTAGGCAAGTTTATGTAAGGGTCTGGGAGATGTAAAGAAATATCATTCACCTTGCTTTCTTCTCCTTTTACATTAAACTCATCGCTGTATCGTAAGAATTTATTTTCATATTTGCGGAATAAATAAAGTCTTTCTGTATCATATAAAATGCCCAAACAAAAAAATCTGCGACTTTCATTTAGATATGCCTTTAATTGTTTATTCCAAACATCAGTGACATTTTTATTATCTTCCTTTTTAAATTCAATAGTTACAATCAAATGTTCCCGAAGCCACTCTAAACTGTCATTATTTCCATTCTCGTGATAATCCTTATATTTTTCAAACCATATATTATCATCAAAAACGGCAGCATCTATTTTAAGAGCTGCTGATGATTTATTACCTTTTGGAAATTGAATTTCTGTTCCAATATAGTCTTTTATGAACATACCTGATTGTACAATGGAATACAGAAATTGCCATTTGTAATACTCCTCATTTTTTTCGCCACTTTTTTTAAAGAATTTTGTTTGTTTTCCAAAAGTTAGATGTGATGAAAGAAAACAATCATACTCATTTGAGTTCCCATATTTATTGTCAAACTCAATTTTTGCATCTATAAAAGTTTTAGGCGAAAGTTCTATTAAGGAGTTTTGCATTTGCTAACTCCTTGTTTTAGTGAAACCTTCCATTTATACTGCCTTAAAAAATTCCTCTTGTCCGTATGAACTCTGCTCTTACTATAGGCAGTGGCTAAGTTACACCAAGTAAAAAAGGGCACTTTTTGAGAAAAAAGACCCTCTAGGGCAAACCTTTGAGATTTCCCAAAATCATTGCAATACGTAGAATATAGGTTTCCTATCATAAATTCCAAGATGAATATAGAATTATTTGGGACTTATTAAGTTGTTTTTCCCAATTAGCACTTTATATGGCAGATTTCTCCCAAAGCAGCCATTAGCGAGGCTATCCACTCTGCTCATTGTGGGATATTTGCAGTTGCCCTCATTCCAGCGAAAATCAAACTCATCAACATACCTCTGCAAGTGCTTGCCGGAGAATTTGTGGAATGTTCCGTAAAAGCCTCTTTTGAGCAATGCCCAAACGCTTTCTATGCCGTTTGTGCTTGCCATATTATCCACAAACACCTTAGCGGAGTGATTGACCCTTTTGCAGGAATACCCCTTCTGTTCCAATCCTAGATATGCCCTTGCTTCGTCTGTATTCACTACGCTGTCCTTTGCTACGTTCTGCTCTATCAACCCCTGCAATTTTTCGGATGTGGTCTCATTCACAGCAATAGACAAAGCCTTGCCGCCTCTCTCAACTATCCCGAACACAGGTATTTTTCCCACGCCGCCTCGCCCCTGCTTTGTCTTTTTGCTGTTGTGCTTGTTCTTCTCCTTGCCCCCGATATAAGTTTCGTCACATTCAACTACGCCTTTCAATAGGCTTTTGTATTTGTCGCTGCTCATAGCGTATCTTACCCTGTGACACATAAACCAAGCCGATTTCTGCGTTATCCCAAGCTCCTTGCTCAACTGCATTGAGGAAACGCCTTTTCTGGCAGTGACCATAATGTAAAAGGCATACAGCCATTTGTCAAGCGGTATGTTGGAGCTTTGGAAAATCGTGTTCGTGCAGGCATTGAATTTCTTTCTGCAAGTGTTGCATTGGTAAAATCCGTTCTTGCTAGGCAGCTTGCGAACATTTACGGAATTGCAAAACTCGCAGAAGGCTTTGCCTTGCCATTTCTGTTGCTCAATGTATAGTCTAGCCGTTTCCGCATTTGGGAAACGCTTGCCAAACTCATACATAGATATAGCCGTATTCGGCTTGTATTTATGCTCTTGCCTCATAACAATCTCCGCTTTATGTGTCACTTTTAATATACATTATTATTTAGATAATAGTCTAAATAGATTAGATAAATCGTTAAATTTGTGATATTTATCACGCTTTTTCGGCTATTTTATTCATTTTATTTAGATTTTTGTCTAAATTTTTAAGAAAAATGTATATTATAGATATGAGTTTGAAGTATAATACTGAAGCAGAGCGGCTTGAAGCTGTCAAGAAAAATAAAAGAAACTCCTATTATAGGAGAGCTTTGAAAGTTGGCAAAACACCAAAAGCCGTTTTATTGGAACAGACAACCAAAGAGAAAGACATTAAAGAACTTATTTTGGGCTTGAAACTAGACATTGCTGGGCTAAGAGAACTGATTATAGCACAAGCCTCAAAGTAGCTATTTTATGGGCTTTATAGTGAATTTGGAATTGACTTTTTACCCTGCGAAAGATTGTATATAATTCCCCTTTGTTTGCTTATTGTGTTTAACTGCTATATATGATTTTATCCCAGATATCCCAGATATTTCAGGAACAAATGAATATTTTCTCAATTTATTGATTTATGTTATTTACGCTCCTATACTAGCTCTATTTATTCATGGAGCTTGCAGATATAGGATGTCAAAAACCTTATATAGAGGCATTCGATTTGGCTATAGAGGAAATAAAAAATCTTTTACATTATCATTATTTAGATACGCTATATTCACACTAATTACCTTGGGATTTTATTATCCTTGGCTTGTAAATAATGTACGCAAATATATCTATGGCAATACAATGTTCGGCAATATTAAAGTTGAATTTAATGGAAAAGGTATCGACTATGCTTTCGAATTATTGAAAGGCTGTTTTTTATGCGTTCTTACTCTTGGCATTTATTATTTCTGGTTTAAAAAAATTTTGTTCAACTTCTTTTATGAAAATATGTCTTTTAACATAGATGACCAGCTAGTTAGAGTAAAAACAAACGTTACGGCAGGAAAAATTTTCAAATTAATTGCGGTCAATTGGTTGATTATTTACTTTACTTTAGGTTTAGGGTACCCATTTGCAAAAATTCGTTCTATGAAATTCATTGCTGATAATTTGGAACTCTATGGAAATATTGATTTAGACAAAGTAATGCAAACCGAAGAAAATTATGCGAATGCAACTGGTGATACAGAAACTGATATAGACGATTCAGGTGATTTTTTTGATATGGACGTTTTCTAATGGTATTTAAAACGCAAGCCTTTTATTTTGATGGGCAAACATCTACCTCATACAATGTAGAATTAACTTTAAATGATATAAAAAGATATCTCAAATTTACAACCGATGCAGGAAATCCCATTAGCAATAGCATCTATGAAATTGATTACGAAGTTTACAATAATAAAATGAAAATAAGATTCAAAAACAATGAGATGCATATTGTTGTCGAAGATAAGAATTTTATAAGTGAATTAGAGAGTTTATTCAATTTGAAAGTACAAAATAACATATATAGAAAATTAGTCCATTTAAAATTCAGGACTCATTTATTAATAGCATTGGCAGTTTTTTCTTTAATTGTAATTCTATATATTTTCATCACGCCGATTGTAGCTCAAAAAGCTGTAAATTTAATTCCTGTTGCTTTTGATGCGAAAATCGGTGAGATGTTTATGGAAAAATATATAAAAACAATAGAAATAGATTCTGTACATTGATTTTTTTGTAGTAAAATCCAATCGGTTTTAATTTTCTATATTACCGCCATGCGTTACTTTTTCATTTTTTCGCTTATACTGTGCACTCTAGCACCGCAAGCCTTTGCTGGTGGCAAGGTTTTTGACAAAAGCTATGAGGGTATTAAAAAAATAGAAGCCACCATTGAAACCCACGAAGGTTCCATTACCGTGAATTTGGCTTTTAAAGATGCTCCTAACACAGTGGCAAATTTTATAGACCTAGCAAACAAGGGTTTTTACAATGGGCTTCCTTTTCATAGAGTAATCCAGCGTTTTGTTGTGCAAGGCGGAGACCCAAACGGCAATGGCTCTGGCGGCCCTGGTTATGCAATAGACGATGAAGCGAACAATCTAAAACACGTCCCGGGTACGCTTTCAATGGCAAATTCGGGACCTAATACCGGAGGCTCGCAGTTCTTTATTGTTCAATGGACTCAACCGCATTTGGACGGCAAGCACACAGTTTTTGGAATGATAGAAACCGGTTTGGATGTGATTTATCGCATAGAGCCATACGACCCCATTATAAACGTGCGTATAACGGAGACAAAATAATAAAAACGGAAATTCTATGCCTGCCAAAAAAACCGCACCTAAAAAGACCGCTGACAAAACTCCCAAGCCGCTCGCTAAAGATTCAACACCTATTGCGCAAAAAGCTTCACAGCAAAAAATTGAATCTTCTTTAATGATTCAAGGTGCTAAATTTTTAAAAGTACCTTTCTTTGTTGATGTAAAAAAAGATGATATTGCCGGCAAGCAAAAATTACCAGAAAAACCAACAGCCTGCAATAGGCCTAAAATAAACGGCGCTTTAGACAGCAAGAATCTTGTGGAACTTCTTTCGCGGCAATTGGAATTTGAAAACAGAACCTATTTTGAGGGTTGTGAAGGGCAAATTTGCGTTAAATGCAATGTGAATAGTGTCGACCAAAAATTTTACGTGGATAAATCGCTTGGCTATTGTACAGACTGTGCTGCACTTTTAGGGCTTGGGCAATCTAAAGAAGGCGTGTTTTCGGATGCTCAAATGGAGCTTATGAGGCGTTCAATGGAAAAAATGGAAAACGCCAAAGATATAGATGACATAGATGATATAGAAAGCGTGCTCGGCGAAATGGATAACTTGGAATTGGAAGATGATGCCTTGTTTGCAGTTGTGGAAGAAGATGCTGCAGAACTCAATGTTTGATTTAGGGAGTTTCAGGTTTTCAGTTTAAATAACATAAAAGCTCTGTGCAAGGCATTAGGCAAGCCGCAAAAGTCATTTAAAAGCATTCACATAGTTGGCACAAATGGCAAGGGCAGCACCGCCCTTTATTTGGCAAATATTTTGCAGGCTCACGGAATTAAAACCGGACTTTTCACAAGCCCCCATTTGGTGAACCTCAGGGAGAGAATTAAAATAGATGGAAAAATGATTTCGCAAAGAGAGCTTGATTCCATTTTGATGCGCATAGAACAAGCTGCAAAAACCCTTAAACCATCTTATTTTGAGATGTTAACTGCGGCCGCTTTTTTGTGGTTTGAAGAAAAAAAAGTTCAAGTTGCCGTTTTGGAGGCCGGCCTAGGCGGCAGGTTAGATTGCACAAAAATTGCAGGCGGCAGCATTGTTGCGCTTACAAGCATAGGCTTAGACCACACGGAAATTTTGGGCAATACAAAAGAGAAAATTTTAAAAGAAAAACTTGGAATCGCAAAAAAAGGCGCAATAATAATCACAAAGAGAAAGCGAATTTCCCCGCCGCTTGCAGTTGGGAATCATGGGAAAATTTATGTTAGGAATGCGGAACTCTCCTGGGCGGTTGCAAAGAGATTTTTGGTTAGCAATTTTGATGAGAATTTGGCAAGAGCCGCCCTTAAAAAAAGTCTATGGCCCGGCAGGATGCAAATGCTTTTTAAGAATGGGAATTTAAAAACCATTTTAGACGGAGCGCATAATCCGGCAGCGGCTAAGGAGCTTGCAAAGTGTTTGAAAGAGAAAAGCATCGCTCCACTACCTTGTATTTTTGCTTCCTTAACAGATAAAGATACTTTTAAAGTTCTTAAAACCTTAAAGCCTCATATATCCCTTTGCTATCCGGTACGAGTTGATAACACAAGGACAAGGAGCGAGGAGGATATTTGCGAAATTTGCAAAAACCTAAAAATAAAAACAATGCCGCTCCCAGGCTCCATTAAAAACTGCATTCTTAAATCAAAAAGCCCGGTGTTGATAACCGGCTCGCTCTATTTGGTTGGGAAGGCTATTTTCGCGTTGCGCAATGAGTTTAGTGATTTGGCGGAGTTTCGGGGGTTGAGGGAATCACCAGATTAATGCATACAAATCTCTGGAATTTATATTGGGCATTTGAATGAATATCCTGAATATGATACTCAGGGGAAAAGTTTGGCTGAACTTGAAACTATGATTAAGAGGCTGAGTACAATTCTAAAAAATAAAATATATTTGCAAGCATATTAGCATAAATGGCTTCTGAAACGTTTAAAGGTCACCCTCTCTACAGACACATCATCATTTGGGATTTTCATCATTTTGCGAATATAATCATCGTCGCTCCCTGTTACGGAGCCTTTTTTTTCATCAGCTATTCTGTGCATCTCGGTGAGCCAATCTATTTTTTCCATCATTTGAATTCCTTAAGCTAAAATTCAACACGAGTAGAATATAGAAACTTTGCAAGGAGCTTGCTACCAAAGGGACGCAAAACACACACCAAATCAATATGTTTTATGAAAAAATGGGGAATTATATACGTGCTAATTGCTCTAAATTTTCTTTAACCATTTGATTTTCATAAACATTTTCTCCATCTACTCTGGTTTTGTCTTAGCGACTTGCGAATAGAAAAACAAGTCGCTTGGCATACATATCACCATTGGTGCAAATTTCTTTTGTCTGAACCCCGATTTTCCCGATTTTAGGATTTTCCCGATGTGAATATTTGAACGCAATTTTAATGAATATTTTTCATAAAATCGCTTGCCTTTATTTGCATTTTTGAGAATGCAAATAGTTTTTTCCCCAAGTCTTTAAGCGATGCTCCTATGTGATATGTATCTTCGTCAATTAGCATAAACCTATCGTGTGATTTTGTGTATGTTTTCGCTGTAATTTGTGGATATTGTGAGTTATGCTTTTGAAGGTCTAGTTGCAGTTGCTTTGAAATTTGGTGTGTGTAAATAGTTGCCGACACTCCGCTGTTTCTCTTGGAAAGCAAAGTTAAGGCTCTTTCGTCTATGTAATTGTCAATGAGAACAATGCTCTTTTTTGCGGATTTTACCAAATTGCAGACAAAAGCGTAAGCATCAAAAATCTGCCCGTCATAAAAGATACCTTCTAATGGTGGTAAAGACGATTTAACAAAAAAATCAATCTTCTTTTCTACTTCAACCAAACGATTTTCGTGATTAGCAGACAACTTTTTGATACCTTCAATTTGCTGATGAACGGCATAACCTTTTAACAGATAATTCTTTAATACATTTGTAGCCCAAATTCTAAAAAGCGTTGCATTTTTTGAATTTACCCTATATCCAACGGAAATAATAGCATCAAGGTTGTAAAAATTTGTTTCCTTATTCTGTGTTTTTTCGGCAATAGCACCATGCTGAGTGGTTATTTCCATTTTGGAAATAACCACTTCTTCATTAAGTTCGCCTTTGGTTTCTTTTTGCCCATAACGCTATCTCCAAATTTTGAAGTTTTTTACTTGCATTAGGGCGACTGGAATGTAGAAAAAATTCCTTTTGTCTGAACCACGATTTTCCCGATTAGAGGATTAACAGGATTGCATAGTATATGCTCTGTTGTTTAACCTCAGCGACTTGCGAATAGAAAAACAAGTCGCTTGGTTTCAAATTTTCTATATTTCCCTTTTCTACATTTGCTCCGCAATGGAGCGGTTTTATTATATCACATAAATTTTTTCCACGAGGATTACTATGTCCAAAAAACTTCCGAAGTTTGCTCCGCTTACTTTGGATTCCACTTTCAAAAAAGCATTTGCTAACGAGCAAAGCACGGAACTCCTTTTGTTCCTGCTCAATACTTTCCTCGCCGAGAAGCTGAAAAGCCCTATCAAAGAGGTTATCAACATTAACCACGAACTGTTTGGAAAAACGAGGTTCAATAGAGATGCTGTTTTTGATGTTTATTGCAGAGATGCCACAGGTACAAGGTTTGTTGTGGAAGTTCAGGTTAAAGGGCAGGAACATTTCATAAAACGGACTTTCTTTTATCTTTGCATAATTGTATGCGGTCTTGCAGTGAAAGGGAAAGACTATGATTTCAATATTCCCAAGCTTTATTCTGTCAGCTTCTTGGAATTTGAGCTTGATTTTGGGGAGGGCTGCACGGAGGTAATCCAGTATTTGTCTCTTAGGAACGACAAGCGCCCTGAGATCAGCTACGATATTCTGCAAATGATCTATGTCATCTTGCCTAGGTTTAAGAAGAAAGAGAGCGAATGTGAAACGATTATGGATAAGATTATTTTTTCTCTCAAAAATGGTCATAAGCTCAAAGGTGTTCCTAAGAGCTTCAAGGAGAAGGAGCTTTTGCAGATTTTCGAGGTGGCAAGAATTTCTAACTTTACGGAGAGGGAACTCAAACAGTATGAGGCATCTATGATGAACAGACACGACCAGAGAGCTATCGTTGCTTATGCCGAGAAGAAAGGCGTTTTGCGAACAGCTAAGTCTATGCTTAAAGATGGGCTTGAGCTTGAACGTGTGGCTCGCATTACTAAGCTTCCTAAAGAACAGATTATTGCATTTAGCAAGGCCTAAATATTCTGTTGCCATTCGCTGCCTATATGCCATAAAGCCGTTTTTCTCCTATCTATTCAGTTGTTTAACTCAGTCTTTGACGCAACGCACTGAAAAAAATGTGGTCTTAGCAATGGTGTACTTGAATATATCCGTTTGTTCATAGCCAACGTTTCGGTAGTACACGTTTTCAGGGTTTTCCTCTGTGGAACTAAGCCAACCTCCGAAACTGCCAACAAATTGAAACATCCCACTAGTACGGCAGTATCCGCCCGGCAGAGCTGAGAAGCCGTATTCGTCCGTGCCGTTGCCATTGTTGACCCATCCGCTAGTAGCTTTGAGTTTCTTTCCAGCAATTTTTTCGCCACCTGCGAAATCCACAAGTTCCTGCCATTCTTTGTCGCTTGGCAAATGCCAACCTGGAGGACACGCCATTTTCGCCGTTTCCCAATTGTAGAGCCGACCGTATTTTTGAGCATTGGCGAGATTGTTATCGTAGTATTTGCTGCTGCTTGCTTCGTAATTCAAGTTTTCTGCCATCCAAGTTTGTTTGCCTATTGTAACCGTTCTGTACTTTTTGCCGTCTCTGGGGTCGATGAAAGTGTCTTTTTCTAAATTATCGTTTCTTTTGTCGGACAAAGTACCCGTTTCTCTTTCCAGCCATTCTACTGCTTCGTGATGTCCTTCAATAAGTGCAAACTCCATAGGAGCCATACCATTTTTATCTTTTACGTTCAATTTGGCACCTAGCTCTTTCAGGCATTTCATACTTTCTATTTGCCCAGCAAAAGCCGCTATGAATATAGGAGTGCGACCATTTTGATCTTTTGCGTTTACACCAGCACCTAATTCTTTCAAACATTTTATGCTATCTATATTGCCAAGTGCCGCCGCAATGAACATAGCTGTCTTGCCTTCGCTATTTATAGCTTCCAAATCAATTCCTGATTTTTTCAAGCTTTTTATGGTTTCTATTTGGTTTAGCTTTACGGCATTTTCCATCATAGGTGACATGGGCGAAATTTTTCGTTTAGAGAAAGATCTTTTTTGCTTAATGACAGAACCTATGTAATATAAAAGAAATATCACTCCCGCTGCTATTACTATTTCTATTTCCATTTTGTTTCTCTCCAAGGAACCTTGTTAAACATCCTTCCCGGCACCATGCCAGAAAGAACAAGCTGAAAACGAGTTGGTTCCATTGACCCGAAAACAGCTTTATTGGCGTTAATTTTTAGTAGCAAATTGAGTTATTTTACTTTTAATCTCCTTTAATATTATGCTGGCTACCTTGCGCGCAATCAGTTTAGTGATTGCACCCGTTGCAAACCAAATTATTGCAATTAAAATGAGAGCAATAACTATCGGTATCACAATATTACCGCCAGCGGCAAGCAGCACTATAATTGCAAGCATAGTAAAAATGCCTACTATTATAGTTGATATTATCGCTATTTTCCATCGTATTCCATTTGCCGCTTTTTGAACTGCTGTCTCTGCCAACGTCTTTAAGGCATCATTTGCATTTTCAACACCATAATTATTCAGAATTCTTTTTACCTTTTCGATAAAATCGCTATTCAAAATTTTTATGGCGAGTAACTTGGTCAATCCAGTTAGATTGACAGTTAACTCATTGAATGCTTTTTTTGTATCTTCATCCATCTTGCTTATTTTCCATCAGAACTGCCTAAATAGGAGCGAAGTCGTTTTCTCACCAAGGTTAAACGCAAGATGGTGATGATGTAGAACAATAGTATTGCACCAGGAACACCTGCCTTCACAGCAATGCTATCACCCAAGTTCAACACAAAAAATACCATCATTCCTCCGAGGATAGCGCCAATTATCATGATGACGGTAATCATTTTTTTGTTCTTTTCCAGTAAAGCGTTTCCTAGATCACGATAAACCTGATTCTTGCGGAATGCAGATTCGAATTCTTTTACTCGATCAAGGATTATGAAGGCGTATATTAACCCAAACATTGGAACACAAGTGAAAATGTAATCCCCGCTGATATTGGCATTTAACGTGTCTGCATTCTGCTTATGGGCTTCTTCAGCCTTTCGTGTGTTCTCTTTAAGAGTTTCATTTGCTTTTCGTATGTCTGCTTCTGCTTCCGTAATTTTGTCCGTTAAATCCTTGATGTACGGAGGAATTTTATCCAGCACAACTTGCAACCGCGTTAAATTGGCATTTTTAATTACATCTTGCGCCTTTTTCAACGAAAAGCAGTCATCCCCTCCTTTAAGTACACCTTCAAAGTTCGCTTCACCAATCGTGTCAACAATATGTTTTCGTAACGCAGTTGCTACTACCCGAAGGTCTTTTTGGTAGAAGTCATCAATAACAGCTTCATCAATTATTTGTACGACAATATGATTTTGACCGTCCAAGGCATCAACATTTGTTTGCATTGAAGCTCTTAAAGACTTAGCTTGTTGGTCTGCGTTAACTCCAGCTTTTCCCAACTCGACAGCGGGTGTCTCCACTGCTTGATATGCTTTCGCTTTGTCAATGTTCGATTTTAATGAAACAATTGTGTCATTGATTTTCTCAACTATTTGATCAAGTTCAACCTGCTCAATGACCTTACTATAATCAAACGTAGTATTGAATTGCTCTGCCAGTACCGCATTTATAGATTGGGATAAGGTGTCTAGCTGCTTTTGATCCACGGAGCCTAATACTTCAACGATCTGCTGGCATATCCCTGCGTTTGTTTGCATCAAATCCAGGTTACGCCGATATACATCTACAATATAATTTTGTGTGCTGTCTTTGGCACAAAGGTTTGAGAAAATTTGATTAATTTTTGCAATGCCTTCTTTACATTCTTTTCGTGCGCCGTTGTCGTCAATTAAATCGTCGAACATCGCGTAAATACGCAACGCAATAAGGCATACATCAATGGCAGCAATAAGGCCGTCAGCTTCGTCGCTATCGGCAAAATTACAGGCAATACCTTCAAGTCGGTTAATCACCATAGGAATATCTTCGTCAATAGCTTGCAACGCTTCGGCGGTAAGTTCTTCCAATGCCTCTTTTGCTTCTTCCTCTGCTTCGGTTAGTTTATTGATGCTATCATCGTGTTTCTCGGAGAGTTTACGGATCTGACCTAAGATGTCATTATATCTGGCAACGAAATCATTATACTCGTTTACATCAACTACTGCATTCAAAGTTATTACAGAACCATTCTGAAAATTTTTAAAGGATTCCATTCTTTCCTTAAGTGGAATAAGCCGTTTACGCATTTCAGCGATGTTTGTTTTCATTGAACTTATTTCGCTGGTAAGCCGAGACACTTTGGTATTAAAACGCTCCATTTTCGTATCAAGTTTGCCCTTTGCCTTTTCGTACTTAGGGCAATTAATGAAACTTGGGATATCTTTCTTCTCAAGTTTCGGTAGCTCAAGCAGATGTATATTGCTGAGTTTCTCATAGTTCAGTAGCTGACTGACCTTTTCTGCTGATTTCTTCATTATAGTACACCTCCTGACGAGTTGTCGCCCTTGCGTGTGATGCTATGTGTCCTCATTTTCTTTTCTCCTATCTATTCAGTTGTTTAACTCAGTCTTTAACACAACGCACTGCATATAAGTATGTCTTGCCATAGCAGTTCACAACTACGTCGGCACCATCGCGGTACATATCCAAGGCACCAGCACCAGCAGCATTGTACTCCGTGGCACTCCACCAACTTCCAGAATTGCCAGCACCGCCGAACTCACCACTGGAACTACCATCGCCGCCCGGTAAAGCCGAAAATTCAAATTTGTCTATACCGTTGCCAGATCTTCCTTGGTAATCATTCCAACCGCTTTTGGCTTTGAGCATTGAACCGGCGGTTCCAATACCGCCTACGAAATTCACAAGCTCCTGCCATTCCGCCTGACTTGGCAAATGCCAACCAGGAGGACACGCTTTTTTTGCTGTTTCCCAGTCGTAAAGGCGACCGTATTTTTTTGCATTGGCAGGGTCGTTACCGTAACATTTACTGCCATTTGCCTCGTAGTTCAAGTTCTCCGCCATCCAGGTTTGCTTGCCTATAGTAACTGTTTTATAGGTTTTGCCATCTCTGGAGTCTGTGAAAGTACCCATTTTGTTTTTCTCCTATATACTATCTATTCGGTTTTCTAACTTCAGCAACTTGCGAATAGAAAAACAAGTCGCTGGGTTTTTGTGCCGTTGTTGGCACGGTTTAGGCTTTTATTACTCCACAACAAATGTATATGCACCATTTGTACTGCTACGTGCTGTAATTTTAATCCAATAATTTTCTCCCAAAACAGTATTAAAACTTAATAGGGCATTAGATCCTTCCCCGCTATCATTATCACTGCTAGGATAAAAATATGTTTTCTCGTATTCAGCAACTATATATGTATCTACCACATTACCTGTGGTTTTAAAAGTTACCTTATTACCTGTACCAGAGTAAATAAACCAGTGTTCACCGCTTGAGGTAATAGTATGAGAAGACGAATATCCATTCGTAACCTCTATGGCGTTATATCGCGAACTGCCGTCACCGGTACCGTTACGCACATTAAAAGTGTATGTACCACTGTTACCAGTAATGTTAATATAGTACGTTGTTCCTGAAACAGTAATAAAGTTGATACCTTTATTTTTCGTATCCTTACTATAAGAAGAACTTGTATTGTCTCCGATATAAATGCGTATGCTTGTACTTACCACATTCTCATCGGTTTCAAAAAAAACACGGTCGCCTGTACCTATGAATCTGAACCAGTGTGTACCGTCCTTGAAAATAGTATGAGAGGATGAATTACCCACCGATACCATTATTGGATTAGCTCTAAGGTTAGATGTAGGTGCCTTTACCATAAAAGTGTATGTGCCGCTAGTACCACTACGTGCTGTAATTTTAACCCAGTAATTTTCTCCCAAAACGGTAGTAAAGCTTAATAGGGCATTAGATCCTTCCCCACTATCATTATCACTGCTAGGATAAAAATATGTTTTCTCGTATTCTGCAACCATATATGTATCCACAACCTCACCCGTAGTCTCAAAAATCACAGGATCGCCTGTGCCGATGAACTTGAACCAATGCTCACCGCTAGAGCTGATGATATGGGAAGACGAATTTCCCACCGTAACCAATGTAGCGTTATTTTTGGTGTTGCCCACCGCAGTCGTTGTGTTTCCGTTGCCTCCGTTATCATAGCCGCCGCCCCCTCCGCTATTGTTGGCAGGGTCTTCTGTACACCCTACTGAGAAAAACAAAGAAATAGCTGCCACAGCAGCTACGTTTATGAACCTTGAAAAACCAGACTTTTTCATTTTATATCTCCTTTTGGTTTGGTTGGTTGTCGTATTCCGAAATTTATTCTATATCCAGCATTAATGGATATATACGCCGCAGTACGTCCTTTAAATGGCACGATGTTATATAGTGCTTCAATAACAAGCCCGCTTTCAGAATTTTTATCAGAAGAAAAGTTTAAAAACATTCCACCACCAATAGGGAATATTGGTGTAAAAATATTCACTACAGCAATGTCGGTCAGATCAGCGGTACCAGGTTTTATTCCCTTTGCCATAATGCCGAAATAGTCTAAGCCTACACCGCCCGACAAGAACAAGAAATTCGCAGGATATAGTCTTGCAAAAGCATTTATCTTAAAATGATGGGTCTCCATACTGTCAATTAAGACATTGGGCTGCATTTTCCTGACCGCATCCTCATCAACAGAAATTGCGCCAAACCCCAAATTCATTCCAAAGCGAAAAAATCTAAGGTTTCGTTTATAGAATTCAATGTTTAGCGGGTTCCACTGAAAACCCGATGATTTGAAGTAGTTAGGATCAACATCGTTTAAATTCAAGGATACGCTAGCGCCTAATAATGCAACGACACCCACCATCCAAGCAGTCCATATTACTTCTTCTTTTTCTGCCCTTACGGTAGCATCCGTGCTTGACTTTGTCTCATTAACATAAAGCCTGTGCGTATGCCTAACTTCCTTTTTGTACTTCAAATTCACATCCACCTCCACCATCTCCTTGCCATCCAAAATCTCCACTTTTGCACACAAAGGAACCGAACCGCTAAAAGGCGTTTCCCCTGCCGGTTTGCCATTCACAAAAACAGACTCGCTCGCAGGCTCGCCATCTCGCTCCGCACTTAAAACCAAGCCGCCTTTTTTGAGAATTATGTTGCCTGCCATATCAAAAACCTCGCGGCGGCCCTTGTTTATGCCTACATCAAAATCTATATTCTCGTAGCACTCGTGCCTTAGCTTAACAGCATATTTATTCGGGAAAAGCCAGATTTCGCCCAAAGAATATGGATTGTCGTTTATGGACAAATTCCACTGCTTGCCATTGCTTATGCCCTCCAAATAAGCTGGCCTTATCTCCAGAATACCAAATTTGGGTTTAAGTGTTATCGCTATATTCTGGTTATTGTGCTTTATGGAAATAGTTGTGTCTGCCGTTTCGTATTGCTCCAATGCGGCTATAATGCGTACATAGCCCTCGCGAAGCTCTGCCTTGCAGGGCGTTTTTGCGCAACTAGCAGATGGCACACCGTCAAAACTCAAAACCGCACCGGGAGGTTCCGTGCTTAAATTAACCACATAATGCTTTTCATGGTCTATATCATAATCATCCACAGGCTTTTGCAAGCCGCTTATGCCAGGATTAATATCAATACGAGAACTGGCTCTAAGTGCGCCGGGTATTTTGCTAAACACGGCGGGAACCTGCTTTTTCGCAATGTTGTCAATCAAGCCCTTAGCATTTTCTGCATAATCTTCACAGCACTGACCCACTAGATTTTCGAGATTTACATCAAACAGCTCAACCCTGAGCTTTAAATTATTGCCTAGCTTGTTCACATAGGCTTTCGCCACATAGTCAACATTAGCTTTTTTGCCCAACTCAACAATGCAGGAACTTTCCATGCATTCCTTGACGAAATTTTCCGCTCCGCCCAACCGTTTAATGACAGCTTCCTCTGGATGCAAAAAAAAGTCTTTCAGTGGCAAAACTTTCAATGCCGCATTGCGTATTTCAAACGTAAGCACCTCAAGCTCATCGCTGCTGAGCACGGCTCCCTCGGAAGGCAGCACCGCAACCGTGATTTGCTGCCCATAAGCAGCAAACACAAAAACCAGCAAAATAAAAACTAAAGTAAACCTTAAAAAATTCTGAGAATTGTCAAAATTCTGTAAATTCTGGTTCAGACAATTGTCAATGCATATATATTCACTTTGATGACATAAGAATGACATTGCTAATCGCAATGCCACAGCGACCATCCTGAGGGATAAAGTTTAGACATAAAAGCCATAATGTGTACGAATATAGAAAATTTTGTTTACTAT
>Ga0268262_10000806_pt1 | contig 40664 bp, 32 predicted proteins | sample TergutNc150P3_FD_190354 | JGI IMG/M metagenome (GOLD analysis project Ga0268262, IMG submission 190354) | Nasutitermes corniger P3 segment gut microbial community from laboratory colony in Florida, USA - Nc150 P3 (SPAdes) (version 2) | ecosystem: Host-associated > Arthropoda: Insects >...
AGCGGATAGATTTTATTCCGTTCTATCCTGGGGTCCTTTATATCCTTAAAATAGTCCATGAGCGGCGGTACGGGTGCTTTTTCCATGTTCCCCTCCAATCCGCTCTTTATCGGCCTTTTCCTTTATCTCCTTTACTTCTTTTTATATGCGCTCGCCCTGTAGTTCATACTGTCTTGCGTTGACAAGTGCCAGTCGCTTACTTATAATGCCGTTTATGCCCGACAAGACCGATAATACAGTTCAACCCGGCGGCAATGTCAAACTAAAACCTATCTTCGGCGTCAGGCCCGGCGTCTACCTGGCCTGCATTTACGGGATTGTCCTGCTTGCTATCCTCTTTTTCATTTTTCTGTACCCGGCCCTTTCAAATCCGGGCAGTTACATCGTAGTAAAATCCGAACCCTGGGGAGCCGCTGTTCTGGTTGACGGCGTTTACAGGGAAGCCGCCCCTTGCGAGGTATTTGTTTCGCCCGGCAAGCACCGGCTGGAACTGCGCTTAAGCGGCTTTGTTCCGGCGCAAACAGAAATAGTAACAGGAAGAAGGCTTTTCGCGTCCATTATTTTTCCGCTCAAAACGGCAATCTTTCAAAAGCTGGAATCAAACAATCCTATCGGAGCGTTTATAAACGAAGCTGAGGATTACGCCGCCTGGAGTTTTACAGGCGAGAGCAGTACGGCTTACCAGGTTCCCCTTAGCCTTTCCGAAGGGGCTTATCGGCTTGGCCCTTACGCCGCCGATCCGGCCCTGCGAAAATCCATGGAAGACACAATTGTTTCTTCAAGCCGCTTTGCCGTTACCAGGGCCGGCCTTCGCGACCTTGTCAGGGCAAAAACCTTGCTCGACAACCAGGGGCTTTCTCCCTCTCCTTTAAGCCTGCTTGGTTCCGCCGAAGAAGTCATTGGCTTTCTAAGCGACAACCCGCAGGCGGCGCTCTGGCTTGGCGCTCTCCTCACCGGAGAGGCTCAATCCGCCGTTACCGCTTCCTCCTGGTACAAAGAAGCTCCGCAAAAACTGGAAAGTACGCCGCATAGCGTTAGAGCGCCTCGCCTTGACAGCGTTCAAATCGGCGGCCTTGCCTTCCGCCAGGTACAGGGCGGCCTTTCGCTTTTGGGAGCTAATTTTCCACAGGGCACGACGGTTGATACCTTTTACATCCTACAAAACCCGATAAGCCCCGCCGCCTGGCGCGCTTTTACGGAGCAGGAGCCAAAGTGGGAAAAGGAAAACCTGGATGCCCTTATTAAGGAAGGGCTTGTAAATGAAAGCTATCTTGAAGACCTCCCCGATGCCCCGGACAGCGGAATTTCAGGAATTTCCTGGCATGCGGCTGTGGCGTTTTGCAGCTGGCTAAATTCTTCACTGCCGCGTGAATTCGCTTCGTATGAGGTACACTTGCCCACCGAGGCCCAATGGGAATACGCCGCATCTTCCGGCGCAATTGAATACGGCGTTTTTTGGGAGTGGTGCGAAGAACCCTATGTTCCCTTAAGCTTTCTTTCAGTTCCGCAAGGCGCGCCGCAGTTTTCGCCGGAAAGGCCGGTTAGGGGAGGCTCATGGAGAAATCCGCAGGGTTCCGTAAACAGCGAAACCAGAGGCTCGCTTCCGCCTTCTTTCTGCTCCCCCTTCGTCTCCGCAAGGCCCGTGCTTGTCTTAAAAAGGAACGTCCCGTGAGCGAAGGCGTCAAGATTATCGCGATTAACCGCAAGGCCAGGCACGACTACTCCGTTGACGAAACCTACGAATGCGGCATAGAGCTTTTGGGAACGGAAGTTAAATCCTTCAGGGACGGAAAAATATCTTTCCCCGACGCCTGGGCCGAAGTTATAAACAGGGAAGTCTGGCTTCATTCCCTTAGAATCGCGGAGAATCCCTTCTCGTCAATTTTTAACCACGACCCCGACAGGAAAAAAAAACTCCTCCTAAACCGTGACGAGATAAAGCGGATAACGCGCAAAACCGAAGAAAAGGGTTATACGCTTGTTCCCCTTTCGTTCTATTTCAAAAAAAGCAGGGTAAAAGTCGAGCTGGGTCTTTGTAAAGGTAAAAAACAATACGACAAGAGAGCCGACATAAAAGAGAACGACATTAAGCGCGATATGGCGAGAGAATTCCGCGGGAAGAATATGAAACTGTGATTGCATTGAAAACAGTCACCGACTGCGATTTCTGTCAAACTTTCTTTTTCAAATCCCGATAGAAATTTTCATGCGAGCCAAATGCAAGCAAGGTAAGTGTATCGTTTGTATCGTCATACTCATAAGCAAGCAGCGCAAGCTGACCAACCATGTGGAACTTGTAAACCCTGACACCGTTCAGATCGCCTTTTTTCAACTCGCCGATATTTGTATCTTTGGCTACTGCCCGTACAGCATCGTCCAAATCCTTTTTTTCATTCTTGCTAAGCCGCTTGAGAGCTCTCGAAAATGAAGGATAATGTACGATTTCCAATTTCTACCCAAAAACAAATGGCATGGGTTTTTCTGTCTTCATCTCCTCACGCGCTTCCAGCACTTTTTTAATAAACTCATAAGGAAGGGCAGGATTTTCCTCGGCGATTTTCCCGATTTTCGCCCAATGCTCTATCTGTTTAGGTACGGAACGGAAATTCACAGGCGCATACACCCCGGCCGTACGTACAATGTCTTCCGAAAGCCTCACGGCGGTACTACCCATAGCCAACTCCTTTGTTACTTATAGTTGCATTATGCAATATTTTGCAACAGAAGTCAATGCAAAAGACTCAGGCCAGGCAATTATAACCTTTCCCTTATTTCTTAAAATTGCTATATTTCCATTATGTTTCCATTAATAAAAGAGCTTCTTAACTCCGAGCCCGACAGCCGCTCGATTTGCGTAAAGGGCTGGGTTAGAACCAAGCGTGAAATGAAGAACCTTGTCTTTGTGGAAGTAAACGACGGCTCATGCTTTAAGGGCATACAGTGTACCTTCGATACGTCCACCGGTTTGGATGCCGGGACAAAGGCCGCCCTCGCGGAACTTAGTACGGGGGCGGCGGTGGAAGTTTCCGGCAAGCTCGTTCCCTCTCCGGCGGAAGGGCAGGCGGTGGAAGTAGCCGCCGCTTCCCTTTTGATTGTGGGCGCGGCACCGGCGGAAACTTACCCGCTTCAAAAAAAGCGGCACTCGCTGGAGTTTCTCCGCGAAATAGCGCATCTACGGGCAAGGACGAACACCTTTGGCGCGGTTGCCAGGGTAAGAAACAGATTGGCTATCGCGGTTCACGAGTTTTTTCAGAGCAACCATTTTCAATACGTTCACACGCCCATAATCACAGGCAGCGACGCCGAAGGGGCCGGAGCGTTGTTTCAGGTTACGACCCTCGACCTTGCGGCTTTGGCAAAATCCGGCAAGGCGCCGGATTACTCAAAAGACTTTTTCGGCAAATGGACAGGTCTTGCCGTTACAGGCCAGCTTGAAGTTGAGTCCTACGCCGAAGCCCTTTCAAGGGTCTACACTTTCGGCCCCACTTTTCGGGCTGAAAATTCCAACACCACCCGGCACCTGGCGGAGTTCTGGATGATTGAGCCTGAGGCGGCCTTCTTCCGCCTGGAAGACAACATGGCACTGGCGGAAGATTTTCTTAAATACCTTTTCTCTGCGGTTTTAAAGGACTGCGCCGAAGACCTGGCTTTTTTTGATGCCCATATCGAAAAGGGAATTATAGAAACCCTTCAATCCGTGGCCTCTTCAAAGTTTTCGCATATAACATACACCGACGCGATCGCGGAACTGGAAAAGGGCGGGCCTTTTGAATTCAAGCCTTATTGGGGCTGCGATATCCAGACCGAGCATGAAAGGTTTCTCTCGGAAAAGGTCGCGGGCGGGCCTGTAATCGTTACGGACTATCCCAAAGAAATAAAAGCGTTTTACATGAAGCAAAACAGCGACGGCAAAACCGTCCGGGCAATGGATGTCCTGGTTCCCCGCCTGGGTGAAATTATCGGCGGCTCCGAGCGCGAGGAAAATTACGACAGGCTGGAAAAGCGTATGCAAGAACTGAAGTTCAACATTGCCGATTACCAGTGGTATCTGGATCTCCGCAAATATGGCAGCGTTCCCCATTCCGGTTTCGGCCTGGGTTTTGAGCGGCTTATTCAATACGTTACGGGGATGGTAAATATCCGAGACGTTATTCCCTTCCCCCGTGCGCCAGGCCAGGTGGAATTTTAAGGAAGTACTGAATAATTCGATGGAAAAATTAAAAACCACAGAGTTACACGGAGTACTGCCATTCCCTTCGGGGATAGCTTGGAGTTTTAAGACGATTTTGATTTTTTTCTCTGTGAAACTCCGTGTTCTCCGTGGTTTTATTTCTTGGTATTTCCCTAAGCTAATTTTTCTATTCCTCGCTTTGCCCGCTTTTGCCCAATCCCCGCAAAGCGCCGGAAACCCCGGATTTTTAGAGCTTTACTCTCAATCCGCCGTGGTGATGGACGCGGAAACCGGAACCATCGTTTACTATAAAAACCCGGACGACGAAATTCCCCCCGCTTCACTTACAAAACTCATGACCATGCACCTTGTCTTTAAGGAAATCGCTTCTGGCAGGGCTTCCCTTAACGAGATTATCACTCCGCCAAGGGAAAGCTGGGCGGTGAACCAGCTTCCCGGCTCCTCTTTGATGTACCTTGCGCAGGGCCAGACTTTAAGCCTTAGGGAACTAATGCTGGGCATGGCGATTGTTTCAGGCAACGACGCCGCCGCTGCGGCGGCTTTGCGCTTTGCCCCGACAGTGGATGATTTTATAAGAATGATGAATATGGAAGCCGCAGCAATGGGGCTTAACAAAACCAGATTTGTGGACGCCTCCGGTTATTCTGAAGAAAACATGACCACAGCCAGGGAATTCGCCGAGCTATGCAGGCTTTATCTGCAAGCGCACCCGGAGAGCCTGGGGGATTTTCATTCTGTAAGGGAATTCGCATACCCCATGGCCGAAAATGTGCCGTCGGAAAGGCGGGGAAATCCCGGAACCAGGCTGCGCAGAAACAACAACACCCTGCTTGGCAGAGTAGAAGGGGTCGACGGTTTAAAAACCGGCTACATTCCCGAATCGGGATACAACATCGCGCTGACCGCAGAAAGAAACGGAACGCGGTTTATCGCCATTATCCTTGGCGCTCCCTCAGAATGGGGAGGCGACAGAAAGCGGGACGAGGACGGGGAAAGGGTTCTTGAGTGGGCATTTGCACGTTACAGAACAATCCGGCCTGACATCGGCGAGCTTCCGCCTGTCCGAATCTGGAAAGGTAAAGACAACTACGCGGATATTGTCCCGGAAGAGCCGCTTAATTTTACAGCCCTGGCGGAAAGAGGCAACCGGCTTTTTTGGGAAATTGAACTTGAAGAACCTATTGTCGCTCCGCTTCAGGCGGGGCAGGCGGTGGGACGCCTTGTGCTTTACGACAGCTCAGGCGAGCTAAGGCGCGTTACGCTGGTTGCGGCGGAAAACGCCGAAAAGGGCGGCTTCTTCAAGAGGCTTTTTGATTCAATAAGGCTATTCTTCGATAAAATTTTCGGTTAAATTTTAGTGGACCGCGCTCAAAAAATCGTTGAGCTCTTTTTCAAAACCGGCCAGAACTTCACTCATTTCCCTAATCCGGCGCAGAGAATACTGAATATGTTTTTCATTGACCCGTTCCAAGGCTGTATCCAAAACCGCGTCAAAGGAAGTTTCTTCTGTCAGAACAAACGGCCTATTCTCAAAAGTCATAATTTACTCTACTGCCAGAGAGATACTTTCACCGGTATCCAATTCAGATGGCGTTAGCCTGGGCATTGCCCTGTCTGAATTATCATATGCCCTGATAAACGTTACCACGGCAATAAAAGCAATTAGAATCAGAACGAGTTTGCGCATACAACTGCCTCCACTTTAGCGCCGATTGCTTAAATAATCAAGGGGGTTAACCGCCGTTGAGTTCTTATAAACCGCAAAATGCAGGTGCGGCCCTGTACTGTACCCGGTGTTGCCCACGGTTCCTATCTGGGTTCCCTGCGAAACCGCAGCGCCCTTCTTTACGGAGATGGAATGGAGGTGGGCGTACATGGTCTGATACCCGCCCGCATGGCTCAGTATAATGAAGTTTCCGTAAGTGGCATTGTAGCCCAGAGCCGAAACTTTTCCGTCCATAGCCGCCCAAACCACAGTTCCCTGGGGAGCGGAAAGATCAATCGCCGCGTGATGCCGTCTTTCCCCGCTGATGGGATCATTCCGCCAGCCGAAAGGAGAGCTTAGCCTCGCGCCTTTCAGCGGGTAAATGAAAAGCTCGCCCAGGGCAAGGGCGAGATCATCCTTGTTCATCCTTGCGCCCGGTATGAACAGGGTCATTCCGGCGTTAATGATGTCGCTTTGTATATCGTTGGCGTCGAGGATCGCTTCCAACGGCACTCCCATAGACTTGGAAATTTTGGAAAGGCTGTCCCCGCTTTTAACCACATAGGGAATGCCGTCCATGTTGGGAATCCGCAGAGTCTCTCCTTCCCGCAGGGATCTGGCATTGGTAATTCCGTTAGACGCGATAATGGCGTCCATTGAAACGGAGAACGCCGCCGCGATTTTTGAAACCGAGTCCCCTTTTTTGACCTTATAATTCTGCCAGGCAAAAGTTTCCGTCATGTCCAGGGGAATGGTTTCGCCTGAACCCTCCATTGAGGTGTTTTCAAATGAGGCGTTTTCAAACGGCAAAGCCGATTGTGCCTCATTGGGATTCACCCCGGCGTAAATGGCAAGGTTATACTGGCTACCGCTGTCCTTTACCGAGCCGACTGCGTCCCTTTTAATCCATCCCAAAGCGTCCTGGTTGTACAGAATCGAGACAAGGCCCAAAGCCAGAAGAAGGAGAGCCGCGATGGGAATTAAGGGTAATGTAAACGAAGTATGCCGCTTCCTGCCGAAGCCGGCGTTGTCCGTTTTTTCCCTGATATTTTCTCTGGCAACAGAACGGTAGCCCGGCCTGGAGTTTTCCTGCCTTTGATGATGAACCCTTGCGGGGTTCTGCCTCACTCCGTCAATAAATCTGACATTCTTTTCAAAAAAAGAGATAATCCCCCTGGGCCTGAACGCTTTTTTGGGATCTTTGTGGAACGAGTTCCGTCGGGATTCATCCCGCTGGGACGAGTCCCGCGCGGGGGCGTTTCTTATTTCCGGTCTTCGCTGTTTGCGTTTTTTTACCTTCTGATTAAGCAGTAAACTGTTCATGGTATACTGGTTTATCGACATAATTTTTGGCTATAATAAGCCAATTGTACTATGACCGGAAAAGCGATCCTGTCGGCCTTTATTGCAGCCCTGGTAATAAAATTTTTTGTTCTGGATTTCATGATTGCCGAGGGAAACTCCATGGTTCCCGCCATAAAGAGCGGGGCCATACTCGCGGTGTACAAGGCTTCGTACGGAATCAGGCTGCCGGGGACATCGATTTATATTCTGGAATGGGGAGGGCCCAAAGAGGGGGACGTGGTGATCTTTTATACGCCCGCCGGGGAAATAGCGGTTAAAAGATGCGGAGAGAGCCTTGCCGATGGTTTTTTTTACCTGTTCGGCGATAACAGCTCCCAATCATACGATTCCCGCAATTACGGGCCAATTCCAAAAAACCACATAATAGGAAAGGTACTGGGCAAATGACGAACGAAAACCCCAGCGAAGAAACCGGCGGCAAAACTCAGGTTGCCGGGAAAAAACGCTTCGTTATTTTCGTGTCCGCTCTTGCCCTGGCGAGCCTGGTTATTCTGGGCCGTTACGGCTATTTAATGCTTTTCCCAAGACAGCCCGCAAGTGAAGCCGTCACTGTCAGGCGGGCGGGCAGGGGGCCTATTTTGGATCGCAACGGCCGGCTTTTGGCCCTTGAAACCAGGCTGGGAAACATTACCCTCTGGCGTCCTGAAATGGAAAACCCCGAAGAACTATGCCGTGATCTCGCCCCCTTATTGGAATTATCGCGGGAAGAGCTTCTGGGCAGAATTAACAATTCCCAAAGCGATTTTATTTATTTGAAAAAACAGGTTAATGAAAGTGTTGTCGCCCTTATTCAGGCCATAATTTCAGACGGCCGTTTCCGCGGCGTAGGTATAGAGCCGATTATAGGGCGGATTTATCCGGAAAGAACCCTGGCTTCCCAAATCGTTGGCTTTGTAGGGGACGAAGGCTCAGGCCTCGCGGGAATAGAATACGCCTTTGAAAACGAGCTAAAAGCCGAACAGGGGATATTTGGCATAAACGGGGCCGGGCAGGTCTTTCTGACCCTGGATATGAACGTTCAGTACATTCTTGAGAGCATCGCGGCACAGGTAATGAACGAGAATAAAGCCGAAGCGGTTATGTTTATGGCTATGGATCCAAGAACCGGAGAAATACTCGGAAGCGCTTCCATGCCCGGCTACGATCCCAACAACTGGAGAAACTCGGATGAAATTGCCCGCATGGATAGGCCCGCGATCTGGTCATACGAGCCCGGATCGGTTTTCAAGATTTTTTCCCTTTCAGCGCTTATGGATTCCGGAGCCATTACAGGCAACACTTTATTTACCTGTAACGGGTACTACGAGCGGACTACGGCCAGGGGCGAGAAAATAATCATCAACTGCATGAGCGCCCACGGAAATGTAAACGCCAGGGACATAATTATTTATTCGTGCAATGCGGGGGCCGCTTACGCGGCGGACCGGTCGGGATCGCGGGCATTTTACGACAGCATCACAAGCCTTGGTTTTGGATCGCGCACCGGCGCGGGAAACCCCGGAGAAACCGCGGGATTCCTTCGCCCCACCGAGCGCTGGTCGGATCGTTCCAAGCCCACGATAGCAATGGGCCAGGAAATCGCCGTCTCCGCCCTTCAGATGCTGCAGGCCGCCAGCGCGGTCGCCAATGACGGCATTTTGGTTCCCCCGAAAATCGTCTCGCATATTGTTTCAGCCGACGGCAAAACCGTCAACAACTTCGAGACCGGCGCTCCCCGGCGGGTATTCAGCGCCGAGACTGCAAGGACAATGCGCTCTTACATGATGGACGTTACTTCAAGCATAGGAACGGGCTGGCGGGCCAACGTGGAAGATCTTTCCCTCGCGGTTAAAACCGGAACCGCCCAGCTCATAGATCCCAATACCGGCGCTTATTCTTCCACGGATTTTATTGCCAGCTGCATAGCCATGCTTCCGGCCGAAAATCCCTCCCTTGTGCTTTACCTTGTAATTGTCAAACCCCAGGGCGCATCCTACCTGGGCGGCAGGATCGCCGCCCCGCCCATAAGGGAAGCCGCCGAGGCCCTCATCAATTACCTTGGCATTCCACGGGGCAGAAACCCCCAGATCAGCCATTCCGGCGCTCTCTCCATTCCCGCCCTTCCCTACCCAGCGGTAGACGAAACCGTCCCCGATTTTAAGGGCGTCGCAAAAAGGCTTTTGGTTCCCCTGCTATTAAGAGACGATCTTCAACTGCAAATCTATGGGGACGGCTGGGTTGTGCGCCAGAGCCCCGCGCCCGGAACGCCCATTACGCCGGAGACGGTGATTGTTTTGGAACTGGAATAAAGTCCAAGTGAGGAGGAGTTGTATGTATAAGAAAAGCCTGGTAATCAAACTGTTGGGAATGTTGTTAGTTGCCGTTATGGCGGCTGCCTGTTCTCCCCAAAAAACCGAAGAACAAAAAGCGCCGGAGGTCAGCAGCGCAGAATTGCAGTCGGAGTCTGCGGCCTTGAACGAACCGGAGAAACAGGTGGAAGAAGCGGCGGCCCAAACAATGGAGGCTTCCGTTGTTACCCCGTCAACGCAACTTCAAGGCAGCGGAACGGCAGGAGCCCCTTACTTTATCTACACCGAAGCCGATCTCCGGGCGGTCGGCTCAACATTTACAGCCGAAGCGCACTACCGCCTCATGGCGGACATTATATTTACAGGCGACAATGACGATGATCCGGAGAACGGCAACTGGATGCCGATTGGCGGGACAGCGGGATTCTCCGGCACATTCGACGGCAACGGGCATACTATCACCGGCCTTAGGATCAACATCCCCGAAGATTTTCCTCACTTTATGAGCGGAGGATTGTTTGGCGCTGTCGATGGCGTAGTAGAAAATCTGGGGCTTATTGATGTAAGCATTACGGTCGGCACGCAAGGCATAGGCGGAATCGCGGGAGTGAACAACGGCATCATTCAGAACTGTTTTGTTTCAGGCAGCATTGGCGATATGTACGGAAAAGGCGGAATTGTTGGGAGCAACCCTGCAAGCGGTACGATACAGAACTGTTTCTTTGCCGGCACGATCTCTCACAGGCGGGAAGATAACTCAGCGGTATCCGGCGGAATTGCCGGTGTATCGAGCGGTACCGTCACTAACTGCGTATCGCTGGCTGAAAGCGTTACGGAGGAACCGGAAAATAACAATACGGTCGGGCGCGTGGTCGGGAGCGACCAAATCTCCGAATGGAGCGGCAGGCTCATTAACAACTATGGGTGGAACGGCACTTCGACCGGACAGAATTATTTATATTACGTAGCGGTTCCGACTTCCGACGATCCGGCGGGTAAAAACGGCGCGGACTTGAGCGCGGCGGAACTGAAAACCCAGGCGGCGTGGGAGAAAGCCGGTTTTTTCTTCGGCTCCGGCAGTATGTGGGTCTGGAACGGCGCAAAAGGTATGCCCGGTTTGAAAAACCAAAAAACCGTTGTTCCGTGGCCTGAGTATTTGGAGAACCCCGCAGTTGCCAGGCCGAACCCCTACCATATGGGAGAAACAGGGTAATAGATTTCCATAAAAAATGACTGTAGTATTTTGGATAATTATAGCTGTAATCCTGGTTCTCTTTTTATTAATAAAAATAACATCATAGACAATTTAACGATAAAAAATATTCAGGATATTTATTCCGGTAAGATTAATAATTGGAAAAAACTAAACGGAGCTAACCAAAAAATCAGGGCTTTCCAAAGGCCTGAAAATTCGGGAAGCCAAACGATGCTGAAAAAAGTAATGGCCAATATTCCTGTTATGCAGCCCCGTAGAGAAAATGTATCCGGTGGTATGGGTGACATCATAAACCAGGTCGCGGTTTAAAGGAATTTTTCAAACGCGATAGGTTATTCGTTTTTATTTTATTCGACTGAAATGGTAAAAAATGAGCAGATCAAATTACTGTCTATTGAGGGAATTTATCCTTCAAGGGAAACAATACAAAATGGCAGTTATCCCTTTTCCGACAATTTTTACGCAATATTTATTGATAATGATAATAAAAATGAAAACATTGAGTTGTTTATTGAATGGATGTTATCCGATCAGGGTCAATTACTAATTTCAAAGACAGGGTATATACCTATAAAAATTGAACAATACTTGAAGTTACGGTAACCTCTTCGACTCAACACTATTGCAAATCCTTATACCTAAAGCAACTTACGATATGATCATTCACAACGCCTACCGCCTGTAAATGTGAATACATTATTGTGCTGCCAAGAAACTTAAAGCCGCGCTTTTTCAAGTCCGCAGAGATGCGGTCGGACAATTCCGTTTTGGCAGGAATCTCCCCAATGGTTTTCCATTTTCCTTTTATTACCTTGTTTTTAGAAAAGGACCAAATATAGTCCGAAAAGCTCCCCCATTCTTTTTGTATTTCCAGAAAATGCACGGCGTTGTTTATTGAAGCTTCTATTTTTAAGCGGTTGCGGATTATTCCCGAATTAGCCAGAAGGGCGGCCTTTTTCTTTTCTCCGTAGCGAGCGACTTTTTCCGGGTCAAAGCCGTCGTAGGCCAGCCGGTAATTTTCGCGCTTTTTCAAAATGGTAATCCAGCTCAAACCGGCCTGGGCAGATTCAAGTACCAAAAATTCAAACTGCTTGCGATCGTCAAAGGTCGGCGTTCCCCAATCTTTATCATGGTATTCCATGTACAATTCACTGCCTGTACACCATTCGCATCTCTTTACCGATTTTTCATTTGCGTTCATAGAATTCATTTATTTAAAATCTCTCTATATTTGTCAAGTCGCAAAATTTACGCGTCTTGTACATGTACTCCAAAAAGCAGACAATAATAACAGACCATGCTCTTAACAATAACCTATAACGGAGATAATGCCGCCGATCTTGGCTATCTGCTCCATAAAAACCCGTCTCGTCCTCAAACCGCCGAATTCAGCTTTGGCAAGGTTCATGTCTTTTATCCCGAGGTGAGCGCAAATCGCTGCACCGCCGCTTTGTTGCTTGACATGGATCCCCTGGATCTTGCCCGAGGAAAGCCGGGTTCCACCGGAGGCGGTTTGTTTGATTATGTAAATGACCGCCCTTACGTTTCTTCTTCTTTTATGAGTACGGCGATTTCCAGGGTTTATGGAAGTGCAATGTCTGGCCGCTGCGAAAAACAGCAGGCATTGGCCGATTCGATTTTGGACCTTTCCGCCACTCTTGTCATGCTGCCCTGCCGCGGCGACACCGCCATGCTGGAAAAAGTTTTTGCGCCGCTGGGCTACGAAGTTAAATGGGAGAGCGGCCTTCTGGATGAACGTTTTCCCGAATGGGGGAACAGTTGTTACGTGAATTTGACCATCAGCGGGAAGGTAAAGCTGCAGGAGCTTCTGCGGCATATTTATGTACTGATTCCGGTTTTCGATTACCGCAAGCATTACTGGATAGGAAATGAAGAAGTTGACAAGCTGCTTGCCCACGGTTCCGGCTGGCTGGAAAACCATCCTGAAAAAAATTTTATTACCCGGCGCTACTTCAGCAAGCTGGGCCATTTCACCAGGCAGGCCCTTGAACGCCTGAATCGTCTGGATAACGGCGAAGGCGGCGCGGAAAATCCGGTAATAGAAGAGGAGCAGGAAACAGAAGCGGCCATACCTATAAAAGCACCTCGCATCAATGATCAGCGCCTGCTTGCGGTATTGGGCGAATTGCAGGCAAGCGGCGCGAAATCGGTAATTGACATGGGCTGCGGCGAAGGCAATTTATTGCGGCTTCTGATAAAGGAAAAGGACCTTGCCGCTATTGCTGGAACTGATGTATCCGCCGCCGTGCTGAACCGGGCCGCCGAACGGCTAGGTCTTGATCGCCTTGGCGAGAAACAAAAAAACCGCGTCGCCCTGTTTCAAAGCTCGCTTTTTTGCAGGGATAAACGTTTCAAAAATTACGATGCCGCCGCAATAGTGGAAGTAATTGAACATCTGGATGAAAACCGTCTCTCTTCTTTTGCGTCGGTTGTTTTTGGCGACGCGGCGTTTTCCATTGTTATCATCACCACGCCCAATGCCGACTACAACGTAAACTATACGTGGCTTGCGGCAGGTAATTTTCGCCACGGCGACCACCGCTTTGAATGGAACCGGACTCAATTCCGCGCCTGGGCAGATGCCGTCGCCGCCCGCTACGGTTACACTGTTCGTTATGAGGACATAGGCGAACAGGACGAAGAGCATAGAACGCCAAGTCAAATGGCTGTGTTCAGAAAAAACGCGTCCCAAAAGGCAACCCCGTCTGAGCAGGACGCAGCGACTGAGGCCGCCCCATGAAAATAGAAATTCCGGAACTGTGCCTGGTAGCCCTGGTAGGCGCATCGGGCAGCGGCAAATCCACTTTCGCGAAAAAACATTTCAAGGCAACCGAAGTCCTCAGCTCGGACTACTTTCGGGGCCTCGTCTCCGATGATGAAAGCGATCAGAGCGCGACCGAAGCGGCTTTCGATAGCCTTTACTACGTCGCCGTCAAACGGCTGGAGCGGGGCAGGCTCACGGTTATTGACGCCACCAATGTCCAGCCCTTCGCCCGAAAGAAAATTATCGAATTGGCACGGTCTCAGGATTTGCTTGCCGTTGCCATCGTACTTGATATGCCGGAAGGGCTATGCCTTGAGCGCAACCGCCTGAGGCCCGACCGTAATGTTGGCCCCCACGTAGTGAAGAACCATACCCGCGATTTAAAGCGAAGCCTCCGCGCTCTGCAAAAGGAAGGTTTCCGTTACGTGCATATTTTGCAGGGTCAGGAAGAAGTGGATTCCGTGGAAATTACCAGGACTAAACTATGGAATGACAAACGCGACGAGACCGGCCCCTTTGACATAATCGGCGACATTCACGGATGCTATGACGAGCTTACGGAACTGCTGGAAAAGCTTGGGTATGAAGTAGACCGCGAATCCTGTACCGCCCGGCCCCCGTTTGACCGCCGGGCAATCTTTCTCGGCGATTTCTGCGATCGCGGTCCGGCCAATGCCGCGGTATTGCGACTGGCGATAAATATGGCGGAATCCGGCGCGGCTCTTTGCGTGCCCGGCAACCACGACGTGAAATTGCTGCGCAAACTGCGGGGAAATGATGTCACGCTGACCCACGGCCTGGATCTCACAGTTAAAGAGCTGGAAAAAGAGCCACAAGAATTTATCGACAAGGTCATACAGTTCCTTGACGGACTGGTCGGTCATTACGTGCTGGATCACGGCAAACTCGTAGTGGCCCACGCGGGCCTCCCCGAAAAGTTTCATGGCCGCAGTTCCGGCAGAGTCCGGGGATTTTGCCTGTACGGGGACACTACAGGCGAAACCGACGAGTTCGGCCTTCCGGTCAGGCTTAACTGGGCGGAAGAATATCGCGGCAGGGCGCTGGTAGTTTACGGCCATGTCCCTTTCGCGGAAATCCGCAACATCAACAACACGATCTGCATTGATACCGGCTGCGTTTTTGGCGGGAAACTAAGCGCCTATCGTTATCCGGAAGGCGAATTGGTTGAAATTCCCGCCAGGCGGGAATACTATGTCCCGGTCAAGCCTTTGAATTACACTGCCGATGCCGCCGATGCTAATGCCTGCAACGAACCCGATATTGCCGATATTCTGGGTTCGCGGCGCGTTCAGACCCGGCTGTACCGCGACATTGCCATAAGCGAAGAAGCGAGTTCTTTCACACTGGAAATCATGAACCGTTTTTCGGCGAATCCCCGTTGGCTCATTTACCTGCCGCCTACCATGTCCCCCAGCGGGACCAGCAAAATCGAATCATTCCTGGAACACCCATTGGAAGCTTTTGATTATTACAAAAAGCGCGGCGTCACAAAGATCATCTGTGAAGAAAAACACATGGGTTCCCGCGCGGTAATTGTTCTCTGCCGGAATAGCGAAACGGCTAAAACCCGCTTCGGCATCGAGAACGATTCTCCAGGGATTATTTACACACGCACGGGTCGCCATTTTTTCGATGAAAAAGCCAATGAGCAGGCGATCCTCCTCCGGCTGAAAGCCGTCCTGGACAACTCCGGTTTTTGGGAAGCCTTTTCCACGAACTGGGTGTGCCTGGATACGGAGTTAATGCCATGGTCGGCCAAGGCCCGTTCCCTTATCCTGGAACAGTACGCCCCGACCGGCAGGGCAGGGCAAAACGGTCTTGCAAAAGCCATTGAAGCGTTGCAGGCGGCGGCAAAGATGGCGTATAACGGCAAAGACACATCAGGTGTTACGCTCGTCTCGGGAACCCCAGGCGATATGAACCTTGCCGCCGTACTGGAGGATTACCAAAATCGCCGGGAATGTATTGAACGCTATATCGAAGCCTATCGCCGTTACTGTTGGCCCGTCAATTCGGTGGACGACTACCGCATCGCTCCCTTTCATATTCTCGCCACCGAAGGCAAGGTCTGGCACGATGAGAATCATCCGCGTCATCTTGCAGTAATTCGCGATTACATTACCAAAAGCAACGATCCTGTTTTTGTCGCCACAAATCACCTGACGGCTGACTTGAACAATGAAACTTCGATTGCCGAAGCCGTTGACTGGTGGCTGAACCTTACCAAATCAGGCGGCGAGGGCATGGTGGTAAAACCCCTGGATTTTATCGCCCGCAACAAAAACGCTCTTCTGCAGCCGGCGGTAAAGTGCCGTGGCCGGGAATACCTGCGCATCATTTACGGCCCGGATTACACCACGGCAGCCCACCTTGATCGGCTGCGGAATCGCTCGCTTCGAAGAAAACAGGAACTGGCCCTCGCGGAATTTGCCCTGGGCATGGAATCACTGCAACGTTTTGTCAATAAAGAACCGTTCTATCGCGTTCACGAATGTGTCTTTGCCGTACTGGCCCTGGAGAACGAAAACGTCGATCCAAGATTGTGAAAACAGTTTTCCGCTCACACGTCTTTGGGCCGCTTGTCCATCACGCGCACCGCTTTGCCTTCCGATATAGGCAGACTGCCGCTCTCGTGGAGTTCCACCTTGGGGCTGATGTAAATTGAAGCCCTCAGGGTATCTCTGATCCGCTCCATAAGGGCGTTAAGCTGACGGGCATCGTCCACGAATATGTCCGGGTTTACTTCCGTTTTTACAGTCAGGCGGTCAAGCGCGCCGTCTTTTTCAACCACAATGAGGTAGTTGTTGCCGACTTCTTTCATCGCCATGATCACTTCCTCAATCTGGCTGGGAAAAACATTCACGCCGTTAATAATCAGCATATCGTCGCTACGTCCGGTTATGCGGCGCAGGCGGCGGTGAGTCCTGCCGCATTGGCAGGGCTCGGTGTAAAAGCCTGTGAGATCGCGGGTGCGGTAGCGGAGTATGGGCGTCGCCTCACGGCAGAGAATGGTAAGCACCAGCTCCCCTATCTCGCCTTCTTTCACAGGTTCCAGGGTATCCGGGTTTATTATCTCGGCGATGTAGCCGTCTTCCCACAGGTGCATTCCGCTCTTGCATTGGCACTCAAAGGCGACGCTTGGGCCGTTCATTTCCGAAAGGCCGTATGAATTGTACACGTCAATTCTTAGCAGGGCTTCAATTCGCCGCCGCGTGTCTTCCGAGTACGGCTCCGCTCCGGCAAAAGCGCGTTTAAGAAGCAGGCTTTCCCTTTTTACCCCGGCTTCTTTCATCTTGGTCTCAAGATGCAGAAGGAAACTCGGAGTGGCGTGAACAACGGTAGTGCCAAAATCTTCCATCATCCTTAACTGCCTGCTGGTATTTCCCGCGCCCGACGGAATAACCAACATGCCGACTTCCTCGCCGCCCTGATGCAAGCCAAGGCCTCCGGTGAAAAGGCCGTAGGTTATCATGTTTTGAAACACATCGCTTTCGTTACAGCCCGTTCCATAAATACAGCGGGCCATGTTGTTCGTCCAGTTTTTGATGTCATTGCGGTTAAAATAAATCGTGGTCGGCGTTCCGGTCGTGCCGCTTGAGGCGTGCAGCCTTATCACTTCTTCTCTCGGTATGCTTAAAAAACCATAAGGGAAACCGTCCCTAAGATCGTTTTTTGTTGTAAAGGGAACGCGCTTTAAATCTTCCAGGGTTTTGATGTCGTCCGGATTTTGAATGCCCACTGTAGCAAGGCGTTTTTTATAGAACGGCGTACGCAGGCAAAAGCCGATTTCCTCCTTCAGCTTTTGCAACTGCAACGCCGTAAGCTCATCTCGGGGCATCTTCTCAATTTCCGGCTCCCAGTATTGAAAGTTCATTGTTAATTGCTGCCCAAATCGTCGCGAACCTTGACGGTAACCGTTTCCTCATAGCAGGAAAAGCAATTCTCCACGAAGGCTTTGTCCGGCGCTTTGGTGAGTGCGCTAACCACAGGCACAATGACAAGCCCGGCGAGCATCGCGAAGGCCCCGGCGTTGATTGGCGACTGCAAAAGAGCGGGGAACGAGCTTCTAAAGAAGATGTTCAACGTCAAGAGGCCGGTGCTGAAAATAAAACTGCACCAAACGGCAATTTTGCTCACTTTCTTCCAATACAGCCCGTACACGAAAGGCGCAAGGAACGATCCGGCCAGAGCGCCCCAGGAAACGCCCATCAACTGCGCGATAAAGCTGATTCCGCCTCTGTACTGAATGATCCCGATAAACGAGGAAATAACGATAAACACCACAATCAGTACCCGAATTATGAAGAGCTGGCTTTTTTCGTTCATCTTCTTTATTACATGGCCTTTCAGGAAATCCAGCGTCAAGGTTGACGCAGACGCTATAACCAGAGAGGAAAGCGTGGACATGGATGCCGCGAATACCAGCAAGATAACAACGCCAATCATTAGATCAGGGAATTTAGAAAGCATAGCGGGTATTATGGAGTCAAAGACTATGCCACCGTTAGCGCCGTATGAAATTTTATCCGAGTTGGCGTACAGCCGACCGAAACTGCCAAGAAAATAACAGCCGCCAGCTACAACAAAGGCAAAGAACGTGGATATAATCGCGCCCTTCGAGATCGATTTTTCTGATTTAATGGAATAAAACTTGGAAACCATCTGGGGCAATCCCCAGGTGCCTAGCGATGTCAATAGCACAACGCCGAGGAGGCTTAAAGGATCCGGCCCAAAGAATGAAGCTAACACGCCGGGCGTGGGAACTTTATTAACATTAACTTCTTCAATTTTGGCCATGGAGGTTAGCGCCGTCAGGAAGCCGCCATTGTCATTTAACACCGCCCCTATAACGGCGACGATTCCGATAAGCATGATTACGCCCTGAATAAAGTCGTTTACGGCGGTCGCGAAATATCCTCCGGCAACAACGTATATCGCGGTGAGAATCGCCATTATGACAATGCAGTACGTAAAGTCAATGTTAAACGCCATCGCGAACAGGCGGGAAAGCCCGTTATAAAGCGAAGCCGTATATGGAATAAGGAAAATAAAAACAATAATTGCCGCCCCGATTTTCAAAGCCGTCGAGTTATACCTTGAACCAAAAAACTCAGGCATTGTGGCGCTTTTCAGATGATTCGTCATAACGCGAGTTCGCCGCCCAAGTATTACCCACGGCATCAGCGACCCTATGAAAGCATTGCCCAAACCGACCCATGTGGCCGCCGTGCCGAACCTCCACCCGAACTGCCCGGCGTACCCGACGAAAATAACCGCCGAAAAATACGATGTCCCGTAGGCGAAAGCGGTAAGCCACGGGCCGACCGCCCTGCCGCCCAGCACGAAATCATTGACGTTCGCGACCTTCTTCCTGAAATAGAGGCCCACCGAAATCGTTACCGCGAAGAACAGAATCAACAGAATCAACTTAATGGCCATAGAAATACTCCTATTTGGGGATAAAAAAAGCCCCCAGATTATTAATCCGAGGGCGATTGCAACCACAACCGCGGTACCACCTCAGTTCCGCGCAGTCTCACAACTGCGCGCTCACAGGGTACATCTGCTTTAGGCGGCATGGATGCCGCTGTAACAAAAGCTTCTGAACCAAAAAAAGCAAGGATGCTTTTTTTGGTTATACCCATATGCTGTAACGGGCATTCCCGTCGCATCCTACTGAATGTCTGGAACCTCACTTTCCGACGTTCCTTTGCATCGTTCAGCGCGCAACTCCCGGGATGTATTCATCCGCCCGCCCTTCTACCGGCTTTCACCAACCGCCGACTCTCTCTAGAAGTGACATGGGGACTACTTGTTCCCGATCATCGCCTTTAGGGAGATGGTATGGGTTTCGCACGTTTTTGTCAATGGCTCCGCTAAAGGCAAAGGCAAAGCCTAAGGCTTTGCCTATGGCTCTTTCAAGGAATGGATTTACTGGGGCTGTCTGATAAGAATTTTTTACCACGGAGGGCACGGAGTTTCACGGAGGAAAAGAAGGGGTTCATATTAATACTCCGTGTTACTCTGTGTTCCTCCGTGGTTAATTCTTATTTATTGGACACCTCCTGAAGGTCAATAGCGTAATTCACTTATTATCTTACGTTCCTTTACAATGTCATCAGGACAGACATCGCCAATCAATAAAGGCGATGACTGAATATGCTTCTCGCTGCTTTTTTCAACAACACCATTGCTGTAATTCGCATAACAATAAACACAGCCATTAGAACAGGAATTGTATTCGCCTATATCAATGCTTTTCACACAGCCGCATTCCAGCCGTTGGTTTTTGTCTTTTTCGACAAGCAAATCATATCCTGTTATTTTTGAGATTAACCTATCGTCAATACAGCGACCATGCGTTATGCCATATCTTGATAGATCAATATCCTCCGCACAGGTATCGATTGAAAGATTATTGCCTCTTGCAATTTCTGAAAAATCCTGGGCAATGATATTTTTTTCTTCGCTTGATATTTCAACAATTTCTAATAATTTGATATTTTCAGTTATCTTCTTATAGAAATCAATAAAACTGAATATTACCTTTTCCGTATATCCTTTAAGAGTACCGGCAAATTCTTCAAATTTATCAATATGATATGCTGTATTATATTTGCTATTAATCAAAATTGGATCATAGCGCCAAATAACTTTCTGCGGGCCAATCATATCGGATAACCTTTTAAAAGTGTCGATTATTTCGGTTTTGGGCGGTAACCTCGCTTCAACATCCGGCTCATAAGGGTTAAGGGTGAATTGAAAATAATAGCTATAATCTTTAAGTGGAGTACTATTTGATTTAAGCTTGTCGATCATTGGCTTGGGGTTTTTAGTCCAGAAAACAATGCAATCAACAAGTTCAGGATTAAGGTTTATTTCACTGATTTGACGATTAATAGGATTTCTTACATAGACAAATTTTTCTTTTAGGCGGTTGAGAAACCATTCTGAATAATATGAAGGAATATCAGTTCTTCTGCTCGCGCTTATTATCATGGGTGTTTGCTTCCAGCTTCCCGGCTACCCTCTTGTTGAACTACCGAGAAATCCTCGGTAGTTGCAGATTTTGAAAGTTCATCTTCAGCGTAGATACTTTTCAAGTGCAGGGAAATGTTATCGGCGGTGCTGTTACGGATTTGAAGGGTTTTAGGTGGCATAGCAGTCTGTATATTGTTTTTTATTTACCAATTCACTACTTATCATATATCTTCTCTCCTAATTCGCAACAAAACATGTTATCTTTTAATGTATATTTTAAATATTCCAGAACATCAGCCAGTTCTCGAATCGCTTCCTTTCTGTCAAGAAGAGTGGAATGTCTATCACGATACTTTGCAACTGCCCACTCAATTTTTTTATCTATTTTGCTTTTTTCTCCTGTCTCTGATGGGATTTTTGCCATAGTTAATTCATTTAATCCAGGGGTTAGTAAATGCTGAATTATACATTCGGAATTTAATATGTACCCACTTTCATAGTCAGCAATAATTTCATTTATTTCTTTTCGATATTCATCTTGTCCTTTCAAAGTATCAAATGAGGAATAATGATAGCCACAACCAGCATATTCGTGAAAATAGCCCTCAAGCGGGAATGATATTGTATCATGTAATAATTCTATTATATCAAATAATGTATCTTCATCAAAAATATCAAATTCCAAAGGCCATTTGATTTGTCTTCTGATTTTTCTGAAAATAAAATTGGATATATCTATTCCGGCTTTACCATTAACATGGCCAGCATCAACACAATAATATCCATAATATTCTTGGAAATAATCTCGATTCTCAAAATCATTAAATACAGATTTAATAGCTATTATTAGCGAAAAAAAACTATATTTGGCTGTTAATCCTTTTCTTTGTGACCAGTATTTTTTAGCCATAACTACCCTTCTCTTTAAGTTCCATGATCTGGTTTTTTACCTCTCTCCCCTTCCCCTCAACAAACAACTCCCCGCTCAGCTTCTGTTCTGGTACAGCCCAAACAAATACCCCACCCGCTGGCTGTCATCGCCAAAAGAGCATTCACAGGCAACTTCCACGGCCTTGTCGAGTTGCTGGTGGGCTTTTACCAGCTCAGGGAACATTAATGTAGTATCATACAATTCCGCCAAAGATAATTCAAGGAACTTCTTACGCGCATCCAAAACCTATTGGGCCTCTTTCGCTATTGCCTGCTTCTGCCTTTCGGTTGAAGCAGAATTCGAAAATATTATGTCTATCTTTTTTTACAAAATAATTGTGGCTATACTGATAAATACGTTGTAAGATAAATCATGTTAATCAATAAAAAACACATCCGTATTTTATGCGCCGTTATCACTTTAACGGTAGGGATAATTTTGGGCGTTTGGCAAACCAGGCCGCCGCGTGTTAACAAATCTTCGAGCACGTACCCGGCTTATGAGCGCATGATGGCAAACTTGCAAAAACTGGCAGAAAAACCGCACCCCAGCAATTCTGAGGAAATTAAGATTGTCCGCGCCCAGCTTCTGGAGGAAATTGAGAATATGGGCTTGACGCCTATCATTCAAGACATCGTTTTTACGAGAGAAGATTTGAAAGATATAATTTTTTTTGATGGAAATCATGTCTCTTCATTTGACGAGTTGTGGGAGAAATTTCAAGAATATATTGCAAAAAATCTGGATATACACAGTTTTGATGAATTAATAGAATTCTATGATAATTACCAAATTGAAAAGATCTATGATCAGGTCGATGAAGATGGACAAATAGTTTTGCAAAATATCCTGGTAAAGCTTGACGCGCCTGGCACAGACCGCGGCGTGCTATTCGTGGCCCATTACGACAGCGCCTATTCGCAACCCGGCGTCCCCCGCCGGCTCTCTGCGGTGCCCGGCGCGGCCGACGACATGTTGGGCGTCGTTTCGTTTCTTGAGGCGCTAAGAGCGCAGGCTCAAAGCAAAACCCTTAAAACCGACCTCTATTTCCTTTTCTCCGACGGTGAGGAACAACTTATTACAATCAGGGAGGGAACAGAAAAAAAGAGAACAGAGGGAACACAAAAATTCGTGAAGGAATACCCGGAGCTGAAAGACAAAATTGACCTGGTTGTTAATTTTGAAGCCAGAGGCTGTAGTGGGGCTTTGACTTTGTTTGAAACATCTCCCAACGCGTTTCGGCTTATTAAAGCTTTAAAAAAGTCCGGCGCATGGCTATACGGTTTTTCAGCCGAAGCTAAATTATACCGCAACTCGCCATTTGGTACGGATCTGACAACCTTCTTATATGAAGGCTACAACGGACTAAACTTCGCGGCTTATGAAGGTTTTAGAGTCTACCACACAATATATGATACTTACGAGAATATAAACCGCGCGACCGCCTGGAATTACCTCCAAACGGCGCTTTCCTTTGCCGATTACGCGGCAAACAACACTCTAGAGAATTTGCGAAAGCCCTCTCGTAACGCGGTATTCTTCCCGTTTTTGCCTGGCCGTATTGTGCTTATGACCGACATTGTATCGCATATCCTATGCGCGATTGCTGTTTTTCTTGCGTTGGCTGTCATTGCGCTAGATGTCAAAAACAGGCGGCTAAAACCTGCCTTATCAACAGTTCTAATGTGCCTGCTTATTCCGGCTTCAATAATTTGCGCTATCTTTTATTCGGAGATCAGCTACATTCTTTATATACCGCTTTTGCTTTTGGCAATTACTTCGCTTATAAAAAAATGGCCTAAAGTTCATCTTGCCGTAAAGATGGTTTCCGGCGTCATCGTATTAATGCTTTGGGTACCCATGATTCTTTTGCTATGGCATGGGGAGGTAGTATTAATGATAATTCTGAAGATATATGATTATATGATGTGACGCCAGGTATCAGGCACGACGGCAAGTACCACGACAGAGGCTTAGTTACCTATAACATGTTTCCTTGGTTTTAACTAGGGAAGCACTTATTCGAAGCTGTTATAAACATGAAAATTACAATAATATAAAGCAAGGAGAAAAAATGTGATCGAGGTTTCCAATTTGGTCAGGCGCTACGGCCCCCATGTAGCTGTTGACCATGCCAGTTTCAACATTCAAAAAGGTGAAATCGTGGGATTCCTGGGACCGAACGGCGCCGGAAAATCAACCACCATGAACATCCTTACAGGCTACCTTTCGGCCACCGAGGGGACCGTCAGGATTGATGGACAGGACATTCTTGAGCATCCCACGGAGATCAAGAAAAAAATCGGCTATTTGCCGGAAAATCCTCCCCTGTACCAGGACATGACAGTCAGGGAATATCTTTCCTTTGCCGGGGAAATAAAAGGAGTTCCTAAACAGGAAAAGAAGGAAAGGGTAAATCGAATCATGGAAACTGTGGGCGTGCATGACGTTTCCAAACGGCTCATCAAAAACCTTTCCAAGGGATACAAACAGCGAGTGGGGCTCGCGCAGGCTTTAATAGGAGACCCCCAGGCGCTGATTCTGGATGAGCCGACTGCGGGGCTTGACCCAAAACAGATACTTGAAATCCGCGACCTTATCATCGAATTGGGAAAAGACCATACCGTCATTTTAAGTTCCCACATTCTGCCGGAAATAAGCGCGGTGTGCCGCCGGGTTCTTATCATCAATCAGGGCAGGATCGTGGCCGACGACAGTCCTGAAAACCTGGCAAAGCGAATTCTTGGGGGAAGCCGCATATTACTCAGGCTGGAAGCCGCCGAGAATGTGGTTCAGGGGGCGCTGGAAAAGGTCCCATTAATAAAAAAGCTGGAATTCATTGAATCCCAGGAGGACAGCACCGTTGACGCGATAGCGGAAGCGGCGGAGGATACGGACATACGCCGGGATCTGTTCAGGGCCCTTGCCGCCGCCGACATTCCCATCCTAATGATGCGCTCTTTGGACATGAGCCTTGAGGATATCTTCCTCAACCTGACTACCAAAGAAACCGACAGCTTAAGCGGTAACGGGGAGGAAAAGTAAATGTTCGCGATTTTTAAACGGGAATTAAGGGCATACTTTCTTACGCCTATCGGGTACCTCTATATGGGACTTTTTCTGCTGCTGACGGGAGTTTTTTTCGCCTTCTATAATCTTTTCCCCCAAAGCTCTCAGTTTGCAGGCTTTCTGGGCAACACGCTTATTATCTACCTTTTTACCATACCCCTCTTAACCATGCGCCTTTTTTCCGAGGAAAAAAGACAAAATACGGATCAGCTCCTCCTTACAAGTCCCGTTTCAATAACGGCAATAGTTTGCGGAAAATTTTTGGCCGCTCTGGCGGTTTACTGCGGCACTCTTGCGTTTACCGCCCTGTATACTGTGGTTATCGCCGTATACGGGGATCTTCTGGGTTGGGAAACCCTGGGCAGTTATATCGGCTTTATCTTTCTCGGGGCTTCCTACATTTCAGTGGGAATCTTCGTTTCAACGGTTACCGAAAACCAGCTCACAGCCGCGCTGGTTAGTTTCTTTTCCTTATTCTTTATCTGGCTAATCGATACCGTGTGCCAGGTGGTTCCTTCGGACACAAAGTCGGGGATCATTTCCGCGATAGTTCTCCTTGCGGCAATCTGCTTATTTGTCTACCTTAACACACGGAACTGGGTTATTGTCCTGGGAGCGGCGCTGATTGGCGGCCTCGCCATTGCGGGGATATACCTTTTCAGGCAGGAAATATTTTTCGGATTTATCCGTAAATTCCTGGGATGGTTTTCCCTTAACCGCCGGTACGATTCTTTTTCAATGGGACTTTTGAAATTTGATTCCCTTTTGTATTACGCCTCCTTCTCTGGCCTTTTCCTGTTTCTCACGGTAAGGCTCATTGAAAAGCGGCGGTGGAACTAGGAGGGCATGATGAAAATTAAAGGCTTGAAAATAAAAGGTATCGAAGATATCAGAGAATCATTCAAGACCCGGCAGGTAAAGTACGGCGGCTATGCGATGCTCTTAACCCTGGCGGTGATCGCGGCCCTCATCCTTGTAAACCTTATTGCGGAGCAATTCTCGCCACAGGTCGATCTGACCTACAGCAAAATCTACTCCCTTTCGGAGCAGACTTTGCAGGTGCTGGAAACTGTAAAGACCCCTGTCAGGTTTTACGGCCTCTGGCGGCCCGGAGACGAAAACCAGGACATAATCAACGTAGTAAACCTATACCTGTCCAAAAACCGCAACATCAGCCTGGAGGTGGTTGACCCGGACAGGAACCCCGGCTTTGTGGTCAAGTACGACAAGGAAAGGCAGGGGATTTCGCGCGGCAGCCTGATCGTGGAAGGGGAAAGGGGGTTTAAGGTTATCCCTCCGGGAGATATGTACGACTACACCACGTCCCAGTCCGGAGGCAGTTCCGTTACAGGGATTGCGATAGAACGAAGGATCACGAATGCCCTTCTTTACGCGGGTACGGGGAATACTCCGGTCGTATACGAAATTACCGGGCATGGAGAAACCCCACTTTCGGCGTTTGGAATGCAGGACACGGTGGAACGTGAAAATTTCACCCTGAAATCCCTAAACCTTCTCGTGGCGGCAATTCCAACCGACGCGTCCGCGCTCATTCTGAATAATCCCCAAAGAGACCTGGCGCCTGCCGAGGCGGAGAAACTCCTGAATTACCTGGATCATGGTGGCCGCCTTTTGGTAATGGCGAATTATGGTATCCGGGAACTCTCCGGCCTTAACAAAGTTTTGGCAAGCTACGGGCTCGAATTTATGTACGGAATTGTCCGCGAAACAGACATGTACTATATCGCTATGGATCCGAGTACCGAATGGCCGGATGTGTCCGATCATGAAATCACCAAACCGCTTGCTGATAAGACCAAAACCCCGGTAGTTCTGATAGAAGCGATGGCGCTTTCGCTATTGGATACCAGGCGGAGGACTGTTGAAATTTCGCCTTTGATGACTTCGTCCACAGGCGCTTTTCTCCGTACCGATATAAATGAAAGTTCCGCCACAAAAATGCCTTCCGATATTTCCGGCCCCTTTATCCTGGGGGCGGCGGTCACGGATCCGGCATGGTTAGAGAACAACGAGCCGCAGGCGCGCATTGTCGCGATCGGGTGCGGCTATTTATTGGACCTCGCGGTTATGGGGCTTGACGCCAACAGGGATCTCTTTATGAACAGCCTTACCTGGCTTGAAGATCGCCCAGAAACCATTTCTGTAAGGTCCAAAAGCGTGTTCATTCTGCCCCTCAGAATGAATATGCTACAGATCATCATTTTTGGAGCGCTTTTTATCTTTGTTATTCCCGCGGCCTTTTTTATAAGCGGCCTGGTAACATGGCTGAAGCGGCGGCATCTGTGAGGTTTTGAATATGTCGAGAAAAACCAATACCCTGATCATTGCCCTGGGAGTTCTGGTACTCCTGGGCATTGCGTATTACTGGTCAATAGCATGGAACAAGAGTAAAACCGATTCCGCGTTTTCGTCCTATGCGCCTTCTCCTAGCCTTGGAAACCTTCAAGGCGCTGAGCTTGTTAAAATCGAAGTAAACGGCCTGGTGCTGGAAAATATCAATGGGAACTGGAAACTCGTTTCCCTTGAGGGAGGAGCCCCGCCTGCGGGAATAGAGTTGGACCAGTCACGGATTCGATACATGTCTTATTCTTTGGCAAGCATCTGGGTTGATCAGGTTATAGATGAGATGCCCTCCGATGTGTCACAGTACGGGCTGGATAAGCCCTCTTACAAAGCGTCCGTTACCAATTCAGCCGGACAGAAAGTGGAGTACCTTTTGGGAAACATGACCCCCTCAAGAACTTTTTATTACGTTATGGAAGCAGGGGATCCCAAGGTGTATTCGATCTCTCCATATACGGCGGAGTACATGCAGTTTACCCTGGACAGTATAAGGCAGCGAACCCTTTTCCCGCTTTTCGAAGCTTCGGAATTGACGCAGTTGCGGGTGGAGTCCTCCCGGTTTAAGCCAATAGAAATCAGCCTAAAACCGAAAACGCCTACGCTTGATCTTACCGGTCTCTTTTCCATCCATTTCATTACCTCGCCATATACGCATACCCGTGGGGTAGACAGCGAAGCTTTTGACAACTGGCTTGCGCCGTTTAATGATCTTTCGATAGTGGATTTTGTCGATGACGCGCCCTCGTCCCTTAAGCCGTACGGTCTGGATGACCCTGTCAGAGTCTTTCTGCAGACTGAAGAGAAATCCCTTGATTTGTTAATAGGAAGAAACGAGCCTGGCGGGAAACGCTATGCGAAGCTTGCCGACGCTCCCGGCGTATTTACCCTATACGACATGGAAAGCATTATAAACGTCAAACCTTTTACCATGATTAATAAATTCGCCCTTCTTTTGTACATTGACTCGGTGGATCACCTTTCGATAAGCGGGGGAGAAAAAAACCTAAGCGCGGATTTCAAGGGAACAGGAGACGATGCGATTTATTACCTTAACGGAAGAAAAACGGAAATGAGTTCCTTCAAAACCTTTTATCAGGCCGTTATCGGCCTCCTCGTAGACGCCGAATACCCCGGCCCGGTAAGGCAAGGCGAAGATTCCGGGGAAGTGACCATCGAATACCTGCTTAATAACCCGCCGGGGGAACGGCTAGCCATCACACTTGTCCCCTATAACCGGGATTTTTACGCTCTAAGGCAGAACGGGGCAACGGAATTTCTGATTTCCCGAAACCAGGTGCGCCGTATTTACGAGACCGCCGACGCGGTTATCTATGTTGATTTGAAGGAATAGGGACTGGGGATCGGGGACTAGGGAATAGGGTCTTTGTTTGGGAGTATTGCGTAAAATTATCAAGGATAATTATCATAGACAATCCCAATTCCCCATTCCCTATTCCCCATTCCCTACGATGGTTCGTGGTAAAAATTTAAAGATCTTTTTGAGACTTTCCGAGTATGGCGGGCGGGCAATACCGAATTCGGTAACGATTGCGGTAATCAGATCGTGATCGGTTACGTCAAAGGCGGGGTTGAACACTTTTACTCCAACAGGGGCCATGCGCTCCTTGTACCACATCTCGGTAATTTCTTCCGCCTTTCGTTCCTCGATTACGATGTCCTTGCCTTCCTTAATCGACATATCAATTGTAGACGTGGGGGCGCAGACATAAAAGGGAATTCCGTAATGCTTTGCGAGGATTGCGACGCCTGAAGTGCCGATTTTGTTGGCCGCATCCCCGTTAGACGCCACGCGGTCGCAGCCCACAAAGCAAGCCTTAACCCAGCCGTTCTTCATTACCATGCTTGCCATGTTGTCGCAGATCACCGTTGTGTCCACCCCGGCGGAAACCATTTCAAAAGCGGAAAGCCGCGCGCCTTGAAGGAGGGGCCGGGTCTCGTCACAGAAGACCTTGAAATTCATTCCCCGCTCCCGGCCCATGTGAACAGCCGCCAGGGCTGTACCGTAACGCACCGTGGCGAGCTGTCCGGCGTTGCAATGCGTAAGTATGCCGTCGCCGTTTTTGATAAGCTCAAGGCCATGTTCGCCGATGGATCTACAGACCTGTATATCCTCATCACGAATTTTTATTGCCTCGTCATGGAGAAGCTCTTTTAGTTTTGCCGGGGTGTGACCTTTGTTATCCAGCACAACCTTTTCCATCCGATCCAGCGCCCAAAAAAGATTTACCGCAGTGGGACGGGAAGCGGCAAGATGATCCTTGGCTTTTTTAAACCGGCTGTAAAAACCGTCGTAAGATTCTTCGTTTATTTCCAGCGCCGCAAGGTATACACCGATCGCGGCGGCAACACCGATAGCCGGCGCTCCACGGACTTTTAAAAGGTATATGGCCTGGTAAATATCTTCCTGCCTGGTTAGATTAAGGATTTCCACCTTTCCTGGGAGTTTGGTCTGGTCGATAATTTTGAGGGCCTTCCTCTCCTCGTCCAAATCTACAGTGTCAATCGTTAAAATATCAGTCGATAAAACATCTATTGAAAAAATATTTTCTGTTGTTTTCTGCACGTCCTGAAGCGCGAAAGTACTCAGGCCGCCGCTTTGAAGGCCGAGTTTTTCCTGAATCTTTACAAGCTCCCCAATTTGATCGCGGCCAAGCGCGTTGGCCTTGCCGATGACAAACTCCGTGTTCATAAAGATCATCGCGTAGTGTTCCAGCGCTTCCAGCCGATACCACGCTTCCATAAGGCTGCCGCCCCAGGTCAAAGCGCCGTGGTTTGCAAGAAGCAGGGCGTTGTAATCCCGGCAATAAGGGGCCACAGAATCGGGAACTCCCTGGGAACCCGGCGTCTCGTAACGCGCCACAGGCACGATGCCCAAATTCACCAGCGCTTCCGGGTATATCGCCTTGTCCAGACTTAGGCCGGCAATGGCAAAAGAAGTGGCAACCGGCGGATGGGCGTGGCAGACGGCCTGAATCCTGGGGTTTTCGTTGTATATACGCAGGTGCATCTTTATTTCCGAAGACGGCGCTAACCTGCCCTGCTGAAGCACTCTTCCGTCCAGGCTCATTTTGACCAGTTCTTCTTCCTTCATAAAACCTTTGGAAACGCCTGTCGGAGTTGCCCAAATTGTGTCGGGTCCAGTTTTGCAGGTGATGTTTCCGTCGTTGGCGGCAACGTACTGCTTATCGTACATTCGCCTTCCTACCTCAAGTATCAGCTCTCTGGCCTGGCTGTCATTTGGATATTCCACAGAATATTCCATCTCTTACTCCCCCTATTCCCCTGCCAAAAAAAGCCTTAGCTTTTCCAGCACTTTGTCAAAGTCCAAAGGTTTTCCGAGGTGATCGTTCATGCCGGCCTCGAGGCATTTTTCAACGTCCTCGCGGAAAACGTTGGCTGTCATGGCAACGATGGGAACCGTTTTTGCCTTTTCAAAATTTAAATTGCGAATTTCGCGGGAAGCCTCAAAGCCGTCCATTACCGGCATTTGCAAATCCATAAAAACCAAATCGTAGCGATCCGGTTCCGCAGAAAACATTTCTACCGCTTCCACGCCGTTTACGGCGCAATCAATTTCGATCTGCAAGGGTTCCATCATGGTGATAAGAATTTCACGGTTTATTTCGACATCCTCGGCCAAAAGAATCCGATGCCCGGAGAATGAATCGGCATTTTCGCCATCCGGCTTTCCTGTCGGAGATTCCGCGACACCGATGTATTTTTTGATGTACTCCGCCACGGAAGAAGAAAACAGCGGCTTGGACATGAAATCATCGACACCGGCGTCAGCGGCTTCCTTTTCTATTTCATTCCATTCGGCTGCGGAGATCATAATAATTACCGAATTTCCGGAACTGATTTTTTTGATCTCGCCTGAAAGCTCAATGCCGTCCATAACCGGCATTTTCCAGTCGACAAAGTAAATATCATACGTACCATTGCTTCCGATAAGCTGCAACGCCTCTTTTCCGCCGATTGCGGTATCGCAAAAAACCCCTATCTGATCCGCCATAAGTTTAAAATACTCAAGCAGTTCAGGATCGTCGTCAACAACGAGAACACGGACACCTGACCAGTCTACCTCCGGTGGTAAAAGATTTACCGGCTTTTCCGCGCCAAGTTCCGCTCTCACTGTAAAAATAAAAGCCGCGCCTTTGCCAAGCTCGGATTCAATCCAGATTTTTCCGTCCATCAGTTCTACTATGTGTTTTGATATCGCAAGCCCAAGGCCGGTTCCGCCGAATTTTCTCGACGTGTTGCTCTCCGCCTGTTCAAACACTGTAAACAGCCTTGCCTGCTGTTCGGCGCTAATCCCGATTCCCGAATCCTTAACTTCAAATTTAAGCACGCACACTCCGTCTTCTTTGCTGACAGGACTCACCCTTACGCTTATCGAACCATCTTCGGGAGTAAATTTAACGGCGTTGGAAAGCAGGTTGGTTATTACCTGCGCCAGCCGCTGATCATCGCCTATCAATGACAACGGCGTGTTCTCTTCCAAATAAACAGAAAGCCTCTGCTTTTTTTCATCAACGCGGAAACTGATTATATTGACGACTCTTTGAAGCATCTTTTCCAGATTGAACTCAGCCGGGGATAATTCAAATTTGCCTGCCTCAATTTTTGACATTTCCAGAATGTCGTTAATGATATCCAAAAGATGGCTTGAAGCGCCTTCTATTTTTTCAAAGGCGTAATCTTTTTTCTTTAAATCCGGGGCCGATTTGCCTATCGCCGTCATTCCAATTATGGCGTTCATCGGCGTCCTTATTTCATGGCTCATGTTTGAAAGAAAATTTGATTTCGCCCGGCTGGCAGCTTCGGCTTTTTCCAGAGCCGATTCCAGTCTGGCGGCGCCGACCAGCAAATTTACATTCATTTCATTCCGCAGAAGGGAGTTGGCTATCAGCAAACTCCCTGAACGCAGTATTGTTTCCTCATTATCGGTAAACACGCGCTCGCGATGGCAATCGTCAAAACCGACAAAGCCCCAGAATTCATCCCGTAAAGAAACAGGCACAACCAGAATTGAAACAATGCCCTGTGGTAATAGCCAGTCCTGCTCTTCGGACGGCAAATCGCGAACCAGCCCGTTTATACATTGTCCTGCCTGTAAAACTTCTCTCCATCTCTGAAAACTTTCATCATACGAAACATTTATCGTAAGATCCGATCCTTGCTGGGGCTCGGCGCCTTCTGACCATTCGTACAACTGCGTACAGTACAGCTTGCCTTCCATAGTATGGTTTTTCCAGATATACACGCGATCAATGTTCACAGCCCCGGCCATCATGCCCATACAGCGCCAAAGGTTTTTGCTAAACTCGTCAGTTTCCGACTTAAGCAGAATGTGAGCGACCTGATTAACCGTTTGCAGCATAATATCCCGCTGCTCAAGTCCTTTCGTCATCTGTTCATACTCACGCAAATCCCTGGTATACGCGGCAACGATATATTCATCTCCGTAACTCACACGGACAAGCGTTATTTCCGACGGCACAGGCGTACCATCCGGCATCTGGCGCATCCAGTTAAAAATACACGAGCCAAATTCAAACGCCTTTCCAAGGAACAGAGCCATCTTTGCTGAAGACAGCTGCCCGTCAGGTTGATACTTTGGGGAGAGTTCAAAGAATTTTTCAATGTACTCCTGTTTGCTCTTCATATGAAAGTGTTTTACCGCCTCTTCATTGCACTGAATAAGGTTAAAATCTATGTCCCACAGATCGCAGCACATAGGCATAGCGTCCAGCATCAGTTGCAGACGTTCCTTGGCATCAATCAGATCGGCGTTAGTAAAAAGACGGTGAATTAAGTAACCCGCCCCAATTGAGCAGAATATAAACGCTGTCAGCCATAAACCAACATTAGACATGTTTCCCCCGTCCCCCATAGACCTCAGTGTACTTATCTTATCACAGTATTCCCTGTATATTAATATATCCAATGGCTTCACTTTACTCTTCCAAAAATATTGCCGTTCTAGAAAGAATCTTTCCTTTCCTTGCAGAAAAAATTGAAAAAGCAAACGCTGAGACAGCAGAACTAAAAACTGAAACCGCAGCTTCGGGGGAGCCCACCCTTGTCTATAACGGTTTGTACGTCCATTCAAAAATGGATCCCAAGCGGGAGGCTGAGCGGCTTGTGTCTGGCAGCGAAGAAGATACTCCGGCGCTTGTTTTGGGCTTCGGCCTTGGCTACGCTTTTTCCGCCCTTGCGGCGAAGTTCCCGAAAAGGCCGATTATCGTTGTTGAAAAACACCCGGAAATAATAAAAAAAGCCCTTGAGCTCCGCGACTTTTCAGCGGAACTTGCAAGGGAAAAACTTGTCTTCGTTCTGGATGTCGAAGGCCTCACCGCCGCTCTCTCGCTCTTTGAAAGCACGCCCGGCGTTCCTCCCCTCGTGATACGGAACCGCGCGCTCTGCGATTTGGACAAGGACTGGTACGCGCGGGCCGAAGACAAGATCGCCGAATGGAACAAGCGGACAAACGTAAACCAGGCAACCAAAAACCGTTTCGGCAAACGCTGGGTTAAAAACCTCTCCCTGAACCTTCAGGCTGTTCAGGACATCCCCGGGATTTCCCGCATTGAAGGAATTCTGGCGCAAAAGGACATCCCGGTGTTTCTTGCCGCCGCCGGCCCAAGCCTGGACGAGACAGGCCCCTGCCTAGATGAAATTTACAAGCGCTGCCTGGTAGTCGCTGTGGACACAAGCCTGCGTTTTCTTTGCGATCGTAAAATCGGGCCTGATTTCGCGCTGTCTGTTGATCCCCAATACTGGAATTCCCGCCACCTGGACAGGGTTTCTTCTAATACACGCATGGTGACGGAGTCCGCTGTCTACCCCACCGTGCTGCGCCTTCCCTTTGGCGGTATTTTTCTTTGCGGGTCTTTTTTCCCCCTGGGGCGTTTTGTAGAGGACAGGGTTGACTCAAAGGGAGCTCTTGCCGCCGGGGGATCAGTGGCAACCAGCGCCTGGGATTTTATCCGCCTCTTAGGCGCGAAAAATGTTTGGATTTCCGGCCTGGATCTTTCCTTTCCTGATCTTAAAACACATTTCCACGGCGCCCTTTTCGAGGAAAAATTTCACGCCGCTTCCAGCCGCTTTGTCCCCGGCGAAACCTGGAACTACCGTCTGCTCAGGGACGGGCATCCCTTCTACGCGAAGCGCTTGGGCGGAGGCGTCGTCCTCACCGACGAGCGGCTTTCCCTGTACGCCGGATGGTTCGAAAACCGCTTTAGCCAGTTTCCAAATGTAGAGAATTTTTGTCTGTCGCCAGGGGGCATGGAAATAAAGGGCATGAAATTCGAGCCAATGGAGAAACTTTTAGCCCTTCCCGAACGCAGGAAAGAAATTGACAGCCTGTTAAGAGAAATCTATGAAACCATAAACAGGGACTTTTTTTTGGAAGAGGCAGGGAAAAGCCGCGAAGAAAAGTACAAAAGCGCAAAAAAGGCTCTTTTAAATGGCCTTAAAACGATAAAAAACCTGGCTTTGGAGGCTGAAAAACTGGCGAAAACCAGCGCAACCCGCCATAAATTGGGCCATCTGGAAAAGATTGAGCTGGAAAAGGCCCTTGAAAAGCTAAATGCCGCCAACATTGCCATAAATAACAGCGCCGTAAAGGAAATCGCGGGCTTTCTCCTCCCGGAAACCACAACCTGGGAAGAAGAAATCGCCAAAAGCACCCGGGATCCCCTCCTAAAACACCTTGAATTCTCTTCCCGTTTATATAAAGCCCTTGCCAGCGCCGCAGAATTCAATTTAAAAATATTATCCTGATTTTATTAAAGTTGCAAAATTAAAAGCCGATAGTCTTAATAAGGGAGGGAAACCTCCAAAAAAATTGACGGCGCGCTGCGGGATTATGTCCCCAACGTCCAGGCGCACCGTCTTTTTTTTTGCCCGCGCTTCATTAAGAAAACAAAGTAAAAACCACAGAGTACACAGAGTTTCACGGAGTTATAATAAATATACGATTTTCTAACTGTACAGCCAGATTCCTGTGTCTGTAAGATATTTAGAGATAGCCGCCGCGTGGATTTCGGTGGAAAGCTCGTCAATCTCCCGCTTCCAGGCTTTCATTTTTGGTATTGCTATCAGCGCTTTTTTCTTTCCCGCTTCAGAAATTTCCCTGAACTCCTGCCGAAATTGCGGCGGCATGGCGTTTATATTTTGCTGTAGAAAATACGAGGAAAGCGCGATTATTACGCCGTCCATCGAAGAAGAAGCCAAAACCGCAAATTCCTTGTTTGCGGCCTCAATTTGCCGGTTTAAAAGCAGGGAAAAGCCGTAGTACCAGGCTACCCAATCTTTAAACGCCGCTTTTGCCGTTTCTTTCCTGGTTTTAAAGAAACGCACAGCCCCCGCAATATCATTCCCAAGAATACGGGCCGTGCCAAAAACAAGGACGTTGGCATCAATCAAAGCCGGCTTGTTGATTGCAACTTTATTTTCCAGGCTCATCACCGCGGCGGAATCTGAAAGAACCAGATAGCTGTTGACCAAAAGACGAACCAGGCGGGAATTATACCTGCCTTTTGAAATTATCCGTTCTTCCAAATAGCAAATCAAAGCCGGCCAGTCCTCTTTTTCCAACAGCAAAAAAAGCTTTTTGTTGGTGAAATAAAAAATGTTCAAAGAAATAAAAAGAAAAAGCCAAACCAGAATCAGCGGCAAGTTCATCCTCCAGAATGATGCCGATAAAGAAGTACCCAGTATATAATAGGGAACAAAAATCAGGGAAACCAGAAAGAGAAGCAAAGCTATGCTGGATATTGTAAAGATCAGTTTGAATTTCAATTCATTTTCCTTTATAATTGGATGATAATAAAATTAAAGGGATAAAGCAAGGATAGGGAGGAGACCTCTTTGAGTGATGACAGCGTCCAAAGCGAAGCAGCCTCAAAAAAAATGAAAAAATACGGGATAAAAGGTATTTTCCCGGAACGCTTCTTCTCCGAGCCGGTTTATCTGGACAAGCATTTCATCCTCACAGCCCCGGAAATGCCTTTTACGAGCGGAATGTTACGCGCCCTGCAGGAATGGGAGTTTACGGAAGTTTACAGCGCCGGAGACCCGATGGAAAATTACGTCGCCAAAGGCGCCGAACCAGGCGAATCGGGGGATCTTTCCGCCTCCTCAACTCTCAGCGATGGGGACAAAATTCTACGGGCCGAAGAATTTTATGCCGATTTTATAAAATACGTTGACACTCTTTTTGTCCACGCTGCAATAAAAAACGAATTAAGTTTTAAAACGGTAGCTGAAAAGATAAAAACAGCCTGCGATATTATCAAGGAAGACAGGCGCTACCTTTTAAGGGTGCAGAAAAACAACCTTTCCAGCCCTAACGATAACTATCTTTCGTCCCATGCGGTAAAATCAACCATCATTTCGTTGATTATAGGCCTCTATCTTAAACTGCCCGCGCACAGGCTTATTGAACTGGGCGTCGCCGCCCTGCTCCATGAAATAGGAATGATTAAGCTTCCGCCCCAGATATACCTGTCCAAGCGTAAACTCCAGCCTCAGGAGCAGAAAGCCATATTTACCCATCCCGTACTGAGCTATAACTTATTGAAGTCCTTCGATTTTCCCCTGACCGTTACCCTGGCCGCCCTTGAACACCACGAACGGGAAAACGGTTCGGGTTATCCAAGAAAGCTCCCGGGTGACAGAATAAGCCTTTACGCAAAAATAATAGCCGTTGCCTGTTCCTACGAGGCCCTCTCCGCCCAGCGGCCCCACAAGGAAGCAAAAGACGGCTATACGGGAATGTTGGAACTGCTTAAAAACGAGGGCAAGCAGTACGATGAGACGGTTGTCCGCGCTTTGGTTTTTTCCCTTTCAATTTACCCCATAGGCCTTTACGTGCTTCTTTCAAGCGGAAAGAAAGGCCAGGTGGTGGATGTAAACCCGGAAAATCCCCGTTTCCCCATTGTGCAGATCTTTGGAGAGCTTAACCCTGACGGCAAAAACAAGGTCGTTGAAACTTCCCAGGGCGGACTATACATTGTCCGTCCCCTGACAAAGGAAGAAATAAACCAGGACTAAATGGTAAAAATTATTATAGGAGTACTAAAAGTCTGTTGTTTAAGTTTTTAAAAAGAATATTTAGTAAAAAAAGCTCCAAGGGGGAGATGACTGAAGAAGAGCTGCATCTTGCCCTTCTGGAAGGCGAGAAGTCCGGCGTAGTGGAAAGCAAAGAAAGGACAATGGTCGAAGGGGTTTTTCATCTGGGAGACAAGCCGGTCAGTGCCTTTATGACCCACCGCTCGGAAATCCAATGGCTTGACATAAACTCGTCCGCCGAAGATTCCAGAAGGGCCGCCGAAAGCTCTCCCCGCCAAATCTGGTTTCCCGTTGCAGAAGGGGAACTTGACGAAGTAGCCGGGGCGGTTTCCGCCCGGAATGTTTTCAGGGCCTTTCTTGACGATCCCTGGCCGGGACTGAAATCCATTATGCGTCCCCCTTACTTTGTTCCGGAAACCATGTCAGCCCTAAAAGCCTTTGAAGCCTTTAAAAAAGCCGACGCCAGCGATCTGTTTGTAATGGACGAATACGGCGGTTTTTCGGGAATACTTACGATCCGCAACCTTATCGAAGAAATTGTCGGAGAGCTTTCCGCTTCCGGAAAAGAAGAGGAAGCGATTGTAAAACAGGAGGACGGAACCTGGCTTGCCGACGGGGGCGTCAGCATAGACGACGCCGCAAAGGAACTGGGACTTGAGCACCTTGTGGACGAGCAAAACGAATACCACACCCTTGCGGGCTTTATTCTTTACCTTGCCGAAGAAATTCCAAAAATCGGCGCGTGCTTTGACTATGAAGGCTTTCGTTTTAAGGTCGTCGATCTTGATAACAACAGAATCGACAAGATACTAATCTCAAAAATTGATTAAGGCGTAAGTTTTGATCGCATCCCCTGCCAAATCTGGCGGGTTCGCTTTCTAAAGATTTTATTGTTAATTTTCCACCATCTTTTATCCATAAGAAGTTCCCAAACAGGCATTCGCGATTCGCCGTAGTCTTTTCTGTAGGCCTCGGCGGTGGCTTTATAAATATCAGTAAGCTTCTTCGTCAATTCTTCGATTGACCAGGAGCGGGCGTGCAGCCTGGCTTCCTCTGATTTCCGGCTCCATAAATCCTTGTCCCCAAGCAGTTCCAGTACCCGCTGTGTAAACTCGCTTTCGTCGTTCTTTACCATAAAGCCGCCGTTATCGCCGCCCATAACCATCAAGGTACCAAGAGCGCCGATGGCTACAACCGGAATCCCGGAAAACATTGCCTCAAGGGTAACAAGCCCCTGGGTATCTGTCAGCGAGGGAAACAAAAAAACCTCGGATACCCGGTAAATTAAGGCAAGATCCTTGCGCTCAACATAGCCTGAAAATTCGCAGTTGCCTTCAAGGCCTTTCTTTTTCACTTCTTCTTTAAAGTAATCCAGGTCAGGGCCGCTTCCGGCAAACAGAAGCACCACGTCAGGATGCTTTTTCAAGATTTCAGGCAGTATGTTCAAAAGGAAGCTCAGGTTTTTTTCTTTTACTATTCTTCCGGCAAATAAGAGAATTCGTTTTTCTTTAAGCTTTGGGAAAGATTCTTCCAGTTTTTTTCTGAAAACCTCCCCTTCTTCGTCAGTATGATCAAACAGCTCAGGTTCAATCCCGGTAGGAAGCAGGAAAGTTTTTATTCTATGGTTGTAATTATGCACCACTTCATCAATCAGCATGGTGGGTACAATCACCCTGTAAGATTGGAACAAAATCGTTTTAATAATACTCCGGACTATAAACCTTACAATAAAAATCGGAAGCATGGGTAAATAATTCGGACCGTAATATTCCCACATTGTGTGGAAGGTATAAATTGCCGCCAGGTTATGGGCGCGCGCGTAAAGGAAACCAATTTCGGCAATAACAAATTCGGTATTGATGTGAATAATCTCCGGATTGAACGATTCCACCTGCCTGAACACCCAGTGCCATTTTGTGAATTTCGCAAGCCTGTCCTCTTTTGTTACGAAGGCAGGCATCGATGGAACCCGCACAACTTTTGGCGCTTCTTCGTCCGCTTTGCGATCAAACTGAAATGAAGACAACGTATCTATGCCTTCAGGGTAAGATGAGCAAATAACCAAAACCTCGTGTCCTGCCTTCATAAGCGCGCGGGAGTAAGAATCAACCGACACCGTTACGCCGTTAACCCTGGGCCAGTAGGCGTCTGAAAAAATTGCTATCCTCATGGTTTGTTCTTAGTATAATACACTTTTCAAGCTAACAGTGAATAGCGTTCTTATAGAACTAAACTTAACCCACAGATTTGTAAAAATCCGGCAAAGGGCTACAGAACCGAAGGTAGCCCACAGCTTTATTTTCTTACACCCACCCTTCATACTTCCCGTCTGTGTCGGGTTCGGGTAAATCAATGTCAAATTCACCGATGTAACAGCAGGGTTTACTTAAACGCGCTTTTTGGAAGTTCTTTCTTTTGTGGTGATAGCCGAATACTACAATGTAGGAGTTGGCTTTTTTTATTATGGGATATTTTTCTTTGCAGGTTTCCAGGGCTTCTTCCGTGTCTATGGGGAAGGCGGCGAATATGTCCTGTAAGGGCTTCTCCTGTTCGTAAAATTCATAAAATAAACCCTCAGTGATGTCGGCGGCTTCTTCGTACATGATGTTGTTGTCATAACAGAAAGCGCAGCCGAGGCCGTATTCTTCGGGGGGTTCGTCAAAGTTGTCTTCGCCTAACAGGTGTCCGTAATATTCCCATTCGTATTCGGTGTTGTCTGCGTATTCTTCCAGTTCTTCGGCACTTTCAAAATTGCCTAACCAGATGTGAAGGACGAGAGGGGGAGCTTTCTTCTTTTTGGGGGCGGTTTTTAATTTTATGTCGGTGCGTATTTTGTAGGGCGGGTATTGAGTTTCGTCTAACGCTTCTATTACACCGAAATCTTTCCAGCCTTCGGCTGTTTTGTACGCTTCTATGGATTGTTCGGGTACTCGTAATATGGCTTTTGATAAATCGTTGTTGAAAAAATGATACTCGTCGATTAATTGCGGTTTTTCGCTTCTGTTTATTACTTCGGTTATGTATGCTGTCCCCCATGGGCGGTTGTCTTTGCGGAAGGCGTACTTTTCTATGTTAATTACGTTTTTGCCTATGTCGAGTTTTTTAAGTTCCCTGCACTGGGCGAAAGCGCATTTGCCTATGGTGGTTATGTTGTCGTGTATGACGAAGCTGGTATAAGTATTATCCCTTATAAAATGCCAATCGGGGATTTCCGTCCAGTCGTCGAAAATGACGAATTCGTTTTCTTTTTCGTCTTTGTTTTGCGGTACTGTTTCGGGTTCGGGGGGTTTTGGTTTTTTGTTATCAACTGGTTTTTTTGCCATATTTGTCTCCTTTGTTTCTTTTTTGGGAGGTTTTACCTCGGGCGATTTTACATTGACGTGTTCAGGGGGAGGGAGCGGGACTGCTTTGTTTCCTGATAACAGTTCAAAGGTAAAAATGTTTTTCGCCTCACATTCACGTTCAAACTCTTTTTTTAGCCAGTCCCAATCGCCGTTAAGTTTATTGATGAGTTTCATACATTCGTCAAAGTTGCCGAGGTTGCGGTTGAGTTCGGCTATTTGGAGCAGGCAGTTGTCCCGGTCTTTGTCTCTGTATTGAGCGCTGTTCTTTTCCGACTGCATTTCTTTGAGGGTTTTTTCCATAAGGG
>Ga0268262_10000807_pt1 | contig 40660 bp, 44 predicted proteins | sample TergutNc150P3_FD_190354 | JGI IMG/M metagenome (GOLD analysis project Ga0268262, IMG submission 190354) | Nasutitermes corniger P3 segment gut microbial community from laboratory colony in Florida, USA - Nc150 P3 (SPAdes) (version 2) | ecosystem: Host-associated > Arthropoda: Insects >...
CATAACGTTCCGGCTGTATGCGACGGTTTTGTAGCCCGAATAAGCAAACCGAAGGTTTGCAGGGCTACAAAACTGTGGCGGAGTGAGGCGTGGGAATGGAGCGAAGCGGAATGACCTAGCCGAACGTAGCCCGAGCCGCCGTAAGGCGGCGAAGCGCATACAGACCTGTTATGCGACGTACTAACCATTTTCCAGTAGTTTTTTTATTTTAATTTGATTTATTAATACATATATACAATAAATACCACAAATTAATAATATTATATCCTCATATGCATTAGCCACAAAAGCTTTTACACCTGTTAACCCCCATAATGCCATACATACAAGTAATAATTTATTTTTTATCTTATATGCTGAATAAATAACAATAGATACACTTATTATTGGACACGGCATTATATGGGTTACCATTTTTGGGAATCTATTTCCTAAAATAAATGAAATCAACGGATACAATAAATATAATATTAACAAAATAATCTGTATTTTATTAAATTTTTCTAATATATCCTGTTTGTTTTTTATTGATTCAAAAATGAATAATGATCCAGAAAAAATAAATAAAGGAAATGCAAAATATTTTTGAATCATTTCTGTTCCAAAAAATCCAAAATGAACTATTCCAATAAATAAAATAATTATTCCTAATATTAATTTTATAATCCATTTTATTCTACCAGTATATGATAAAATAAATGCTAAAATGCCCAAAACAAATAATATTATTTGTATAATTATTGTTATATTATTATATTTTCCAATTATTTCCCAAAATATATTTTTGTCCATATTCCATCCTATAATATTCATAATAATTTGTCAATCAATTTTATTCATTTTTTTATTTCGGTTATATTCTGGTTAGTATGTCGCATAACTACTTGTAGGCGAACTTTTATTTCGTCTATACAACAAAATCTGTACAAAAAGCGACATAAAGCGTCGTACATATCCCCATTTGCGTGTTATGTACGAACCAAACCGTCATACATATCTCAAAATTTGGATTATATACGCCATTGTACCCCTTTATTATGGAACTTTGGTAATAATTATTTACTTCAATCCGGCAGGCGACGTTAAATCATTTTACATATTTATATTAATCATTATTACTTTCCTATATTTATTTATATTATCATGTAAATCTATTGTTAAATAAACATATTCTTTTTCATAATATATATCAACAATACGGATTATACTACATTTATTTAATTCTTTTGGGACATTTGCTATTAAATTAATTTGCGTTTCATCACCAATTTCTATATATTCATTATTTTTTATAGTTAAAAAATTAACATAATAAGCTAAAATATCAGGAAAAATATATTTAATTTTTCCTTTATATTCTTTTAATAATATATTTTCAACAGTATTTTGTTTCGTTATTTTAATTTGCTTTATTATAGATGTATTTCCATTTTCCATATATTTTTCTATTATATATTCTTCAATAATTCCATTATAATGAGAACCAAAATTGTCATATACTATTTGATGTACAATAATATTAATACCATTTAATCCAATGAATCTATCCAAAACATTGCGTTCTCTATCTGGTGTAGCCTGTATTTTTGAAAGAGATAATGTAAAGAACAAAATTAACGACCAATATTTTCTATTCATAAAATATCCTTAATAAATAGAATAAATGATTATATAAATATAGTCAATACATGATTTATTTATAAATCATTTTGATTTAATTTTGCATAATTTGATTGTATACGAAAAGTACATACCCCGCGTCAAACCTGGCTCCACAATCAAAATAATCTGGCAGGGGGAGGCGCTGCGGGGTGCCAAAAAAATTTCTGGAAATTCCCCGCCGGAGGAGACCAGGGAGTAAAATTTAAATTTGTGCTAGAACAAAGGCAGACCGGCATGAGGAACATGACTATTACGCATATTTTCGAAGTTACGCTACGACTTGAAGGAGAAATAAAGGCCGGTCTGGGGCTCCGTAGGCGGATTCTTCCAGTTTTTTGGCATCCCGCAGCGCCTCCCCCTGCCAAATCAGCGATTAAATCTACAGGTCTCAAGTTTAGTGCCCAGTAGCGAAGTTATATACGCTGTTATAGCAATACCGAAACTTTTTGTATATAATAACGCATATTTGTACAAATGAAGGAGCAAACATGAAACTGATATTTCTAGGCCCGCCAGGAGCGGGCAAAGGCACTTTAGCAGTCAGGGCGGTGGAAATCATAGGCTGTCCCCACATCAGCACCGGGGCAATTTTCCGCGAAGCAATCGCGGCAAAATCACCCCTGGGCCTTAAAGTCAAGGCAATCATCGACGCGGGAAAACTGGTCGACGATGACACCACCATTGAACTGGTAAAAGAACGGCTCGCCCAGCCCGACGCCCAAAAAGGCTACATCCTGGACGGCTTCCCCCGTACCATTCCCCAGGCGCAAGCCCTGGCGCAATTCTCTGTCGTGGAAAAAGTCGTTAATTTTGACATTCCCGATTCCGGGGTGCTGGAACGGCTGGGAGGCCGCCGCGTCTGCCGCAAATGCGGGTACAATTTTCACACGATTTTTAACAAGCCCAAAGTTGAAAATGTATGCGATAAATGCGGCGGCGAAGTGTATACCCGCGACGATGACCGGCCTGAGGCAGTCCAAAAGCGGCTTGAAGTGTACCGCGCCCAAACCGCCCCCCTTATCGACTTTTACCGGAAGCAGGGCATCCTTGTTGATATAGACGCCAGTCCGATGGTCGATGAGATTGTGGTGAATTTTAAGCGTGTTCTTGGCTTGTAAAAACGCTACCGCCATGAAACTGCCAAAGGTATTATGTATAATGGTTTCTTTGTGTACCTTTATCCAATGCGCTTCTCAGCCGGTTTTTGATGAGGCCGAGTGGCTTGAACAGGTCAAGGCGGAGGACAGCGCCCTGCTTTATGCGCCCCACGTAAACCCCGACGGAACTTTTTTCAACCCCTGGATGGAAAGGCCTCAGATACCCAGACGCTACTCCTGGTTTTGGAATCACCTGTTTGGCAGAAAAAAACGATATGATACATTCCCCCAGGAAGAGTACTCTTATGTGCCCAACGATTACGCTTACCTTTCAGACCCCGCTGTTAACAGCATCTCGTTTGCCGGACACGCTTCAATAATTATCAAAATGGACTCCCAGACCATTTTTACCGATCCGTTTTTTTCAAACGCCGCGTTGATAAGAGCGAAAAAGGTCAAAATAAAATTTGATTTTTCCCAGGTCCCTGAAAAACCGGTAGTGTTGATAAGCCACAACCATTACGATCATCTTGATAAATATTCGGTAAAAAAACTTATCAAAAAAGACGCGGTGTTTGTCGTGCCTTTGGGGCTTAAACCATTTTTTACCAAGCTGGGCGCGCGGGAAGTACATGAGCTTGACTGGTGGAAAAGCGTCAGCCTGGGACCGGTTACCTATACGCTGCTGCCGGCCCAGCACTGGTCGCGCCGCCTGGGGCAGAAGAGCGGAATAACCCTGTGGGGCGGTTTTTTAATAGAAGGATCAAAGACCGTTTATTTTTCGGGCGACTCAGGCTATTTCAAAGGTTTTGAAGAATTCGGCAAACGCTATAGCATTGATTATGCCCTGTTGGGAGCCGGGGCCTATGAACCCCGCTGGTTTATGCACTATGCCCACATGAATGTGGCGGAATTTTTCCGCGCCGCCGATGAATTGGGGGCGAAAACAGCAATTCCCATGCACTTTGGCATTATCAGCCTGAGCGATGAGCCGCTTCTGTACCCCCTGTATGAAACGGTCAAATTTATCAACCTGCACCCGGAGTATTCGCAGCGGGTGCGTCCGTTGAGGGTAGGCGAATTTATCAAAATAGAATAGAATAAAGAAAAAGGAAGGAAAAGGAGATGGCAAAAGAACAACAAACAAAGAACTCAAAAACATTTTTGGAAAAATTGACAAAAAAAATTGGGGTACAGTTGACCCTGGGGCTGTTTTTTATTTCGGCGTTGATGGTATTGCTGGTTTCGATAGTGATAAACATTCATTTGAATCATTATGTAAGGATGATTACCGAATCGACCCAGAATCATTTAAAGTCGGCGGCCCAGGCTGCGGCTCAGTTTGTCAGTGTAGAAGAATTGGATCGTTACCATACGGTGGAAGATTCCAAAAATCAGGGTTACCAGGAGTTAAAAAGACGGCTGGAACAATTTGCCAAAGAATATAATGTTCTGTATGTTTCCTACCTGCGGCAATACGATCACGACAACTTTCAATACATTGTTGACAATGACTTTGACCCCACAACAATAGTGGGGCCGGGGGATGTTTTACCAATAGAAGATATTGCCAGATCCGCTCTTTCCGGAAGTGTAACGGCGACTGACCTGGGCAACTATAACGAAAGCTGGAACGGGCTTATTGCCGGCTTTGCCCCGGTGTATGACAAGGACGGCAAATTTTATTGTGTCGCGGACGTGGATATAAGCGACAAAAATATTAAAGATATGCACAAATACTCCCTCATTATGACGATACTTCAGATTAACGCCCTTTCCATTTCAGTGCTTTTCGGCATTTTAAATATGCTTCTGTACCGCAAGAAGGCGCAGGAAATTGAAGAGGCCCATATCAAGCTTCAGTACTTCAACAATAATATGCGCCAGGCTTTTTCCACCTATTTGTCAGAAGATGTGGTAGAGGAAATCGTATCCGATCCCGCCCGTTTGCAGCTTGGCGGGGTAAACCGGCACATGACCGCTTTGTTTTCCGATATTAAAGGTTTTACCAGCATAGCGGAAAAGCTTACGCCGGGTCATTTGGTTGATCTTCTTAACTATTACCTGTCCACCATGAGCGATATTATTCTGGAGCAAAAAGGAACGATTGATAAATATCAGGGAGATTCTATCGTTTCTTTCTTTGGCGCGCCGCTGGAACTTGATGATCATGCCCTGCGGGCCTGTACCGCGGGAATAGTCATGAGACGGATGGAGAAAGAGGTAAACAGGTATGTCCTGGAAAAAGGCATAAGCCCGTCGCCGCTGTTGACCCGTATCGGCATTAATACCGGCGAAATGGTAGTCGGAAACATGGGAACGCAAAAAAAGATGAACTACACGATCATCAGTAACGCGGTAAACCTCGCTTCCCGGCTTGAGGGAGTCAACAAACAATACGGAACCTGGATTCTCGCCTCGGATTCTACAATACAGGAAACCAAAGGCAAACTGCTTACCCGGCGGCTTGACCGTGTCAGGGTTGTCGGCATAAACGAAGCGGTGCGTATCCATGAGATATTGGAAATTAAGGCTGAAGCCTCAGACGCCCTGTTTGAACAGGTTTATCTCTTTCACAAGGCGATGGACCTTTTTGAAGCCCGCAACTGGAAAGACGCGGAAACCGCGTTCAATCAGGTATTAAAAGTATACCCCAACGACGGGCCTTCCCAGATGTATTTAAAACGCTGCCGCAAATTCCAGGAATATCCGCCGCAGGCTAACTGGGATGGGAGTTTCAGCGTCACGGAGAAGTAGAAGTATCCCTAAAATACTCCCTCCATACCCGTTCCATGCCGGAAAGGCTTTCCTCCCGGTTGAGCAGGTTTTTCAGGTAATTCCCCCATGTAAGGTTATCGCAAAAAAAGCCAAAAAACCGCCGCGCCCGCGAAATATGGAACTCCGGCGGCTGCCAACGGGCCAGAAGTTCCAAAAACCGCAAACCGGTGTCAGGCACCAAATTTTCTCCCGTTTTTCCTCCGTGTAACTCCGTGTCCTCCGTGGTTATATTCTTAAGTGTTTTTTGGGCGTTCCTGGCTTCCGCAAAAATCCACGGCTGGCGGACTGCCGCCCGTCCCGCCATAACGGCGTCGCAGGGACCCGCGGCCCGTACATTCAAATCTTCGGCGCTGCCAATATCGCCGTTTCCCGCTACGGGTATCCGTAATTCCCGCCGTAAAGCGCCGACATAATCCCAGCGGGCGCGCCGTTTGAGTTTTTCTTTGGCGGTTCGGGGGTGTAAAATGATCAATTCTACCCCTTCCTCCTCCAAGCGGCGGCAGAATTTGACCAAATAATCAAAATTATCGCTGAGTCCGGCGCGAATTTTGACGCTCAACCGCCGTTTTACCGCCTTGCGGACCTCTTTTACCAGGCCGCCAGCCCGATCAACCGAAGCCATCCAGGCAATTCCGGCCCCTGTTTTGCGGATGAGGGGGGCGCAGCAGCCCATATTGAGGTCGATTCCCCTGCATTCCAGCCGGTCAAGCAGGGCGGCAGCCTTGCTTATCTGCCCAATATCGGCTCCAACAAGCTGAAAAACCACTTTTTCGGGCCGGGGACCGCCGTCAATATACCAGCGTTCAAAGGGTCCCCCTCCCAACAGGGCGGCGGCGCTTATCATTTCGGTAAAATACTCGTCACAACCCCCAAAACCCTCTATTAACTCACGCAAAGCCCGGTGGCTTAATTCGGCCATGGGGGCCAGCAAAAAAGGTATATTTATATTTTTTTCCAATAGCCCCTTCCCCACTTGACTTATTTTTCGTTATAGAGTACAGTATACCATTATAGAGGAGAGGAGTGTCCGCATGATAGCAAAGAGTGATATGCCGAATATTAACGAGAAAACAGCCGAAGGGCTGAAACCGGAGGGTACTCCGTACCGGGTTCTCGTGGTTGACGATTCCATGTTTATTGCAAAGCAACTTGGTCAAATTCTCACTTCTGAGGGTTTTGAAGTTGCGGCAACTGCCGCCGACGGGGCGCAAGGGCTTGATAAATACAAAGAACTGCATCCAAACCTTGATGTTGTTACCATGGACATTACCATGCCGGTTATGGATGGTGTTTCCGCGCTTGAAAAAATTCTTGAATTTGACAAGAACGCAAAGGTAATTATGGTCAGCGCTTTGGGTAAGGAAGATGTAGTTAAAAAGTGCTTGTTGATGGGCGCAAAAAGCTATATCGTAAAACCTCTTGATCGTAAAAAAGTCCTTGAGCGATTAGTTTCTGTACTTAAAGCCTAAATTTTCACGGTTGTATGAAAGTTTAACATCTTAAAGGCATTGCCTTTATGTTGATGTTCATACAGTCGTGAAAAGTTTCTGGTTATACTCCACATAAATTTTATCCAAAAGATTCACACAAAGACACAAAGAAAGAGAAGAACACCAAGAGGAATCAAGGGGTTTTTGTTCGTTATCTTATCGTGAAATTGTCAAGCCCAGCTTACTTACAATAACCACCTTTTCCCTTCTTTCTTTGTGCTCTTTGTATCTTTGTGCTCTTTGTGTGAAATCTTCAGGGTAAAAGTAACTTGCCGTTTCCCCTTCCTTCCCGTATCTTATACACATGGAACAAAAATACGAAACATTGGAACGCTATTGCCGCGATCTGACCGCCCTGGCGCGGCAGGAAAAAATTGATCCGGTGATCGGGCGCGATGAGGAAATCCGCCGCTGTATGCAGGTCTTGTCCCGCCGTACCAAAAACAATCCCATACTGATAGGCGAGCCGGGCGTCGGCAAGACGGCGATCGCGGAGGGCCTTGCCCGGCGTATCGTCGCCGGAGACGTGCCCGAAGGGCTGAAAGACAAAAAACTCCTTGCCCTGGATTTAGGGGAACTGGTTGCCGGGGCAAAATTCCGCGGTGAATTTGAGGAACGCCTCAAGGCGCTGATCCGCGAAGTACAGTCCTCCGATGGGAAGGTAATTCTGTTTATTGATGAACTGCATACTCTGGTAGGCGCCGGGGCCGCCGAGGGCGCGACTGACGCTTCAAACCTGCTCAAACCGGCGCTGGCGCGGGGCGAACTGCGCTGCATAGGGGCGACCACCCTGGACGAGTACCGCAAATATATCGAAAAGGACGCCGCCCTGGAACGCCGTTTTCAGCAGGTGTATACCGCGGAACCTTCGGTAGAGGATACCATCGCGATTCTGCGCGGCTTAAAAGAGCGGTATGAGGTACATCACGGCGTGCGGATAAAAGACGAGGCGCTGGTGGCGGCGGCAACATTGTCCAACCGTTACATCACCAGCCGTTTCTTGCCGGATAAGGCCATTGATCTGGTTGATGAGGCAGCAAGCCGCCTGAAAATAGAGTTGGACAGCCGCCCCACGGAACTGGACAAACTTGAACGCCGGCTTTTGCAGTTGTCCATTGAAAAGCAGGCGCTTTCCCGCGAGGAAGACGCCGCCTCAAAAGATCGTTTGGCCAAGCTGGAAAAAGAAATCGCCGGCCTCACCGCGGAACGCGACGCGATGAAAGTCCGCTGGGAAGATGAAAAAAAAGACATTCAGGGCATCCGCGAACTGAAGCAGCGGATTGAAGACCTTAAACGGGAAGAAACCCGTTACGAGCGCGAGGGCAATCTTTCAAAAGCCGCCGAGGTAAAACACGGGAAAATTCCCGAAGCCCAGAAACAGCTTGCCGCCCTTTCCACTCAGATGGAAGAAAAGCGGGAAAGCGCCGCCGGAAAAGGCGCGCCGGCATTGCTGCGCGAGGAAGTCAGTGAGGAAGACATTGCCGGCGTGGTGTCAATCTGGACGGGGATTCCCGTTTCCAAAATGCTTAGCGGAGAGATGCAAAAGTACCTTGATTTGGAAAATGTGCTGGAACAGCGGGTGGTGGGTCAGGATCAGGCGCTTGCGGCGGTTGCCGACGCGATACGGAGGAACAAGGCCGGCCTTTCCGACGCGGCGCGGCCTTTGGGCAGTTTCCTCTTTTTGGGGCCGACCGGCGTGGGCAAAACAGAACTGGCAAAAACTCTGGCGGACTTTTTGTTCAATGACGAGAAGGCCCTTACCCGGATCGACATGAGCGAATACGGGGAAAAACATTCGGTGAGCCGGTTGATTGGCGCGCCGCCGGGCTATGTGGGCTATGAGCAGGGCGGACAGCTTACCGAGGCGGTGCGCCGCCGCCCCTACAGCGTGATACTGTTTGACGAGATAGAAAAAGCCCACCCGGAAGTGTTTAATGTTTTTTTGCAGATTCTTGATGACGGACGCCTTACCGACGGCCAGGGCCGCATAGTGGATTTTAAGAATGTCATTGTCATTATGACAAGCAACCTCGGTTCGGATTTAATTCTTGAAGCGAGTAATGCCGATGCGGTAAAAAATTCCCTGGATGAGTTATTAAAACAGAGTTTTAGGCCGGAATTTCTTAACCGCATTGACGAGACGGTAATCTTTAACCGGCTGGGTAAAGACGAGATTGGCAAAATTGTGAACATCCAGCTTACCCGCCTGACCGTGCGGTTGGCCGAGCGAAAGATAACCCTGCGGTTAACGGATAGGGCAAAAGAACTGCTTGCCGAACGGGGTTATGATCCCCAGTTTGGGGCGCGGCCCCTCAAGCGGTGCATTCAGGCTGATCTTGAAAATCCGCTAGCAAAACTTGTTATTGCGGGAAAAATCCGCGAAGGCGATACCATTACGGCTGACAGCTCGGTGTTCGGCGACGGACTGGAGTTTAAAAGCGCCGCCGGAAAGATAGAAGATTTACAACGGTAAAAATGTATATCTGTCGCGTCCGTCTTGCTTGGACATATACAGCGCTTTATCAGCCCGTTGAATGTAATTATCCCCGGTGTAGGTATGCAGTACCGTACCGGTGGTGACTCCGATGGAAATGGTGATATAGTTTGCCACACTGCTTGCTTCATGCGGTATACCGCGGCCCCGGATACTGTCAAGCAGTCTGTCCGCGACCATACGCGCTCCATTCTCATTGACATTCGGCAGAACAACAACAAATTCTTCGCCGCCGTACCGGGTAACAAAATCATCAGCCCGCAGCAAACTTTTACTGAGAACATCCGCAATGGTTCTTAAACAAATATCGCCCTTGCTGTGACCATAGGCGTCATTGTAGTTTTTGAAAAGATCAACATCAATCATCAAGAGGCTGAGAGTACCATCTGAACGGGACAGGGAGCCAATGACGCGTTTCAGGTTTTCATCCAGATAGCGCCTGTTGTAAATACAGGTGACCGGATCAATCTCGGCCATTTTTTCAAAAAAGGATTTCATCTGCCGTAATTCAAAATTATTTTGTATAACAAACAAAACAAGAAAACATATAAAGAAACCTACCACAATAAATATCCAATTCTCCGCGTGGTTATACCATGTATAAACGGGCCATACTTTCAGAAACCATTCCGCATTAAGGATGTTTATTTGCCTTTCCGCAAAACGGGATTTTGGTTTTGCATAATCATAATTGTACGATATAACCTGTTTTTCGCCGGTGTCCGGGTTTATCCTCCATAACTCATAGGCAAAACCGCGGGCAGCAAAGGTTTCAAGACCTATATCTTCCAGAATCCGCGGAAATTTCAGCGTTACAGAGACAAGCCCCCAAAATTTGCGCGCTTCATCCGGGGTACTAATGTATACGGGCAATCTGCCGACCAGCACTTGCCCGCCCTGAGTCACGTTGAAAGGACCGCCCATGAACAGGCTGCCGGAATCCCGCGCGGCTATTGCTTCAACATTCCCCTCCCCTTCACCGAAAAAATTCCAGCCAATAGCGGTTTCATTGCCATACAGCGGATAAACTTTTGAAACTATTCCGTCCGGCGCCAAAATGACATTTAATATTACCGGATCATCCGCCATTATAATCGGCGCTATTTGATCAAAGTTTTTTACATCGCCGTCTCCCTGTACTACAATGGCGGCAAGCGCCTGTGTTTTATACAGCAATCTGGAAATAACTTCATTGATTCGGATGTCTTTTTCCAGTATAAGCTGTTCTATTTGCAGTTTTTGAATATCGGCTCTGCCTATAATTGCCATGCTGATTAAAAAGCCGCAGAGTACTAATGACGCAAGAAAAGGAACAATCGCTATGTATGAAAATCCCCGGGGCCATCTTTTCATTTAACAGCTCCCCAGCCAAAGCAGTTCTCTATATATGAGCATAGGGGGTATTTTATGTTAAATTTACTAAACTCGTCAATGTTACATTAACGGGGCGCTTTTGTTCTGTTCCATTGCTTTTTTGTATCAAATTAAGCTAAAATGAAATATGCTACGAACCATGCGGAATATCGGCATTATGGCCCACATAGACGCCGGTAAAACCACCACCACCGAGCGTATTCTCTTTTACACCGGCAAGAGCCACCGTATCGGCGAAGTTGACGACGGCGAGGCGATCATGGACTGGATGGAACAGGAGCAGCAGCGGGGAATCACCATTCAGAGCGCGGCGACTACCACTTACTGGAAGGATCATCAGATTAACATTATTGATACGCCGGGCCATGTTGATTTTACCGCCGAGGTGGAACGTTCCCTGCGGGCGCTGGACGGGGCAATCGCCATTTTTGACGCGGTACACGGAGTGGAACCGCAGACAGAAACGGTGTGGCGGCAGGCGCAGCGTTACCATGTTCCCTGCGTGGGTTATGTGAATAAAATGGACCGGGCCGGCGCTGATTTTTATTTTGTTCTTGAAGATGTGAAAAAAAAACTGGGGGCCAATACGGTTGCCCTGCAAATCCCCATCATAAAAGAAGCGTCTTTTGAAGGCGTTATTGATTTAATTGAAATGCGGGAAATGTACTGGGAGGGGAATGACGGCGAGAATATAACCGTTATGCCGATTGCTACTCAGCATGAAACAGCGGCAAAGGAATGGCGGGAAAAACTCATTGACGCCCTTTCCGCCGTTTCCGACGCCGTTACCGAAAAATATCTTGCGGGCGAAGAAGTGGACGCCGCTCTTATCCGCGCCGAATTGCGCATGGCGGTGTTGAAGCGCCAGATAGTTCCCATGTTTGTCGGCGCTTCCCGCCGCAACATGGGCGTTCAGCCCCTGATAGACGCCGTTGTCGATTACCTCCCCGCCCCCGATGAAGTGCCGCCCGCCATAGGCCATCACCTGAAAAAAGAAGAAGACATTAACATACCCTGCGATCCCAAAGGCCAGCCTTTGGGCCTCGTGTTCAAAATTCAAAATGACCGCGAGGCGGGGAGCCTCTGCTATGTGCGGATGTACTCCGGTTCACTCAAGCCGGGCAGCGCGGTGTTCAATATTGGAAAAAAAAAGAGGGAACGGGTCAACCGCATTTTACGTATGCATTCCAACAAGAGCGAACCGATGGACGAGCTGAACGCCGGGGACATCGGCGTGTTTATCGGGATGAAACTGGCGCAAACCGGTGACACCATCGGCAGCGAAGGCTGGCCGGTACTGCTGGAAAAAATGCAGTTCCCCGAACCGGTAATCTCCGTTTCCATTGAGCCAAAAACCATTTCCGAGCAGGACAAACTTAAAGACATTCTCGCCGTACTGAGCAAAGAGGACCCGACTTTTACCACTCGCGAAAATGAGGAAACCGGACAGCTTATTATTTCCGGCATGGGAGAGCTGCACCTTGACGTGCTGGTAACGCGCATACTCAAGGAATTTAACCTCAGCGCCAAAGTGGGGAATCCCCAGGTTACCTACCGGGAGTCAATCAGCAAGGCCGCGGAACACAGCGAAAATTTTTCCCGCGTTGTCGCGGGCAAAGAAAACGCCGCGGGCTTGACTCTGCGGGTTGAGCCCGCGGAACGCGGCAAGGGCAACAAGTATGTGTGCGCGGTTACCGGCAGCACAAAAAATGAAATTCCCGAAGAAATTTTTGCCGCCGTGGAGCGGGGAATTACCGGCGCATTCGGTTCCGGCATAGTCATGGGCTATCCCTGCATTGACATTATCGCCACGGTAACCGCCATCCGTTACGCGGAACTGACCGGCACGGAGTTTGCCTTTGAAGCCTGCGCCAGCATGGCCTTTGACGAAGCCTGCCGCTCCGCCGATCCGGTACTGCTCGAGCCAATCATGGCGGTTAACCTTTTCAGCCCCCATGAATTTGTCGGCGAGGTGATGAGCCTGGTCACCCAGCGGGGCGGTCAGGTTTTGAACATGAACGCAAAAGCCGAAACGGACGAAATCAAAGCCCACGCGCCCATGGCGCAGATGTTCGGCTTTATGACCGCCCTGCGCAGCGTCAGCCAGGGCCGCGCCGGTTTCAGCATGGAGTTTTCCCATTTTGAGAAGAAGGCGGGGAGATAGCCCCCCGGCACGGCACATTCAACTCAATGAAATTGTAAGCCTTTTACCCAACACACCGGCAAAACGTTCAAGAGAATCTATTGAAGTATTAAAAGTAGGGTCTAATATATTATCTACCGCAACTCTGGATGTTTTCATCTTTTTTGCGATAAAACTTTTGGTAAGTTTTTGTTCCTGCATGGCTTGTTTTAATTGATAAGTAATAATTTTTTTCGCTGCCAATTCATTGACTTCATCATATATACCTTGTTCTTTTAAAAATTCATCAAAATTTTGACCAATACCTTTCATAGTTTTCTCCATATATTTATTCATTTTATTTTTGCATCCTCTTAAACTCTTTTAATCGTTCAATCGCAACATCAATTTCTTTCAGAGGTGTTTTTTGCATTTTTTTCACAATTGCGTGAAGCAAAATTATTTGCTTATTAAAAAATGTAAAAAATACCCTGTTAATACCATCTTTAATAAAACTTCGAATTTCCCATAATTCGGGTTTAAGTTTCCTTACTAAAGGCAACCCCATAGGAAAATTATCTTGTACTACTCTTATATCCGCTCCAACCTCCTTTTGATCCTCCTTTGATAATCCCTTGATATATTCTCTGACTGGCTGTTTTCCGCTTGCGGTTTCAAAGAACACAACATCAAATCCTTTTTTCCCTTCACTCTTCATTTGTCCTTTATCCTTTTGTCACTATAGTTCCTGAAACTACACAAATAGCTCCCCTCTCAAGGATAATATAAGTGTACATTATATTGTGCGGTTTGTCAAGAGGAATTTTACGGATTTTTTCATTTAATTTTTTCTGTGGGAACAGTCACTTCTTTAATCTTTTTTTCCCATCTCAATAACCGCGGCTCTGAGAAATTTGTCAAATTGAGACAGTAAATTTTCATGAATTTGCGATACTGATTCTGATGGGTAATCTTTCATGGAAAAAAGTTTTGGCGCTTCAATTTCTAACGCTTTTGCCAAACGCTCTATCATATTGAATGATGGCGTACGGCGTTCAGCCTCTATCATGGCAATATAGGTAGGAGCCGTATTTATTATTTCCGCCAGTTTCTCCTGAGTTAGTCCTAAAGACTTCCTGCGGGCTTTTATGTTAGAGGCTAAAATCGACTTTAAATACACCATATTTACCTACATCCAATAGATAAAGAATATACATTTGGTTATTTTTTTTGATTAACTACTTGTAGAAGTTTCTACAATATGGTATACTTTTATAGTTGATATAAATTGAGCAATCCAGCACAGGTATAACGTCGAAAAAGGAGTATTTATATGAGAAACAGGAGCGTTTTTTCTCTATTTACCCTTATTTTGGTCATTTTTGGCTTGTTTACCGGAGGTAAATATGCTGCCAAGTAGAGACGAAGCCCTGTGGGACTGTGCCTGTGAGTGCGCCTTGCGGCGTCAAGACCGTGCATGTAAGCACCGGTTTGGCAGTATGGCATGTAATTCCTGCGACGTATATATCAAACAGTACGGGGATTTCTCTCCACAGGACGCCAAGCTCTATATGATGGAGGCGGGGAAATTCGCTTACTCACTTAAGAGCGATCATCGAAGATACTATATAGTTTTCGGCATGATTGCCGCCCTGATAGCATTAGTACTATTCGCTAACGCCCAAGAACGTAAACGGGTGGCACGGGAACAAGAAGTATTTAGTATAAGCCAAACCCTTACCGCGAAAGGTATTCCTTCTTCTGCCACCGTCTATCCCTATATAACTGACGCCCTGATATACACTGAACAACAGCTGAGCAACAAAGTAGATGTAAATGGTGATGGTCTGACCAACTGTATCGACGCCGCCGTATTATTCTACGGGCACTATCCTTATAAGCAGGACGTAACTATTGAGAGCAACTTTCATCCTGACGGAAGGATGTCGCATTTGTTTAACGTGGTCAGGGTCAACGGGGCGTGGCGGGCGGTGGAGCCTCAGGCATATTGGAAGGGGCATGCTTCTTACTGGATGAAGGATGTATGGGGTGACGCATACGATAACCGTTACAATGTGGATGAGACGGAGAAATACAAGAAGTATGTTATGTACCATTAGTCAAGTTGGCATTGACATAATTAAATATTTGATTTTTATTAACTGGAGAAAAAATGTCTGAATATGTTATATCTATGAATAAAAAAGGTTATTATTTTGCTGGTCTACAAAATATATATGTTAATTCCAATAAATATTTTGCAAGTATTAGATTTAAATGGACAAAAAATATTAATGAAGCAAATATATTTTATAATATCAATGAATTAAATAATATTATTATTGAAAATAATTTAGAAAAATGTATAGTTATTGAAGATCCATGTGGAAAAAGAATAATTAAAAAATTAGATGTTGAACATATAAAACATGATGATTTAAAGAATACGATTGAAAATTGTATATTAAAAGCAATTGAGAACATATTTCAAAAATTATTAAATAATGGAATTAATGAAGAAACAATAAAAAATGAGTTTATAAATCATTTAAAAGATAATAAAATTATAATAGAGTTTCCTGTAAATGAATTTCCTTGTATAAATATAAATAATAAAAATAAGATTTTTGAAATATTAATAAAAAACAAGCATATCATTTTAATTGATGATATGGAGGCATTTAAATTTAAAACTAAGGAAATAGAAGAAAAATTAAATTCAATTATAGAGGAATTGGGATTTAAAAATAAATTAGAATATATTGGTTATTATAATAAATTAATTCTTAAAGAAAAAATAAAAGCAAAAAATTATTATAATTATAGCATATATCTAAAATTTCAATTAAAAAAAGATTAAAGGCACATAATGAGGCTATCGAAAAGTAATTGGTGTTAGTCAGTCACAACATCATAAACTTACGTAAACTCAACAGTTCCTGACACCGAAAAATGGCAGTGTATTCACATGATGTGGATACGCTACCCATAGCGGCTCAAAAAACGGTTTCCACACCGCCGGGAATAGGCGTTTTTTTTTATCGTTTCTCCATATCTCCCGTGGCTAAATTAACGCACATAGTGACTAATACCGGAATAGCATAGTATCGTTAATTACAGCAAGCCGGCAGTAATGCCTTTTTCTACATATTCCCGAAGTCTGGTCTGCCAGCCATAACCGGTAGAACGCAGATATTCTAAATCTTTGCGTTCAAAGGAAATATTTATCACTTCCTTTTTATGTTCTTTCCTGGGTCTGCCGCGATTTGGATACTTCGCTTCCGCCCACCATTCCTCCGGAGTAAAAGAGTTATCATCCTTACTGACTTTTGCTTTTTTAACCATAGCTTTTATCTTGGCTGGGGTGAATTCTTTATCAATTTCCTTGGCGGTCATTCTAACTATCTTTCCCATAATATTTTCCCTGCCTTCTTTTGTGTATTTTATGTACTGAAATTATCCGATATACAGTACCTCGCATGGTGTAACATAATTTAAAAACCTGACCTTCAACCATGCCATAAGCGATATAACGCGTCTCCTTATAATCATGCCTGTTGTCAATTCGGCACACCAGATTGGGATCAGCCAGAATATAGCGCGCAAGTTTAAAATCAACCCCACGCTCTTTCAGGTTTTGTTGACGTTTAGCCTCATCCCATTCAAGTTCAATATTATCGCTCACATAATTATTATACCCATAAAAAATCGAATAGTCAAGTGGAAACCGGGTATCAGGCGTCGTCTTGAAATTTTATAAATTCGCCGATACCATATATCTATGACTGTCATATCGTTGTTGCTGCGCATGACCGGTGGTCTCTGCCTGTTCCTCTTTGGAATGAGGGTAATGAGCGACGGGATACAACAGAGCGCCGGCGACCGGATGAAAAAAGCGCTGAATTTTATGACCGGCAACCGTTTTGTCGGGGTGTTGACCGGTTTTGTCGTTACTTCGATTATTCAGTCATCCTCGGCTGCCACGGTTATGATAGTGGCGTTCGTGAACGCGGGGCTGCTTACCCTGACACAATCAATCGGCGTGATCATGGGAGCAAACATCGGCACGACGGTTACCGCCTGGATTGTGTCCCTGCTGGGATTTTCGATAAAAATTTCCAATATGGCTTTGCCGGCGATTGGCATCGGATTTATCCTGAGCGTTATAAAATGGAAATATAAAAGCCTGGGCGATTTACTGCTGGGATTTGGCTTCCTGTTCCTGGGGCTTGATTACCTTACCCAATCAATGTCTGCTGTCGCCCATAGTTATGATTTTAACGCTGTTGCCGCGCTGTCGCATTTGGGCTTTTTGTCTACGATGATCGGAGCCGGCGTGGGACTGGTGATGACCTTGCTTATTCATTCATCAAGCGCCTCGACCGCGATAGTTTTGACAATGGCGTATAACGAGGTAGTGGGTTACGAAATGGCGGCGGGGATGATTTTGGGAGCCAATGTCGGAACCACTATTGACGCGGCGCTGGCCGCCATTGGAGCCAGAACCGCGGCAAAACGGGCCGCCCTTGTTCATGTATTGTTCAACATAGTGGGAGCCTTCTGGGCGCTGCCCTTGCTCAAACCGTTGCTCGCGCTGGTTGATATTTTAACGCCGGGAAATCCTGTAGCCAATGATCCCTCAATAACGATACATCTTGCCATGCTGCATACTGTTTTTAATATAGTAAATACGGCTTTTTTTCTGCCCTTTGTAAATCCCTACGCAAAATTGGTTTCGCTTATTATTCGGGAAGATCCATCAAAAAAAGAAAGCGAGCACTACAAATTTTCCTACATTACCAGCGCCATTACCGATACTCCGGTACTGAATATATTGCGCGCCGAAAAAGAAATCCGCGACATGGCAGGCGTTGCCTCTTCCATGTATGCCCGCTTCAGCGCCGTGCTGCGCAGTCTGCGTGAAACAGGCGACAAAAACGAGGCCGTTACCCAACTTTGCGAAGAATTAAAACAAAAAGAAGAGTACACCGATGAAATGAGAGAAACACTCAGCAGCTTTTTGATTGAATGTTCCCGCGAACAGATTAACCGCCGATCCGAACAGCGGATTTCCCAGTTACTGCGGGTTATTGGTTATATTGAGGAAATGAGCGATGAATGTTACAGTATCAGCCGCTTATTGGAAAAAAGCGTTCGCAAGGATTATGTTTTCAAAGACGAAGAGATGGATGTTCTTATTCCTTATGTGAATCAAATTGAAAGCTTTTTGGACATGTTGAAAGAACAATCGATGCACAGCTCAAAGATAGCATCGGCTGTCCATACCGTAAAATTAAAAACAAGCATTAGCGCTTCCCGCAAAAAACTCCAAAGACTTGGCCGCAAACGTATTGAAGCCGGAGAAGATGTCAAAACAGAATTGATGTTTATTGATTTGGTTCGCCGTATCGATAAGCTCGGCGATTATTGTATTGACATTGCGGAAGTAATCGCCGGTTAATTTCAGTTAACGAAATATGGTCTGAAAATTTGAGTCACGGAACTGCCGTCTTCAAACAAGTAACGGATATACAAACGGTCTCCCAGCCGGAGCCGTTCCCACATTCCGTCTTTCTGCTGTTCAATCGCCATGCCAATACATTCCCCGCGGTCAAGCGTTCTGCGCTGTTGGGCAAACAAGTACAAACCGGCGGGAAGCTGAACCTTCCCCTGCTCATCCACGCCCTTACCGGAAAAAGCAAGCTCCCCCAGAAAACAATCCGCCTCAGGGTCTATACGCCCCGCCTGTTCACGGTTAAGTTCAAAGCAGAACAATAATTCCCGTGCGGCGTCACCGGCAGAAGGCGGACATTCAAAAGGAACAAGCCCCGGCGCTTCCGCGTATTTAAGCGGAGCGCGGAGGTCCAGGCGTATCAGTGAAGATTCTTCCATCTCGGCATTCCGGCATTTTCGCAAAACGCCGGTCACTCCTTTGTATGTTCTCGCTTTAAGCATAGGTGGTTTGAATGACCGCGGTCAAGGGCGCGCATTGACAGTATCCTCACAAAACAATAGATTTGTTTTGCGCTGATTAACTATGGATATACCCACCCTGTACCAGAATTGCCGTCTCTGTCCCCGCGCCTGCGGCGTTAACCGGCTTGCCGGCCCTGACGGTTTTTGCGGAGAAAGTTCGCGGCTAAGGCTTGCCTTTGCCGGACTGCACCGCGGCGAGGAACCGCCATTAAGCGGAAAAGGCGGTTCCGGCACAATTTTTGTCAGCGGCTGCAATCTGGGCTGTATTTTTTGCCAGAACTGGCAAATTTCAGGCGGCGGTCAAACCGTTAAACGTCATGAGCAACACCTGGGACGCCCCGTTTCCACCGACGAATTTACCGCAATCTGCCTTGAATTACAGAAGAAGGGCGCGGAAAATATCAACATAGTAACGGGAAGCCACGCCGTCCCCGCCATCGTTCAGGGTTTAATCGCCGCCAAAACTGCCGGTCTGAACATTCCCGTACTGTGGAATTCATCCGGCTACGAAAGCCTTGAAACGCTGGAGTTATTGGACGGCCACATTGATACCTATATGCCGGATCTGAAAACTTTGGACAGTAGCCTTGCGGCCAAATTTTTCAACGCCCCCGATTATCCCCAAGCCGCTTCTCAGGCCATCTTGTGGATGATACGGCACAAGTCGCAGCAAGAACCATGCCATGTCATTATCCGTCATTTGATTCTTCCCGGTCATCTTGAGTCCACCCGCGCGGTACTGCGCTGGTTTGCCGATAACGCCCAGGGCAGCGCCCTCCTCTCGCTGATGAGCCAATACACGCCGATAGCGGAAACCAATAACCTCGGTCACAGTCCCGGACGTTTTTTGAACAAGCGGGAATACGAAACCGTCCTGGGCTGGCTGGAAGAATTCGGCATTGAAGACGGTTTTTGCCAGGAACTGCTGACCGGCAGCGATTGGTTGCCTGATTTTAACCGCTTTAATCCTTTCTCATCAGATTTATCAGTGGCAGTGTGGCATTTTACGGATGCTGTGCATACTTGACAAATTTGCCGTAACCTGGCATACTGAAAGATACGACGCAAGGTAGAGCAGTTGGCAGCTCGTCGGGCTCATAACCCGGAGGTCGCAGGTTCGAGTCCTGCCCTTGCTAATAATGAGAAAGCCTTGAGAAGCCCCGGAAAAGGGCTTTTTTAGTCTTCCTGAACACCTAAAGAGGTTCGTTGAACTATTTTAGGCGGGGAGCTTCCCCTTCCAGAGGGCGTTCCTAACCATTGCAGAGACCGAATGACATATAGAACGACATAGAGACTGATGTCTCATTCGTTCTCCATGTTATTCCGCAAGGGTTAGGAATATGAAGAAGCCTCTCCCCTTTTCAGTTTTCAAGAGGGCAAATCGCCCATCGTATCTGGTCGCATTCAAGAATGAAAAGACCGGAACCTACCTGCCGCCTATCAGTACCAGACAAACCGATGAAGCGGCGGCAATTAAAACCGCCTATGAGTGGTATCGGCAAGGTATTCCCCAAAAAGACAAGGTGATAGACCTCAAAGAATACACCTTGAGGGATTTGGCAAAGGAAGCCGATTTAGCCGATGCGGTATTCATAGTCAACGAGTTAAAACGCAGGGGCTTGTTGAAATCGGCGGTATTGACCGACACCAAACAAGACCGGGATTTTGTTGATTTCATTACCAATTTCTGGGACTATGACAATTCGCCGTACATCAGGGAGAAGTTACGGAAGAACCACGGCATTCATCGGCGGTACTGCTATGAACAGTTAGGGGCTGTCAAGAAATATTGGGTTCCGTATTTTACCGGAAAACTGTTAGGAGAAATAACCAGACAGGATATTGAAGCCTTCATTGAGTATTTTGAGACCCTCCCGCAAACCAAAGGTGTACTCTCAACGAGCCCGCAGGGCGAAGTTTCCAGAGTGCGAATACCGCAATCGGCAAAACGAAGGAACATCATCATTCAAGCCGGGACTATCGCCTTATCATGGGCTTTCAATAAGGAAATGATAGACAAGGATGTAACGCAGGGAATTACATGGTTTTCCGGCAAGGCGGCTGAACGACAGATTTTATCCCCGGAATTGGCGGCGGCTATTTTCAAAGTCCAGTGGAAAGACGAAAGGGCAAGACTGGCAAATATGCTGGCAATGGTTACAGGAATGAGGGCTGGTGAAATACAGGGCTTGCGGGTACAGGATTTGGGAAAAGATTGCCTTTACATCAGACATTCATGGAACAGGCTGGACGGTCTCAAGACTACAAAGACCAATGAAAACCGAACGGTGGAAGTTCCATTTCCGGGGCTTATTCATGATTTACTCACATTAGCCGCAACCAATCCCCACGGACAGAATATGGACGGCTATGTGTTTTGGGCGGAGAAAATGCCTGATAAGCCTATGGAAGCAACTCTGTTTAATGATGGTCTTCGGGAAGTATTGATACTGTCTGGTATGAATAGGGAATCAGCTAAGGTCTACACCTTCCACGGCTGGCGGCATTATTTCACCTCTTATATGCGGGAGAGAGTTACTGAAAAACTATTGCAACAGCAGACAGGACATAAAACTCTGGTTATGCTCAATCATTATTCAGGGCATAAGATAGCGGGAGACAGGGAACGGATACGGCAAGCCCAGATTGAAACATTTGGCGGCTTGTTACCCCACACTACCGAGACTTTGTTACAGGTAGGGGCTTAATCGTGAAAAAATGCAAAAAAATACATTTTGAGGTCAACGGAAGAGCTGTTCGTTGCAACTACTATGTAGGAGGTTTTTATGACTGAATACACAGGTAAATGTGAGCAGGTGGAAAACGAACTGGCTGAAATAGCCGCAGAACTAACCGCATTAGGGGACATGATACCGGGGCTATTCCTCAACTATGAGGATATGGAACCAGGAACTCCCAAAGGGGTGAAAATACTCCTTACCGACATACGGAAACGTATTGAAGATGTGCGGAAATATGTAGGCGGTAACTTTCGGCGGATTGAGATTGGAAAAAACGGTTAGTCTTTAAGCCGTTTGGATCGCTTAGTTCGTGTTTTGGGTTTAGGGAGGTAGTAGCCCCGGATTTGATTGAGAGTTTGGGTAACGGCTACTACCGCCTCATCAAAGCATTTATTCAGGATAAGGGGTACATCAGGGGCTAACGCCTCCACTGGTTTGAACAGTTCATAAGGTTCGATATTCAAGGCGGTGGCAAACTTAACCAATGTTTGGGGGGAAATCCAGCGGTTGCCATTTTCGATATTGCAGAGGAAGTTGACGGAAATATCCAATTTTTCGGCTAAATCAGCTTGTGAGAGATTGCGGCTCTGGCGATACCGCTTGATATTGGCGCTAAAAATGCCCTTTAGTTCCTTGTCGGTCATGGTTTTCCCTATTGGAGAATGTTTTATCCTATTATTGGGTAAATTGGTTGACAAACACCCAATGGAGATAATATAATTCTCTTATGGGTGATTATTTTCGGAAGAAAGTCCGGAAAAGTGGAAAATAAGGAGAAAAAAATGGCAAATTATGTAGCAGTGACCAGTGATAAGAAAAGGAAAGTAGCATTACTTCTATGTATATTTTTGGGCTGGTTAGGGTTTCATCTGTTTTATGTCGGGCGTATTGGCAAAGGTTTGTTATATATGTGTACTTTTGGTCTTTGCGGTATAGGTATTTTGATTGATTTCTTTTCCATTTTGTTTGGCTCATTTCGGGATAATGTCAATGCTCCTCTTCGGGAGTAGTACAGTCAATACAATATATAGGAGAGATTACGGATTTGGAGGTATAAAAATGAAAAGATTTGTAATGTTTATGGTAATGGTGTTCGCTCTGATGTCGGCGACGCTTGCGGGTGGCATTAGCGAACAATATGTTCGTGATGAATATAAGGAAAAGGGAGGGTTTCCAAATCGAGATGCTTGGTTATACGAATTAAATTCTATAGCCAAAGAAGTTTTTAGTGGCAGTAATAAGACACTTGGTGGTGGAGACGGTATGTCTGATCTATCAGAGTGTAATCCGGTACAACTATAAGATGGAGGCAAAAAATGAAAAGATTAATGGTAGTGGTATTGATATTTGTGGTGGGTTGGGTTTATGGTGATATGCCGCGTAATTCTAAGGAGCTAGCAAAAGATTATGAAGAATATAAAGCGAGAAACATAAAAGAGATTGAAGATAGGCTTGATAAAGGTTATAGAGTACATCTACAAAATTATCGGTATGGAAAGTGGGTCGAAAACTTTAATGTCTCATCTAGTTTTAAAGCTAAAGTTGCTAAATATGATGAAGATTGGCTTAAGATTTTAGACACATATAAAGACAGAGTTGCTGAGAATAATGCTTTCTATGATCGGGCAGATCAAAAATTTGAAGAAGATTATCCTAAGCTTATTTCAAAAGGTAGTAAATATTATCCTAATGGTTTTAGTGACTTAAGTCCTGAGGGGCAACAGGCTCAATTGGACCATATAACTGGCGGTAAGCGTTTATTTAAACAGGAATGGGATAATCTTGTTACTCAAGGTTATGTACAATTTCGAAGGGCAATGTTTACATTAAGTCAAGACCTTAGTGATCAAAATATTAGGGATGCTCTTAATTGGGTCATATTTCGTGAGAGTGTATTTTATTTGGGTTATATTAATAGAGTAATGTCTGAAATGGAATATTTTCTTAATATGGATCAATTGGAAAGAGATAGATATCGGGTAATTAGAAGTGCCGAACGGGAAAGATGGAATAGGTGAGGCTATCAAAGGTAGGGAGGAATGCAGGTAAATAATACAAATACTAGGAGTGTAACCATTCTGCCCCAGCAGATTTATATTACTTCATCCCTTGATATTTTCCAATAGAGATGTATAATTTCTCTATTAAGTCATAATCCTTTTGGGGAAAATCAATACGACCTTCACGGAGAAATCATGAGAAATTTCGATCAGTTTATTGAGGTGGTCAAAAAATACGCAGAAGCATACAGAGATTTTGAGAAAATACAGAAATGCCCGGACTTTGATTTTGTTCCAGAAATTGGAGACCAAAAGACTGGAGTAATCGGGGAAGCCTTTATATTTGAGTATTTGAAACGGCAGGGACACCCTAATTTGGAGTTTGGTAATCATTCACAAAAAAGCTGGGATATAAAATACCCTTTCGGGCTTGCTCTTAATGGGGTTGTATTGGTTCAAGTTAAAACTGTTTCGGCATTTTCAAAAACAAGGAGGATTTCTCCCATTCATTTTGCCCCGGATTATTGCGAATTATACCTTGTTTCACTGAATGAAGACCTGATACCGGACAACATTTGGAAACCGAAAGGGTATGATAAAGCCAAAGTAAAAACCAGAAACGGTGAAAAGGTCGTCATCGGAACGAGAATGCCAAAAAATGTAGATGATACCGCCAGTGGTTTTACCGAACTGGAAAACATCTTCGATGATTTTAAGAAAGCATTCCCAGAACTATACTAAAACCCCACCGAGAAGCACAGGAAGGCATCTTCCTTGCATTCTGGGGGTTTAGACCTATCCAAATAGGGCAGAGGGGCTTCGAGGGCAAGGGAAGTACCGCCGTGAAAAGCGGAGAGGGTTTTCTTTAACATGGTAGACGTTGACAGTCTCGTTTGATAGGTGATACCTTCGAAGTAAGAAAGGTATAAATATGTCAACTTTATTGGTTAAAGAATTATTACACATAGTAAATGAATATAAGAGCGGAAAACTTTCACAATCAGAAGCATTAGATAAACTTGAAAATGAATATACGTCTGCAATTACTAATAATAAAAAAAATATAACAGAAATAATGGAAAAAAATGCTTATTATCGTTTTATTGATGGTGGTCGTGATGCATTAATTAGCCTATATGATAATTCAATGAATTATACTTCTGAAACGGAGCGTAAAGAGTATGATATTATTTTCAAGAGAATAGTCGGCGAGTATCTTGTAAATCAATTAGCGTTTTTACCAGATTATGAATTGAAGAAAATAACTCAAGAAGAGTTAGATATAGCCAATGTTGATATTTATAAAGAAAGAACAGAGATCACAAACTTATGCAAAGAAGAAAGAAAAATCAAAGAGTACTATGAGACATATATGGTTGAAATCATGAAAATATATACTAAACAACCCCAACAAGAAAATATCCCAAAAATGGAAGAACATTACCTCATGCAAATACTAAAACATGAAGCAAAACCAGCATACGAATACTTGAAAAAGGCAGTAGATATTAAACTGGTACAATATACAGCTACTGGTTACTTTAATTTTTTATGTGATAGAGGATGTGTAGGTTATTTTTTTGGGGAAGCGGGATACAGCGATTTCAAAAGAATAAGCCCCTATATTTTAATAAATGGGGAACCATGTGATGTTGAAACCTTGCGTAATGGTGCAAAACATGGAAACACAGCCGAATGGAACGCTATAGGTAAAGCCATTTTTGGTGAATAAAAAATAACCAGAAAATAACCCTTTTTTGGGTTAGATAAATTGTAACCTCAGGATATACCCTTAAAGTATACCACAGGATATTTAGTACTGTGAAATACTATTTAGGAGGGTATTCAAATGAATACAATTAATTCAGATGTACTCATGACCCGAAAAGAGGCGGCTGAGTATCTGGGTAAGATTTGCCTCACTTCATTGGATCGTTTGCCAATCAGACGTACTCACATCAGAAGACGGGTGTTTTTCAAGAAATCAGTCCTTGACACATTTCTTGAAGAGAATACTCAAGGCAGAGAGGTAAAACAATGACAGCTAAAGAGGCTATTAAAACCCGATGTTTGGATTGCTTTGGGCATAACTGTACTGAAACATGTCCCCTATTCGGTCTAATGAAACCACAGGCTGGTGTAAATCGGATAGAAACAATTCGCCTGTATTGCTTCTGGTGTATGAACAGGAACCCGATTAACCAATGCGCTAGTCCGAACTGTAGTATTTACCAGTACAGGGCGGCGGCGAAAGGGAATATAGGCGTTTCATTCCTGCCTGTTTCACCTTCAAAAGACCGCATAGATGACAACAGCGGTGATTCCAAAGATAAAACCATGTCAACTTGTGGTTCAGAAAATGAAGACTGTAAAAATGTCAACAGTGATAATTTAGGGAGGGTCATATGAAAAAAGATGCTTTAATTAAAAACATTACTGAAAAACTCTATGAGAGTTTAGGCAAAGTTCGGTTTGGGGTTATTACATTAACCTTGAAAATCCATGAGTCAAATGTGGTCAGTATTTCTAATGAAGTAACCGAAAAGACCATACATAAACAGGAGGTAGCAAGATGAATACGGTAATAACTCGCCCATGTGGTGCATTACAGTTAAAGATGGATAAAACAAATAAATCCATTATGTATGTCTATAAAAGAGAAGGAGATGTAATTCCTGATATATGTGGACGAACAACGGAAGATAAAGAATTCCTTATTCTTGGAGTTGACTTATGTAACGATGAAGACAGAGTGACATTTTCACTGTATACCACAAATCAAAATGCTATCGGTAAAAATACAGGGGAATGCTTTCAAGGAGAAGAATTACTACGAATAGCATGTTTTGATATTACGTCAGAGCATAAAGGTGCTACAAGATACGAGGATTATGCGCTACTTCTGGAACATAATGTATTTAACAACTCAATCTCAATACTGTTTTATGATGGGCTTGGCAATCATGCTTCCAATCTCCTCATGATTTGGATTGATGGGCTTTTGGAAGATAGAGTTGCTTAAGAAGTGAAATGGTACATTTAATTATAAATAGAGGTGATACAAGGCTCTCACCATCAGAGCCTTGTGCTTCATCTCTCATTCCCTGCTGTAACAAGCTACACGTCCCCCCACCGTCTGGGGGGAAACAAGGACAGGAATGATAGACAACGTATGCTTGAAAATACCCCGAAAAGGTTGTGAGGGAATAATTGACCAGTTGAAAGACAAATGGCGCAGGGACATCAACACATATTCCGGGCATATCCAAAACATGGGGGTATTTATAAATCTTGATAGTGTTATTATTCATGGTTCTCTTGCTAAATACTTCAAAGGTGAAAATATCGTAGAGCTAACATTCCAGCAGGTTAGGGAAGCGATAAAGAAACTGGAAAACGAAATAGGTATATGTCTTGAGTCTGCAATAATAAAGATGATTGAATGTGGAATGAGTGTTATCACTAAAGAACAACCAGCGGAATATATGAAATTGTTTGGTTATCCTGCAAGATATACCCGGCATGAATATGCCACTATAGCAGGTGTTGAAACAGTTACCTATTCCACACAAACAGGGGCTTATCAATTTTCCATGTATAATAAAATATTGGAAGTACAGCGAAAGAAAAAGCAATCTATTCCTGCCATATTTAACGGAGTTAATATCTTACGTCTGGAATATAAAATTGTCAGAAGACGAGGAATAAAGGCAAAGTTCAAAAGAGATTTGACCGCCTATGACCTGTTAGACCCTGTTATATACCGGGAACTGCAAAACATATTTATTGAAGCGTATCAGGCAATCCCAAAGTTTGGCTGGCAATGCAATATTGAAAATCAAGAGAAAGTTACTCCTAAAATGTTTAACGAGTTATTGGCTGAACAGTACCGACAGACCTTCCCAAAAAAATATATGCACCTACTAAAAGTCTTGAAGGAGTCCGGGGCTTTGACAGACAAAAATCTTGAACGTATCAGGGCGGCAAATAGGGCAAGAGAGAAAAAATATCAATCTACCGAAAAGAACCCTCTAATCACAGAACTAGACGACCTTGTTATGAATATGACACAGTGGAACGCAGAAAACGACACATAAAACGACACATAAAATTGGGGAACTAGAAAAGCTTCGGTAAGTCTTGGTAATCTTCAATCACTCAAATCTCTTGACAGGAATTATTCAGGAATGCTATAATAATCTTAGATAATACGCAATGGGTTTCAGTAATGCAAAACAAGGCATTCTCATAACCCGGAGGTCGCAGGTTCGAGTCCTGCCCTTGCTAAAGCGTAATTCGTTATGTCATAACGAATTAGCTACGGACTGACCGACAGCGGAGGTCCTTAATTATCGCATATAGCGAAAAGTGGCACATAAAGTGGCTCAAAAATCCGCTTTCAATGCCACCTGCGAGGTTAGGGACATGAAACAACTCCCCTTTTCAGTATTCAAAAAAGGACAGCGTCGATTTTACTACGTCAGATTCAAAGATGAGCTGATTGGAAAATATCTTCCAACAATCAGCACAAAAAAAGAAACAAAGGCAGAAGCGATACAAACCGCTTTTGATTGGCTCAGAATTTGAATGACTTGCTGATTCAAATTAATGACCTGATTTGAAGTATAAAAGGAGGAAAATACAATGGGATTTATTATTTTTCTCTTGCTTTTTGGCGCTCTTTGTTTGTTTTTTTTGATAGTAGACATTGGGCTTAGTTTATTCGACATAATTTTCGGTTATGACAGAGACCCTTATGAGGAAGAACTGCGCCGTATGGACTTTGAAGACGAAATTCTCGACAGGTTTGACAAATGAAACAAATATCCATTGAACAACTATGGAAAGACGTTGGCTTTCTCCCCAATGAAAATCAACGTAAAGCCATATTACATACTGACGGGCCCCTTTTCCTTACCGCCGGTCCCGGTTCAGGCAAAACCCGTGTTCTATTGTGGCGAACAGTCAACCTTATTGTTTTTCATGGGGTAAAGCCAAATAAAATCTTTCTTTCAACGTTTACCGAAAAGGCGGCCCTCCAGTTGAAGGAAGGGTTACGCTCTTTGCTTGGTATTGCCAGTAACTATACAAACCAACCCTATGATATTGCCAAAATGTCACTTGGGACTGTTCACTCTATTTGTCAAAAAATGCTTGCGGATAGAACCTTCTCTGTTAATCGGGAAAGACAGCATCCCCCTGTTCTTCTTGATGAACTCGGTCAATATTTTAAGGTTCATAACAGAAAAAATTGGACGCATTTATGCGAAGCGGCAGGTTTTGAAATACCAGATAATGAAAAAGAAGATGAAGCCTTAACCGAAGATAACGACGATACAGATGAAATGGAAATAACACCGGCAGAAGCCGCAAATATACAAATCAATCAATATTTTGGAAACCTGTATCAAGGCCAGCCAAAGAAATCCAGACATGATGCCGTTATATCGGTAATTGAATTGTTTAATCGCTTCACTGAAGAAAGCCTTAACCCTCAGAAATGCAAGACGGAAGACGAAACATTACGGAAACTTCTTGTGATGTATCAGGCATATCTTGATATGCTTTCCGCAAATCCTTTACAAAAGCAAGTGGATTTTTCAATGCTTCAAAAAGCCGCTTATGAACAGATTGAAGCATTTCCGGATGCGTCTTCTGTTTTTGAACATATCATAATTGACGAATATCAGGATACCAACACAATTCAGGAAAAAATATTCTTTGCCCTTGCAAAAGGGCATAAAAACATATGCGTAGTCGGTGATGATGACCAGGCTCTTTATCGCTTTCGCGGCGCTACCGTAGAAAATCTGGTTGAGTTTGAAAAACGTTGTCAAAACGCGATAGGGAAAGCGCCCCTGCGTATAGACCTTTATATTAACTATCGTTCCAGAAAAAAGATTGTTGATGCGTATAAATCATTTATTGATAAAACCAATTGGGGAAAAGAAGACGGTACGGGTTACTATCGCATTCATGATAAGAATATACGGGCCGATTCTAAAGATACCGGTATATCAGTTGTAACTACAACGCCAAACCCCAACAAAGAAGCTGTTTGTAATGAGGTTATTCAACTAGTTTATAATCTTAAACAATCCGGTGAAATTACCGATTACAATCAATGCGCTTTCCTTTTTCCTGCAATGAAGAATAATACTCGCGTGCGGGATTTTATTGCAAGTTTTAGAGAGTTCAATGAATCAATGGGGTTTACGGGGACAGATAAAGAAATTAAAATTTATGCTCCACGCGCGGGAAGTTTTCTTGAAACTGATGAAGCTAAAGCAGTTTGGGGTATTTTTATGTTGATTTTTGATTGCCCCGACAAGCATATACATACGGCTTACCGTGAATGGATTGAAGAATGTCAAAACCTTGCTTATGAACTTTTGGATGAAGATGAGAATCTTAAACAGTTTGTAAATGATAAAAAGGAACAATTATATCTTGTTGAAAAAGATTATGATATTTTATTAAAGAAAATCGAAGAAAATGATTTATCATTGACTGTTCCTTTCCCATCAGAGAAAATAAAGATTTTTGCCAGTCTAAAAGAATTATCTCCCAAAGCGAGACAAAATCTTGCCAATAAATACTTTTATCGAATAATGGAAAAACGTGAAAATGACGGAGACCCTTTTTCTACAGCGTATATCCTGAACCGCGCAACATCCGTTGACTGGAATGTTCTTGACCTTTTTTACCAATTAACCGGATTTAATCATTTCCGTGAAATGTTCGATAAGGCGGAAAGAAGGAAAAATGAGAATCCCGATGAAGGACCGATTTGTAACCTTGCTCTTATAACAGATTATTTATCAAGGTTTATGGAAGAACAAAGCGCGGTAATAACAGCTTCATTCCTTGAAGACGGTATGTTTATAAATACATTTTTCTTTTCATTTACTTATGCTCTCTTTCGTTTGGGAGAGACCGAATATGAAAATACAGATGACCCGTTTCCTAAAGGCCGTATTCCATTCCTTACCATTCACCAGTCAAAAGGATTGGAGTTTCCGGTTGTAATTCTTGGAAGTCCTGATAAGAAGATGTTCCATGCGGATTTAAAAGAAAGAATAGTTCGGGAACTAATACCTGAAAAAGAAGGAGAACCGTTGGACAAAATACCTGTCTTTGACGCAATGCGGATGTTTTATGTCGCTTTAAGCAGGCCGCAAAATCTTCTTGTAATAGCGCGTTTTGGCAGGGGAAAACAAATTCCTCCAAGCAGCTATTATGAAACACATGAGTTTACTGAATTTTTCGATGAAAATCATTTTCCTTTAATTTCGGCGCTTAAAAATCAACCTATTCCATCGCCAAAAGAAAAGAAGAATGACCTTGCAAAAAGTTATTCTTACGTTTCTGATTTTATTTACTATAAAAAATGTCCGAGACAATATATGGTAATGCGTAAATACGATTTTGTTCCGAGCAGGTCAGAAACAATGCTTTTTGGAACATTAATCCATCAAACGATTGAAGATCTACATAATCTTCTATTGAATGAAAAAGGAGAAAAATTATTATGACACCGCAATATATAGAAGAAAGAATAAAAGAAATGTTTGAAAAGAACTATCAGTCGCTTCGTCTCGCGGGAGGACGTGCGCTAACAGAAGACATTAGGCAGCTTGCGCTTAATCAGGTTATTGCGTATTACCGCAAACTCAGACACATTGCCGAACAGGTAACAGAAACAGAGGTAAAATTAACATTACCAAATGAAATAACTCCCAACGGAAATAGATTTAACATTGAAGGCGTTGTTGATATAGTTCAGGAAGGAGAAGAAATCTGGATGTATGATTTAAAAACACATGACGCTGATTTTATCCGTGAGCATACAGAGTTCTACGAAGACCAACTAAATGTTTATGCCCATGTTTGGGAAAATCTAAGGAATAATCATCTTGATAAAACAGCAATTATATCTACTGCGCTTCCTGAAAAAGTAAAGAATGCGATGAAATTCGGAAATGAAGAAGTCCAAAAACTTGCTTTTGAAAATTGGAAGCCTGTGATTGAGATTAAATGTAAAAAGGAAAATGTTGCCCGCACCATAGAAGAGTTTGCGAATGTTGTCGATAATATCGAAGACAGGGTTTTCTCCGCTCCCGATGTAGAACGGTTAAGGAAGAAAGAGCCAGGAACAAATGTCCAGTTTGCGACCTATGTTTGCCGTAACTGTGACGCTCGTTTTTCATGTTCTACTTATCGGGAATATGTAAAGCAGTCAGGCGTAAGAAGCCAATCTGATATTTGGAAGTATCTTGAAGATACCGGTGATGTGGCATCTAATGAAGAAAAGATTTTGGCTAATCTTGAAAAAACAGTTGGTAATGAAGAGTAATTAGTATGAATTTCAAAAAATCTTAATTTATCAATTCACACAACTGGATATCCAATGCTTTTGCGATTCTCACTAATACGTCAATTGATGGAATAGTTCGCTTGCTTTCGATGTAAAACAAGTGACTATGAGAAATTCCCACCTCCAATGACAAATTGAGGACAGAGATGTCCTTTTCAAGACGTATTTTACGAATATTTTCCAGAATATGTTCTGTTTCAGGCTCCATATTGTAACTCTAAAAATAGAGCCATAAGTGTCTTGAAACTACTCTATATTTAGAGTACTTTATTACATATGGAGAAATTTACATCAAAATACAAACTCAACGAAGAACAACTAAACCAGCTTAAACAAATTGTCCCCGAAGCGTTCAGGGACAATATACTTGATTTTAACAGCCTGTATGAGGCGCTCTCTGACTTTATCGAAAATGATGAAGATAGTGGCTTAGAACAGTTTGGTCTTACATGGCCCGGTAAACGACAGGCAAAACGGGCCGCCGCCATACCTCCGGTTGGAACTCTTGTTCCTGTTCCCGGCGATGGGGTTGATGAAGACACAACCCGGAATATATACATAGAAGGCGATAATCTTGAAGTATTAAAGATATTAAGAAAAGCCTATACGGGCAGAGTAAAGATGATTTACATCGACCCGCCTTATAATACCGGAAATGATTTTATCTATGATGATAATTTTACTGAATCTGTGGAATCGTATCAAAAACGAACTGGTCAGGTTGATGAAAACGGCGTTAAGATGACCACGAATAACCGATCTGACGGTCGTTTTCATTCCAAATGGTGTTCAATGATATATCCCCGACTGCGTCTTGCTCGTGAATTGTTAAGTGAGGACGGAGTAATTTTTATCAGCATTGATGACAATGAAGTTGCGCAGTTACGAAAGATCTGTGATGAAATTTTTGGAGAGGGGAATTTTGTGGCTATATTTGTATGGAAGAAACGTACCGGCTCTAATGATTCAACAAATGCAGTCTCTCAGGATTTAGACTATATATTGTGCTTTGTAAAATCAAATCATGCAACATTCAATGGTGAAAAAAAAGACTTTGCAAAATATGATAATCCAGATAAAGATCCTCGTGGAGAATGGGCAAAAGATAATTTAACATGTAATAAAACAGCATCGGAAAGACCCAATTTATTTTATCCCATTACTGATCCTAAAACTGGTATTATATACCAAGCAAATCCTAACAGAGTCTGGGCATATGAAAAACAGCGTATGGAACGAATAATTTCAGAAAATAAGGTCATATTCCCCAAAAATGGAAAAGGAACACCTACTTATAAAAGACATAAATCAGAAATCCGTTCAGACTTCAAACCTTTTAGCACGTTAATCGAAACAAAAATAAATGCTGTAGCAACCAAGGAAGTTCAAGAAATATTCAGTTCTCAAGTTTTTAGTTATCCAAAAGCTGTTGATTTATTGAAACAATTAACAACTCAAGCTACTATTTCAGATTCCATCATCCTTGATTTCTTCTCTGGTTCCTCCACTACCGCCCATGCGATAATGAAACTTAACGCCGAAGATAACGGGAAACGTCGATTCATTATGATTCAACTTCCTGAAATATGTGACAAAGACGGCGAGGCCGCGAAAGCAGGATTCAAAAACATCTGCGAAATAGGCAAAGAACGTATCCGCCGTGCCGGAAAAAAAATAAAAGAAGAAGCCGGTCTTAACGCCGACAACATTGATACAGGTTTCAAAGTTTTTCGCCTTGCCCCATCTAATTACAAGGCATGGGAGAATTACAATGGAACTGACACCAAGCAATTGGAAGAACTTTTCAAACAAGATTCTCTCAAGCCGGGCTGGAAGGAAGATGACCTCCTTACCGAGGTAATACTCCTTGAAGGTTTCCCCCTGGACAGTAAAGTCGAATTGCTTCCTCAATTCAATAAAAACAAAGTAAAAAAAATAAGCAGTGATTTTCATGATAATACTCTCTATATCTGCCTTGATAAAGACATTCATAATGAAACAATAGAAACTCTTAGTCTTACCGATAAGGAACGCTTTATCTGCCTGGATTCAGCAATAGATGACCAGAGCAAAATACGTCTGGAAGACAAAAACCTTATTAAGACACTGTAGGGATTAAGCATGGCAAAAATACAAGAGTTCAAGTTTGAAGAAAATCAGACCCATCAGAAAGAGGCGATAGATAGTATTGTAAATCTGTTTAAAGGATTTTATGAACAGACAATGTTTATTGATTCAACTGATTTTTCTCTATCGCAAAATGATGAAGAAATCGTCGGTAACATTCCTGACCCGGATGAAGACATAAATGAACAATGGCTTTATGGAAACTATCAGGAAATAATATCGGCATACAATGAATCAAAAATGCCCCAGGATTATACATGGCTTGATGAGGATATGAAAGAACACGTTGAAAACACGCTTGTAAGGTCGCTCCGTCTTAATCCAAGTATCGAATGTATCGAAGGTTATGGTCTTGAAGGCGTTGATTGCCCGCCGGTTAGGTTTCCCGTTTTTACTGTCGAAATGGAGACAGGAACAGGTAAAACGTATACATACCTGCGAACAATTCAGGAATTAAAAAAACGATATGGTTTTAGTAAGTTTATTGTCGTTGTTCCAAGTGTGGCAATTTATGAAGGAACAATCGCGGCATTTAAACAAACAAAAAGCCATTTTAATACTCTTTATGAAAACGAAAATACCAATCTAATTGATTATGACGGCTCTCGTCCTGAAAAAGTGAAAAGTTTTGCCAATTCTCAAAATATTCAAATAATGGTAATGACCTTGCAGAGTTTCAATACCGCGGGACGTAACGGCAATAATATCTATAAGCGTACCGATAAACTCTCAGGCGAATTCCTGCCTTATCAATATATTCAAAAAACACGTCCGATATTGATTCTTGATGAAAGTCAGAATTACCAGACAGAAAAAGCAAAGACGGCTTTACAAACACTTAATCCTCTTTTTGCGATAAATTACAGCGCAACTCCAAGAGAAAAGTATAACCTTGTTTATCGCCTTTCTCCCGTTGACGCGTTTTTATTCAATCTTGTAAAAAAGATAAAAGTTCTTGGAGTAACAAAAGAGACTGATAATAATATCGAAAAAATTGCACTTAGAAAAATCGATAAAAACCTAAAGGCCGTTATACTGCTTCCTGTAATTAAAGATGGGAAGAAAATCAAAACCGAAATAACCGTGAAGAAAGGCGATAGTATCTATGATAAAAGCAAAAATCCTGATTTTAAAAGTCTTATCGTTGGGGATATAACAAGAAATGACAACGGAGGATATATTGAGTTTACTAATCAGGAAATACTCAATATGGAAAATAGTATTGAAGCTGATATTGCAAAAAGGGATATTTATAAAACACAAATAGAAGAAACCATTAAGTTTCATTTTGAACGGCAAAAAAAACTTAGGGACAGTGGTATCAAAGTCCTTTCACTTTTCTTTATAGACCATGTTGTCAATTACAGAGGCGCTAAACCGTTTATCAGGGAGCTTTTTGAAGAAGCATTTGAGAAACTGAAAAAAACGGATGAATATTTCAACCGATTCAAGGCATCCGAAGTTCATAATGGTTACTTTGCGCAAAAGAAAGATACCAAGACAGGGGATGTTCAATTTCTGGATGAAATTGCCAATTCGGATGAGGGACGTAAGCTGGAAAAAGAAGCCTATCGGCAAATTATAAAAGACAAACAGGAGCTTCTCAGTTTTGATTCGAAGATTTCATTTATTTTTGCTCATTCAGCTTTGCGTGAGGGGTGGGATAATCCCAATGTGTTTACCATTTGCCTTTTAAAAGAACCTCGTTATGAAACCGTTAATCAGATGAACACACGCCGTCAGGAACTTGGAAGAGGTTTGCGTATCTGTGTTAATCAGAAAGGGGAGCGTGTTTTTGGCGATGATGTCAATATTCTTACGGTTGTATGTCCGGAAGGTTTTTCCGAATATGTTGACGCTCTTCAAAACGAGTATAAAGAAAGCGGAGATGTATTGCCGCCTGAGCCCACAAATGCAAGAAAAGATAAAGCTATCCGAAATGATGTCATCTTTAACAGTAATGGTTTTACAAACTTTTGGAAAAGCATTTCCAGAAAGACAGATTATGAAATAAAATTGGACACAAAAGAGCTAATAATGCGTTCAATCAAAGCGTTTAACAACAAAGACATTATAATTCCAGAACCAAAAATTATTCTTACAAAAGGGGAATTTGTTATCATTACATATACTTTTGAATTAAAGGAGGTAACAACTTCAGGCGCTGCGATTTTATTAACTATAACTGATACACGGCATCGGCATAACCAATATTTTAGTAAGGATTATCCTGTAGGCTGGGATTTTGGACAGCATTGTAAAGACATTAACTTGAAAGGTTTTAAAATTACCCAAATGGAACCGGATAAGAACAAACAGATTGTTTATTTTGGAAATGGTAAAATACTGAAGAAAAATGAACCGCTAATTTTTAATAATGAAAAAACTCTTGCTTCGGAAAAGGACACCGTAAATCAGGAGAAAAAAAGGTATCCTGTTTTTAATTTAATAGAAAGAGCCGCAAAAACAACCAATTTGACAAGACCTACGCTTGCAGCCATTTTTGAAGGCATCTCTCCCGAAAAGAAAGGACGTATTTTTTATAATCCCGAAGGTTTTTCCGCAATTTTCATTAATGTCATAAAAAATACGCTTGCCGATCTTGTGGCTGAAAATATTGTTTATCATATCAAGGAAGAAGATGAAGAATACAATCTTACAATGATGCAACACTTCTTCCCGGAAGAAAAAGAATATCCACAAAAAGAACTTGTTAAAGGCTCTGCCAACAGTTTATATGACCAAATTCAAGTTGACTCCGAAGTTGAAGAACGCTTTGTGAATAATTCATTAAAAATTGATGATGGAAACGGAAATATTATTTGTTATTTTAAGTTCCCGTCTGATTTTAAGATACGCATACCAAAAGTAATCTTAAATTATAATCCTGATTGGGGTATTGTCCGCATTGATAAAAAAGAAAACAAAACACTCCACTTGGTGCGTGAAACAAAAGGAAACATAGATGCAGATAAGCTTCGTTTCCCCAATGAAAGACGTAAAATCCAATGCGCCCAAAAACATTTTAAGACGCTGGGGGTTAGCTATCGTCAGATAACCGATAAAACGACTGAATGGTGGTTGGATGAAACTGAACAAGACAGTGTTTAGATGCCGCAAGAAAAACGAGATTTGAAGCCTTTTTGGATTTAGTATATAAAAGAATTGTCTGAAGAAGCGATAAACAAAATATTTATATTGATGTTTACTGCTTTATTTTTGAGATCATCTTCTTCAGTTTGTCATCAAAAGTAAATATTTCGTCTTTCTCCACCTCGGCGTAACCGGCTAAAATACAGTCCACAAAATCAAGAGGTTTTTGCCCAAAATATTCAAGGCCACACAATATTGCTTCCCTGTGAAAAAGAGTACATTGCGTTTGTTCAAAAAAACGTAGAAGTTCTATACTTATACTTTTTCTGTCTATCCCATAATGTCCGGCTAAAACATAAACCACTTCACAAAGAACCTCAATAGGCACTTCAACAATATGTTGATCAATAATTTCCCTTGCTTTGGACGATAGCTCAGGATGATCATTCAAGACATAACGGAGAACCACATTTGTGTCAATTTTTTGCATATTTCTCTTGAACAGCTCGCGCCCATGCTCCTTCTTCGCTGGGAATTTTAGAAGGGTTAGCAAAACGATTAAGACAACCAAAGGCAGAACGTTTGGCAGTAGTTCCTTTCGTTTCAGGGGTAATAATTAATTCCACCCTTGCTCTGCCCACAGGCAATTCAACAGGTAATGCCAATTCGAGACGGTGATCGGGTAAGATTTCAATAGTCTGTTCGATGGTCATAAGATAAGTATAAAAAAATGACACGCTTTTGTCAAATACGGATATTAACATTATAACCCGAGTCAGAAATTCACACCTAGAATTTACACCTAAACTAGTGAATCTTGGTGACCTTCAGTAATCTTTCATGAACCTCAGTGAACAAAAAGTACTTGTAATTCCTTATGGGATAAGGATATAATGAACTTAGGTAATCTTCATTGGGCTTTAGTAATCGCTCGCAGGGGTACTCATAACCCGGAGGTCGCAGGTTCGAGTCCTGCCCTTGCTAATAATTTCTTACACCGAATGCAGCATCGCCTCCCGCAAAATAGAGTTCATGCGGGTCTGGTAACCTCTTCCGGCACTCTGCAGCCATTCAATTACATCGGCATCAAGACGGACATTTACCGTCTTCTTAATAGGCTTATAGTTTGCCATGTTCCGGTAGTGGGAAGGTCTCAATTGTGCTAATTGCTCATCGGTCATTTCCGGGCAATCGGAGAAATCGGTGTTTTTGAACGCCTTAATTTCCTCTAGTCTCTTCTTTGTAATGGGCATTATAAATCTCCTGTTCCTTGGGTGTTGCTTTCCGAGCGGTGATAATTTGCGTGTTGCCATCAGCTTTGTCCGTAGTTACCACAAAAAATATTACCGTATCACGCAAACGCCCCAAACTGATATAGCGGTCTTCATCTAAAGATGAATGTGCTTTATCATAAAATTCCATCAAATGTGGATCGTCAAAAACATCCACAACCTCCGATAGGTACAAGCCGTGATTTTTCTTGTTGAGTTGATTTTTTTCTTCTGTCCATGTAAACACTGCTTATACCGTCTATACATAATTGTATAGTCATTCAGCAAGGTTTGTCAAGTATAATTTTACACGAAATACTTCCGAAATCTCCCAAACGACACACAAAATTGGAGAACTATTGTCCTCCTTGGGATTCATTTTTTAAACCTTAACTCCGGTGAATAACGGACGGCATCTCTACATCGAAGGTTTTGAGGATACAAGATTTCCCTTTGCCCAGAAGACCGGCCAGAGCGCCGGAATTGCGAATTTTTTTCTCAATGTCGGGAGAGGTGATAATGTCGCAGAGTTGGCGGGAGTGGGATTCCATGGCTTGCCCGTGGGTGGTGGAATAGGAGCGCATTTCAAGCGGGTTAAATGTCGCGCCGCGCGCGCCGTTTTCTATTGCCGCCTTGCGGAAGATATCGACTTCCTCTTCCTCGCCGATAAAAAAAAGCCCCTTGACGCCGCCGGATTTTTTATCGCCGCCTTTATGTTCCTGTTTGCGCGATCCAAAACGCCGCCAGTCACTGGAACCCTGAACCGCGTCCAGCGCGGCGATGACCTGCTCCATGGTTGCGGCATGAAACCGCCTGCCATGCCTGATCCGCAGATTGACTACCGGCGCGTGAACAAAGCACCGGTATAAAAAGCCGTTGCCGGGAACATCCAGACGGGCGCGGGGAATGAGGGTTTTTTCTACCAGTTCGGCGTCGGAACGGGGAACAATAAACCAGATGATTTCTTTTTCAACCGGAATGGTGATTCTCATAAGGCCCAATTTATCGCGGAGGCCCGCGCCGTTGCCATAAAAAATAACCGGTACGCCAACGCCCAGTTCCAGTATCGCCTGGGCAAGAGAATCCCCTGAACCGCGGGGAACGGTACAACTGATAAGGGCGTGTTCTTCCGGCGCGAGTTTGTCCTTTTTTCCGCACAGTTGGTCAAGTTTTTCAGTATTAAAAACAAGGGAAGTCCCCCGGTGAAAATCAATATGCTGGGAACAAATACAGCCCCGCCCGCCCATGACAAGGTCCGTCGCCTCAATAATGCGGCGCATAACGCCTTCTTCATACGCCGCGGGAACATACATCCGGTAGATCAGGGCGCGGCTTTCTTCAAGTTTGGTAACCGGACGCAGACCCAAAAATCCCTGTTTATCAAGCAGGGCTATTTGCTTGGCCCGCTGAACAAAAACTTCGGGAAGGGCAAGGTCCGCCAAAGTCTGATCCAGAGCCGGAATTATATTCATGTCGGCAATACAAATGATGCTGGAAATAGCGGTTTCCATAATTCCCCCTAAAAATTCTTCAACGCCCGTTTCGATTTTGCCTTATCAATGATTCCCGACACGAGAATGACGATAATCGGGAGGACGCTCGCCGTCGCTACAATACCGAAAGCGCCGTCCGCCCGCAGGGAATCACGCCCCAGTCCCAGACCCGTGGTAATAATAATGGGAACGGCGATAGGGCCGGTGGCAATGCCGGCGACATCCCAGGCTATTGAGGAAAAATCTTCCGGCGCGAATACCGTTAGGAGTAACGCCAGACCGTAACAGGGGGCCAGTATCCATGAAAGATGAATACCGCCCGAAGGCAGTACATTACTGAACAGTACCCGCGCAAAACCAACAGCCATCCCCATTCCCACCCCGGCGGCGGCAATCATGATTAATTTTGAACGCTTAAAAATACCGGTGGTCATTTCTTCAACGGTAACGGCGGTAACGGCAAGGGCGGGCTCCGCGAAGATAGCCAGAAATCCCAGAAAAAAAACAATGACCAATATTATCATATACGCGCCGACCGTGCCGAAACTTGAGGACATGGCGCTTT
>Ga0268262_10000808_pt1 | contig 40656 bp, 37 predicted proteins | sample TergutNc150P3_FD_190354 | JGI IMG/M metagenome (GOLD analysis project Ga0268262, IMG submission 190354) | Nasutitermes corniger P3 segment gut microbial community from laboratory colony in Florida, USA - Nc150 P3 (SPAdes) (version 2) | ecosystem: Host-associated > Arthropoda: Insects >...
CGTTGCTTAAAAATTTGAAATGTAAAGTTTTTGACAACTCTATTGTTCCGTGCGAAGTTACCAAACAACAAAGACTATTGTTTGAAAACCTAAATGTTGTAGTACCTAAAACCAGCGGAGTTTAGGATTATGTGGTAAGGCTCTTTATCCAATGTATGCCATAAGATGTAGAGGGCTTTTTTTTGCAGCTATTTTCTCGTCAGTACGTTTATCGCCTATGCGAAAATTACGCCCGGTATCCTTTGCAGCGAAAACGCTGTCTACCTCCAACTATACCACTCTTCAAATATTTTCTAAACCACACTTCTTACAAGCCATCATACACCCATGTCAACTCTACAACACACAACACAAAAATATATTTAAGTTGACACTCTCGAAATTGTAAGTGCTTATTTGTACACTTAGACTTTTTGTTCTTCTGTAGCTGGAGCGTTTTCAGCAGAGTCTGCTACGACTGTTTCTGTTTGAGCAGATGCATCGTCGACCTGGTCGGATATTGGAGTGTTTGCGGATTGGACTGTTGGTGGAGCTATATCTACGGGTTTTGGTTCTGTTTTAAATGTTTCAACGAATTGTGTTTGCATAATATTTGGTAGATATTTTTGGATGTCCATGGCGATGCCGCGTTTTGCTATTTGTATACCTTCAACATAGTATGTGTCGTCAGGCATGTCTATTGTTAAATTGTCGGTTTTTAGTGTAACTTTGAATTTTTCCTCTTCAACTACTGGCACGCGCCTATGTATTATAGAGAGAATTTTCTCTTCGCTACTGTCGAGTTTCTTTTTAACTATAACATTATAGATAAGTGTTCGTCCAGCTAAGGGCGGGTTGAAGTCAAGTAGAACTCTTCCGGCGCCAACGGCACGAATCATAGCTGTTTTTCCTTGATATTCGATACGAGCTCCAATTACTGGGTTTATTTCGTTTGCTAATAATTGGCGCAAAGGTATGCGTCTAATTTTTTCAGGATCTCTTTGACCAAATGCTTTATCTGGAGAGATTTCAACTGTTGATTCTTTTTCAGGCTCCATATCTAAAATTGCATCATCTAAAGCTTTTAGAACCCACCCTTCACCTATAACAACAAGTCTAGGCTCATACATGTCACCTTCTTTATGAAGGCGTTCTTTCTTTGATACTTCCTCATATGTAGTGTCAAAAACTTCGTTTGTTTCCTTTACTTTTCCAGTATAATCAATTAATATAAAGTCTCCCTTTTGAAAGGTCATTCTTATCATCCTTTAGATATACGCGCAAGTAAAATTCAAACGCTAATAAAAACCTATCTACCAATCATAGGGCATTACTTAGAAAAAATCTTAATCAAAAAACGCAACTAAAAAGTAACTGGAGGTAAAAAAAGACATAAGTGAGCGTTTGTTGAGGACAATAACGTGCCTTACAGGCGTTACAAGCCTCAACATTTACGTTTGCATATAACGTCAGTAATAGCTCAAGTTTTATGAACATTATTTTGGACGCTTTGTCGACCAAGTTCGAATGCTTGCATGTTAATTTGTAAGTATTTTTCTTTTAATTTAGCTGCTATGGCTTTTTCAAAGGATTCACGTTTTATAGGCATATTGTGTAGGGCAGATAGTGCGCCTAGTAGTATGGTGTTAGTGGTCAAGTTGTTGCCTAACTGGTTTGCCATGTTTGAAGCGTTTACTTCGTAAATGTTTGTTGCAGCATTTTTTATTATGCTTAAAAGTTCCTGCTGCGTTTTTGGTTTTATGTTTTTTGAAAAGTTGTTTGGTTTGAGGTATTTGGTGTTTACTATTACAGTGCCGTCAGGTGTTAGCATATGTAACGCTCGGGTGGTTTCGAGGATTTCAAAGCCTATTATGATGTTAACTTTTCCAGTCTCAATCAGGGGGGTTTCTACTTTTTCGCTTATTCGTGCAAAAGCCGTTACAGAACCGCCGCGCTGAGCCATACCGTGAATTTCTGCTTTAGTTACATCAAACCCGTCAAGCATTGCGGCTTCACAGAATATATCACTTAAAACTACAATTCCTTGTCCGCCAACACCGGCGAAAACAATGTCAAGCTTCACCTAATCTTTCCTCCCAACTAGGGGTACTATAGCATTATGAGGACAAATACTTGCGCATACACCACAACCATTGCAAAGAGAAGAATCAATTTCCGCTCTACCGACAACCGGCATAGTAGCGTCATCATTGCTATTGTTGCTATTTTCATCATTTATCTGAGTTATTATAGCAGGGCAGCCAAATTGTGTGGTGCATAATCCGCAGGAGCCGCATTTTTCTGTGATTTCATATGGACGCCCACGTTCACTTATAAGAGGGCAGGGTCTTTGAGTGATTATAACGCATGGACCGTCATATGTTAGTGTTTCACGTATAGCCTCTATAGTGGCTTTAACGTCATATGGGTCAACAGTTACTATTTTGTCTATACCTATGCTTCTAACTATTTCCGGTATGCTTACACTTTTAGCAGTATCGCCCATAGCTGTTTGTCCAGAGGCAGGAGTAGGCTGATGTCCTGTCATGGCTACTATACGATTGTCTAATATTATAACACAAACATTAGCTCTGTTATAGACAATATTTAACAGGCCAGGCATGCCTGCGTGGAAAAAGGTAGAGTCACCAATTACCGCAAACACTTTTCCGTTAACACCTGCATGCACCATACCTGCCGCCTGAGATATACCGCCGCCCATGCAGAGGCAGGTTTGAACGGTGTTTAAAGGAGGTAAAACGCCAAGAGTATAACAGCCTATATCTCCTGCAACAATTTTATCATCAGACCGCCCCACTAAAGTTAGAGCATACCTGGGACAATGTTTAACACATGCAGGATCACCCTGACAAGTATCACAAACGAAAACCTTCCGCTTACCTGAATCTAAAACCATAGCGCCATATGAACAGGCTTTAACACATAAGCCGCAGCCTATACATTTGTTTTCATCTACAGATATTAAGCCGGTTTTAACGGATTTAGAAAGCGCGCCATTATTACATGAGGTAACACATGGAGCGTTAGGACAAGTTTGACATGTAATGGCTATATGGTCTGCATTATTAATGCGTGTGACGTGAATTCGTGCCTTAGACGCATCAGAGATATGTGTCTTTTCAAAAGAACAAATTTTTTCACAAGTTCTACAGCCTATGCATTTACTGCTATCACATGCTACATGCTGATTAACAGAGTTTAAAGCATAATAAAAAGCACGATGTGTGCAGCCAGGACATAGATTGGGAGGCCGAGGCTGCAGGCCTACAATTGCTGTTGGTGTGGAGGTTTTTTCGGTCAAGTTTAATTTTGCGAGGGCTTCTCGGATTTTGTCAGGTGTGTATTCGCCTATTTCGCTAAGGTTTAGCGCGGTTTTTCCAGTTACGTCAAGTTTTAAGCGTTGGAGGTTTTCCTCAATATAGGGTCGAAGTTCTTCAATTACTATTAATTGTTTTACTTTAGCGGCGAATTTTTTCACGAGTTCTGTTGGGAAGGGATGTATGAAGCCAAGTTTTAGCCAAGAGAATTTTTTGGTATCTAGTACGCTTCGTGCGTAATAGTAGCCTACGCCGCTGCCTATTATGCCGACTTCAGAATTGTTGTCTTCAATTGTGTTGAAGGTAAAATTTTCAGAGATTTTTTTTGCTTCAACGAGTTTTTCTTCTAAAACATTGTGCTGTCGGGTTGCATTTACAGGTATCATTACCCATCGGGAGCCGTTTTTGTCAAAGGAAATTTTGCGTTCAAGTTTTTGAAAGTTGCCAATTTGTACTTTGGCTTTTCCATGAGCGACTCTTGTGGTTAGTCGTAGAATTATTGGGAGATGGAGGCTTTCGCTTATGTTGAAGGCTTCTTTGGTCATGTTTAGGGCTTCTTGGGGGTTTCCAGCGTCGAGTAGGGGTAGTTTGGAGTGTACGGCGAAGTATCGTGTGTCTTGTTCGTTTTGGCTGCTGTGTAGTGCGGGGTCGTCGCAGACTACTATGACTAGACCGCCTTCGGTGCCTGTGTATGCGAGTGTCATAACGGCGTCGGATGCGACATTTAAGCCTACGTGTTTCATGGATACTATGGCTCTTGCGCCGGTCATGGATGCGCCTGCGGCTATTGTTGTGGAGATTATTTCGTTGACGCTCCATTCTGCGTAAAAGTTTAGGGTTTTGGCGGCTTTTGAGAGGGTTTCTAGTATTTCTGTGGATGGTGTTCCTGGGTATGCGGTTGCGACTTTTATGTCGGCTTCTATTGCGCCTCGTGCGACGGCTTCGTCACCGTTTAGTAGTATGAAGCTGCCTGGTTTGTTTGTGGTAATTTTGGAGGTCATAGGTGTAGTGTCCTTACATTTTGCCTTTGCGTAGGTCTAGGACTCTCTTTGTTTTTCCGTCTGTTCTTGGTAGCTCGTTTGGTTTGACGAGTTCTATTTCGACTGTTAATCCTGTGATTATGTATATTTTGTGTTGTATGTTGTGTTTGAGTTGTTTTAGGTCGAGTTGTGTGTTTGTTTGGGCTTGTTCTGTTAGTTCAATTTTTACTAGGAATGTGTCGAGGGCTCCGGGGCGGTCGAGGATTATTAGGTATTGTGGGGCGAGTTCGGGGAATTGTAGTATGGCGTATTCTATTTGTGAGGGGAATACGTTTACTCCGCGGACTTTTAGCATGTCGTCTGTTCTGCCTGTGACGCGGAACATTCTAGCGTGTGTGCGTCCGCAGGCACATTTTTCGTGGGTGATTTTTGATATGTCAAATGTGCGGTAGCGTAGTATAGGTAAGCCTGTTTTGCTTAGGGCTGTAAAGACAAGTTCGCCTTCTTGGCCATCGGGTAGGGGTTCGCCTGTGTTTGAGTCTATTATTTCGACGATGAAATAGTCTTCCCAGATGTGTAAGCCGTTGTGTTCTGGGCATTCTATTGAGACGCCTGGTCCATAGAGTTCTGTTAGACCGTAAATGTCAAAGGTTTCAATGTTTAGGGCTTCTTCGATTCTCTGTCTCATCTGTTGAGACCAGGGTTCAGCGCCAAATATGCCACATTTAAGTTTGAGGTCTTCTTTTGGATTTATGCCGTCTTGTTGCATGATTTCTGCTATATGAACGGCGAAGCTGGGGGTGCAGGCGAGAATTGTTACGTCTAGGTCTTTCATAAGTTTAACTTGTCGCTGTGTCATACCGCCGCTTATAGGTATAATGCGGGCACCAAGTTTTTGGGCTCCATAATGAAATCCAAAGCCGCCGGTAAATAAGCCGTAACTGTACGCTATTTGTATAATGTCCTGAGGGCGTCCGCCAGCTGTGTAAATTGAGCGGGCCATAATTTCCTGCCAGGCATCTATATCCTCTTTGGTATAAGCACCGACTATTTGAGTCCCAGTTGTTCCACTTGACGCGTGGATTTCAACAATTTTATCTGGAGGCGCTGCTACCATGCCGTAGGGGTAATTTTCTTTTAAATCAGTCTTTACTGTAAAAGGAATTTTTTTAAGGTCATCAAATGTTTTAATATCATCAGGCTTTAAACCTATGCTATCAAATTTTTTACGGTAAAAATTACTATTGTTATAGCAATACTTTACCTGCTCTCTAAGCCTCTGTAATTGAAGTGCTCTCAGTTCTTCAGAGGGTAAAGTTTCAATTTTTTCATTCCAATATTTACCGGCAGCCATCTCGTATCCTCTTAGTTAATAAAGTTATGTACATTTGTTTAATGTAACTATTAGATAAGAGTTCCCACTATATCTAAATAATAAATACGCATCTACAACATTAGAACAGACATAACAGACAAATACACATAAAATTTAACAATAAACTAACCATCCTACATACATACAGCTTTTTACAATTCACAAGGTTAATTTATGTCGAGTTAGGTTGCTAAGCATGATAAACTGGAGAGTTCTTACTTGACTACAGAAGATATACGCAGGGCGCAGTTGGAGAGAGTACTAAAAAAAAATAATTATCAAAAAAGTGCGCTTTTAGAAATTCTTCATAGCGCCCAAGAAATTTATGGTTACCTTGACCAAAACCTGCTCGTGGACATAGCAGGCTCATTAAATCTGCCACCAAGCCATGTCTATGGGGTAGTCACATTTTACAGTTACTTTAAAATGAGAAAACCAGGTCAACATATAGTTACAGCCTGTCTAGGAACAGCCTGCTATGTGAAAGGTGTAAAACAGATAATTGAAGCTATAGAGGAAGAGTTTAACCTTAAAGTAGGAGGTTCAACAGCTGACGGTAAACTGTCATTATCACTTACACGCTGTATAGGAGCCTGTGCAATGGCACCGGCGGTTGTTTTAGATGATCAAGTTATTGGCAAAGCGACTAAAGAGATTGTGATTGAAAGAATTAGAAATGTACTAGCAGGTGAGAGAGATGAATCTGTCTGATATACAGAGAATTGCTGAAGAGGAGAACGAGTTTCAAAGGGCATACAAGTACCGTATTAATGTTTGTTGTTCAAGTGGTTGTATACCGTTTGGCGCATTTAAAGTGCTTAAAGCTTTTGAGGATGCAGTAAAAGAGTTAGGTGTAGAGAATATTTGTAAAGTTGCCAGAACGGGTTGTGTAGGTACATGTTCTATTGGTCCTGCAGTTCTTGTTGATCCTGGAGAGTATCTTTATCAATGTGTTACTCCTGAGAATGTTAGGGAAATTGTTCAGGGTCATATAGTTTCAGGTGTTCCTGTTACAAAGTATCTTTACAATAATAGCGGTTATTTCCGAAAGCAGCGACGTCTTGTACTTAGAAATGCGGGTAAAATTGATCCAACGAGGGTTCAGGATTATATTTCTGTAGGAGGCTATTTTGCTTTAGCAAAATGTCTTTCAACTATGACACCGCAGGGTGTAATTCAGGAAATTACGAATAGTGGTTTGCGTGGTAGAGGCGGCGCTGGTTTTTCGGTGGGGCAAAAGTGGGGTCTAGTTGCGAGGGCGCATAATACTCCAAAGTATATTGTTGCTAATCTTGATGAAGGGGATCCAGGAATTTTTGCGAATCGTACGCTTGCAGAGGCTGATCCTCATGCGATTATAGAGGGTATGATTATTGCGAGTTATGCTATTGATGCGCAGAAGGGTTACATTTACATTCGCTCAGAGTATCCTTTAGCTATTGAGGCTTTGCAGAAGGCTATTGCTCAGGCGAAGTCTATGAATTTGTTAGGGGATAATATCCTTGGAACTCAGCACAAGTTTGATCTTGAGTTACGTTTTGGTGCAGGCGCGTTTGTTGCTGGGGAGGAAACCGCGATTTTGATGTCTGTTGAAGGTCGTAGGGCGCAGCCGCGTCCTAGGCCGCCGTATCCTGCGAATCAGGGATTATGGGGTAAGCCTACGTTAATTCAAAATGTTGAGACTTTAGCTAATGTTCCGCTTATTATTTTGAATGGTGGTACGTGGTTTAAAGGGTTTGGTTTGCCTAATTGTACGGGTACTAAGTGTTTCTCTTTGACGGGTAACATTAATAATCCTGGTTTAATTGAGGTACCTATGGGTATTACTTTGCGGGAGATTGTTTATGATATAGGTGGAGGGATTCCGAGTGGTAAAAAGTTTAAGGCTGTTCTTGTTGGGGGTCCTTCGGGTGGTTGTTTGCCGGAGAGTGTGCTTGATGCGCAAATTGATTATGATTCGTTAAAGCGTGTAGGTGCCATTATGGGTTCAGGTGGTATAGTGGTGTTAAATGAGGATTCATGTATGGTTGATACTGCACGCTATTTTACTGATTTCTGCATAGAGGAGTCATGTGGTAAGTGTACACCATGTAGGGCGGGTCTTGCGCGTGTTAAAGATATTTTTGATAAAATTGCAACGGGCGAGGGCGAGTTAAATGATGTTGATATTTTAGAGAAAGTAAGTGAATACATTATTAATGCTAGTTTATGTGGTTTGGGACAAACAGCGCCTAATCCTATTTTAACGACACTTAGGTATTTCCGGGAAGAGTACATAGAACATATTGTAGATAAAAAATGTAGAGCAGGGATCTGTTTTAAGAAGGAACATAAGGGTGATGAATAGAAATGGCAGAAAATTCTATGATTACTTTGAAAATTGATGGTGTTCAAGTTTCAGTTTTAGAGGGTACGACTATTTTAAAGGCTGCTAAGGATAATGGTATTTTAATTCCTACGCTCTGTGATTTAGAGGGTTTAACGCCTTATGGTGGTTGTCGTTTGTGTTTAGTGGAGGTTACGGGTTCGCCTAAGCTTTTTCCGGCGTGTACGACTCCTGCGAATTCTGGTATGGAGGTTACTACTAATTCTGAGCGTTTGAAGAGTTATCGTAAAATGACTATTCAGTTGCTTATGGCTGAGCGGGTTCATATGTGTGCGGTTTGTGTTGCAAATGATCACTGTGAGTTACAGGCGTTAGCTAATCAGTTAGGGGTAAATCATGTGGTGCTTGAGAGGCATTTTACACGTGAGCCTATTGATTCGTCTCATGATTTTTTGGTTATAGATAGGAATCGTTGCATACTCTGTTTGCGTTGTGTTCGTGTTTGTGATAAAATTGAAGGTGTTCACACGTTGGATTTGAAGAATCGTAGTAAAGATACAGAGGTAATCATGGATTTAGATGAGTCTTGGGGTAATTCCTGTAGCTGTACGGGTTGTCGTAAATGTGCCAAAGTTTGTCCAGTTGGAGCGATATATATTGAGGGTGAAGCGATTACGCAGACTAAGCATCGTGATGTAGCTGAATTTATAACTGCAAGGAGAAATAACAGATGAGTACCACTAATACCGTCATAGCGGATTGTAATAGTAGTAGTAGTAGTAAAGTAAGAGTTGCAACAGTATGGTTAAGTGGTTGTGCTGGTTGTCATATGTCGTTTTTGGATCAGGATGAGAGAATAGTTGATTTAGCTAAGAGAATTCAGGTGGTCTACAGTCCATTAGTGGATGTTAAAGAGTTTCCTGAAGATGTTGAGGTAACTCTTATTGAAGGTTCCGTTGCAAATGAGGAGCAGCTTGAAGTGTTAAAGGATGTGAGGGCAAAGTCACGTGTGCTTATTTCGCTTGGTGACTGTGCTGTTACGGGTAATGTTACAGCTTTGAGGAATTCTTGGGAAAATAGTGATAAGGAAGTGTTGGAGCGGGCTTACAAGTCGTCTGAAGATTTGCAGGCTGCAGTGCCAAATATGGTTCCTAAATTGCTTATTAGGGCAAAGCCGTTGCATGAGGTTGTTAAAGTTGATTTTTATATTCCAGGTTGTCCGCCGTCAGCAGATTTGATAAATTATGTGTTAACAGAATTGTTGGCAGGTAAGACGCCTAACATGGAGGGTAAAGCAAAATATGGATAACTATGAGGATAATAGTAGTAATAAATTGTTTGAAAGGAAGATTGTGATAAATCCTGTTACGCGTATTGAAGGGCATGCGCAGATAGATATATTGTTAAATCAAGATAGTACTGTAAGAGAGGCGAGGTTTAAAGTTACGGATTTTCGTGGTTTTGAAAAGTTTACGGAAGGTAGGCCATACTATGAAATGCCGGCAATAACTAGTAGATCTTGTGGTATCTGTCCTGTAAGTCATATACTTGCATCGGCTAAAGCCTGTGATGCCATAGTGGGTGTAACTCCGCCGAAAACAGCAGTTATGTTGAGGCGTTTGATACATATGGGGCAGCTTGTGCAATCTCATGCGTTAAACTTTTTTCACTTGTCCTCGCCAGATTTACTATTTGGTTTTGACTCAGATCCAGCGAAGCGTAATGTTTTTGGTTTAATAGAGAACCATCCAGATTTTGCAGTGCAAGGGGTTAAACTGCGTCGTTTTGGTCAAGAGATAATTGAAAAAGTTGCAGGCAAACGGGTTCACTCAAGTGAATGGATTCAGCCAGGCGGTGTAAAGTGGCCTCTAACACGTGAACGTGCAGATTATTTGAAGGCTGAATTGCCAAAAGCTTTAGAGATTGCAAAAAGCACTTTATCTATGTTTAAGCAGCAGATGCTTAATAGTTTTAATGATGAAGTTGAGAATTTTGGCAATTTTCCATCATACTATATGGGGTTAGTTAATTCTGATGGTAATTTAGAGCATTACGATGGGAAACTACGGATAATGAATAAAGATGGAAATATCGTGGTGGAATGCAGTGATGCTCTAAAGTATCAGGAATATGTAGGGGAAGCTGTTGAGCCATACACTTTTATGAAGTTTCCATACTTTAAGAAAGTAGGTTATCCAGATGGTGCATATCGTGTTGGGCCGTTAGCGAGATTAAATGTTGCCTCACACTGTGGTACACCTCTTGCTGATGAAGAAATGGCAGAATTTAAAAAGCTTGGCAGAAATGGTATAGTACAAAGCACATTCTATTACCATTACGCGAGGTTAATTGAAACACTATTCTGTATCGAAACCGCTAAAAAATTATTAGACGACCCAGAAATTCTCTCGGAAAATGTAACCTCGAGAGCCATGGTTAACAATTATGAGGGTATAGGTATAGCAGAGGCACCAAGAGGAACATTAATTCATCACTACAAAGTTGACGCTCAAGGCATGATCATTTGGAACGATATGATAATAGCAACAGAACATAACAACATAGCATATAACAAGGCAATAACACAAGTAGCTAAAAGATACATAAAAGCTCAACAGTTACAAGAAGGTATGCTTAACCGTGTTGAAGCAGTTATCCGCGCATTTGACCCATGTCTAAGTTGCGCAACGCACGCAGTTGGTCAAATGGCATTAGACATTAAACTTTTTGATGCAAATGGAACACTGCTAGATCAACAAAGCAGATAACTCCCCTCTTTTATTATTAGCAAAATATACTTTTTACGTATTTAGCATGTATTCAGCTTTAGGTGGAAAATGGTTTTTAGCTTGCTCGTTTAGCTAAATACTACATATTTAATTGCACAGTTAATAAAAAAGATACAGATAGAGAATATTTTTCCAACTAGCACCACCCAATTACAGAAAATATAGATTTCTTGGAAAGAGGCAAGCTGACATGTCAAAAGGTACATGACATTATTGTTCATGCTTCTAAAAGAGGAGCTTATCGTAGAATCATTTTGACGAATTTTTCTGGGTCGAAAACTTCTATGTCTTTATATGTCTGACCTACGCCTATGAACAGAATGGGTTTTTGTGTGACATATGTTACGCTTAATGATGAACCACCTTTTACGTCAGCGTCAACTTTGGTCAATATTGTCGCATCGATACCTATGGTCTTGTTGAATTCCTCTGCCTGCATTACTGCGTCATTGCCTATTAATGAGTCAACTGTAAAGATTACCAAGTCGGGTTTTACGACACGCTTAACTTTGACAAGTTCATTCATAAGATTCTGGTTGTTTTGCATTCTTCCAGCTGTATCAATTAAAACAACGTTTATTCCATGCGCTTTAGCGTGATTAATAGTGTCAAATGCTACAGCAGCTGGGTCAGCACCATACGTGTGTTTAATTACTCGTAAACCTAATCGGCGGGCGTGTTCTTCCAGTTGCTCTATTGAACCTGCACGATATGTATCTGCACCAGATAGGACCACTGAATATTTTTTTTCCTGTAGAAAGCGTGCAACTTTAGCTATTGTAGTTGTTTTTCCTGTACCATTTATACCAACAAACATTAATACAAATGGCTCTGCTTTTTGGCGTTTTTCAGAAATTTGCTCCAGTAAGTCAATACGATTGTTTGTTTCTAAAACCTCAAGTAGTATCTGTCGAAGGTTATCTTCTACGAGTTCTTTGCGATCGTCAAAACGTTTAACAGATGAGCCTGTGAGACGTTTTTCTAGTTCATCACAGATTTTGTCTGCAACTGGAAACGCTACATCATTTTCAGCTAGAGTCATTTTGAAATCAAATAAAACAGGTGCGAGATTATCAGCTTTAAGTTCGGTTGTTGTTACTTTCGCAACTAGTCCTTTAAAGCCTGATTTGAGCTTTTCAAACATGCAATTAAGCGTTCCCTTGTCTTACGTTGGCAAGTAAACTTTCCATTCTTTTTTGACCAGCATTCATGCGTTCTGCAACTTGGTTAAATTGTGTTTGAGCAGATTGTAAAGCCTTTTCAAGTTCTACTAAGCGTTCTTTGAGTGTTGTTTTTGCATCAGTTAATGTTTTTTCTACAGAAACACCAGCACCTAGACCAACTATTACTTTATCAGGATTAACAAGTTTCACTTGTACATAAGAGCTACCGCCTATTGGTACAATCATTTCCGCGTTTTCTTTCTCTTTTTCCAGACCGTCCAATGTTGCGTTAGCATACGCTAGGTCAGTTAATGTAGCATTCACCATACTGATCCGCTGTTGTAGTGCTGTGGCTGTTTGTTCCAAGTATCGCATTTCGACACTTAATTTTCGCAGTTCTTCTTGACTGCTGTTAGTGGTCAACGTTACTCCCCAAGAACTAGTTTCTTAAGGATTTCGTTTTCGATCTCGTCTGTTGGAACTTCTATTGTTTGCTCAATTTTTATTTGGAATCTTTTTACGCGGTGTCTGCTACCTATTTCAGTATAAACTTTTTCTATAGCATGTTCCTTTTTTTCTGCTAGCATTTCTTTTGAAAATGGTGTTACTAAGTTTGGCTTATTTATTTCGCCTGTTACTCTGAAGACCTTCATTTATTCTACTTCCTGCACAACATCCATAGCATTCCCAATTATAAACATCTCGGGTCCAGTTGTCAGAGAACCAGCAACAGCACCATGAGTATTTGCTAGTAAACCTGTGCCAACGTACGGAATACCGCAGTTGATAGTGCCGACTTCGACGGGCACTTTGAAAGCTTGTTCTAAAATTTTGCGTTCTACATCTTTTAGTAATGGGTGAGCAAGTACACCTTTATTTGTAACAGTTGCTAAAGATCCCACATATGGTAATCCTGCAATTTCAGTTTGTAATACTTCTACGCCTAGTGTTTCAGATATTTTTTTGATGTCATCTTCTTTTATTCGTGGATCAGCTATGGCACCCTTATCGTTTGCTAAGACTATGTTGCCATATGCTGTTTTTTTGGTTTCCATAATAGTTATTGTTCCATCGAATGCTTTTCGGATTTCTGTTAATTCTTCGTCTTTGACAGAGTTTGGGAGCAACATACCATTAGAGTTTGCGCATGCAAATGCACCGATTAATACTGAGCCGCTAATAGTTGTGTAAACAAGTTTTGTTTTTAGCCAGTCAGCGTATTCTTGGGCTTTTTGTTTTGGTGTCATACGTGGAATTATTATTATGCTTTCTGTTGCAAGAGAGTACACACCTATACTGGGGCTCCCCATTATGCTTGATAAGTAAACAGTCAAGGTTTTTCAATCCTAATAGTAGCGTGAAATTGCAAAGTATATGCAATATTTCTATTGAGAAACAATTTGCAAATTTTTCTAGCCTACATGTAAACTGTAAATTCCCAGATTTCACATTTAAACCTTCGCAAAGTTTTCAGTAGAATTTAGGCAACTTGCAGTATGTCCATTTGATGAAAAGGGTTAACTGTTTAAAAATATTGTTCTCCTATTATTATTTTGTATTGAAAAGAGGTTGTTGTTTACTCAGCTTCTGCTAAGTAGACTGTAACATCATCTTTTTTGTCTTTGGTTACGCGGACGCGGATTTTGCGTGGTGGTTTTTCTATGCCTCTTCCCCAGATTTTTTCGTTGACTTGTTGTGTTATAATTAAATGTGGTAGTTCATCGTCTTCTTCTGTGACTGTTACGGGCATTTTCATATGTTTGCTTACGAAGAGTTTAACCAGTTGCATTGCGCGTGGTGCGCGTTTCTTTGGTGGACGTACTAGGGCTCTTTGGAGGGGTATTGTGTATATTCTTTCTTCGAGTATTGCGTCTTCTTTCTTTTTTGATTTTACTTTCTCAGTTTGTGTTGCGACTTCTTTGGGTTCTGTTACAATTTCAGCTGGTAGTGTTTCCTCTTGTATTGTTGTTGTTTCTGTTTCTGTTATTATGAGTTCTTCTTGTGGTGTTTCTATTAGTCCTGTTTCTTGTATTGTTTGTTGTTCACCGTTAGCGTTAATCATTATTTGTTATTCTCCTATGGTTTTATTTTTGATGTTCGCCAGTTTCGTCTATTTTTCGGGTTTGTTCTGACTTTTCCGTCAGTTCTAGCGACTACCCATGTTGGGACAGATGAAGATTGCTTTGTTGCTTTAGCTAATCGTCGTTTTTTTGCTGGTGGTTTAACTCTTGCCATTTTCTCATATCCTTGTAATTTTTATTTCTCGTTTACGTGATTGAAGCTGCAATAATATTTGTTTTAGCTGTGCATCAGATAAGGGTATAGGTAATTTTCCCATTTGCGCCATCTGAATTAGTTGCAGTTCAATTTGTTCTGTAAAGTCGACTTTGACCATTTTAAGGTTATTAAGCCGTTGTCTTGCTTCAGGGGACAGGATTTGCTTTAGTAATGCTTGTTTCTGAGCTTCAATTTTCTCTTCAGCTTGAGTTTGTCTTTGCTCATCACTTACGCGATTTTGCATAGACAAAAGTTTTCTTTTTCTGATACTTTCAAGCTCATCATCGGACATCTGCTTATTCGCCTTGATACTTCTTGAGCTCTGGAACAGTTTTTATCAGTTCTCTTGTCAAGTCACCAGCAACATCTTGCATTATTTTGCGTCCTTTTGGAGACATTTTCCTTCCTTCGGGGCGGCTGGTAACTATTAATTCTGCGGCTTCGAGTTGATGGAGGATTTTGCGAATATTGCTTCCGCCGGCTTTTTTAACTCTGTCGGGTTTGCTGCCACGGTTTTTTCTTCCACCATAATCTGACCGTAAGTCTTCTATGCCTATTGGTCCGTGTATGTAAACTTTGCGTAGTACTGAGGCGCTTCGTGTATACCACCAGTTTGCATTTTGTGGTTGTTTTTCAACGTGCATGCCTGTTTTTGCTACGCTTGTCCATGACACTGGTTGTACTTCATCGATATTTTCCTTTAGGTATTTCGCTAATCGTTCGATGAATTTGGATGCAGGTACGTCATGAGGAGTTGTCAAGATACTCTTGTCCCTTTTTAGTTTTCCTTGCAGTAAAACAATGAAGCCTAATATAAATATTCTCTGAACAATAAGTAAACTATTGGGCAGTTTTTCAAACTTGGCAATCTGACTAGTCTGTTAACAAACAAATACAGCAGTAGAAAAGCTCTGAGGCATAACAAATAGCAAAGTATTATAAAGAAAAGTATATCTCATAATTATCAACGTTTTTAGCATACCAATTTTTGCCCAGCAAAATTTTGTTAAGAATTAGTTGTCAGTCATAAGAAATTTTGTGCCAACGTTAGCTAAGACGGGTATGCTTTCTGGGTGAATAAACTGTGCAATGTTTTTATCAAATAATATGTTAGCGTTTGCTGAAAATTCTTCATCACCGTCCCAGAAAATAAATTGTAGAGGAATAAGAGGAAAGGCGTTAACAGTAAAGCTTACATCGCCATACGAGGTTATCTGTCCGCCCATCTCAATAACGCGTTCTTTGAGAAGATCTGTTTTTCTGTTAAAATATGCAGCAAAGGGTATGATTGTCGATTTTTGGTATGCAGGGTCAAAGTCAGCGCATTCATGGATGTTATGAAATGGAACCATGTTGCCTGAATTTTGAGCGTCTGATTTGTGAAAATACAAATGGTGTAATATCAAAAGTTTTTCGGAATAGTAATCACAGTTTTTGTATAATGGGCTAGTTACGTCTGCGGTGTGTCTGTTTATTGTAAAGGGGCGGTTGAAGAGTGGGATGTGTATCTGGTTTTTGTCATATTGGAGGTGTAATTTTTTTGCTGTTGTAATGTGGTCTAATTTGAGAAATAGTTTTTGGTAATGTATGTATAGTCTTTCAGAGTTTGAAATTACCATAAGGTTATCTCTGAAATGTTAATTAAGTAAAAGGGTTATATTTGTTCGGTATTTTGTTGTGTTATTTGGCGGCGTTTTCGGAATAGTATGAAGACGTGTCCGCGGACTTCAACGAGGGATGCCTCTGTTTGTATGGCTGTTTGTGTGGCTATTGTTTGTGCTGTGTTATCGTCTGTTAGTGCGGCGGGTAGTATTTTGATTTTTACCATTTTGTTTTTTTGTAGTTGTTTTTCGACTTCTGTGGTTAGCTGTGTTGTTAGTCCTTCTTTGCCTATCCATATTGTTGGGTTTTCGTCTTTTAGTACGTGTTTAACGTGTCGTTTCATGCGGGATGTTAGGGTTTTGCTCGTTTTTTGTGCGCTCCTTTTTCTTGTTTTTTATTAGTATACGTAAATGGTATCCGCAGTTTAAACATGTTACTACGATATGTGGTTCTCTTTTTTGTTGGATGCGTACTCTATTGTTGTATCCTGTGATAAGTAATGTTTTGCAGTGTTTGCATACTCGCTGTTTGTATTTTTGTGGGATTGGGATGCGTGCGGCCATGGCTATTTTTTGGGCTATTTTTATGTATTCTGTTGCTAATGTAGGGTCAGTTTTGCCTATAAGGTCTGCTTGTTTGAATATTATATCTATACGTTGTTGAGCGATTTGTTTTGTGCCAAATGTTTTTTGTGTATTTTTCACGTGTAATACCTAATTGTTTATTTGTTATGCTTTGTTGCGTTTAAACATGATGCTTACCTGTAAAGTTTAACAGGCTTTTTATTGTATCATTTCTATAATCGCGTAGTAGTGCCACTTTAGATGCTGCAATTATAGAGTGGAAAAATATTTGAAAGTATCCTTGTGAAATGTATAATGAGACATTTTTAGACTTGTTAAGGTGTTTAAAGACCTTACTAGTTGAAACAATTACATGTTAAATTAGCTGGTACTTTGCATTTTCATGTTAAGCTGTGTCAAAGTTTATTTTTTTTCATAAGACATATTGAAATCTATGTTCAGATTTTTATCCGGTATACCTAGCAGGTATGTATTTAGTTTGCGTGTTTTTATTAAAGCATCTATACAGGAATTTGTATATGTAGCTGTGTTTGTTGCGCAAAAAATGGCATGAAAGGTTAAATGTTAACGAAATTTTCGCCGAGAGCTAAATACATACCCTAGCAGACTCAAAAACATCTTTTCACACTTTAAACAATATTTTACAAAACCACAATTCAACAATTTCTGCAGAACAGAACTAGCCCCAGTAAGCGACAGCAAAAAAGAACACGACATAACCAGCCTAAACAACCTTCTCATAAACAAAAAAGACCAAAACACACTAAACCAATTCCTAACAAACCCAAAATGAAACACAAACAACATCATACTACAACAAGCAAGCAAAAACCCGCCTACTACAAGAAACAACAAAACAACCCCAAACTAGCCCGTCCGTCCGTCCATCCATCCACCCACCCACAAGCAAGCAAACAAGCAAACAAACACTCTCAACTAAGCATGGCACTAAACTAACTTGACACCTTAACACAACATGTGTAGCCTTCTTTTTTGCGACATGGTTTTAATTAAAACGTGCCACATTTGGAGCACGTATTGCCCTAAACCATGTCGTAGTTTTAAAAATTTCCATCTTCCACTATTGTGATGACCATAATGAGTAAACAGGTAACAATTAGTAAGCAGGTTTTAGAAAAAATATTAGAAGAAATTGGGGAGTTAAAGGTACTTGTTGAAAAACAAATCAAAACTTGCCAGAGGCAGGAATAAGGGAGGAGACAAAACTTTCCAACTTTTCTATGCGTTGTTTTAACTCTATGTTTTGTTCCTGCAACACTCCCTCTTTTTGTTTTTCTGTCTCTTCAAACTTTAATGCAGATACTTTATCTAGTATCATACCACAAGTGGCACATCGTATATTACCAAAGGGGTTCTGGGCTCTACATCTTGGGCATTCAACCAGTTTTGCTAAACCTGCATCTTTTGACGACATTCTTAGTCCGTGTAGCTCAAGTATTGCATCCTCTAGATCACGTGCAGAGAAGTGTACATATCGTCGTGTCATTTTGCTTCCATACGTCCAGCCAGCAAACTGCTCAAGACGGGCTTCAGTGAAGACTTTAGCCATCGCAGTAAGAGAAGTATGACGATAAAGATAGGGCCAAATATCTTTTGTTATGTTTGTTTTTTGGGCTAAACGCCTAATTATCAGTCGGAAACGATGATAGCTTAAGCGGTTTCCTTGATGATTATTATCCAAAGCACACCACAGAGGCGCGTCTGGCTCACACCTATTAGGGTGGTCTTCTAACCAACCTAACAAGGGCTTACAGGACAAGACAAGCGGAATACGCTTAATGCCCGTTTTGCCTTTGGCGGCAATAAGACAGTACTCTTCTTTGAACACCACACTACCAATCTGCATCGTTAAAAGCTCACCAGGTCGCAAAGCCGCTTCAAAGAGCACATACACCATAGCCCTATCACGCTTATTGGTAGTAGCTTTAACTATGGCCGCAAAGTCTTCGGGAGTGAGCAGACTCTCAGGAGTTACACGGGAATCTTTATCGTTCACTGCCAAACTAATCCAACTTACCTCAGACGGCAAGGCAGTGCCTTTGGCACAACTACCTGTTTTAGCATATTGCACTAGTTTACGCAACAAGAGCTTTTTGTCATGTTTAGTCCAAGCCTTTTGCTTGCTATTATTTATAGCCGCAACAACTGCCTCCACATCCATTTTAGTTATGGTTTTAAGATCAACATCAGCTATCATGCGCAAAAGCACGGGCAACTGGATGGCATATTTTGTTACGCGAACTATGGAGAGACCTAACGCGTTTAGATGGTTTAGAAAGTGTAGGGCGGTTTCTCCGTTGGGCAGTTGTTTTATGCTGCGGCGGGCTCGTACAAAGCGTTGTTCATAGTCATGTATGGGTTCATCTGCGGTCATGCTCTTAATAGTTTTTGGAACTTTAAAAGGCAGAGATTCTTCTTTGGTTTTTGAAGCTGAAACTTGAGGAAGGGATGTGTACTCAGAAGGATGGAGCCTTCGGCGGGATTTGGACCCGCGACCATTACCTTACCAAGGTAACGCCCCACCGGGCTAGGCTACGAAGGCACACTTGTGTTGTTCTCCGTGAAACAATGCACCTTTGTAATAAAACGCTTACGGTTAAAATAGGCACAATCAAACTAGGCAATGGTAAATATTAGAAGGTTAAAATGAGAAATCATGTTTTCCTAAGAAAAGCATTGATGCTGAATAATTTTTTATAGATAAACAAATATTAAGGATACCCATCAGTTTAACAGGAAAACTGTGCAGGGGTCTCCAAGCCAGGTCAACGGAGTAGGGCTTAGGACCCTATCGCGTAGGCGTTCGAGGGTTCGAATCCCTCCCCCTGCACCAACAACAAGCGTCTGGTTCTCTACCTCAAACTTCTGCCCAAAAAACAAAAACAAATGTTTCACCTTTAAAAACCCCCAAATATACAAGGGACATGTCAACAAACAAACCAATTCACGACTATGCCCAACGCATAAAACGAAACCGACACAACATACAACAACTCCCAAACAGCCAAATAGGACTACAATTCTTAGACCACCTAAACGCTCTTGGGCTATCTCTTGGCAGAATCTCAAAATGCAGCTCCCACATGCCTGTATTACTACGCATAATTGATGGCGCAGACATCAAAGCCATGACAAAAACAGACATAGAACACATAGTCGCCCAAATAAACAGCCGACCAAACAAAGAATCCGCCAAAGCCGACAACAAACTCCTCTTGCGAAAACTAGTGCAATACGCAAAACAAGGCAGCTGCGCCAAAACCACCCCAATACCACCAGAAGTAAGCTGGATAAGCTTAACGGTGAAAGAGAAAAACCCCAAAGTCACCCCCGAAAACCTACTAACACAAGAAGAAATAACCTCAATTCAGACTGCGCAAAAACATTAAAAAGACTTTGTAAGCACATATGTAGTGCAGATCATGTTATGTAACGCTGTATGTGTGGTCTTGACAAAAATTATCAGGGTTGTTGCGCAGTCTGGCTAATACATATTTAACTCTGTATTGCAGTTTTGCTGCTTATGGTTGTTTTTTTAAGTGGTTATTGTAAGGGTTTATGTACAAGTTTATTTACTCTTTTACGTTCTGATATTGTTAGGAGGAATAAGTAGTGAGAACGTTTGGAACGCAGGCGGTAGGTATTCGTGCGCCTGTTATATATGAGGGAGATAATTTACCTGAGATTGTTGTAAACTCTATTATGGAATACGTTAAAGAGTCGGGCTCGTGTATTTGTGATAGGGATATTGTTGCTGTTAAGGAGTCGATTGTTGCGCGGGCGCAGGGTAATTATGCGTCTATAGCGCAGATTGCGGCTGATGTTAGAGAAAAGTTTCCTTCTGGAGCTGTTGGTATTGTTTTTCCTATTTTGAGCAGGAATCGTTTTTCAATGCTGCTGCGGGGTATAGCGGCTGCAAAGTTTGATAAGCTTTACATTCAGCTTAGTTATCCCAGTGATGAAGTGGGCAATCATATAGTTAGTGCTGAGCAAATTTTTGAGTCAGGGGTTAATCCTTATAGGGATGTTTTTAGTGAACAAGAGTTTCGTGCACGTTTTGGAGACCTTAAACACAGGTTTACAGCTATAGATTATCTAGAGCTTTACCGCACGTTGGGTAATCAGGCAGAGATTATATTAGCAAATGATCCCTGTGAAATATTGAAGTATACAAAAAACGTTATCGCTGCAGACATACATACGCGGGCGCAGACTAAAAGCCGTCTTCGCGCGGGAGGAGCAGAAAAAGTTTTTGGCCTTGACGACATTTTAACAAAGAGTATAAACAATAGCGGATATAATGAAACATATGGACTTTTAGGTACAAATAAAGCCAGTGAAGATAAGGTAAAGCTTTTCCCCCGCTCTGGTAAAGTATTTGTAGAGAAAGTTCAACAGTTAATATTTGAAAAAACAGGCGCAAAAGTTGAAGTACTAATTTATGGCGACGGCGCATTTAAAGACCCCGCAGGCAAAATATGGGAATTAGCAGACCCCGTAGTATCACCAGCCTTCACAGACGGCCTAAACGGGTTACCAAATGAACTAAAATTCAAATACATAGTTGACAACGAATTCGCCGACAAACGCGGAAAAGAAGCCCAAGAAGCCATGATTGAACGCATACGCTGCAAACAAAAAAACCTAATGGGAAGAGAAGAAACAGAAGGAACCACACCACGACGCCTAACAGACCTAATCGGCAGCCTATGCGACCTTATAAGCGGCAGCGGCGATAAAGGAACACCCATTATACTAGTCAAAGGATACTTTGACAACTACGCCTGCGAATAATGAACTACTCACCCCTTCCGGGGTGAGTATCTCTGGTTTTTAGGTTCGATTTATGTAGTCTTCGATTTTAGCACAAGTAACATCATCAGCAGTTCTAACAGCATAACCCTCAGACCACAAATGACCACCCCAAAAATGCTTCTTAATCTACAAAAACTCTGAAAACAACAAACGAGCAGAATCAGACTACAAAACACAAACAATACTCGAAATACACACCTTTAGCCTAGCAGAAACAAACACATGTACCCTAATTTCCCGAAGTAATTATACATAGGCGGTAGAGATATTTGAAAAAAGAGGCGGATTTTTGAAAATGGGCTTAAAAAAATATTTTTACAAAAAAATAAAATGATGGTTAAAGCTCATAAGTAAGCTATAACCTGCAAATACCTAAGATGAGGTAGAACTTTGTTAGGGGTTTGTTGTTTTTTGTTTGTCCGCTAATTCGTTTAGTATTATTATTGCTTCTCCGAGTGGCATGTTGAGTCGTTGCGCTAGTTCTATTGGAGTTATGTTAGGCGTTTCTTTAAGTATAACGTCTCTTGTGTATGACTTATGTGTGGGGTACATTACTGAAGCGTGAACTGCTTCTATGAGCATTTGCCAGAGGTTTTCTTTGCTGTAGTCGGCTAAATCCAAAGTATCAACTCCAAAAAAAGAAGGTTATGTTGAAGTTACAACGCCATCTTTGATTGCTAGTTTCCTTTCTCGTATGAGACGTTTTAGAATGTCATTGAAGTATTCTTTAGATTTATCTGTTGAATGAGTCAACCCGAAGACTTTAGCTGTTTCAACCACTAAGGATTCATCGCTTATACCTAAAGCGTATTTAGCTATAATTTTCATAGCAGCTTCCACTTCTTCAGGTGGGACATGTTCCAGTTTACGCTTAGTTTCAACAATGCCATCTACAGGTATGCGAATCTGCACATCTTTCAACGTTGGTGACCATAGGAAACTTCCTTTTATTACAACTTTTTGATCCCGGATTAAAGCGTTAAGAGCTTCTTGTACGGCATGACTAATTTTAGGTGTTACACGTTTAATTCCCCAAGCGTCAGCTAAACGTTCAACAGCATAATCAAAATGTATAGGTCCTTCCTTTTCCACTAGCTCACCTAAGAAGCGTGTTTGTATTTCACGGTTTTCAGGATAATGGAACTCATTTTTCTGCTTTGAGGTCTTAGTAGACTTATCAGTCTGCACTTTAATATATGGATTAAAGGCTACTTTGAGAGGGTAAATCTTGTAGGGTACACCAATTTTTTCTATACCAGCAAATTTTACTTTACGCACATCAGTCTCAATAAGACCATCCTCTTTTACATTAACAGAGGGCTTAAGAGATTCCTTATCTAACTGCAATTTTTGAGCCTGCTCAAGAGCTTCCTTTAAACGCTTAACCTCAGAGTCACGGCGAGCAACCCAAGAAGGAGACCAAACACGATGAATACACCAGCCTAACCCTTTAAGAACCTGCTCACGAAGACGATCACGATCTCTAGCACTGCTACTCGAACGATAGGTCACTCCATCACATTCAACACCCATAAGATAGCAGCCAGAATTAACAGGATCTATAACACCTATGTTAATCTTATAGCCGCTACAACCCACTTGAGGTACCACTTCGTAACCTAATTTTTGAATCTCGGAAGCAACATCTTCATCAAGATGAGACTCATAAGCACCAGCTTGCTGATAGGGCATATCGAGAATAATGGGACCCTTTTCAGCATATTCAATGTAATTACGTAATGTCTGAACACCTTGAGCTTTAGCGTCAGGAGCAATATCTGCAGACTTTATAGAGGTAACAATAACAACTTTTTCACGAGCACGAGTAACAGCAACATTTAAACGACGCTCACCACCAGGCTTATTTAAGGGTCCAAAATTCATAGTCATTTCCCCAGTCTGGTCATAGCCATAGCAGACACTAAAGAATATGACATCACGCTCATCGCCTTGAACATTTTCAAGATTCTTAACAAAGAACCCTTCAAGTCGATCCTCCTTAAAGAACTTGTCAAACTCTGGTCGCACCTTTAACTGTCTATCAATAGCCTCCTCAACCGCTTTCATTTGAGCTATACTGAAAGTAACTACGCCTAGAGTCTTCTTTGGAAAATTAGTAAAATGCTCAAAGACTAAACTAGCAATTTTTTCGGCCTCAACAGGATTATCACGATTTCCACCCCTATCGTAGATACCATTTGGAACATAGACTAGTTTTACACCTAAACTCTCATGTTTAGCCTTAGCGGCGGGAAAAGTAATAAGGGCATCATCATAAAATTGGTGATTAGAGAAAGCTATCAAGTCTTCATGTTTACTTCTATAATGCCATCTTAACGTTTTTACTGGCAGACCTATACCTAAACATTCGTCAAGTATGCTGTCGAAAACTTCAAAATCTTCATCATTTACTTGATCCCATTCAACATTATCCATTAGAGACTTCTGGAAGAAACTAGTTGGCGGCAACTGTTTATTGTCGCCTGCAACAACAAGGGTCTTTCCTCTATAAATTGAGCCTATGGCGTCTTCAGGTACAATTTGTGATGCTTCATCGAATAAGACAAGATCAAAGTGAGCTGATTCAGGAGAGAGAAACTGGCTTACACTTATAGGACTCATAAGTAGGCAAGGTTTTAGTTTGACAAGTAGATTTGGGATTTTCTGCATTAATGTACGTATGGGCATTAGGCATCGTTTTTTCGCAGCTTCTCGCATAAGAATTGCGGCTTCAGAATCATTTGCTTGAATTAAAATGTCTTGAGGTTTTCGGCTATTAGCAGCTTCAATTACCATGCTAGAGGTTAAATGTATAAGGTTTTTATCGAGACCGTTAAAGTCGCTAATTAGCTGTTCGTGATTTTCACGGCGGAATCTGCCTAAGCGTGAATCTTCAACATAGAGATTATTTATCCATTCTTGATAAGCTCCTCTGCGGAAGGAGTCAATTAATTGGCTTGAAGGTATTTTTTGTTCAACAAGCTTTTCAAAAAAGCTGCCTAAGCCTCGGAGTGAGAAGCGGTTTCGGAGGTCTTTGAAGTCAATCCAAATTTGCAGTTCATCAACTCGTTCACGTAGGGATAACAGGCGTTCATGAATAATGTGGAGGTATAAATTGCGGATGTTTTGGTTTTGATATTTAAGCTCAGTTTCAAAGCGAGCTTCAAAAGCAGCGAGTAACTGTAGAGTATTCTCATAATGTCTATTCAGTTTTGCATCAGATGGCACCTTAGATGACCCAGTAGCGGCTATGAGGGCAAATGCTTCGGGAACTGCGACCTCGCCAAAGGTGGTTTGTACTTTTTTTACCCATTCGAGTATAGAGATAATGTCTGTCCAGTTTGTTTCAAGTCCGTTAAAGCGTACGCCATATTTTATTTGAAGTTGAGATTTCTCGCCAGTTATAGCAGCTTCTTTTCTGCGCACTTCTTCAGCATTTTCAAGATCGGCTAAGAGTTGTTTATAGGTTTTTGGTAAGGTTTTAGCAGTTGATAGAGTTTCTTTTGTGAGAATACTTAGGGGCGCGAGTTGTTTTTCAACATCTATAAGCCATTCTTCAAGCCGTGATAAGGCAGTTTGATTTATCGCTAAATCGGAATAGGGTAAGTTTTGTGGAAGTATATCAGATATATCTTTAGTTTGTTGTTCCCATTTAGCTATAGAGTCTTTTAATTCATTACCTAAATTCTTAAGCATTGGAGAGGGACTATGAGCTGTTGTAAATAGGTTTACCAGTTTTTCAGGTAAGGGATTTGCCCATGTAACTGTTTTAAGCTCATTTAGCATGTTTAGGGCTTTTTCTACTCTTAGGAAATTTGTATCATACCCTTGATAGAAGCGTCCCAATAGACCCTTTATATTTTCAGCCTGCGCTTCAATTTCAGCGTTGAGCATTTTTACTTTACGGGCATCAATAAGATCATCAAGTACCGTTTGGGGAACTTTACCGTCAATACTAACACGAGCTATCTGTTTTTGGTCATTACGAAAACCGGAACTGAACATGCGAGTAAAGCTTTGGTAACTACCATTATATCTGGCGATAAGCTCATCGAGGTCTAAAGCGTAAATGCCTGCAGTGTAAAATTTGCTTAATCGCTCCTTCAACAAGTTATACTGCTGATAAGCATCTTTTGCCTTTAAAACAGCCGTAGATACCTGTTGGAAAACTATAGGGTCAAACCATTGAAGCTCCGGTTTATCCTCGTTAAAGCAGAATAAGGCCATTTTTGAAAGCTGATTTACAGTTTGAATATTTAAATTATTAATTATTACTCCAAAAAGATCAGCTAACGTCTGGGCATTTTCACTCCATTTTCTAACAGCTTGTTGAGCGGTTCGGATGTAAGCTAAAAGTGTTTCCTGTTTACTTAAAAATTCAGTTTCCTGCAAGTTTATGTCTATAAACAGTTTTTCAAGGATGAGCAGGTTCTTTTTCAATTCGCTAGATCTGTCAAAGGCGAGATTAAAAAGTGAGGGCGTATAATGTTCAAGTAAATTGTTTCTTGTAAATTTAACCCATTGACAAATTTCACTGTAATTCTTTGCTTCAGCTATTAATATATCAGCATCTTTGCCAGTTAACCATTGTACTTCAGGTGCAGGGCTTTCATACAAGAATTTACCAATATTAAGTAGCCATTTTACACGTTCAAAACTTACTGGAGAAATTAGACCAAGTTGACGGGAATAATCTGCGCTTTCTAACTGTAAATCTTCAACAGTATGTGCAAGTACCTCAATTGCCGTTAGTAACTCAGAGCGGACTTCAAGATTGTAAAAACTAGCGCGGTAACCTGTCCATGGGAAATCAGGGTTTTCAACTACTTGCCAAACTTTGCTTAATTCAGAAGCTAAGCCTTCAAGTTCGCTTATTTTTTGAGGAGTTAGAGAACTAAGACCTGTTAAACCCACAGCAACATAGGGAACACGTTCAAGGCTGGCAAGTATGCTTAAAACGTCATAGGCGCTTTTTTGCATATATGGGCGTTTCTCATGTAATGCGATAACATACCCGTTTAAATCGCCGCGATAGGAGGTCATGGTTTCAAAGTCGTGTGCTGAGGGTAATTTGCGGGGTACAAGATGTTCATCAAGACCGCGTTTAAGTTCAGCTACAACTTCTTGTTTGTTAGCCTTACTGCTGTGAAGCTCTAAACAAAAATGTGCTAGCCCCGCTTCACTGAGGCGTTTATAGACTACTTCAAGGGCAGCCATTTTATCGCTAACAAAGAGCACAGATTTACCATGCGCAATGCATTCAGCGATTATGTTTGCTATTGTTTGACTTTTGCCGGTACCTGGAGGTCCCTGCATGACAAAGCTTTGTCCGCGGAGTGCGTATTCGATGCTAATTCGTTGGCTGCTGTCAGCATCTAGGACTTGGTAGGTTTTTTGTGGTAATTGTATTTTATCTACGTCTTTTTCGTCTGGGAGGTTATCGACAACGAGATTTTCATCTTTTATGCCGACGATTGCTCTGATTATAGGATGTTGGGTAACGAGTTCGGCATTTGACTCTATGTCTTTGTAAATTACGAGTTTATGGAATGAGAATAATCCTAAAGATACATTGGATTCAACGGTCCAGCCTAATGATGTGACTACTTGTCTTACAGTGTTGAAATAGTTTTCAATGGACTCTACGGTCCAGTCATCAGGTGAGAGGGGTAAATCGATTTTGAATTCAGTTTTTAGTTTTACCTGTAATGCAGGGTTTACAACAACCTCTTCTTCGACAGGGGGTACGAAAACTTCGAATGGTTTACGAATGGTTTCTCGTGCTAACTCTAATGGTACTAAGATAAGTGGAGAGTGCACATTTTCCTCAGTTTCGCTGTCAACCCAGTTTAATTGGCCAAATGCGGCATAGAGAATTCTAACGCCTCGTTCTCGATAGTCGAGTAGAGAGCGTCTTTGAAGGCTTTTAAGAGTACGTTCAAGTTCTATGCGTGTTAAATTTTTGCTGACAAGTTGTTTTGAACTAGACGTTTCAGATATGTCATCAGTAGATGAATCATAAATTGGCTCGCCAATTTGATCGTTAGTCTCTTTAGGTGGCATCAAAAATTCGATTCGTTTCTTTTTCATTACTAGTTCTTTGAATATAGTTTCTGCGTCTGGTTCATTTATTGATAGATTTCCACGTTTATTTGCATGGAAATATAGCAAATTGTTTCTACGTGTTAAATCTATTAAACGTGACTTCCAGTCGTCAATACGACGCATTGATGGAGAAGAATTTATTTGTGCCAAAGAGTATACCCTTAAATTATATGTACTGCATGTTTTATTATATGTTTACTTTAATATTTACAGTTAGACATTACTAAACAGAGTCTTTGACATTAAGGTACTTTTTAGCGGTTTCTGCTATAGCATCTAAAATTACTGTTTGAACGTTTTTAACACCAATTTTACGTGTTTCAACAATTTGAACATCTGTATTCAATTTTTCAAGCTCGCATTTACACCATTTAGAGTTATCAACTGTGTCAAGAATAACAAAGCCTTCAATATTGCTAAACATTTTTTTGAAATCATCCTCAGCTACACCCTGATTGAGTAACTGTGTTTTCATGTCTTTGAAGAAATTTATCATGCCAACACCCATAAACATTAGCTTATGTTCAGGGTCAGCAGTTTCAGATTGGCCTTTACCGCCGAGTTGACAATCTATACAGTTTAAGGCATCAATTTTTACAACATTGTATTCTTCAGCGAGATGTTTCATTTCATTATCTGGTCCTAAGCAGAGGTCACCGTAGACAAGAATAACTCTATCGGGGTTACGCTTTAGGGTATGCTCTAGGGTTTTACGTACATTCTGCTCGAGGAGGGAGTAGTCTACATGAAAGTTTTTGCTGACAAAAATAAGCTCAGCGTCAAGTTTACCCTCCTCTACTAGACGCTGAAGTTCAGGTTTAAGGACACTGCAGGAAACAAGACAAAAAAGTCTTGTTTTTAGGCATTGCCATGATAACGGTTTCCTATGGTTTTAAGCAGTATTTAGACCATTGAGGCCAATTCTGTGGTGCATCGCAGGCATCAAAAGCTACATTTAAGGTCATGCCGATTTTAATTTGTTCTTGAGGTACATCCTTTATTATTCCAGAAATTTTCAGACAATTATCTAATTCAAGAATACCTATTGCATAAGGGGCTAAGTTTTGAAATTGTGTTGGAGCTATATGAATTACTGTATATGTTAAGAGTTTGCCCTTGTTGGAAATTTGTGTCCAATCAAATTGGGTGCTATAGCAGTTATCGCATAATGGTCGTGGGGGTAAGTGTATTTTGTTGCATTTTAAGCATTTACCGACCATTAGCTTACCCTGTGAGAGGTATTTGTAGAATTGCTCTATAGTGAATAATTCTTGTGTACTCATAATTTACGCACTCCTGTAAATGTGAACTGTCGCTGTTGCACCTGAGCCACCGACATTATGAGTTAAACCAATTTTTGCATCTTTAACTTGCCGTTGTTCAGCTTGACCGATAAGTTGAAGATAAATCTCATATGCCTGAGCAGTACCTGTCGCACCAACTGGATGACCTTTAGCCTTTAATCCACCACTGGTATTAACAGGGATACAACCTCCAAGAGATGTCTGATTACCCTCTAACAGTTTACCACTCTCACCAGGCTTACAAAAACCTAAATCCTCATATGCTACAAGCTCAGCACTGGTAAAACAGTCATGAACCTCAGCAAGATTTATATCTTTAGGCGAAAGCTGAGCCATTTCATAAGCAGCCTTTGCAGCCGCCTTCGTTGATGCGATAGAGGTAAAACTTTGACGTTCATACAAACCTATAGAACCACTAGCCTGTCCACTACCAACAATATGCACAGGATTATCAGTATACTTAGCTGCAAGCTCAGGCTTAGTTAAAATTATACAGCTCGCACCATCGGTAACTAGGGAGCAGTCATAAAGCTTAAGAGGCCAAGCAACATAACGAGAATTCATTACCGTCTCAACTGAAATTTCTTTTTGCATATGCGCCTTAGGATTAAGACTTGCATGATAATGATTCTTAACAGCAGCCATAGCAAAATGTTCTTCTTTTGTACCGTAATCATGCATATGACGTGTTGCCATTAGCGCGTATATACCGGGAAAAGTTATACCATGGTACTGCTCAAAGGGATAATCAGAGGCCATTGCAAGATATTCTGTAACTTCAGCTGTTGAACGATTAGTCATTTTTTCTACGCCGCCGACCATTACAACATCGGCAAGACCAGACATTACTGCGTATATACCTGCACGTAATGCTGCTCCTGATGAGCCACATGCGGCTTCGCATCTTGTTGCAGGAATTCCAAGTAACCCTGTCCAGTCTGCAAGAATTGCACCCATATGACCCTGATGTTCATATGCCTCACCCATATGTCCGATAAACATTGTTTTTATATCCTTTTTGGGTTCCAGTTTTGGACATCGTGTAAATGCTTCTTGAGCGGCTAGGGTAAATATTTCTCTTGCAAGTAAACCTTCGTGTTTTTGGAATTTTGACATTCCAGCACTAACTATACTAACGAGTGGGTTTCCATTCAACACTATACTGCTTCCTCCTAATATCACATAACAATAATATCTAGCATTAATAAAAACCATACAGCAGACATTAGAAAATCAGCATAGAAAAGTGGCAAAAAAAAGTTATCGTTCAATGGACACTTTACTAATGCCAGCTTCTTTTTCTAAGGTAAGTACATACGTAGCCTTATCGGCAAATGTTTCACTATGGGTTACTGCGATTATTTGTTCAATAGTTCTAAGTTTGCTTATAGCCTCTGCTAAGTGTTCAATGCTGCCGTCTTCGTTTCCAAGGTTTTCGGTAGGTTCATCTAGCATTAAAAGGCTTAAACCATGTCCGGTCTGTGTTTGCATAATTAATTGGCCTAAACCTAACCTGTAAGCGAAAGCTAAGAGAGTGCGTTCTCCGCCTGAGAGGAGACTAACTTCGCGTTCTCTGCCTGACTCGGTTTTTATGTAAGGTGTGTATGTTTCATCGACTACTATATTTATCATGGGGGTTTCGTTACTTATTAGACTGTCAAGTATTTGTTGGATAGAGTTGCGTAGAATTTTAACGAATTCTTTGCGTAGTTTAGGTTGAATGCTACGGTATGCATCACGTATTGTTCCAAGAAGTTCTATTATGCGTTCGAGTTTTTCAATTCTTTCTGCTTTTTCTTGTGCATTGTCTATTCGCGTTTTAATTTCATCTATGCCACGCAGCAGGTCTTTTTTGCGGTTTTCTTTAGTTTTAAGTTCAGAATCTATGCGGTAGTATTGTTTAAGTGTTTGATCTCTATGTAGGCGTGCTGTGTCTAAATCGGACACGTCAAGGTTTGCAAGTTCATTTTGTATAAGGGAGTATTGAATTTTCTGGTCAGATTCAATTTTTTGTTGCGTTGTAAATTCTTCTGTTAATTCTATAAGGTTTTTTTCTTCTTCACTAATACGAGTGTTTAATTCTTTTTCGCTTGTTAAACATGTTCGCAGGTTTAAGTATGCGTCTGAAGCAATAGTTTTAGCTTTTTGCAAGTCAGCAATTTCAAGTCGTAGATGATTTATAGTCCTTTGCCGCTCAGCATTTTCCTGTTCAATTCTGTTAAGAAGATCGGTTTTATATTGACCCGTTAGAGGCTGAATGCATAGAGGGCATTTATCTTCATGTGATAGTTGACTTGTTCTTTTCTGGTCTATTTGTATACCCTTAGTTGCAGCTTCTTGCTCCCCACGTAGACTGCCGATTTTGTCATCAAAAACCGCTAAAAATGGGGCTATTTGGTCGAATGGCTGATTGGGTGGTAGTCCTGCTTGTTCGAGTTTGGTTAGGTATAGGTTTTTTTGTGGTTCTATGCTGGTTTGTCGTTGTTGTAGGTCGGTTAGTAATTTTTTTTGTTTTTCAACTTTTTGTGTAAGTAATGTTACGTGGTCAGTTGTGCTTTGTAGATTTGTGCGTATTTGTATTTCTCTCTGTTTGAGCTCTTCGCTTTGCCGCTTTTTTTCTTCAAGTGTTCTAAGATTCTGTTCAGCTTCTTCAAGGCCATTTTTTACGTTGGATAGTTTTTGGGTTAATTCTTCAAGGTCTATTTCTATTAGGGTGAACTCTTCTGTGGTGCGGTTATAGTCATTGCCTAATTTTTCGATATTGCTAACATCAGGATCTTGTTTGTATAGTCTTTTTTCTGTTTCATACTCACGTTGATATTGAACTACGCTGTTCCAGGCGATTTCATAGTTTGAGAGGTTAAATAATTCATCTAGACGTTTTTGTCTGTCACGAGGCGCAGCGTCAAGGAGATCTTTAAGATGTTCTTGCCGGAACCAGACGATTTCGCGGTAAAGATCCCGGTTTAAACCAGTTACAAGTTTTATTTGCTCAGCTACAGCATCATTTTTAGTGCTGGCAATTAATGTGTCTTCCTCATATAAGCAGAGGTTGTCAGAGTCTTGACTTATACCGGCTCCTTTACGGAGCAAGCCACGGGTTATCTTGTAGGTTTTACCGTTTTGGGAGAACTGGACAGATACTCTACCAGAGTTAGCGCCATCTCGAAGCAGATACTCAAAGCTTCTAGTAAGAGAGTCACCAAAGAGGGCAAAGTCAACAGCATACATAATGCTAGATTTTCCACAACCCACACCGCCTACAACGCAGTTAAAACCATTTGTAAAAGGCACTGTTGACTTAACATGACTACGAATATTTTCTAATTGAACAACTTCAATTTTCATACTACTATAGCGCCTCCTCTATAATTTGCCTAACTTTATCGTCCTGCTTACGGGTAAGAGGCTCAATTAGAGCTAAAGATGATTTAGCAAGCCTATCAGCCTCATCTTTGCTGTAGCGTTCACTGAAAATTTGCATAAAATATTCATACGATTTAGTCTGTAAGTCTTTAAGATTATCTTCAAAAATGTTTCTAGTAACCTCATCTAAAATAGCGGATTCATGGAGTAATACTATAGGATGAACTAAGAGAGCTTTTTCGCCAGCGGCACATATTTGAGCTATGTCAAGCTCTGTTCGACTTGTCTCAGCAGGCAAGGTGCCTTTTATTACGGGAACTAAAATAGCATCATCTGCATCAACATCTTTAATCATTTGAATGACACTTTCAGTTACCTTATCAGGGGACATACCTGAAAAATCGTTTTCATCTAAAATAATAAATTGCCGAGGTAGAGAGAGCTCCATTTGCTCAACATTGCTCTCACCGTTTTCATCCACTTGTACATAACTAAATCCCTTAGGATACCTAGCCTCATCATAACTTACCGTTTCAGTACAACCACTATAAAATAGACAACCATCCTTAAATTTAACACTACAACGCTCATGAATATGCCCGGCAGCATAATAATTAAAACCCGACGGCAACATGTCAGGCGTTAATTCAGCTTCAATATAAGGCGGCTTTACCCCCGGCAAATCTACAGCACCATGCAAAGCAAAAATATTATAAACATCCCTATCAGGTGTAGGAGGATTTTCTAACATAAACTTAGGCAGACCCTCTTGAGTCCTATGCCGAGTGTGAAAATTAGGTATACCATAAACATAGCAACAATCCTGCTTACGCCAACACGCACCACTATGACGCGGAAGATGGTAAATTAGACCAGCACTATCAAGAGGAGAAAGAATTGTCCCCGTTATAGTATTAGGAGCAGAATCATGAGAACCATCAACAGTAAGAACAGGAATATTAGCATCCTTTAACCGTCTAAAACTACGTATAGCACCCTCAAGGGTAACATTAGAAGGCCTAGGCTGATGAAACAAGTCACCAGTAATAACCAAAAAATCAGGCCTAAGCTCCACTACCCTATCTACAAGCTCAGCAAAAACATTATCAAAATCCTGACGCCTCACCTCAAGCCCATACTGCGAATACCCCAAATGTAAATCAGAAACATGCACAAAACTGAAAGCCTTCAACCATTAACCCCAAAAATGAATTAAAAAAGAAACAATTAAAGATTTAGTAACAACTATCAACAACAACACACCATTAACACATAAAATACGTCATAAAGCATCGCTTATACTAAAAACATAGACCAGAATTGCCTGTAGATTTGGGGAAAAATATAAACCAGTAAATACGAATTCATACAGAGGTAAAAACAATGAACTGCCAGATTTGCGGAATAGAAGTAGACATGCCATACAGCTGCCCTTACTGTGGCGGACAATTCTGCAGTCAACATCGCCTACCAGAAAACCATGCATGCCCACAGATCAGCAGAGCATATACTCAAAGACAAAACGCAGTAAGAGAAGAAATACATCGTGCAAGCAGTGGAGGCTATAATTACAGTTTCAATTTTAAACCGCAATCAAGTAGAACATTTCGAAACGGCATTTTCAGTCCAAAAGAATTAAAACATTTAGGAATCGCAGCTTTACTTGTAATGGGTATTGGTATTTCAATAGGTCTGTATAGCATAGTCAATAGGACTTGGCTTATGCTTGCGGTTTTTTCTGTTAGTCTAATGGCGTCGTTTTTGGCTCATGAGCTTGCTCACAAGATTATAGCACAAAGGTATGGGTTGTGGGCAGAATTTCGTTTGACCGTGTGGGGGGCATTGTTAACGTTTGCCGCGGTATTTCTTCCGTTTAAAATAATAGCACCTGGTGCAGTAATGATTAGGGGTACTGCCGACAGGAGAAGTATATTAAAGATTTCAGTTGCTGGACCGATAACAAACATCATTTTTGCTTCGGTATTTTTTGTTTTGGCATTTGTTTTACAGTCGTACAGCCCTATTCTAGCATATGTTGGCTACATTAATGCATTTATATCAATTTTTAACTTGTTTCCATTTAGTGTTTTTGATGGCTTTAAAATTTTTAGTGTAGATAAAAAGATTTGGGCGGTAACATTTGCTACAAGTTTGGTACTGTTGATTTATGGTTATCTAAAGGTATTCATGTGATTAACCGTATTTTGGATAGGATAAAGGTTGAATTTTTTAGTCAATCAATATTTTGACTATTTTTTTGTATGTTGCTGTTTTATAGGCAAAAGTTTAGTAATGTTTTGTTTTCGCAGTTAAAGTCCATAACGCCTAGCATATTTGAGGGGTGTTTTTCGAGTTCTATTTCGCTTGTGTATGGGGTTTTTGTGTGTCGGAGTATGACATTTGCTTTTGCGTTTGTTATGTCTTGTAGTGTACTGTTTCTTGGGTTGTCTTCGTGTGGGAGGTTTGTGGCGACTATGATTATGTTGTGTTTTTTTGCAAAGTTTGAGAGGTGATTCATTATTTGAGTGTATGCCATTCTTGCTTCGGAGTCATCGATGTTTTCTGTTAAGAATTGGTACATGATGTCAGAGATTGCTACAAGTTTTATGTCTGTTGTTTTTATGATCTGTTCGAGTTGTTCTATTATTAGAGAATGTAGTCTGTAAGCTGTATATGCTCTGTAATGTTGTATTTGTTCGCGTATTTCTTGTGGTTCTAATTGTTGGAGTTCAGCAGTTTGTAAGATATTAGGTAGTGTGGAACTTTTTGCTGCGTCTATAAAGACGGTTTTACTGTTCAATCCACCTTGTTCTGTTTGTAGGTGGGCTCGGATGCATAGTTGTGATAGTAATGAAGTAACTGTTTGGGAGCCGTATAATATGGTAAAGTCGCCTTCTTTGAGTGTTGGGAGAAGTTCATCTATGTCAGGTATGTTGAATGTTAAGTTTAGTGTGCTTGTTGTTTGTTGTGATGTTTTAGTTTGTTGTAGTATTAATTTTTGCATTGTTACTTCACAGAACTTGTTTACTGTTTTTTAGCTATTTAAGGCACTGGAGAAGCAACAGTCATTAACAGTGGAGGGGTTAGTGAAAGTAAAAGTGAAAAAATGTTTTTACTATGTTAGCCATTTTGGGAAAAAGTTTTCAGCAGACTTAGCTAGCTAAAATTTGCTTTAAGAGCGGCTGTTTACATGTTTTTTTGGTGTTGGGAAGGTCAAATTTAAAACGGTCTATTGGTATGTAATTGTAGGCGTACTGTATGAATGATGTTGGAAGTGATAGTTTTTCGAGGGAGTTTTATAGTCGTCAAGTTGTTATGAGAGAGTTAGGTGAGGCAGGGCAGCAAAAGTTGGCGAGGTCTCGTGTTGCTGTTGTTGGTGTGGGTGGTTTAGGTACAGTTTCTGCGTTGTATCTCGTTTTAGCTGGTGTGGGTTATGTTCGTGTTATTGATCAGGATGTAGTTGAGCCGCATAATCTTCATCGGCAGATATTGTATACGTCAGAGGATGTGTATTATCCTAAAGTTGAAGTTGCGGCTAAGCGTTTAGAGCAGGTTAATCCGTTTGTTAAAGTTGAAGCAATCTCGGAGAATGTTAATTCGAATAATGTTGATCGTTTGCTTGCGGGTGTTGATTGTGTTGTTGACGGTTTGGATAACATGTTGACGCGTTATGTTGTAAATCGTGCCTGTGTTAGGGCTGGGGTACCGTATGTTTTTGGAGCTGCTGTGGGTATTGAAGGAAATTTATCTGTTTTTTCAACTCCTGAGACGGGTTGTCTTGAATGTTTGATGCCTAACATGTTAGCTAGCCAGATGCAAACGTGTTCTTCTAGGGGTGTTTTAGGTGCGACTCCTGGTGTTATTGGTAGTCTGCAGGCTATGGAAGCTATCAAGCTTTTAGCGGGTGTAGGGTCAACGTTGAAGGGTAAATTGTTGGTTTGTGATTTTAGTGATATGGATTTTACTACTGTTGATATATCGAAAAATTTGTGTTGCCCTGCTTGTTGTGGCAAAGTTTCAGAGCAAAGTAAAGAAGAGCAGTTAGTTTGGCTTTGTGGTAAAGATATGGTAAACATAAATCCTAAAGTGCCGTTAATGTTAGATATTGATAAGGTATATCCAGTAGTAAGTCAATTGTATAAAGTTCGTTTAAAGTCTCAGTTAGCGTTAATGTTCAATTATTGCGGGTATGAGATTAGTCTTTTTAATGGTGGTCGTATGCTAATTAAAGGTGTTAGAGATGAGGAGCAGGCTTTGAGTGTTTATTGGGAGGTTTTAGAGAAAACGCGGTTTGTTTAACATTATAGAATGGTGTATAAGAGGTCTGCGTTGTTGGTTGAGTAATTTTGTGAGTGAATGGTAAATTTGTTATTTTGTCCGAAATGTTTTTTAAACTATCAGGAAGTCAACGTTCGAATAAGTGTAGCTGCTTATGTGTGTTAGGATGTTAAAGCCGAAATGTATTTTCTTAGATTTAGATGGCACAATAGTTGATCCTAGACAGGCGTATGTTGAGGCGGCGAGGATTGGGTTTCATGCTATAGGTCAAGAGTTGCCTGAAGTAAGTGTTGTATTTGAGATTCCTAAGCGTATGGAGCAAAGTCGGGCTTTGGATGATCTAATTAATGGTGATTTGAGTATATTTAAGCGGGCTTATTTTCAGGCGTATCATGTGGTTACTGAGGAGAAGACAACGCTTTTGCCTAATATGTTAAAAACGGTTGAGGCGCTTTCATTGAAGGCTAAGCTTGCGTTGATAACAATGCGACATGTTCCAAATCAGGCAGTTGTAAAAGAGTTGGATTTTTTTGGTATAGGTAAATATTTTTCAAGTGTCATGACTGCGTTTGATACGTCAAAGCCTAAGCCGTCACCTGAGGCTATTTTCAGAGGTATTGAAAAGTTTAATGTGGAAACATGTGATTGTTTAATAGCTGGGGATTCGATAAATGATATTAAAGCGGGTAAAGCGGCAGGGATAAAAACTGTTGGGTTACTTTCGGGTTTATATTTTCATGATGAACTTGCTAAAGAGGATCCGAATATGATTCTGCCGGATCTTTCAAAGCTTCTTGATGTTTTAGAATAAGTTTTTACCAAAATTTTTTAGCAGGCTATGTATACTGGGTTAGCAATTGTCATGTGTGTTTTGTGAATAAGTTTAATTAAATCTTTAAACTATCCTTTTATATGTAGTTGAGGGAGGGTTTGGTATGGATTTCATAGAGATGATGTTGGGGGAGAAGTTAAGTGATGCTGAGTTATCCTTAGATGTTATTGGTTCTGATCGTAAAGTTTTGCAGATAGCATATAGAGATTTTACAAATTATCTTAAAGTTCATTGGAATTTAATTGGGAAAGAAGCAAATCAATGTGAAATGGTAAAGAATTTAGAAAAACAAATTAAAGAAAATCTAGTTGAATTTGAAGAGTTTTTAACAATTTGGACTAATATATGGCTTAGAAAATGGAAGGAACGTGTTAAGTTATTAATTGGTAATCAAAAGTCTGTTGAATCACAAGTTTTTGATGAATTAAAAAGTGCAGAGCCATACTGGAGAAAAATTGGACAAAAGCAAGAGGTAACCGAGCTTGTAGTAGGTGCATTAGTTAAAAATGGAGAAATCTGCGGCACTGAAATAGTAGCTGAAAGCCTATTGAAAATGGAACTTTGTGCAAAACATGTACAAAAACTTGACGATAAGGAACGCGTCTTAAATATTGTAAACAGTGCCCTACAAAAAACACGCAGAATACCTCAAAATAATGGTCCATTAATTTTTGTAAAAATTGATAAGGGCTACTACAAATCAGAATAAAATTTAAAGAATAAAATAAATAAAAAAAATGGCTTTAGACGACTCTTACGCGTTGAAGAGTCTTTCTTTGCCAATTATAACTACGGAGTTTTGTGGTTGCACCATAACCGCATGCACCACAACGTTTCTTGCGTACATGGTAAGATCGTCTACCACAGCGTCTGCATTTTATGTGGACAACGCGACCTGCGCGTTTACCCATTGATGGCGTTCCTTTACCCATTTAAATCACCGCGGTGGAGGCGAAATAAGGACTACGTTGTCTCCGCGGACTATTAATAATCCTAATTTTTGTTGATTTTCCACGTCTGTTGTATCTTCTGTTTCTTCTAGAACCAGATTTAAGTGTTGATCAAAACCCTTCAGCTTCCCTCTGAGGCTTTTTCCACCTTTTAATCGTACAAGCACGATTTTGTTGAGGTTCTGTTCAAGGATTTCAGTTGTCATTTCGCTCATATGGAATCCTCATGTATCTTTATCTCCTATACTTTAACTCTCACAATTTAAACCTATCTCATGCACTCTTTGAAAGATGCGACATTTTTAGAGATTTTTGCAACTAAACCCAATCTTATTTGCTACCCTCACCAGTTCAGCTTGCTAAAACCTATACCGTAACTAGCAAATTTGGAGGATAACACGTTTTTCTAGAAGCATACCTAAAGTAGTATCATCAAAGTATATGTTAGATTTTTTTACGAGAAATATTGTAGTTGTTGCATATCTGCTTATAAATGACGTGTACTTGTTTTTAAAATGAGGCGTTAGAAACAGTAGATGTTATCATTACTTGAGGCTGTATTACTTTTTGTGACATCTTTTGGATTTAATATCATACCGTTTTTTGGGCCCTCAAACGTGTTTATTGCCTCATTAGCGGCAATTAATATAGATACTACTAGTTTTTCTTCTGTTTTAATTATTGGTATTCTTGTCTCATTAGGTGCTACTGTGGCAAGAATTATTCATTATAAAATTACGCCGCTCATTAGTAATCGTTTTGATGAGAAAAAACGTGCAACACTTGATGCCAATGCAGCTAAAATAAATAAACATGCCTTTTTGCTGCTCTGTATGACTGCTGCAACACCATTTCCAGAGGAACCAGTGATTATTTCGCTTGCTGAAATGAAGTACAATATTGTAAAGTTTTCCGTAGCATTCTTTTTAGGTAAATTAGCCATTACTACAATGAGTGCATTCGCAGGAAATACCATGGGCGGCACAATTACAGAATGGATAAGCAACACATTCCCAGAGTGGCTTACTCCAGAGATCATGATAACTATTATGTCAACATTTTTAGCCATAATTGTCACAGTAATCCTGCTTAAAGTTGATTTAAACAAACTTATAAGACGCCTTAGAAGATAAAAAGCAGTTCAGAGTTGAATCTTGAGAAATTAATTTAAGCAACAAAATTTACGCTAATAATAGGTTAAGCTATGCCAATAAAAAAGCGGTATTCCTTAAAAACTAAAGAAGCTAAACAAGCGTTAAATGAAGCCTCCCAACGCTTCAAGATAGATTTAGATGCTCTATTTGGAGGTAAAGTAAATGTTGAAATGGTTGAAGTGGAAAATGTACAAATTTACACAATAAACTCAAGACCTATAATGTTTAAAGCAGACGGCTTTTTACCACATTTACATTTTACAGAATTTATACAAACTGCTCCAAAAATAACTGTAGACATGGGAGCAATACCCTTTGTATGCAAAGGAGCAAACGTTATGGCACCAGGAATCCGACATATAGAAAAAGAATTCTCAAAAGGAGACCTAGTCATTGTTATCGATGAAAAACACGGAAAAACATTAGCACTAGGAGAAAGCATGTTCAACACAACAGAAATGAAAAACACAAAAAACGGACCCGTCATCAAAACCATACACTACGTCAGCGATAAATACTGGAACACAGCTAAACTATTAAGTGAATAACTCAAAAAAGCACAAAGCTTGTTTCTTTCAAGCTTTTTTCATTCTCAACCACAGTATAATATTAGCAACAGCAACATCAAAAAATATGACTATACACACAAAAGTTTACTGGAACGCAAATCACCTGTTATCCAAAAAAGTAATTAACGCCTGCAAATATTTTTATGTTAGATTTGTTCTGTTGACGTTGCTGGGGTGGCCGAATCGCTGAGGCGGTAGCCTGCAGAGCTGCTTTATATGGGTTCAATTCCCATCCCCAGCTCTTCTCTGTTGCGTATAGTGCGTTTCCTCCTGTTTCGGTTTTAAAAAGTTCCAAAACCATTAAGAACATGACAACAACAACCAAAACCAACCCTGTTATCCACGACTACGCGCGGATTCTTGAGCGAAACCGCCAAAACATTAAGCCTTTGCGCAATAGCGAGCTAAGTTTGCAGTTTTTAGACCACTTAAGCGCACTTGGGTTGTCAGTGGGCAGAGTAGTAAAATACGCCGCCCACCTACCAGTACTACTACCACTTATCGATGTAGATCTCAAAGCGTTAACTAAAACGGATGCTGAACACATAGTAGCCACCATAAATAACCGACCAAACAAAGCCTCAACCAAAAGCGACAACAAACTCTTACTACGAAAACTAGTCCAATACGCCAAAGAAGGCAGTTGCGCCAAAGGCACACCCCTACCCTCTGAGGTAAGCTGGATAAGTTTAGCAATATAGCCGATTAGCTTAAGTTTTAGAAGACGTTTTATTGTGTGTTATGACGTATAGCAGAGATTTCAGAGAGGCCGCAATAGCGTACAAACAAAGGGGACATACATTTTCCCAGCTTAAAACAGCCTTCAAAATCACCCCACAAACATACTAC
>Ga0268262_10000809_pt1 | contig 40652 bp, 35 predicted proteins | sample TergutNc150P3_FD_190354 | JGI IMG/M metagenome (GOLD analysis project Ga0268262, IMG submission 190354) | Nasutitermes corniger P3 segment gut microbial community from laboratory colony in Florida, USA - Nc150 P3 (SPAdes) (version 2) | ecosystem: Host-associated > Arthropoda: Insects >...
TTTACGTGGGTTTCGTAAAGGACGCTGAAACGCAGAGGGTAGTTAAGGGGAAGATCGCCCTGCCAGTCAAAGTCATCGTTGATCGCTATACACCTTGGCTGGGTAAATATGTCATCGACATAAGAAAATGAAAGGTCTTTTGATGCCGCGTAAAGATCATAGCCCACGCAGGCTTTAACATCCCAATTGGAGAGATCTGTCAGGGCTTTGGCATATGGGTCGAACAGCGCTTTGTTGGGATTAAAGCGGAACCCTTTTTCAGGAACATAGGGTCCTTCCGCACGGTACAGGTAGCAGGTGTTCTCCGGAAGGCCGGGGATAAAACAGTTCCAGATGTCGCCGGTGCGGTTTTTTTTGCTATCCAGCTTAATTTCCGTGTAGAGGCTCGCAGGTTCCGCCGACTGAAAAATAATCAACGTAACAGAAGTAGCGTGCCGGGAAAAGACAGCAAAATTTACGCCATCGTCGCTAACCGTCGCGCCCAGGGGCATTGCTTTGCCGCTTTCAACGGTAAAATTACCGAAAGCCATGATATTATTATAGCAGGGTTTGGTGGAAATGGCAATTAATGGGAATGTTATGTTAAGATAATAGTTGTATTGGAAGATTGGCGGTTTATAATGAATGTCTACGAAACTATAGAAGAGCTATTAAATGCTCCCGAAGGCGAGCACTACGAATTTAAAGAGGCCAAAAATCGTTTTGGTTTCGATGAGGCATTAAAATATTGTTGTGCATTGGCAAATTGTGGAGGCGGTAAATTAATTCTCGGCATAACAGATAAGCGGCCCCGCAAAGTAGTTGGGAGCATAGCTTTTGATCAACCAGAGGAGATTAGAAGAGGACTTTTAGAAAAGCTTCGAGTACGTGTTGAATTTAATTTATACGAATACAAAGGCAAACGTGTTCTTATATTTGAAGTTGCCGGACGCCCTGTCGGATTGCCTATACTGGTTGGTGGTAAAGCCTGGTGGCGTGAAGGGGACAGTCTTATACCGATGCCACCGGAAGTTATGCGTAGAATTTTTTCTGAATCGGGCCATGATTTTTCAGGCGATATTTGTCCCGGTACAAATGTCCAGGACTTGGATAATAGTGCTATAGAAACCTTTCGCTTAAAATGGACAGAAAAAAGTGGTAATAACAGCATCAAGAACCTCTCGATTAAGCAGCTCTTGTTTGATTGTGGAGCAATGACTGAAAACGGAGTAACGTATGCAGGCCTTATCCTGTTTGGAACGCATTCCGCTCTTGGTCGATTTTTGCCACAAACTGAGATCGTTTTTGAATATAGGTCGTCGAACGCTTCGGGTCCTGCACAGCAGAGGGAAGAGTTTCGCATTGGATTTTTCGCCTGTTATGACCGAATATGGGAATTGATTAACCTTCGCAACGATAAACAGCATTATCAAGACGGATTGTTTGTATTTGATATATCTACATTCAATGAACGAGTTGTGCGGGAAGCATTATTGAACGCTGTTAGTCACAGGAATTATCAATTAAGTGGGAGTGTGTTTATACGCCAGTACAGTGATAGGCTTATCATCGAGAGCCCTGGCGGTTTTCCGACTGGTATAACCGTTGAAAATATCATTGACAGGCAATCACCGGGAAATCGCCGAATTGCTGAAATACTTGCGCTTTGCGGTTTGGTAGAACGCTCAGGCCAAGGTATGAACCTGATATATGAATTAAACATTAAAGAAGCAAAATCTTTGCCTGATTTCCGGGGAACCGATGATCACTGGGTATGTATTACGCTTAACGGATTGGTTCTTGATAAAAGAATGTTGTCCCTGCTTAACAGAATAGGTAATGAGAGTCTGGAATTGTTGTCAACTGCTGATTTCCTTGTGATAAATGCGCTTTTTTATGAACAAAAATTACCTGATAACTTGCGTTTACAAACAAAAAGATTGATTGATATGGGTATAATTGAGCGTGTAGGTCGAACAAAATTTGTTCTAGCACGGAGTTTCTATGATGCTGTAGGCAAACCAGGCGTTCATACTCGTCTTGTTGGTTTGGATCGAGATATGAATAAAGAATTGATTTTTAAACATATAAAAAAAAGTGGAATGGAAGGTACGCCATTAAAGGAATTACAACAAGTTTTGCCAGGTCATTCATGGAGTCAGATTCAAGTTTTACTTAGGGAATTGCGAAAAGAAAATCGAGTTTTTGTTAAAGGAAAAACATCCGCCGCAAAATGGTTTGCTGTGATGAAGTAGAAACTTACAACTAACTTACAACTAACTTACAACTAACTTACAACTAACTTACAACCAGTTTTTTGTTGCAAGTTGGGTACTATTTTTTTCAACCCCTCGCGCCCCTGAACAGCTCCACGAATCGATCCGGTAAAATGTCTTTCGCTCCCAGATCGGTTTTATAATCAAGGGGCATTCCCAAATCCAGAAAAGCAAAGCCGTTTTCTTCCAGCCATTTGGCCATGAGGATTATCTGAACGGTTCCGGCGTTATCTTCTTCGTAGTAGCCTGAATAGCTGGTGTAAACCCGCCCGATGACAACGCCTATTTCTCCCGCTCTGAGATTTCCTTCGCTATAAACAGCGAAAGAGAAAGGCTTTGCGCTTGCATCGCTGTGGTGCAGGCTTTTAAGAACCTCCACAAGCGGCGGGGTAAGCCAGTCAGAACCATGGATATGCACGCATTTATCAAGAATATATTCAAAGTCCGTATTTACGCGAAGTTCGTATTTTGAAATAAAAGGGCGTATGCTTTTTTTTATGTGCAGGTCAGGAAAAAACAGCACCGAACGAATCAGGTGAAGCTTGGGAAGCAGAATGTAAAATGGTTCCGCTGCCTCGCTTTCATTTTCTGTGTCGGAATTTTCATCCTTTAGTTCTGTGGACATGACCAAAAAACCAGCCTTCATGAGCCGGTTAATAAAATCCTCATCAAAATCCCGCGCAAGGCAGAATTCCTCGCTGTATTCCGTTTGCAGCATGGTATCTACCACCATATCGCAGTCGTCCGAGGTATGAATGAAAATATGTCCCGATGGCAAATAATGAAGGGAATACATCAATTGTAAGTATACACAGCTTATTGACTATTTTCCGGTTTATTTGCAATCATTTAACTATGTTTGCGTGTCCGCCCTGTACCAGCAAATTTCTCCCAAGGGAGTTCCGGGGCATTGCAGAAAAATTATTTCCTCCAAACGGGTTTTCCAGGGGCAAGGGGCCTTCAATAGACGCTGCCGGAGCTTTCGCCAATATACTTGGCATAGGAGAAGACTATAAGAGGCTCTGGAGTAATTATAAGTCGGGGCAGGCAATTGGGAAATTTCTGGAACATTTCCAGAATAATTTGGACCTTTTAATACAGAAGACATGGGTAGAAAAAGCGGACGAAGCAAGAAAAGAAGACCTGCAGGATCAGGTTCCGCCTTTTATTTCCTTAATTGAAAACGGGGATTATTCCAAAGCCCTTGAAGAATTTGGCGCGATATTGGAAGAGCTAGCGTACCTCTTCTTTAGCGTCCAAAGCCAAAAGGACGATTTTGCCGAATACGTTTTACGGATTGATACGCAGATGGGGCTTTTTTGGTGGTATGGAGGGCAGATCAACGGCGCAAAAGGAGCGTCATGGATAGAAAGCGTTGACAGGAACGTGATTTATGCCCTCCTGCTTCTTGGGATATGCTACCTAACGAATTTTTAAGGCCCGCTTATCCGGAAAATCATGGCAGTTTATCAAAAGAAGAATGAGGAGCATTTATGGAAACCAACAATCTGCCGGAAGAAGCCGGCGGTTCTGACTTTATCAGCGATTTTATAAAAGAAGACCTTAAAAACGGGCGCTACGATCACGTGCACACCCGCTTTCCCCCGGAACCCAACGGCTGGCTACACATCGGCCACTGCAAGGCTTTTTACATCGACTTCCTTATGGCGGAAAAATTCGGGGGAAAGTGCAACCTGCGCTTTGACGACACAAACCCCGAAAAAGAAGATCAATCCTATGTAGACGCAATAAAGCGTGACATCAAATGGATGGGTTATGACTGGGAGGACAGGGAATACTACGCTTCCGATTACTATGAGTACCTTTACGAGCTCGCCATAAAAATCATTAAAAAAGGGAAAGCTTATGTTGACGATCTTTCGGATGTGGAAATAAGCGAGTATCGCGGTACTGCGGTTCCCGACAAGAACAACATTACCAGTACGCCTCCGGGGCGCAACAGCCCGTGGCGCGATCGCGGCATGGAAGAAAACCTTGACCTTTTTGCCAGGATGCGGGCAGGGGAATTTCCCGACGGCGCTAAAACCCTCAGGGCTAAAATCGACATGGCCCACCCGAACCTTCTTTTAAGAGACCCGGTCATGTACCGCATCCGCCGCGAACACCATTACCGTGCCGGGGACAAGTGGTGCATCTATCCCATGTACGATTTTCAGCACCCGCTGTCGGACGCGAAAGAAGGGATCACCCACTCGCTTTGTTCCCTTGAATACGAGATTCACCGGCCCCTTTACGAGTGGTTCATTAACGAAGCGGAGGTCTTTAAGTCGCGGCAGATTGAGTTTGCGCGGCTTAACATGACCCGCACCGTAATGAGCAAGCGATGGCTTTTAAGGCTTGTCGAAGAAAAGTACGTTTCCGGCTGGGACGACCCTCGGATGCCCACAATCGCGGGGCTGCGCCGCCGGGGCTATACGCCGGAGGCCATACGCAGTTTTGTCTCGCAAGTGGGAATCGCGAAAACCGACAGCATGGCGGACATCGCCTTCCTTGAGTACTGCCTCCGGGAAGACCTGAACAAAACCAGCCTGAGAGTGATGGCTGTGCTAAAGCCCCTGGAACTCATTATCGACAACTGGCCGACGGGCAAGGTTGAAGAAGTTGAAGCGGTGAACAACCCCGAGGACGAATCCGCCGGAAAGCGGAAAATTCCTTTTTCCGGGAAGCTGTGGATCGAACGGGAGGATTTTGAGGAAACCCCGCCGCCAAAGTATTACAGGCTTTTCCCGGGCAACAGCGTGCGGCTGCGCTACGGTTACATCGTTACCTGTACCGGCTGCGACAAGGACGCTGCGGGAAACATCATTGCCGTTCACTGCACTTACGATCCGGAAACAAAGGGCGGGAACGCGCCGGACAACAAGAAAGTAAAAAGCACCATTCACTGGGTTTCCGCCCCTCACGCGATTCCGATAGAAGCGCGGGTTTACGACTACCTTTTTGCCGCCGAAAGGCCGATGGAAGTAGAGCCCGGTAAAACTTTTCTGGACAACCTGAACCCCAATTCCCTGGAAGTGATAGCCAACGCCTGTGCGGAGCCATGTTTAGCGGAAGCCAAAGCCGGAGATCGTTTTCAGTTTGAGAGGCTGGGTTATTTCGTTAAAGACCCTGATAGCGGTAGGCCTGGAGCGGACGGTAAACCCAAGCCGGTTTTCAATAAGACGGTGGGGTTGAGGGATACCTGGGCCAAGATCATAAAGAAAGTGTGATACGTTTTTTAGGCCCAACGCCGTGTTACATTTATACAGAAACGCCCTCACCGGTTTAGGCGCATAATTTGGCGGGGCCAAGATCATAAAGAAAGTGTGATACGTTATTTAGGCCCAACGCCGTGTAACATTTATACAGAAACGCCTTCACCGGTTTAGGCGCATAATTTGGCGGGGCTAAAATAAAATCAAACAAATAATGAATAAAAAATAATAAATAAAAAACTGTAGAAAACTCGTGTAGTAATGCTTTGTCCTCAAGCTTAGATAGTTTTTCTATGGGATAAATTCAACATCAATGCCAAGATCTTCACCGCCATTGGAATTGCCGGGATTGTTTGGGTTGCTGGGGTCGGGAGTTGTAGGCTGGGGATTACCTGGGGGAATGATTACCGGGGTAGTGTTTGGTCCTTTAACGGGTGATTGGGGTTTGAGGGTTTCGGTGCTGTATGTAACGGGATTTACTGCGCTTCCGCCCTGGCCTAACGAAACGCTGGAACCCGCGTTTACGGGGGTGCCCTGGCCTATGGTTCCCTTGAAAATAACCCTGCCTTCATGGACTTGAAGGTTGCGGGTGTCAAATTCAAAGCTTGTTCCCCGAGCTGAAGATGAGGCGACGTTGCTGGAAACTGATGCGGAAGCTTTAAGCCCGGCCGGGGGGTTCAGGTCTACCCGTACCCTTCCGGCCTGGAGGTTAACGCTGAGGATTTCGTTTCCCGCTGAAGCGTATATTTCCGTCAGGGTAAGGCGGGTTAAGGGGCGTACGGTAAGGACGACGCTTCCTACCTCGATAAGGGCGACGCTTTTGAAGTCGGTGGAGATGATCGTGTTCTCCGTCAGGTTGTCGCCGATTTTAGCGGCTACGAATGAAGCAGAACCGGGAGCCTTCAATTCTACCTGGCCGGTTATATCTTTTATTACCCCGCTTTGAGCAAAAGCGTTTATTCCCATGAAAATCAAAAAAATCGCGCAAACTGCCTTTTTCATTTTCCTTGTATTACTTCTAAAACACGTAATTAAGCCCCAGGGAAAGGCAGGGGCCGTTCGCTGAATATATAATATTATTTGGTAAAAAACTATCGGAAGGCATAATGCTGTAAAGCAGCTTCGCGTTAAGCCGAAGGTGTTTTGTAAAATTGCAATCAAGACCGCCCCCTATTCTTAGGTAATATGCCCATTGAAGCCCCAAATCCCCAACGTGCTGAATAAGGCCATTGTCCCATTTAATCCAAAGCGGAAAATCCATTGCAACCCCGATTAGCGGGTACAGGGTTAGGTTGGGTTTTACCTGAAACGGATATTTACCGTATAAGGCATAATCAAGACCAAAACCAAGACCTTTCCATTTATCATTACTAAAATTTCTATATTTATAATTATAATACAAGGACGCGCTATATAAAACGTAAGAGAAGAATTCCACGTTAAAGCCACTGTAAAATCCTGCGTCCATCATGCCGGTAATTATATGGCTGGAATTTCCGGTCCAATACCCGTGATCAAAAGCATAAAGCCAGTAATTAAAATTGGCTCCGACACCTATGGAAAATTCAAACCATTTACGCTGCTCCTGGATTTCCGATTCTTCGCTTGCCTCCTTGCTTTCTTCGTCACTACCGGAGCCAGGAACCGGAAGCTGGGTGACATTAGCTGTGGGGATGATTACAAGGCTTATATTTGGTTCCGCGCCTGAGGGCGATCGGGGTATGAGAACTGCGGTACCATATGTAACGGGATTTACCGCGCTTCCGCCCTGGCTTGTCGAAACATTGGAACCCGCGTTTATTGGGGCTCCCTGGCCTTTGGTTCCCTTGAACATAACCCTGCCTTCATTGACTTGAAGGATGCGGGTGTCGAATTCAAAACTTGTTCCCCGCGCTGAAGATGAAGCGATGTTGCTGGAAACAGACACTGAAGCTTTTAGCCCGGCCGGCGGGTTCAGGTCTACCCGTACCCTTCCAGCCTGGAGGTTCACGCTGAGAATCTCGGTTTCTGCTGAAGCGAGTATTTCTGTCAGGGTAAGGCGGGTTAAGGGACGTACAGTAAGAATGGCGCTTCCTACCTCAATAAGGGCGATGCTTTTAAAGTCGGTGGAGATGATCGTGTTCTCCGTCAGGCTGTCGCCGACTTTAGCGGCTACGAATGAAGTAGAGCCGGGAGCTTTCAGTTCTACCTGGCCGGTTATATTTTTTATTACCCCGCTTTGGGCATATGAGGTTATTCCCGTGAAAATTATAAAAATCACGCAAACTGCCTTTTTCATTTTTCCTTATCCCCTGCTAAAACAATGATAAAACAAGGTTAAGCTCTACCCGCCATGAGATTTTTTCGTCAGGCTCAGACTTTACATTCCCCCACGATGGCAGGAACGCGCCGCCCCCCAAATTAACGTTAATGTCCGGCAGCGGGCTCCAATATAAAGCTCCAAAGAATTCGGGTCCTATTAAAAACTTACCGGAGGTATTCATAAAATCACTCAGGAAAAAATAAGACGGGGTAAGGCTGATGGTAAAACTCCGGTGGAGCCTGGCTGTATAATCCAACGAGGCCATTGAAAGGCCCGAGAGTTTAGCCTTCAAAATCTGTCCCTGCGCATTGGTGGTGACGGGTAAAAACGCAGCTATAGAATCGCTTTTCGCGCTTGAATAGCGCGCCAGTAACGAAAGGCCCTGAGAAGCGGTTCGCAACGTAGTCCCCAATTCTGCGGCATATGCGATGTTTTTGCCTTTTGGGTTTTCCATGAACTCTAAACAGCCGCCAAAACTGATGGCAAAAATCTTAAAAGGCACAATCATTTTTCCTATAATATATTGGCTGTACAATTGTGCGCCGGTAAGGTCAAATTGGCCGAGAAGGGAAAACCTTGCATACGCGCGCTCTGCAAGGCCCTGGTGCTCCCAGTCTATAGCCGCAAGGATGCGGCGGGGCGCAAAGTAACTGCCGATTAAGTTATCATAATCCAGGGCAGTATCATTTGATTCCTTATCGCCCTTTGTCATTTCGATATTGATCCGCTTTTTATAAATGAAGCCGGTATACCAGGCTCCAAAGCCGAAAGTACCATCATCTGTATGGTAAGAAAACCGTTCGCCGTCAAATAATCCTGATGCTATGAAGCCCAGCGGATCGGAATACGATATACGGCCAAGAGACAATTCCATGCCTCCCTGACTCCAGAAAAGCTCGGTACGCAGTAATTCGGGGACATTACTCCAGGGATTGTTTTGGTAATTTATCCCGGCAGAAAAATAAAACTCGCCTATATCGCCCATAAGGCCGGAAAGGCGGGGAATAAGCAAACCTTTGTAGCCAATGGTATTATCGCCTGAATAATACGCGTTTTGATCCAGCGTCAAGCCCACATCAAAAGCCCAAAGGCAGGGAACAAATATCAAATAACAAATAATGAATAACAAAGATAAGAGAGGTCTTTTCTTCCCCATTCCCTACTCCATCCCGCTAAGATACATTGCCCTGTTCACAATGAAAAGCAAAAGCTCGCCGGAAACGTGCATGAGCGGGTCGGCTCTGCCCTGGATGATATTGTGGTAAACCAGGGTTCGGTAGGCATAATGAGGATTTTTGAAAAGGGTGTAAAACAGCCCGCCCCTTATGTCAAACGCCTGCATAATAAGGATGGACAGGCCTTTCAGGTTGATCGCGCTGCTTGCCTTCGTATCAGTTGGCAGCCACCCGCGTGACATCGCAAAACCAAAAGCGTCTTCCATTCTTGTTTTATTTCCCGGCTCAAGGCGCCCCGAAGCCTCCAGCACAAGTAAAGCTGCTTCCTGATAGCTCACCGTCTCTTCTTCCAGAAGCTGCTCGATCCTGGTCGCGGTCTGCGCGTGAAGGGGGGTGTTTTCAAATAATAAATAGCAAATAATAAAGAGCAAAGCCAAGAAAGTTCTCTTTTTCATGGATTAACCGCCGGATTCTGCGTTGATGTGTTGGGCATATTTCTTAGTATCGGCAGATTGTTGGATCCCCATGCCCATACGTTGATAAAATCCCACCCGGCAGTATCCCAATTACTCGCTGTAGTCCACCAGCTTTGATTGCCCCAGTTTGACGATGTAATGCTTGCGCCGTCGAGATTATCCGAGCCAATATTTGTCCAAGCGGGACTGCCGTCATTCTTCTTCATGTCGTCCCGTCCGTAGTTATTTGCCAACTTGGGAATACCATTAATGGTGTCTAAATACCCTAAAACACGCCCAATGTCAGTATCGGTAATAGTAATATTCCGATTCAGTGCTACACAATTTAGCATTGGCCCCAAATTTTCTCCCATCACGCCGCCAACATGGCTTTTGCCGTACACATCTCCTGTGGCATAACAATTTTCTATTGTGGCATAAACTCCTGCTATACCGGCCTCCCCACTGAATCCCACTACCCCGCCAGAAATATAAATACCGGAGACATTACCTGTGGCATAACAATTTCGCACAATAGTACGCCTTGCCTCGTAAATGGAACCACTACAATTCCCTACTACACCGCCAACTCCATTGTCGGTAAAGTGGCTACTGGAGTCACCGTGACCAAAGACATTAACTGTGGAGTAGCAATTTTCTACTACTCCTAAGTTAGCTCCAACCACGCCGCCTATAGCACCGTTGCCGGAGACACTACCAGTACCCGTGATGTAGCAATTTTGAACCATGCCATGGTTAGCTCCAACCACGCCGCCTACACCATAGTCGCCGGAAACACTTCCTGTGGCGTAACAATTCTGAACTGTATTTGTACCATGATAATAGTTAATGCCCACAACTCCGCCTACGCCGATGTAACCGGAAATAGTACCTGAGACGTAGCAATTTTCCACTTTGCCCGAGCTAAAGCCGACCACTCCGCCTACACCTTGATCACCAACTATTGCACAGTTGACCAGTCCAACATTTTTCACGACCGCGCCAGAATCAATAATACCAAACAAGCCCTGATTATCTTCAGTTGGAGTATTTATAGTAAGGTTGCTTATTGTCTTACCGTTCCCGTCATAGCTACCTGAAAAAGGTACTATTTGACCCCCATTATCTTTCCAAATAATTGCATAAATTGGCGTCCAGTTTGAAACTGAGGACAGATCAATGTCCGCAGTCTGTTTGTAATGCTTGTCTAAAGACCAGCCATCGGCTCCGGAGCCCACCTTTTTCAGGGTTGTAACGTCGTTTACCAGGAATGGGTCATCTGCCGAGCCTGGACCACCGCCTGTAACTGAATTAACAATTATTGAGATGGGAACAGTGTTTATTGTTGTAGGCCTGCCGATGCTGGTATTTGTTACAACCACATAATACCAGGTAATTCCCTCTGTTGCTGTGGGAGGCATATAGCTGTGTGAAGTCGCGCCGCTAATGGCTTTACTGCCTGAATTGCTATTGGTTGCATTACTGTACCATTGATACGAAATCACGCCGCTGTCATTTGAAGAAGCTGACACTACAAGAGCCGGTTCAGTATCGCCAAAAGAGTATTGCCTCCCCTTTGGTTTGGCGCTTATTATAGGCGGGGCTGCGTTATTTACATCATAAACATAAGCTTTAATGTGGTTTTGCCCTGAGCCTATTTCTATCGGGTTATCATAGGCGATGCCTCGCGCATAAGAGCTTTCATCCGAAATAAGGCTAACATCCATTGTTACAATGTAGTTTCCCAGGTCTATCTTGCCCTGGATTGATCCGTTTCCATCCGAGGTGTAGGTTTTCACCGCACCGCTTGATGTATTCCTGAATTTCGCTACCAACCTAAGGTCGCTGGTATTGGTCGGAGGATAAACCGCCCGCGTGTTCTCACTGGTATTCAGGTTGATGGTAAAATAACCCACTCCTGGTTCTTTTGCGGAAGGCTCGGAACAGGCAGCTAATATAAACAACAAATAGCAAATAATAAAGAGCAAAGTTAAAAATAGTCTTTTCTTCATTTTTCTTTGACACTATTGGATGGGCAGCCTGTATCCGGATAGGATTTATTTCCGGCGACAATATCCATACTATAAATATTACTGGAAATGTGAAGATAATTCAACGCGCTGGCCCTTCAACTTCAACTTGAAACATAGCCCGATCCGGGCTATGTTTATACTATGGAAAAGACAACAACTATTTCTATTCATGAAGCCAAGTCCAACCTGTCCAAACTGGTAAAGCGGGCGGCTGCGGGGGAGACGATCTATATCGGAGCTTATGGCAAACCGGAGGCGGCGCTTACCGCTGTTTCTCCGGAAAAGCAACGGGCTGAAATGCGGAAAGGTTTTTTTGGCTGTATGAAAGGAAAAATAATCTTTCATGAAGGCTGGGATGATCCATTGCCTGACGATATTATTGAATCGTTTTATAGTATGCGAGGTTTGGAGGAATTCGAAAAGAAATGATACAATTCCTTCTGGATACAAATGTAGTAATATGGCTTTCTGAAGATAAGCCGCGAATAGACCATATAAAATCCCTGTTGCTTTCAGCAGAATCCGATGTTTTTATCAGCGCAGTAACCTGGTGGGAAATTGCGATAAAAAAGCGCACTGGAAAATTATTGATTGATTTAGAGCAAATTCGTTCTCAGGCATTGATTTTTAATTTCAAAGAGCTTCCCATAACAAGCATGTATATGAAAACATACCTTGAATTGCCGGACTTACATAAAGATCCGTTTGACCATATGCTGCTTGCCCAGGCCATTTATTCCCCCATGCGCTTAATTACAGGTGATTCACTATTGGCGGAATATTCATCGCTTGTCATGGTTGTATGATATTCATTATTCCCATATACTTTATTTTAGATGAGTAAACTCAGGGTAGGCATTCTTTTTGGCGGCAAATCGGCGGAGCATGAGGTGTCTCTGCAGTCCGCTAAAAACATTTTTGACGCCATTGATCGCCAAAAATACGAGCCTGTACTTATAGGGATCGACAAGAGCGGCCGCTGGCTTTTAAACGATGAATCCAGTTTTCTTATTCACGCGAACGATCCAAAGCGCATTCGGCTTAACCTTTCAAGCGATACCATTACACTGGCTCCCCAAAGCAAGGGAGTTATATCCAATTTGTCGGCTCTAAAAAATAATGGTGCCGATGGTGGCTCCAACAGTAGTGCAATTGATGTGATTTTTCCGGTGCTTCACGGCCCCTTTGGCGAAGACGGCACGGTTCAGGGCCTTTTGAAGCTCGCCGATATTCCTTTTGTAGGTTCCGGCGTTTTGGCTTCAGCGGCAGGTATGGACAAAGACGTGATGAAACGACTTTTGCGGGACGCGGGGCTTCCCATCGGGAAGTTTCGTGTTCTTTGCGAGGGTGATGATGATCCCTCTTACGAAGAAGTGAGTTCAGAACTCGGCACTCCGCTTTTTGTAAAACCCGCCAACATGGGATCTTCGGTAGGCGTGAGCAAAGTTAAAAGACAAAAGGAATACCACCCGGCTTTATTAAATGCCTTCGAATATGACACCAAGGTAGTGATTGAAGAATTTATTCAGGGCAGGGAACTGGAATGTTCTGTCCTTGGCGGAAGCGAGATCATTGCTTCTATTCCGGGAGAGGTAAAATCCAGGCATGAGTTTTATTCGTACAACGCCAAATACATTGATAAAAAAGGCGCGGAGCTAATCATTCCCGCGAAAGTATCTGTTGAAATTAGCCAGCGTGTCCAGGAACTGGCAATTGCCGTTTTTAAAACCCTTTGTTGCGAAGGCCTTGCAAGGGTGGACTTTTTCCTGAAAGAAGACGGTAACGTCATCGTGAACGAAATTAACACAATGCCTGGCTTTACAAAGATCAGTATGTACCCAAAACTGTGGGAGTATTCGGGTATATCTTACACCCAGCTGATCGATAAGCTGATTGGCTTTGCCCTGGAACGTTTTGAAAAAGAAAAGCAGTTAAAGACAAGCCTGTAGTTTCACCTACGGGTGCGGGCAAGGCCGATTTCCGCTTCCTGGTAGTCGGGGTTTATCCTGAGCGCCCTTTCAAAAGCAGTTGCCGCCTGTGGAAAATCGCCCACCGCTTCCCTAACCGAACCCAGCCTGTACCACCATAGCGCCACATTCGGCTCAAGCCTTACTGCGGTTGAATAGGCGATATCCGCGTGGTGGTAAAAGCCCCTGTAGCGGTATATCTCGCCGATGAAAAAATAAGCCACCGAAGTACGTTCGCCCTGGGGTACGGAATTGGCGAAACGCTGCATATAACGTATGGATTCATTCCAATTATCCAGATAAAAATAAGCTTCCCCCATGGTTTCCATAATGCGGTATTCGTCTGAATATAGCCTGAGTCCGAGTTCGCCCCAGGTAATCACGTCCTGGTACCTTTTCTGCCTTTGAAGGGTCCAGGTTAGCGCCGTATAAGTATCACGATTGGCGGTATTTCTGGAGATATCATCAACGCATATTCGTATTGCTTCGTTGTAGTAGTAATTCGCTTCGCTCATTCGGTTGCGGCTTTCCATATCCCGGCCGGTACGGTAAAGCGAGATCACGTCCATGTTATTCTGGGAATACGCCGGAGAGATCAATAAAAGAAAAACAAAACAGAAAAAAAAGTTTTTCATCTACACATAACTCTTGTTTTACAGCCCGATGGGCAACTTAAGATTTTAACATAAGCTGCGTCGCAGTTACCAGACCGTATTGAATCCAGTGCCTTGCGGGCATTGGCAAAGCCGCAGACTTCGAGAAGCTTGTTGGGTTCCTCGCTTTTTGCCCTCATTCTTAAAATATCGGCTTCTCCGGTAAATGGGTTAAAAGCGCTTTCTTTTATGGCGCTTAAGTCGGTGCCCGACAGGCGAATCAGCCTTGCAAGTTCCCTGACCGTCAAAACGATTTCTTTTGCCGACTGGACCTTGTATTTTTTCGCGATGCAGGGCGCAACTGACACACATATTTTTTGTGTACCATTATCAACATTATCCATGAAATTTTGTTCCGGGCTTTTTGCCTCTGAAAGATGATTTGACAAGTCAGGATAACACTCTTTAACAAACTTTGCACAACCGGCTGAACAGCCTGAGATCATTGGGAGAAATCCAGAGCACTTTATCCGTTCGCTAAGTTCGGCGGCTTCTTCATTTGCGCTCATCGCCTCAAACGATTTGGCATCGTATACGCCTGAAAAGCCCATCTGCCTTAAACCGGTTATTATTTTTCCGATTGTAGTATCTCCCGCAAAAAGGCCTAATTCGGCGTAAACGGCCTGGGCTTCCTGATGCGCGATTTTTATCACCATGTCCTGCTTTTTTTCGCTAAGCAATGCCCACACTTCACCGCTTTGGTCATGCTCGTAAATCGCAGCCACCGGGCACACTTCGAGGCAATGGCCGCAAAAGACACAGGGGCCGTCGGAAAGGGCCTGTGCGTAAGGGGTGCAAATCGCGTAATCGACGCTGCGGCAGGAAGTGTTGATAGCCCGGACTGCCTGGATGTCATTGCAGGCTTCAACGCAGCGCCCGCATTTTATGCATTTATCCATGTCCCTGACCAGGGCATTGCAGGAAATTTCCTTTAAGCCTTGCGAATTCCGGTTTAAAGAATTCTTTGGGAAAGGAGATTCGCTTGTGCTGTAGATTCCTGCAAGGGTTTGTAGCTCGCACTTTGTGTTGCGTATGCAGGCAAGGCAATCGTCATGGAGATGGCTCGAAAGTATCAGAGCTATGATCGTTTTGCGGATGCCAAAAATGCGGGAGTTGTTTGTAACGATATTCATCCCTTCTTCCGCGTTATGGGCGCAGGAGGCAAGCAGCTTGCCCCGCCCGTCGTTTTCAACGACGCATATGCGGCAAACCGCCCGCTTGCACAGATCCGGGTGGTTGCAGAGGGTAGGGATTTTTACATTCACTTTACGGGCTGCTTCCAAAATGGTCGTTCCTTCCGGTACGGTAACAGAAACGCCGTCAATGGCGAGGGTAACATTTTTACCGCTCATTGCGTTCCTCCGCCATGCCTTACATTGGCCTCGAACTCGCTTTTGAAGAGCTTCCACGCGCTGCTTAAGGCAGTGGCGGCGGTTTGCCCCAGGCCGCAGAACGAAGCATCAGTCATGGCGCGGACAAGGTTGCGCATGGTGTGAAGGTCGTGATTTGTCGCCGCTCCGGGTGTTGAGAGCATTTGTAGGTAATTCAATAATTGCCTATTGCCTTCCCTGCATGGCACGCATTTCCCACAGGATTCGTGAATAAAAAACTCTGTTACCCCTTTCAGGTATTCAAGGATGGGGACGCTTTCGTCAATAACCACTATTGCCCCGGAGCCGACAGTGAGGCCTGCTTTTCTAAGATCGGTGTAACTGTAAACCGTGTCGAGCTGCGCAGGGCTGCCAATATGGCCGCTTTGCCCGCCCAGGTGAAAAAACTTTAGCTTTTTGCCGTTTGCCATGCCGCCGCCCAATTCGCTATCAAAAATTGTGTCACGTAAACTTACCTTGCCAAGGGGGATTTCAAAAACTCCCCGGTTTTTACAGTGGCCGGAAAGGCAGATGAGTTTTGTTCCGCCTGAGTCCGGGTGGCCCGCTTCCAGAAACGCTTCTCCACCTATGTTGATTATGAGCGGAATATTAGTAAAAGACTCGACGTTGTTCACCAGGGTGGGCTTTAGGAAAAGGCCCACTTCGGCAAGGTGGGGCGGCTTGATCCGGGGCCTGCCAACCTTGCCTTCGGTTGAGTTAAGCAGCGCCGAGTTTTCGCCGCAAACGTAAGCTCCCGCTCCTGAAATTACGTGAATGTCAAAATCGTAACCTGTCCCCAGGATATTGGTGCCAAGAAAACCTGCCTTATGGATACTTTTTATTGCCTCAACGAAGTGTTTCCGGATTTTTCCGTATTCCCCGCGAACGTAAATGTAGCCGGCTTTGGCTTTGAACACAAAGCCCGCGATTATTATCCCTTCCAGGAGTTCTAAAGGCATCTTTTCCATGATAAAGCGGTCTTTGAAGGTTCCCGGCTCGCCTTCGTCGGCGTTGCAGACTATGTACTTTGGCGTTTCTTCAATGTGTAACAGATGCTCCCATTTTTTTCCGGCAGGGTAAGCCGCCCCACCCCGGCCCAAGAGCTTCGCCTTGCTGATTTCGGAAATTATGTCTTCACTATTCATGGTGGCAGCTTTTTTTAATGCAGAAAAACCGCCGCCCTTAGTATATTCTTCAATCGAAAACGGATCTGTTAAGAGTGAATCTGTAAGCAGGCGGAACTCTAGTCCTGGCATAACGATTCCAGTTCTTTCGCTCTTCCTTCCTTGCAGTAATTCACCAGCTTCCTGACCTTTTCCTCTGTCAGGTTTCCGAACACATGCTCGCCAATTTTTACCGCCGGCCCTATGTCGCAAGCGCCGATACAGCTGGTGCGGAAAAGGGAAAGCCTGCCGTCTTCTGTGGTTTCGCCAATGTTAATTCCGGCGGCTTCTTCAAACCATCGCTTTACTTCCTCTGCGTTTGTAAAATGGCAGGGCGTGCTTTTGCAAATTTCAATTACAAATTCGCCGCGTTCCTTTGTGCTGAACATGGCGTAAAAAGTCAGCACGTCGTAAATTTTGGAAAGAGGGATATTCAAAACCGATGAAGCCAGTTCCGCCCATCGCTGTTCCACGTAATTTCTGTTTGAAGCCGCCTGAATGTCCAGGAGTATGGCAATGAGCTGCTGCGGATCGTTTTCGTAATGTGTCATTATTTCCAGTACTTTTTTTTCTGTTAGTTCTTGCATTACGGTATTACTATAATCTAATGGATATTTCATCTCAACTGTATTAATATACAGCGATAGGACAGGAGGAAGATCATGGAGTACGGTTATTTTGATGCGAAGGCGCGGGAGTATGTTATTACCCGGCCTGATACGCCAGCGCCCTGGGCAAATTATCTGGGGTCGCCGGCTTATGGGGCGATTATTTCCAATAATGCGGGCGGTTACAGCTTTGTAAAAAGCGGCGCGGCGGGGCGCTTGATACGTTACCGGTTTAACGAACAGGACAGGCCCGGGCGTTACATCTACCTGCGCGATGACGAATCAGGCGATTACTGGTCGGCTTCCTGGCAGCCGGTGGGCAAGGATTTGGACAAATACCGCTCGACCTGCCGGCATGGTACCGGCTATACCATCATGGAAGCGGAATATTCAGGCATTCGTTCCGAAGCGAGCTACTATGTGCCGATGGATGCAGCCCACGAAGTATGGCGGCTTAAGCTCACCAATACCGGCAAAGCTGAGCGAAAGGTTTCTGTTTTTGGTTTTGTCGAATTTACCTGCGAAAGTTTTTATGAGCAGGATCAGGTGAATCTGCAATACACCCAGTTTATCACCCGAACTTATTTTAAAGATCATTTCATATTGCAAACAATTAACGAAAACTGCCTGAATGCCGTCAACGAAAGCCGTGTGGAGACGCGCATTTTTGGTCTGGCGGGGGCCCCGGTTGCCAGCTACTGTGGCGATCGCTCGGCGTTTTTGGGAGGCTACCGCGATTACGGGAATCCGGTTTCCGTTGAAAAAGGCCGCCTGGACGGAACGCTTAACTACAACATGAACCCCTGCGGCGCGTTGCATACAGCCCTGACCCTAAAACCCGGCGAAAGCGTTTCTTTTGTATTCCTGCTTGGGCAAAAGAGGGAAGCGGACGCGAAAGCGTTAATAGCCCGGTACGAAGATAGCAGCCTGCCCGATAAAGAAATAAACGATCTTAAAACTTACTGGCACGGCAAATTGGCGAACCTGAAAGTGGAAACCCCGGATGAAAATTTCAACCACATGATGAATACCTGGAACGCCTACCAATGCTTCATTACGTTTAACTGGTCGCGGGCGGCTTCGTTGATCTACTGCGGCCAGCGCAACGGTTACGGCTACCGCGACACGGTACAGGACATTCAGGGCATAATCCACCTGGACCCGGAAATGGCCCTTGAAAAAATAAAGCTCATGATCTCCGGCCAGCTAAACAACGGCGGCGCTCTGGCGTTGGTAAAGTACGACCACAACCCCGGCCATGAAGATGTCTTCCGCATGGAATCAGGGCAGCCTTTCTACCGCGCCGATGATGCGTTGTGGCTGTTCCCCACGGTATGGAAATACATAACCGAAACCGGCAACACTGCCCTGCTTGATGAGGAAATCCCATACGCCGACAGCGGCACGGATACCCTTTACAAACACCTGCAAAAAGCCATTGATTTTTCGCTGGATCATTTGGGCATACACGGCTTGCCTGCCGGGCTGCACGCCGACTGGAACGACTGCCTGCGCCTGGGCGCAAGCGGTGTGTCGGTATTTGTCGCGTTCCAGTTGTATTACGCGTTTGAGATTTTGATTCGCTGTGCGCAGCATAAGGGCGACGCCGCCACAGAAACGCGCATGAATGAGCTGAAGAAAAAATTCGGTGTGATTATTGAGGAACGCTGCTGGAATACCGACCGCTTTGTGCGGGGAATTACCGAGCATGATCAAGTGGTGGGCAAGCCGGACGACCCGGAAGCCAGCATATGGCTCAACCCGCAAAGCTGGGCAATAATCAGCGGCTTTGCCACACAAGAGCGCGGTACGGCGATCATGGATATAGTATACCAACAGCTCAACACCAAATACGGAGCGCGGCTCATGGCTCCTTCGTATCGCCACCATGCCTTTGACGGGGCTTTGGCCCTGCTGTTCAACCCTTCTACCAAGGAAAACGGCGCTGTCTTTTTGCAGACCCAGGGCTGGCTGATCTTGGCGGAAGCCCTGCTAGGCCGGGGTGGGCGGGCTTTTGAATACTATCTGGAAAGCTGCCCCGCAGCGCAGAACCCTATCGCACAGATACGGGTGCTGGAACCCTATGTGTATTCCCAATTTACCGAAAGCGTGGATAGCCCGTTTGAGGGCCGCAGCCATGTGCATTGGCTGACAGGTACAGCCAGCACCGTCATGGTCGGCTGTGTGGAAGGGATACTGGGGCTGCGCCCCGATATTAACGGCCTGCGCCTGGCGCCGGCGATTCCGGCCTCATGGAAGAATTTCATCATGGAAAAAACATTCCGCGGCAAGAAACTGCGCATTAATGTACAGAACCCCCAGGGGCGCGAAAGCGGCTGCCGGAAATTGACGGTCAATGGTGCTGAAATGGCGGGTAATTACATCCCTGCCTCAGCGCTAAAAGCGGATAATGAGGTTGTACTGGAAATGTAAGATAAGGCAACAGTAGTTGCTTCCAAAAAAAAATACCCCGTTTGGTTGCGTTTGCCGTCAAACGGGGTTTTTCTTGGTCTAGTTAAAAATTATGGGGTTTCCCAGAGCTTTACCTTGTCTTTTACAAGCGCCGTTAAAGCTTTGTTTGCTTCTTCTATACCCATCGCTTTCAAATCAGACATTATTTTGTCCCAGGTGGCGTCAAAACTGGCTTGTGGCCCAATAACAATGTTGGACAACGCCGTCTTCATGTAATCATCCGCTTCTGAAGTTTTTGCCTGTAGGTCAGGCGGTAAAGTATACTGCCATGCCTGGCCATGTCGGCTGATTCCCAAAGATTCACTGGATGGGAAAAGGTCTGTCCATAATTCAGCGCCATAGGCGGCTAAAGTCTCTCTTTCGACATCCAGGAAATTTTGCTTGATAAGTTCAGGAGTGGTTGTAGTGATGTAGTTTCCGGTCGAGTCTATCCAGCCTGTGCCACGGCGCGGGAACGGATGGTACCATAGGCCAATTCCTGTCCTTCTTCCGTAATTAGGATCTGAAATGCGGTCTAATCTGTCCTGTTCGTTCTGAACTCTCTTGCCGTTGATATAGGTATAATTCACGCCTTGAAGACCCCATTCGCGGAGAATACAGGCTTCTTCAGAAGCCATCCAGTCAAGGAATTCAAATGCCCTATCGGGGTCTTTGCAGGATGTGGTAATCGCAATACCGTAACCGCCGCTGAAACCCGAATCCATTGTAGTGCCAGGCTGGAAGCGTTCGTCAATCTGAATGGGAAGGTAGGCAAAGGTCCTTTCCTGTCTGCCATCGCTGATAAGAGACTGCCTTGCTTCTCCGTAACCCCAACCCGGATATGCGATACCAAGAACCCTGCCCTGGGCTATTTTAGCCTGCCATTCGTCCTGTGTTTGTGTAAACGACTCGCGGTCAAGAATGCCTTCATGGTACATACGGTTAAGCCATTGGTAATAATACTTGGCATTGGGATTGAGGAATTTGTAATACGCGTCCAATGTATTCTGATCGACGTACCACTGACCATCGTCGCCCTTGTAACCGGCAAGGAACAGGGAAGGATTGGAAAGATCGATATACCATTGCCATGTGTCTATTAACAATGAAAAACCTATTGTCGGGCGTCCATTGATTGTCGGGTATTTGCGCAGATAGGCCTTAATCGCTTTTTCATAATCGTCAAGGGTTTTCATTCTTGGATAGCCCTGATCTTTTAGTACAGCGTGCTGCATCTGCATGGTCCCGTCAGTCCCCCAAATAGCGGTTTTTACATCGTAAGAACCCAGGTTGTAGATATTGGGGTCTTCGGTAGTGTTGCGAAGCCTGTTCAGAACCCCGGCGTATGTTTCCTTAACATTCTTCCCATATTTATTGATCAGAGGATCAAGGGGCAACACCAGATTGGCATTAACGAGCATAGCGAGCTGTCCCTTCGCGAATATTAAATCCGGAAGATCGCCTGAAGCAATCATGATTGGGATAGCCTGTTGATCGCCGCCGACCGGACGATCCACTTTGAGGGTAACGCCTGTCTTCTTGGTAATTTCCTTAGCTACAGGATCGGTAAAGGGCATGTCCTCTACGGCATCATCGTTGTAAAATGTGAAAGTAATAGGAGTTAGTGTTCCAGCAGTTGTTTTTGCCTGGCCTCCCTTCTTTGCACAACCCGAGCAAATGATCAACGCAAGCGCAAATAGCGCCGCAATTGTCAAAAACCGTTGTTTTCTCATTTTTTTCCTCCAAAAAAAATTATTCTTTTACAGCCCCAAGAGTAATTCCTGAGACAAAGTATTTCTGCAAGAAAGGATAAATAACCAAAATGGGAACTGTCGCAATTACTGTAATAGCCATCTTGATGGCTTCAGGGCTTTGCCTTGACTTGCGTAATCCTTCCGAATAAATATCCTGCGCGTTGCCAACAGTAGCCTGGGCGCTGTCCAGTACCTTCATTAACTCGTATTGAAGAGTGGAAAGCTCCTTGGTGCCACGGGCGTACAGGTAAGTATCAAACCAGCTGTTCCACTGGCCTACCGCTACAAATAAAGCTATCGTAGCAAGAACAGGCTTGCTGAGCGGCAGGATTATTTTGAAAAATATATGAAGGTCATTGGCGCCGTCAATTCTTGCGGATTCCTGCAACGAAACAGGAATTGTATCTATGTAAGATCGGATAACAATAACGTTAAAAGCGCCGATAAGCCAGGGAATAATATAAACCAGGAACGAATTTATAAGCCCAAGGTTTCTTATAAGGAGGTATGAAGGAATTAACCCGCCGCTTGCGTACATCGTAATAACAAGAATTATGGTAAAAAGCTTGCGGAACATAAAATCGCTGCGGCTGAGCGCAAAGGCAAACATGGCGCAGCACAGAACGCCGCTTGCCGCGCCCAAAACAGTCCTTAACACAGAATTGCGGAAGGCGACCGGCAGGTTGCTTCCCCTCGCAAAAAGGCCGATATAATTTTGCATGGTAGGAACCCTGGGCCAAATGTGGATGCCGCCCTTTACCGTGTCAAGCGGGTCGTTAAATGATTTGGCGGTTACATTCAGGAACGGATAGAGCGTAACAACAATCACCATGATCATGAAAATAATTATGATGAAATCGGCTGTTGTTCGTTTTTGAACTGAAGCCATTATCCCTCCCTCTTAAAAAATTTTGCCAACACCGGATTTTTTTGCTATCTGGTTGGCCGTTACAAGCATTATTATACTGACTACAGATTTAAAAACACCAATAGCAGTGCCGTAAGAATATCTGAACATCCCAATACCGTAATTCAGAGCGTAATAATCCAAAACAAGCGCTTTGGGAGCTGTTACCGCGTTGGACAGCAAAAATTGCCTTTCAAACCCGGTGTTTATGATGTTGCCTATGCTCAGAATGAGCAAAATGACTATTGTACTCTGGATACCCGGCAGGGTAACATACCATATCTTCTGAAACCTGCTTACGCCGTCAATTTCTGCGGCTTCGTAAATCTGGGAGTCAATGCCGGTCATTGCCGCAAGGTAAATAATCGCATTCCAGCCCATTTCCTTCCATACATCCGTAAATGTAACAACAAACCAGAAATATTCAGGCTTTATCAGTACATTTGTTGGCTCTTTTATTATTCCGATAGAAAGAAGTATTTCGTTAATAGGGCCGGATAACGCCAGCATTTGGGTAACAATGGCTGAAACAACAACCCACGAAACAAAGTGCGGCAGGTAGGAAACAGTCTGGGTAAAGCGCTTAAACGTAAGATGGCGAAGTTCGTTAAGAAGAATCGCAAAAGTAATGGCTGAAACAGTGCCAAAAACGAGCAGTAATAAGCTCATCGCCAGGGTATTCTGCAGAGAGCGATAGAACATCGGCGCTTTGAAAAGATCTCTAAAATGTTTAAGCCCTGCCCAGGAAGAATGAAACCAGCCAAGCTGGGGCTTATAGTCCTGGAAAGCCATAAGCCAACCAATAAGCGGGATGTAGCAGAATATGAAAAGCCAAATGATAAAAGGAACCGACAACAACAAGAGATACCGCTGCTCAAAAAGCTTTCTGCCTAAAGCCCTTGACCTTAAATTTGGTCCCATATGTTAATTGAACCATGCTAATCGGTACAAGTCAACTAAATAATTCAACAAGGCAATCGTGGGATTTTACATTGACTTTTCCACAAAATTTGATTATAATACTATTAACTTATCTTTAGGAGGATAAATTTATGTCCAAAATGAAAGTCATGAGTATTTTACTCATGGTTTTGATCGCCTTTTCCGCGTTTGCGGGCGGTAATCAATCAAGTAGCGGCAGTGCCGGCGGGAAGATAACCCTTAGGGTATTTTACTACCTGGAAGCGACGGCGCCCAATGCCGTTGCTGACGCAAACATGTGGTTTGATACGTTCATGAAGAACAACCCGAATGTCACAATACAGCGGGAAAACCTTTTTGACGAAGCTTTCCACGACAAGCTCAGGACTTACGCCGCCGCCGGGAACCTGCCCGACGTAATGTACGTTTGGCCGTCCGGACGCTCGGGTTACCTGCATGATCAGGGATTGCTCAAGAACCTTACCCCCCTTATTAACAGGGACGGAATAAAGGGCGATTACCTGCCATTGACAATGGATCCGAGCCAGCAGAATTCCGGCTACATTGCGATGATTCCCCAGGGCATTACAACTACCCACGCTTTCTTTATCAACAACGAAGTTCTTAGAGACTGCGGACTTCAGCCGGCAAAGACCTATGCAGAGCTGAAAGCCCAGGTTCCGGTACTGAGGGCAAAAGGCTATGAAACTGTAATAATCCCCGCACAGAGCGACTGGGTTATGCAGAGCTGCCTTTTCTCGATGGTAGCCGGGCGCTTCTGCGGACCCGGTTGGGAAGATAAAATGCACGGTGGCCAGACAAAATTCACCGATCCGGATTTCGTAAACGCCCTTACCTTTATCAAGACCCTGTACGATGACGGCGTAATTCAGAAATCAGCGGTGGGCATTGACTACGGCGAAGGCCCCGGTTTATTCGCCAACAATAAGAGCGCGTATTACATTGACGGCGACTGGCGTGCAGGCGCTTTTATCACCGATTCCAGTACCGGACAGGCCCTGATCAGCCCCGCAAAGCAAAACAATATCCAGATTGGCGTATTCCCCGATATTCCGGGCGCGAAGATCAATTCTTCAAGCTCTGTTATTCTGGGCGTCGGCTACGGCATGAGTTCCGCGATCCCCGCGGGATCAGCCAAGGAAGCCGCGGCGTGGGAGCTTATAAAGTACCTGACCGGAAAGGAAGTTTCTCAGAGAAGAACCGAGACCGGCGGAACCCCCACCCCCTCCAGGGTTGATCTTGACTTCAACGCAATGAAGCTCGAGCCCATACAGAAAGCAATCGCGGCGCTTGGAAACACCTTCACAACCGCTACATCTGTTATTGACGGAGTATTCGCAGATCCAGTATATCTCCCCATTAACACAGGGCTGATTGAAATCGCGATGGGAACAAGGACACCACAGCAGGTAGCCGCTGATGTTCAGAGGGCCTTTGACACCCTGAAAGCCAGTGGTAAATCTACCCGGTAGGTAACCAAAACAGGAGACAGGACGGGATTATGAAACATAATTACGCTAAAGATAGTTTGGCTAAGAAAGAAGAAAGGATGGCCTATATTATTCTGGTAGCTCCCGCCCTGTTTCTTTATCTTTTTGTCATGGCTTTCCCCGCGGTTTCTTCTATAATGTTGAGTTTCTCAACATACCGCGGGGGAAAAATTTTCGGCGGAAATAACCTCGGTTTTGGGGGTATAAGGGCCTATGTGGATATTTTTAAAGACCATTATTTCTTTATGGCCCTTAGAAACAATATTTATATAGTGCTTATATCTGTTTTAGGGCAGATACCCCTTGGTTTTTTTCTTGCCTATATACTGTTCCGGGGCCATATCAAGGGAGCGGGTTTTTTCCAGGCAATGATATACCTGCCCAATGTAATCGCCGCCGTAATCATCGGTATTCTTTTTAAAAGATTTTTCATGAACGCCAACAGTGTTTTGCTGGAAATTCAACGCTACTTTGATCCTTCCGCTCAATTTATACCCGGCAAAAATTATATGAGTATGATTCTGACAGTAATTCTCTGGATGTATACAGGGATTTATATGATTATCTTTCTGGCAAATTTGCAAAAAATCGACAACGCTGTTATCGAAGCCGCAATGATAGACGGGGCAAGCGAAATGCAGACCCTGCGCTATGTTGTTTTTCCCGCCCTTTCCGGTGTTATTGTTACATGCGCGATCCTGGCAATTTCAGGCTCGCTTAAATCTTTTGACCTTATCTATATCATGACGGAAGGGGGGCCGGCTTACACTACCAGTGTCCTCTCCATCTATATGTTCGATAAAGCCTTCCGTGGCGCGCCAAATTATCCTGTAGCCAACGCAATTTCAACAATAATGGTGGTTATCTGTTTTATACTTATTGGATTGACCAGATTCGCGGAAAAACGTCTTTCTTCAGGGGAATAATATGGCAGATATACGTAAACTAAATCCTGTTTCTCTTTTTTTCATGTATGCCCTGGTGATTTTATTTACGATTCTTGCGGTTTATCCCATCTTCTGGGTAATAATGAGCTCTTTCAAAACAACTCAGGAGTATATGCTTAACAGCAAGCTTGCTTTACCAAAAATTTGGTTCTATAGAAATTATCCCCTGGCATGGATCAACAGCACTCCGAATTTCTCTATTCTTGTTTTAAACAGCATAATCTATACAGCCGTAACGGTGATTGCCATAATCATACTTAGCTTTATGGCCGGTTTTGCCTTTGCAAAACTTCCTTCGAGAATAACCCCTGTCCTTCATAGCAGTTTTATTATAGGAATACTCATAACCCTTCAATGTATTATGATACCTCTTTTTATCTTAATCAGGGGAATAGGGTTGATTGATACAAGGCTTGGGGTACTCATCCCCTATATTGGCATAGGGCTTCCCATGGCAGTTTATCTTTCTACCGAATACATAAAAGCTATACCTACTGAGGTTGTTGAGTCCGCCCGTATTGACGGCGCCAAGTATCTGCATATTTTCAGAGTTATTATTATGCCCATGGCAGCGCCGGTAGCTACAACCGTCGCAATCCTAAACATTACCGGAACCTGGAACGAGTTCATGCTTATCAATATCCTGGTTTCTACCGACAACCTTAAATCAATACCCATTGGAATGAGGCAGTTTGCCGGTTCTTTGGCCACGGATTACGGCAAGCAGTTTGCCGCCCTGGTAATCGGCATGATGCCGATGATCATCTTTTACGTTGTTTTCAGAAAACAGATAACCAAAGGAGTTTCTGCTGGGGCTGTAAAAGCCTGATGACCCGTTTTGATCTTGATGGTTCCTGGCAATTAAAAATTCTTAATGAAGAAAATGTTTCACTAAACGCCGAAGTGCCCGGCTCTGTTTTGGATACGTGGATTAAGGCCGGCATTGTCCCCGATCCGTACTACGGTGAAAACGAAAAACAAATCACTCCGCTTTTTAACAACGACTTTGAATATTCGCGTACTTTTTCGGTTAGCGCCGAACTATTGGCGGAAGATGTTGTAGAACTGGTCTGCCTTGGCATTGATACACTTGGTGAAATTTTTATTAATGACAAAAGCGTAGCCAAAGTAAACAATATGCACCGCGGTTGGCGCTTTAATGTCAAAGCGATGCTTAAACCCGGCGAAAACTCGCTCCGCGTCGTTCTTTTTTCTCCTAACGTTTTTATCGCGGACGCTTTCAAAAACGGCCCTGTGGAATATGTCGCTACAGGTTCAATGGCAGGTTCGAATTACCTCCGCAAAACCCACTGTCAGTTCGGCTGGGACTGGGGGCCGCATCTTCCGGACGCGGGAATTTGGCGGAGCATCTTCCTTGAAAGCTGGAGTGTTGCCCGTCTGAGCGATGTGTACGTTACTCAGGAACACTCCGCCGACGGGAGCGTAACGCTGCAAGCAAGAATACAGGCGGAGACGGCGGACTTAAAGCGCTTTTGGGCGGAAAACCGCTCATTAAGTCTTTTGCTGCGGGTTAAAAGCCCATCGGATAATAATCGTGTAATCGAAATAACGAAAACAATTACGGATGTGACGGCGGCATCTGAAATTTATTACATCATTGAAAAGCCGGAGTTGTGGTGGCCCAACGGTCTGGGGGATCGGCCGCTTTACAATGTCGAAGTAGAACTGCGGGAAGCGGATTCCTCAGTGTTACTCGATACATGGCAGCGGCATATTGGGCTCAGGTCAATGACGATCAGTACCGGGGAAGACCAATGGGGAAATGAGTTCGCGCTTACGGTAAATGGCGTGAAGGTTTTTTCCATGGGAGCCGATTACATCCCGGAAGATTCTGTATTTCCCAGGATTAACAAGGAACGCACACGGCGGCTTCTTGAAGACTGCGCCAGGGCAAACTTTAACAGCATAAGGATTTGGGGCGGCGGCTACTATCCTGACGATTATTTTTTTGACATCTGCGACGAACTTGGTCTGGTGATCTGGCAGGACTTTATGTTTGCCTGCAATGTTTATCAGTTAACCGATGATTTTGCCGCCAATATCGCCGAGGAAGTACGCCAGAACATTATCCGCATTCGCCACCACGCCTGCCTTGGCCTCTGGTGCGGTAACAACGAGATGGAAATTGGCTGGGCTTTCTGGGACAATGTTAAAAAACACTCCCTTGTCCTTAAAGCGGATTATATAAAACTTTTCGAAGCAATTATTCCTGAGATTTGGAAGAAGACAGATCCACAAACATTTTACTGGCCTTCTTCCCCGTCTTCTGGCGGGAGCTTTGACGCGCCGAATGACCCCAACCGTGGGGATGTGCATTTCTGGGATGTTTGGCACGGACTTAAGCCTTTCAGCGAATACAGGAAAAACTATTTCCGATATTGTTCTGAGTTTGGTTTTGAATCCCTGCCGGATTTGGAAACGATTCAAAGCTTTGCGAAAGGCGAAGACTTGAATCTCTTTTCGCCGGTGATGGAAGCCCATCAGCGCAACCCCGGCGGAAACGGAAAAATCCTTTACTACATTTCGGAAACCTACCGCTACCCGAAAGATTTTGCTTCCCTTGTTTACATCTCGCAAATTTTGCAAATGGAAAGCATACAGTGCGGAGTGGATCACTGGAGGCGGAACCGCGGACGCTGCATGGGGGCAATTTACTGGCAGCTCAACGACTGCTGGCCTGTGTGTTCATGGGCAAGCGTTGATTACTACGGCCGCTGGAAGGCGCTTCACTACGGGGCGCGGCGGTTTTTTGCCCCGTTACGTGCTACGCTGTTCATCGACGAAACCGTGCGGGTATTTGTCCACAACGACACGTTAAAAGCGGCAAAGGGCAGGATAAAGCTGTACCTTCGCGACAGGAGTTTCAACACCCTGTCGGAAGAAACCATTGAAGCGGAGCTGCCGCCAATGGCCGCTTCGGAAGTCCTTGTTCGCGATTACCGCGGGCTGGTGAATACCGTTGAACTTGAGCGCTCCTGCTTTGTTACGGCGGAGCTTTTTATATTTGCGGATGCGGCAGTTTCAGGAGAAACATCAGTTTCTAAAGAAACGCCAGTTTCAGGAGAAACATTTGTTTCTCAAGAAACTGTGTTATTTGTTCCGCCCAAACATTTTTCTTTCGCAAAGCCGGAATACAGCGTTAACGTGGTTGAAAAAAGCGATTGCTTTGCAATTACCGTAATGGCGAATACCTTTTGCCGTTTTGTCCGCGTAAAAATACCGGGAGAAGATCCTGTTTTTTCGGATAATTATTTTGACATTACCGGTAAAGAAGGCGTTGAAATAAAAGTATCAAAAGATGAATTAAAAAATACCTACACCGCACAGACATTAAAGGCCTTGCTTAATAATGCGGGATCGAGTATCAGCGTAAACGACAGTTTTTAAGGAGTGATTATGGGATTCAGAGATGACTTTGTTTGGGGAGTCGCGTCGGCGTCCTACCAGGTGGAAGGGGCAGCTAACGAAGACGGCAGGGGCGCGAGTGTTTGGGATATGTTCTGCAAAGAGAAGGGGCGTATCGCTGATAATTCCAGCGGGGATGTAGCCTGCGATCATTACCATCGTTACAAGGAAGACATAGCTATAATGAAGGAGCTGGGCGTTAAGGCTTACCGCTTTTCCATCGCCTGGCCCAGGGTGATTCCCGACGGCGACGGAAAGGTAAACGAAAAGGGCCTGGACTTTTACGAGCGGCTTGTTGACACGATTATGGAAGCGGGAATTACCCCGTGCGCTACTCTGTATCACTGGGATTTCCCCTACGATTTATTCCGCAAAGGGGGCTGGATGAATCCTGAGAGCCCAAAGTGGTTCCTTAAATATACAGAAGCTGTTGTTAAAAGGCTTAAAGGCAAACTACCCATTGTATTTACCTTTAACGAGCCCCAGTGTTTTATAGGCATTTGCTATGATCTAACCTGGCATGCGCCGGGAATACATTTTCCCATTTGGGATACCCTTTTGATGGTTCATAATGTGCTGCTGGCTCACGGCCTTTCGGTTCAGGCCATGCGTTCGCTCTTGCCTGAAACGAAAATCGGTTATGCTCCCGCAGTCGGCGCCGATTATCCTGCATCGGACAGTCCGGAAGACAGGGAAGCTGCCCGTAAGTCCAACTTTGCCGTAAAAGAAACAGTCAGTCTTTGCGCGCCCGTTTGGAGCGACCCGATTTTTTTGGGAAAATACCCTGATGAATTGCTGCAAAGATACGGCCAATATATGCCAAAGATAGGCCCGGATGATATGAAGACCATCGCGCAGCCTCTGGACTTTTTAGGGCAGAATATCTACAACGGTGAACAGGTCAGGGCGGACGGGAAAGGCGGATATGAATGTGTACCCAGGGAAACCGGTTACGCTTTTACCGCGGCCAAATGGCCGGTAACCCCCGAATCGCTTTACTGGGGGCCGCGCTTTTTCGCGGAACGCTACAAGACGCCGATTTTCATCACAGAAAACGGCCTTTCCTGTACCGATGTTGTCTCGCTTGACGGCAAAGTCCACGATCCCAATCGCATTGATTTTCTTCACCGTTACATACGCTGTCTGAAAAAAGCAGCGGACGACGGTGTGGATATCCGGGGCTACTTTCATTGGTGCTTCACCGATAACTTTGAGTGGGCAAAAGGATATACAGAACGCTTCGGAATCGTGCACTGTAATTTTAAAACCCAACAGCGGATAATAAAGGATTCGGGTTACTGGTACAGGGACACGATAAAATCTAACGGCGCACAGTTGTAAAAAGCCGAAGAATTATTTTCCAATAGTAGTTTGCCTTAAAGTAAAATAATCTCATTTTTAATTAGCGGCGGGAATAAATTTTGTCCATACTCTAAAGATAATTTATCAAAAGAAATTTATTTTTGGAGGAAGAAAGATGAAAAAAATTGCTTTTTTCGCATTGGCCTTTTTGATCTGCTGCGGCACGCTTTTTTTTATCAGTTGTAGGAAGAATGATTCCAAAAAAATCAAACTGACGGTACTGAATTATACGGATTTAACCGTAGCCAATGCGGCCAAGGATCAGAAATGGCAGTGGGATACCTTTTTGAAGGCAAACAAGGACATTGCCCTCGAAAAGGAAGATCTTTTTAACGAGCCTTTCCACGAAAAGACCGCGGCCTATGCCGCATCAGGAAATATTCCCGACGTGTTGTTTGTCTGGCCGGCCGGGCGTTCGACACCCCTGCACGAGAAAAGACTGTTGAAAGACCTGATGCCTTTTATCCGAAAGGACAATCTTGTAGATAAATATCTGCCGGTGGCGCTGGATCCCGATATGCAGGCTTCGCGTTATGTTGCCATGATTCCCCAGGCTCTCACCGCTACCCACGCGATGTTTGTAAACCTGGATGTGCTTAGAGAATGTGGGCTTCAACCCGCGAAGACCTATGCGGAACTAAAAGCTCAGGTACCGGTACTGAGGGCCAAAGGCTATGACACTCTGATCATGCCCTGTAAGGATACGTGGGTTATGCAGAGCTGTATGTTCTCCATGATCGCCGGGCGTTTCTGCGGGCAAGGCTGGGATCAGAAGATCCTTTCCGGCCGTGCGAAATTTACCGACCCGGATTTTGTGGCCGCTCTTGACTTTATCAGGCAGTTATATTTTGACGGCGTTCTTCCCCGGTCCTGTCTGGGCATAGATTACGGCGAAGGCCCCGGACTGTTTTCTACCCGCAGGTGCGCCTATTACGTGGACGGCGACTGGAGGGTGGGAGATTTTCTTGAAGATGAAGATACAGGCCAGGCGCTGTTTAGCGTTGCCCAGCAAAAGAATATTCAGATCACGGTATTCCCCGACATCGCCGGCGCGAAGATCAATAAAACAAACTCAACCGTTTTGGGTACCGGCTGGGCGATGAGCGCGGCTATCCCCGCCGGTTCCCCCAGGGAAGACGCGGCATGGCGCCTCATCAAATGGCTGTCCGGGGCGGAAATTGAATCGCGTATGCTTGCCACCGGCGGAATTTCGGCTCCTTCGCGCACTGATATTGACTACAACAAAATAGACCTTGCGCCGTTGCAGGTATCAATGGGAAATCTGGGCAAAGAGTATTCTACCGCCACTTGTGTTATCGATGACGTGTTCCACGCCGATGTGTATGAACCGATCAATGACGGACTTGTAGAACTTGGCCTGGGCACAAAGACAGCCGTTCAGGTTGCTTATGATGTCCAGAGGGCTTATGAGGCGTGGCTTTCATACCGTTAGTGTCCGTCCACAAAGTCGGTTACTTTGCGGACGGCCCTAATAATTTTCAGGAGGCAAGGCGGACATGAAAGATATAACCACTAAAGCCGAAGAAAATCTTTCGCGGGTTATCCTTATAGGGCCCGCCTTGCTTATTTACCTTTTTGTAATGGCTTTTCCCTTAGTGTTTTCCGTTGGCTTAAGCTTAACCAATTATTCAGGCGGCAGGGTTTTCGGCGACACGGATTTTTCCTTTGTGGGGCTAAAGAGTTATAAAACAATATTTATCGACAACTATTTTTATTTATCCCTCACGAACAATATCTGGATAGTGCTCGTGTCCGTTTTTGGGCAAATTCCCCTGGGCTTTTTACTTGCTTATTTGCTTTCGCGGAGAATTGTTAAAAAAACGGATTTTTTCCAAACCGTGATATACCTGCCCGCCGTCATTTCTCCTGTTATTATTGGCATCCTTTTCAATAAATTTTTTCTAAGCGCAAACAGTATATGGCTGGAAATTCAGCGTATATTTAACCCTGCCGCGGAATATATAGCGGGGAAAAATCCCATGGGGCCGGTGCTGGTGGTTATCCTCTGGATGTACACTGGCACCTATGTGATTATCTTTTTGGCGAATTTGCAGAAAATCGATCCCTCAATCATTGAAGCCTCAAGGATCGACGGCGCAAGTGAAATGCAGACTTTGCGTTTTATTGTGTTGCCCGCCTTATCCGGCGTTATTGTTACCTGCGCGATCCTTGCGATTTCAGGTTCGCTTAAATCTTTTGATCTGGTATATGTAATGACCCAGGGAGGGCCGGCCCACAGAACAAGCCTCCTTGCCTTTTATATGTATGAAAAAGCGTTCAGAGGCGCGCCGAATTATCCTGTTGCCAACGCTATTTCTACGGTAATGATGATTATCAGTTTTATACTGATAGTGATTACCCGTGTCATTGAAAAACGCTTTGCGCAGGAGGAGTAGTCATGGGTGAAATAAAAAAAACAAACCCGGTTTTACTCGTTCTGATAAATATCTTAATGGTCGTTTTCGCGGTTCTTGCCATTTATCCAATATTTTGGGTGGTGATCCAGTCTTTCAAAACCACACAGGAATACATGACTACCAGCAAGCTGGCTTTTCCGCAAAGGTGGTTTGTCAGAAATTATCCAATATCATGGGAAAATGCGCAATTTGGCATTTTGATAATTAACAGTATATTTTACACTTCCATTACGGTGGTTTTGGAAATCGCATTAAGTTTTATGGCGGGTTTTGCCTTTGCAAAACTTCCCAACAAAATAACGCCCATAATACACGGCAGTTTTATTGTGGGAATTCTTCTTACTCTGCAATCAATTTTGGTTCCGCTCTATTTAATGATCCGCGCGGTTGGGCTGTACAACACAAGGTGGGGGGTAATTATCCCATACGTAGGTATAGGTCTTCCCATGGGAGTTTACCTCAGTACCGAATACATCAAATCAATACCCCAATCCGTGATCGAGTCCGCCCGTATTGATGGCGCAAGGTATCTGTTTATCTTCTGGAAAATAATCATGCCTATAGCGGCTCCTGTGGCGGTGACAATGGCAATACTAGGAGTCACTGGAACCTGGAATGAGTTTATGTTGATTAACATTTTGGTTTCCAAAACCGAGCTCAAATCCCTGCCGGTTGGCATCAATCAATTTTCCGGCGCGCGGGCTTCTGATTTTGGCAAACAATTCTCCGCTTTGACTATAGGTATGACGCCCATGATTATTTTTTATATGATCTTCAGAAAGCAGATTACCAAAGGGGTTGTCGCGGGTGCGATTAAGGGTTAAAAATAACTATATGAGGAATTTATGCAGTATGGTTATTTTGACGACGATGCCCGCGAATATGTAATTACCCGCCCGGATACCCCATATCCGTGGATCAACTATCTGGGCAGTGAAGATTTTTACGGCCTTTTTTCAAACACATCCGGGGGCTACTGTTTTTACCGCGACGCGCGTTTGCTGCGTTTGATCCGTTACCGTTACAACAATGTGCCCACAGACTCTGGCGGGCGTTATTTTTACATTCGGGATGGCGGCGATATTTGGACGCCTTCCTGGATGCCGATGAAATCCGCGCTTGATCGCTATGAATGTCGGCACGGCATGGGCTATTCGCGCATTTCTTCCGCGCGAAACGGCCTGGCCTTTTCTCAGACCTCGTTTGTGCCGTTAAAAGACAATTGCGAAATTCACAAGATCGTGCTGACAAACGAATCCGGGGCGGACAAGGACGTAGATGTTTTCTCCTTTATCGAATTCTGTTTGTGGAACGCCAACGACGACATGACGAATTTCCAGCGCAACTTCAGTATCGGCGAGGTTGAGGTAGAAGCGGGCGGAGCGCGTATCTACCATAAGACAGAGTACCGCGAGCGCCGCAACCATTACGCGTTATGGGCGGTCAATGTTCCTGTCGCTGGTTTTGATACCGACCGTCAAACTTTCCTGGGTTTATACAACGGCTTTGATCATCCTGAGGCGGTTTTTGCCGGAAAGGCGAATAACTCCGTCGCTTCCGGCTGGGCGCCGATTGGCTCTCACCATATCAAGGCGCGTCTTAAGCCAGGTGAGTCAAAGGCACTGGTGTTCGTGCTTAGTTACTGCGAAAACCCGGACGATAAAAAGTGGGAGCGCGTGGTTCCCGGAGGGAACCATGGCGTTATCAACAAAGCGCCGGCCAACGCGCTGCTTGACAAGTACGGCTCGCCGGAAGCTGCGGACAGGGCGCTTGCCGCGCTAAAGGATTACTGGGACGCGCTTTTGGGCCGTTTCAGCGTACAGGCCGAAGACAAGCGCATGGCGCGTATGGCTGGCGTGTGGAATCAGTACCAGTGTATGGTTACTTTCAATATGTCGCGCAGCGCGTCTTATTTTGAATCAGGTATCGGGCGCGGCATGGGTTTCCGCGATTCAAATCAGGATCTTTTGGGCTTCGTGCATCTTGTGCCGGAACGCGCCCGCGCACGCATTCTGGACATCGCCGCCACGCAGTTTCCCGACGGCAGCGCCTACCACCAGTACCAGCCGCTGACCAAGCGCGGCAATAACGAGGTTGGCTCCGGCTTCAACGACGATCCGTTGTGGCTGATCTGCGGCGTTGCGGCGTACATCAAGGAGACAGGCGACTTCGGTATTCTTGATGAAAAGGTTCCCTTCGATAACAAAGAGGAGCTTGCGGACAGCCTGTTTGTCCACTTGAAGCGTTCTTTCGATTATACCCTTACGCACACCGGCCCTCACGGACTGCCGTTGATTGGCCGCGCTGACTGGAACGATTGTCTGAACCTCAACTGCTTTTCCAAAACGCCTGGCGAATCATTCCAGACCACGGCCAATTTTGAAAGCGGCGTCGCGGAGTCAGTTTTAATCGCGGCAATTTTTGTGTTTAACGGTCCCGATTATATTGAAATCTGCCGCCGCACAGGCCGCGTGGAAGAAGCCGCTTACGCCGCAAAAGCGGTTGCCGCTATGACCGAGACAATTAAAACGCACGGCTGGGACGGGAACTGGTTCTTGCGGGCTTACGACGCGTACGGTCATAAAATTGGCAGCCATGAATGTGAGGACGGCCAGATATATATCGAGTCCAACGGATTCGCGGTGATGGCGGAAATAGGGCTTGATGACGGGCGCGCTTTAAAAGCGCTCGACTCGGTGAAGGACAGGCTGGACACAAAGTACGGCATTGTGCTTCAACAGCCCGCGTACAAGGAATACCACCTTGAACTGGGTGAAGTCTCATCTTACCCGCCGGGCTATAAGGAGAACGCTGGTATCTTCTGCCACAACAACCCCTGGGTTACGATAGCCGAGACCAAACTTGGCCGGGGTACGCGCGCGTTTGAAACCTACACGAAAATTTGCCCGGCCTACCGCGAGGACGACAGCGATCTGCGCCGCCTGGAGCCGTATGTGTACGCGCAGATGGTCGCCGGAAAAGACGCGCCGCGTTTCGGCGAAGCGAAAAATTCCTGGCTCACCGGAACCGCCGCGTGGACTTTTGTCAGTATCTCTCAGTACATTCTGGGCGTGCGCCCGGTGTTCGATGGCTTATTAATCGACCCCTGCATCCCCGCAAGCATGAAAGGCTTCTCCGTTATTCGCCATTTTCAAAACGCGGTGTACCGCATCGCCGTGGACAATAGCGCGAGTGTGGAAAAAGGCGTTAAATCGGTTACGCTGGACGGTAAGCAGCTGGACGGCGTTGTATTGCCGGCGTTGGGCGACAGAAAGACGCACGAGGTTAAAGTGGTGATGGGGTAATACGGGGAATAATGAAAACCATTCTATGCTACGGCGATTCAAATACCTGGGGTTATGACCCAAAAAACCAATGCCGCCATGATCACAATACGCGCTGGCCTATGGCGCTGAAAAACATCCTTAACAAGGGCGCTCTTCCCGATGAGCCTGAATGGTGGGTGGTGGAAGAAGGTTTGGGTGGAAGAACGAGCTGCCGGGAGGATCCGATAGAAGGCGATAAAAACGGCTTGCGCCAATTGCTGCCGATATTGGAAAGCCACAGGCCCATAGACCTGGTTGCGGTTATGTTGGGAACCAATGATCTTAAACCGCGCTTCAACCCGTCTCCCTATGACATCGCGCAGGGTGTGAAAAATATTGCTGTCGCGATTCAAAAGACGGATTATGGCCCGGACAATAAAGCCCCTAAAGTTCTGATAATTTGCCCGCCGCCAACTTTGGATTCGCCGGCTTTAAAGCACATCTTTGGTGACAGCGCGGAGCTTTCCAAAAAATTGCCGTTCTTCTACAAAGCCTGCGCGGCTGAATGTGGCGCTGCTTTTCTTGACGCCGGCAAATACATCAAGACCAGCCCCATAGACAGCGTCCACCTGGAATCTGAAGCTCAGCTCCTGTTGGCTGAAGCGGTCGCTGAAAGCGTGAAGAATCTTTTCCCTGGCTAAAATAATTGCTCTTTGCTATTTTATGTGCTTTTCCCAAAAACGCACGGCGTTGTTAAGCCAGCCCTCCGCGGTAGTACCGATGCCAAGACCGAAACCGTGCCCGACATTCGGATACAGGTGAAATTCAGCGTCAATGCCCGCGGCTTTCATTGCTTCAATGCGTTGTTTAATAACCTCAGGATTCGCGATATTGTCTCTCTCGCCTAAAACGCTGAAAGTAGGCGGATTATTTACGGTAAAATCCGAGTGTCCTGTATAGAATATGATCGCCGCCGCTGGTTTGGGATAATCCTTTTCACCGTAAAATGCGGTTCCGTTAGACGAAAGCCGCGCAGCCATTCGCCCCCCAGCCGAGCCGCCCCAAAGTGAGTAGTTTCCTGTATTGAGTTGAAGTGTCCGGTAATTGGTAAAGATATAGGCAATAGCCGCCGCTAAATCCTCACAGGCAACACGTTCCCCGCCTATCCGGTATCTGATAACAAAAGCGTTATACCCTTTTTTACTTATCTCCAACGCGAGTGGGAAACCTCCGTGAAGCGAGCCGACGTATGTAAAGCCGCCGCCTGGACACACGATGGCGAAAGGCGCGCCCGGCTTTCCCCTAAAAAAGAAAAGTCCGGTGTTTTCTTTGGCGGGGTCTGTTCGCTTTTGTTGTGCCGTGTAAAAATCGTAAAAAATAGTTTTATCGTCTCGCGCTTCGTTAATCATGTAATTGAGCGCGTTTACTATAACGTCAGGGTTCACGTCTTGGTGATAAGGCATAAGCGCGGCGGCATTGGATATTTGTGTATTGTAATAGTAGGAATTATCATCGCGGGCCAACAGACGTTCACCGAAACCTCTGAAAGCCGGATGGTCTACAATATCACGAATAAAACTGTCGACGGTTAGAGGGGTAAAATCGCCTCTGTTGTTTTTACTCAAGCGGCCCGCGGTATTGTAGCAGTCCCAGCTTATCAAGCCGGCTTTGATGAACCGCCAATCGCCCGGCGAATTCCGCCACGTCAGACGCTGACTTGGATTTCCTTTGCGACCAGAGAGCTTCGGCTATGGCGCAGATCCGCGGGAAGATCATGTACTCGGCGATTTTTCCCGCGTAGATAACTTCCGACCATAAATTTCCCTGCCCGCCTAACACCAGCGATGCGGCTGTCTCGTCCATTTTTTCTGTTACCGGGTCAAAACTAAATTCCTGGGCTATGGTACCGATACTGAGCCTGCCCATTTCTTCCGGCTGGTTTATGGCCCTTGAATCCAGGTAGCAGCCGTTGGTTACCGGCGACATGACGACGCGGTGCCCAAGGGCGGTCGCTTTGTTACCGCCTTCCTTACCGCGCCATGACTGAACAATCATATCCGCGGGGAGCGGGAATTTTTCAGTGTTTTCCAGGACTTCATCCCAACCGATGGCGGTCTTGCCATGCTTATGGAGCATCTGGGCAAGGCGCGATGTGATCCAGCTTTGCAGCTGTGCGGCAATGTCGAGGTTAAGCTCCGCCATACGCTTTTTGCATTTCGGACATTCCGCCCAGCGGTTGAACAGTACCTCGTCCCCGCCTATATGCACATATCTGGAAGGAAAGAGATCGGCAAGGGTGTCAAAGACAGCCTCCGCCAATGTGAAAATGCCGTCGTTGCCCGCGCAAAGTACGTCCTCGAAAACGCCGAAACGGTCTTCAACCCTGTAAGGACCGCCCGTACAGCCCAGGCCGGGATACGCCGCAAGTATCGCGCTGGCATGACCCGGAAGATCGATCTCCGGCACCACCTCGATGTGCCGTTCGGCTGCAAAAGAAACGATATCTCGAATTTCCGTTTCGGTATAAAAACCGCCTGAAAACTCGCCGCTCAAACGGTGCTCCCGTCTTTTGGAGCCGATTTCGGTAAGAAGCGGATAGGAAGCGACCGGAAGCCTCCAGCCCTGGTCATCGCTCAGGTGCCAGTGGAAAATATTGATGTGCTGCAGCGAAAGCGCATCTAAAATTTTCTTGATAAATTCAACCGAATAAAAATAACGGGAACAGTCCAGCATTAGGCCGCGCCAGGGGAAACGGGGCTGGTCTTCGATTTTTACGCAGGGTATGGAAAGGGAGCCGTCGCTGAAATTTGAGAGAAAAAGCTGGCGCAGAACCTGAAGGCCCCGGTAAGCTCCGGCTTCCGCCCCGGCCTTCAACGTGATCCCCTCAGGTAGAATTTCCAGGCAATAGGATTCTAACGCAAGATGGTCTTTTTCCGTATGCCGGGATTTTTCCGCTGACTGGCTCGTTGTTTGTTCAAAGCGAATAAAGCCCTTGTCTCCAAAAGCTCCATCGCCCCAGGTCTGTCGGAGCTGTTCTATGAATATCTGCGCTTCGCTCTGAAAAGGCTCCCCCTTTTCAATCCGTGGAAGGCCCTGACACTTAAATGTTCCGTCAACATATTGGACAGAAACAGGTTGTGGTATAATAGAATAGTTACTCATGTGTTTTATTATACTACAGGAATAGCAAAGGAGCAAACTATGTGGGCTGTTTATGCACTTTTTTCTGCGCTCTTCGCGGCGCTTACTTCAATTCTTGGAAAAATCGGCGTGGAAAATGTTAACTCCAATCTGGCTACGGCTATCCGTACCGTAGTAGTGCTGGTTTTGGCCTGGGTAATTGTGTTCGCAACAAGAGCGCATGGCGCTATTACGGAAATCAGCCGCCGAAGCCTTGTCTTCCTGCTTCTTTCCGGCATCGCCACGGGGCTTTCCTGGCTTTGCTATTACCGTGCGCTTCAAATGGGGCCGGCCTCGCGTGTAATCCCCATAGACAAATCCAGCGTGGTTTTTGGCATGATCCTCGCTTTTGTAGTTTTAAGGGAGGCTCTCACTGTTAAGGCGATAATAGGGGGTGCGCTAATTGCGATTGGGACTTTTGTATTGATTTTTTAAGGCAAATCCAAGGATTACTCCGCTATTTTCATAAAAATTTCTTGTTTTTTACTCCTTTGTTTATTTAGTGACGTACATTATATATTCAGAAGTAACATCTTTATTATATGAACTATCATATTCTTTTCCCCAAACTGCACCCATTAAATAATTTGAGCGATTGCTAGCATAAGCTTGCGGTTCTATAGCTTTCCATACTCCATCGGTAAAGACACAGTTGAACAAATGATTCATACCTGTTTTAGGATTATTATTTAACTCAATGCAAACTTTACTCTTATCAGGATAATACTGGTAGAATAACACAGCAGCATCTATACAGTTATGTTTCCCATCTTTATTCACATCGATTCTTTTCAAGTATTTTGTCACTAAAAGAAGCGTCTTGTCAATGTTTGAATGTTCAGAATTATTTCTGAGCACAGGTGTAGAAGATGCACGTAAGGAAGCTTGGGCAGCATTGGTTGCATTGTTTGAAGAGAAATACCCTATTAATGAACATATAACAAGTGTAATAATTAGTTTCGTCATAAAAAACTCCTTTGTGGGTGATAGTTATTACATATAATTTTTAATTCATATTAATGTTCAGCTTTGTTTTTCATATGTCCAGTTTATAACTATTTCTTTAGCTCTTGTGAGTGAAAATCCAAGTAAATGTAAGGTGAATATAGTCGCCTCAAAATTCATCTGGCCCACTAGAAAATATTTCTTAATCTTTATTCGTGCTTGTTCCTCTTTCTCATATTGATGTTGGCTCATGATTGTGCCTTTATTTTTTCCTCTCATAATTTCTTCCTTGCTTTGTCTTGATATAATAAATAATGCCTGAAATTGAGAAAACTTAAGGTTTTTTGA
>Ga0268262_10000810_pt1 | contig 40638 bp, 30 predicted proteins | sample TergutNc150P3_FD_190354 | JGI IMG/M metagenome (GOLD analysis project Ga0268262, IMG submission 190354) | Nasutitermes corniger P3 segment gut microbial community from laboratory colony in Florida, USA - Nc150 P3 (SPAdes) (version 2) | ecosystem: Host-associated > Arthropoda: Insects >...
ATTCGCCCAAAGCGTCAAGTCATATTGACAGAATTTACTTTGGTCCAAAATTTAAAGATTGTGAATTATTTCAATCTATGTTAAAAAAGAACGGATTGAATATTCCTTGTGAAAAGTCGAAGAATCCTTTGGCGTGAGGAGGCCTTTTCGCATCAAATTAGTGGCGCGTGCTTGGTTCTTTTCAACAATTTTAATAAGGAAGAAACGCTAATATGTCAGACGTTAAAGATAGGTATGGAAAAGTCGTTTACAGAATTACGGGTGACCGTATTTATGACGTATACGGCAATTGGAAGTATACTATAGCTGGTGACCGTATTAATGATGCATACGGTGACTGGAAGTATATGATCCGCGGCGACTACCTATATGACACTTATGGAAATAGGTTAGGTGAGATGAGAAACTTGGGAGAACTATTAGATTCTCACAAAGAACCTAGTGGCAACGTAATTCCTCCTCCTCCTCCTCCTCCTCTTCCGGAGCCTGGATGTCTTGGTTCAATGTTCTTGATATTGTCTTTCTTATTTAAAGCGAACTGGGGCGGCAGAATCGGTATCGTCCTTGGCGTTATCTTTTTAATAGTTGATTTGACATCCGGTATAAGTCATAAAGATAATGCCGTCATAATGGGGATTATTCTAATATTCGTTTTTGGAATCGTCGGCGCGGGCATCGGGGCGATAATCAAATCTATAGCCAATCAAACCGATAAAAATACGAATAGCGATTTTCTAAGTTTAGAAATACCCGATGATAACGTACAAAATAAACCGGACGAAGAACAAATTAGAAAAATTCTTAAGGATCTTGCCGAAAAAATAGACGCCGAGATTATGTTAAGCAGAAAAAATGATCCAAATTATCATAAGACGATGTCAGGTATAATAAACCGTATGCGTGAGAAAGACGGACCTGACGTTGCGCTTAACGGTCTCAACCGCAACATTGCAAAGACCCCGAATATTTTAGAAGCCTATCTTGTAAGGGGCGAACTGCATAATGACATGAAAAACGCTCAAATGGCCCTTAATGACTTTGGAAAAGCTATTGAGATTAATTCCAATGAATCAAAGTCATATTTGCTTAGAGGGTCGTTATATGCTAAATTAGGCAATATACAGGAAGCTATTCGTGATTATGAAAAGTTTCTTGAACTTGATCCCAATAACGAAGAAGCGAAATTAATACGAGCCGCGCTTAATGATGTAAGACGTAGCAAAACACCGCAAAAACCAAAATTGCCTCTAATAACAGACGGCGGTAATGGGCATAATGCGATTGTTATTTGGTGGTTTGTAGGGGGGATAGGCGCCGTTGTATTTTTTGCGCTGTGCTATTATTTCGCAAATAACTACGGCATTTCAGGTACATTCAAGAATAACATATACAATATCTCTATAGGCGCAGGAGTGCTTAGCGCGGTATTTTGTTTGATACTATCTGGCGTGACTAATTCCCGCATAAGCAAAACAACCGTTAAATTAACCGATATTATTGAAGGTGTTAGCGTTATACCTAAGTTTCCCATGTCTTTTATGCTATTTTGTTCAATTTCATCGCTTAAACTTATGAAGTTTCGCCTAACATACGACAAGATATTTTCAGTTGACGTAGTAAATGGCGGTGTCATTGTTATTAATACGGCAAACGCCCAACATAAAATCTATGTTAAGAACGCGATAAAAATACGAGACGAAATAATGAGACGAAAAAAAATCATGATTAACTGATACTTCGCTATAATCCATTTTCTAAGGGCAGAGATGATTATCAGTAAAGAGAGTTCTTTTATTTTATAGCCGTTTTTTATCAATAAGGAGAGTATCTATGAAATCACGTATTTTGTCGTTATCGTCGTTGTCGTTAGTATGTCTTCTCTTCGTAGCCTATCCCGTCCAAGCGGCTTTCACCATCGAGCCGGCCGTGATAACTTTTTTCGCCGACAAGGGTGAGAAAACGGCGTTTGTCGAGATTGTTCACACCGGCGGCGATCCGGCCGCGATACAGCTCAACGTGCTTGATCGGCGGTTGGATGTAGACGGTGCGCTCATCCAATCGGGGTTATCCTCAAGCCCCGACTTCTTTTTGCATCCGGCGCAAGTAATTCTATTTCCTAAGGAACGCGCCACTGTTCAAATCCAGTATAAAGGCAAGGGCAGGGTGACGGAGGATAAGGCGTATGCGCTTTATTCGCAGGAGGTGCCGCTGAACGTTACGAAAGACGATGAAGAGATGACAATGTCGGTGAAGATGCTTACGAACTATTACACTGTCATCTCTTTTGAGACAGGTAAGCCTGGCAAGCTCGTATTCGTGTCGTCTAAGGCGATAAATGGCGGCAAGATAGAGGTGTTGGCGGAGAATAAAGGTTCAGGACGTGTAAAGATGGAAAATCTTAATCTCATCGTAAGCGGCAAGCTAATCAGAGAGATGACCGGTAAAAACAACTCAATAATGCCCGGCCAGACCCGCCGTTTCACCTTCGAGTGGCCGAGGGCGGTGACGGAGAGAGAGGTGAAATTTGTTTACTGAGAGATATAAATTATCCGGTGTTTCGTCAATTTCGCCCGTCGTCATTTGGTTTTTCGCCGCTATGTTGATTTTCGTCAATACGGCGTATCCGCAAGTCGTTCCGTACATAAATGACATTGTGGGCGAGGATGGTATGGAGAAGTCCGAGAGCGGTATGGGATCGAGTGAAGAGAGGTTGCGTCTGATAGGCAGATTCAAGCTCTTCAATCCCGACACCGTCCCTTTTTACATGTGGGCGATATTCGAACATGGCGGCAGGTTCAAGCACACCAAGTACAACGACGTCCCGTCGGTGCGTTTGGTAGATTTAGAGCTTCGTTACAAGAACAATCGCGGTCAGCCGATGGTAAAGAAGTTTCCCAACGGCAGTTCCGAGCCGCGTATGTTAAACAAGCGTTTCGGCGGCTCATGGTTAGGCGGCGGCCGTTCCGAGAGGAAGCGGTCGCGTGGTCGCGGCGCGGTCGGAGCGGAGGAAGAGCTTGACGGTGTCGGCGTTGGTTTCGACGCCGGCGGCGCATCTCGCAGCGGAGGTCGCGGTCGCGGTAGCGGCGGTGGAGTGTCCGAGATAGTTTTCTGGAAGGAGGACGCTCAGGCATATTACGAGATGGAGTTATGGGGAGTACTGTACGCGCCCGACGTGCGTGAGGCTGTGGTCGCGGGCAGTTACGTTGAGAACATCAGTTTCGAGATAGAGCCGGCGCGGTGAAGTCGGCGGGGTGTGGGCGGCGGCGGCCGGTTTGCTCGGTCTCCGGCCGCCGGTTGTTTGGTTTGTTACAAGCCCAAAATCTTGTTTATGTCCTTTTCCGAGAGCTCTGTAGCTTTTACAATATCCGCAATGCTGAACCCCCCTTTATACATCTGCTTGATGAATTTACGGGTCGCGCTTGCTTCGCCTTCCATCCTGCTAACCTTGACAGCGTCCTCTAACTTCCATTCTGATGTAAGCATATTTCGTACCGCCTTTCTATGAGTTTGTAGGTAATCTACTAGTATATCCTCTTTTATACATTCTTCCGTAGCCCGGTCAACCGCTTGTCCAAGGCTCATAGTTTCACGGTATTCGCGGACTTTCGCCGTGAATACCTCGTATCCGTTGAGTATCGCGCAGCGGCGCGCCATTTCAGCGTTGCGCCCTTTGTTTATGTTGTACACACGTACTGTCAATTCAAGGTTTATAGGGTATTCCATATCATATTTGGCGAACAAGTCAGATAGCTTTAGTATCTCCATTTCAGGTCTGTCTTTTTCGCCGTTGTACAGGACTATAAATTCCGGTCGCGGAATCTCCATCCGGTCTACGCGGTATTTGTCTAAGTCGTTAGTCAGTTGTTCGTAGCTCCTCGCGACGTAGAGCAGCATTCGGAGCGGCATATTTTCGTTTATAGTCGATTGGTGTTCTACTAGAACCACAAGTTTATTATCTATAGTAAACGATACGTCGTTCACCGGAACGTCGTAGAGTATGTCTTGCAGCGTCACCATAGTTACTTCGGTTTCCGGCCCGTAGTTTGCCCCTGTAATGGCGTTATACAGTTCCAAAGCGGCGCTTTTTGCTCCGAACAAGTCTCTGAAGAGCGTATCTTTATGTTTTATTTTGGCTTTCACGCTTTTTTTAGCGATTTTCTTGACACCATATTTGGAATTCATATTTCCAGCCTCCAACAAACAATATATATTATGGGCGGGCCCGGTGTCAAAAAAAATGCGGAAGCCCCAGTTTTTTACTTATCCGAGCCGCGCATGCTCAACAAGCGTTTCGGCGGCTCATGGTTGGGTGGCGGCCGGTTTGCTCGGTCTCCGGCCGCCGGTTGTTTGGTTTGTTACAAGCCCAAAATATCTTTGACTTCTCTTTCCGAAAGTTTGACGATCCTTGCGATGGTTTCGATGTTTAAGCCGTTTTGGTACATACTCATGATGTTCTCGCGTCGTTCCTGAGATCTCCCCTGAGATAAACCCTGGGACAGACCCTGGGACAGACCCTGGGACAGACCTTGGGACAGACCTTGGGACAGGCCTTTCTGAACGCCTTCGTCTCTTATGACTTCCTTTTCCAATTCGTAATCCCATTCGGCTACGAGCATTTTTACAACCTCCTCTTTGTGTTTATTCAAAAAATCGGTTAATATACCTTTTTTTATACAATCTTCTATCGCGGTGATCATGGCCTGACCGCCGTCTTCTGTTTTTTTGTTATTTTCGCGAACTTTTTCAACAAACGCCACGTAATCACGAAGTAGCGGACTTTGTTCCACAAATTCAACGCTGTGACCTTTATTTATATTGCGCACGATAACTACTAATTCCAAGCGCGGCGACTCTGTTGACTTGTCAAGATCAAAGAATGAATCAGACAAGAAATATTCGGCTCTTCCGGGATTATGGTGGAAACGCATTAGTCCTTAATTCCTGAAGCCCCAAAAAATAAAGGTCAAAATCATTAAAGTCAAATTCATATTTAGACGGAAGGCTTCGCCTTCCATAGATAAATCGGGGGGCTAAACCCCCCGATTTTCAGTCAACTGCAAAGTCAAAGTCAACGTCAAAAGATTTTGACTTTGACTGAAAATGCGGGGCATAGCCCCGCATTTATCTATGAAGCCGAAGGCTTCGTCTTAAAAAAATTTATATGTTTTGGGGTTTAGCCCCGCATTTATCTATCATTTGCGGCGCTCCTTTTCTTGGTAAGGTGGCTCGTTATTTTATATAATATATATTACTGGCGGCTTCGGTGTCAAAAAAAAATGCGGAAAACCGATATCCGCCTAGTATCCCGCGAAACAGGCGCTTGTCGCGGCTACGGTTGTTGACCCTTGTTCGGTCTCGCCGTAAATCTCGGCGCGCAGGTAGTATTTTTGTTCTGAAGAGCGGGGGACGGCGTCGGCAATAGGGAGAGTCACGTCGTAAGTATTGTCCGGTAAAGATTCTCTGACGATAACTTTTTCTTCCGACGTGCCGACAATTCCCATCATTACAACTATTAAGCGCAATGATCCGAACTCTTCCGTGCTAAAGGCGCGTACGCATAAATGATTCGCCGTGTCGTTATCGTCGTCGCTAAGTATTGATTTTTTTGACCCGGCAAGCGATATATCCGGCTTGCGGATGTCGCATATTGATATAAACGGCCCGTTTGTGATAAACGTCTCGCCGTCCCGTATTCCGTCTACGATGCTCTTTGCGTCAATTCGCTTTCCGTAAACTCCGGTTCTGACGAATCCCATGTATCTGTCTTGGTTCTCGTACAGCCTTAAAAACGGCACGGCGATAGCCCTGTACCTGTTGAAGTCGCCGTGCGCGTCGCTTCCGGCGAGGATCGGTATCTTTCGCCCTTTGAGCAGCATGGACACCCAAAGCTGTTTGCCGCGTATCCATGAGCCGCCGAAGTTGCTGTTGACAGCCTGAATACCGCCGAGGCCGTCGCGCAGATCGTCGTTGCCCCACTCGCCGCGTCTAAGGAAAATCTTTTGAACCCTCCCGGCTCTCGACCCGGCGTGCGCGGCGAAAGATACGCCGCCTTGTCTCTCTATCTCGCTAATCGCTTCCGCGATTGTCAACTGTTTTTTAGAATAGATATTTTTTCTCGCCCCGTCAAGCGTCCCCGGTATGTACTCGGATATGCCGAGTCCGCAGAGGTGCACGACCTTGTTCTTGGAGTTTAGGACGGAGACCTCCTCGCTCGGTATCATCAGCGTCTCCCCGCGGCAGCCGCCGGAGACGGAGGCCATGTACATCCCCCACATCCGCAAATCCTTATCCTGCCGCAGATAATTGTCAGGGTCGCAGGCGAGGTCGTAGGAGTGATCCGTCGCCGCGACAAACCGCAAACCGCTTGCCGCCGCCACTTTGTCAATGATCTCTATCGGCGGCCCGAACTCCACGTGGCTGCGTGAGAACATCGTGTGGCAGTGCAGGTCGCCGTAGTCGCAAAGGTCGCCGCCGGGATAACCGCCGCTCGCGATAGCGCATCTAAACGGCAATTTGGTCGACGTGGCGAGATTGTCGTTCAGCACCGCTCGGACGCGTCCGACCGCGCGTCCTTTCTTCACGCGCCGGTACCTCAAACAAGCGTTCACAAACACCTCGCCCTCCCCGCCGAGCCGCTCTGCAGGAAGCGTAAACAGATAGGCCTCCATTTGCGTGTTAAGCGGGTGGTCGACGGACGCGGCGTCAACGGCCGGCGGATCGAAATCAAAGAGGACGGGCGCGCCGCCGATTCGCGAAACTGTTATTTGTATTGACTCGATCCGAATAGGGTACTTATGCGTATCATTAACAAGAAGAACGACCGGAAGCCCGCCGCGTCCGACAAGGAGTCTGCGCGGCAAATCAAACACCGCCTCCGGCTCCCGCCGAAAGAGTGCGCTCGGCATCCCCCGAAAAAAACGGAAGTGCGTCTCGGCGTACAGGGCGGCGGGGAGCAGGGTTTCGATCATTAAAAGAATATACAATATGTATTGACTTTATTACAAAAAAACATTATATTTTTACTACGGCATCTCTCTCTCTCGGGTCACTTGTTTCGGCCCTCTCTCTCAGCCGTTTTCGTCGTACCTCTCGTCGTACCTTTTGTCGTACGTGTTTACGTATTAAATTCAAAATCAAAGTTAAACCTATAATTGGCGATTAAAATATACATAAATCACGGAGGTCGGAGATGTTTCAGGCGGATATGGACAAGGTTATAGAGGAGTACATGACGTCGACGGACGAGGGGCTTGTCAGCTTCGCGCAAAATATTATTGACGGAAATCTACAAAATCCGTCAGTGCAAAACTATTCCATTGGGAAAGTCGCGGATCAAGCGGTAACAGATATTAAGCAAATAATTGGCGTAGACGTTACAGATTTTTCGCATAACATTAAGGGTAACCATGTAGAGCATATCGACTATAGGCATGGGGAGAATGGAAAAGCAGATAAGTCTATGGCAGATTTAACCGATTATGGGAGGCTAAAATATGTTTTAGATAACTATGATAGTATAGAGCTTTCACCCAAAAAAAATACCGAATTTAAGGGTACTGATGGGAAGCCGTCTCCTATGGTGGTATACAAAAAACGGATTAACGGTCAATTTCATATTGTAGAAGCAGTTCCTGATGCAAACGCAAAAGAGATGCAAATTGTTTCCGTCTACAAGAGCAAAGCTGAAAAATAGCGGTGGGTAAGTGTCTGATGGTAAACAAAACCCCAGACAGAACGTCCGAAACGAGCTTACCGACACCGCCGCAGACAATATAATAAATATAAGCAAATCTAGCCAAAAAGTCAATATCCTATCAAAAAATAGCGGTGGGCAAGTGCCTGATGCCGTACAAACCCCCAAGCTCTACGTCCAAGACGAGCTTGCCAACACCACATACAAAGAAAATTCATAAAATAAGGGCGGGCAAGTGCTGAATATGGTCGAAAGACCCCACAGCCACACGTCCTAAACGTTGCTTGCCGCAACCCCCATTACTACTTAAAGATACCTAATTCCCCGCCGAAAGTCAATAGTCCCCCCCTAAAATCTTTCCGAACCCGTGAATTTTTTTCCCCCCGCCGACAAAAATTTCCGCCCCATCCTCCCTCGACCCCTCAAATCGCCCCAAAAACAGCGTTTTTCACCCCTGACCCGCCTTTGGCACGCGATTTGCTGTTAATAGACGTCGGAGGAGAAACGTACCATGCGAATCGATAACTTTAATATTGACTATAACGCGGCGCGCGGCTTGGAGGCCAAGGGCTCTTCGGCTCAGGGCTCGAAGGCCGCGCAGGTCGCCAAAGAGTTTGAGGCCATGTTCACCTCCATGATGTTTAAGGCTATGCGCGGCACGGTGAGCGAGAGTTCGCTCATACCGAAGAGCATGGGGGAGAGCATCTTCACCGAAATGCTCGACGGCGAGTACGCCAAGATGAGTTCGGAGAGCGGGGCGCTCGGGCTGGCCGCTCTTATACAGAGAGAGATAGAGCGTTGCGAGGGCAAGTCGCCGGCGTCGGATATAAATTCCGCTTCGGCGGCTATGAGGCGCAACCGCGCTTCTTGGTCTTACACCGCTAAGGATACGGCTTCCTTAATAGATAAAGTCCGCGGCAAGTGGGAGGCTTTGATCTCCGAGATCAGCGGGCGTTACGGCGTGGACAAAAACCTCGTGACGGCGGTCATCGCCCGCGAGTCGGCCGGCAACCCGAACGCGATCTCCCCCAAGGGCGCCAAGGGGCTCATGCAGCTCATGGACGGCACGGCCAGGGACATGGGCGTCGGCAGCTCTTTCTCGCCTATAGAGAATATCACCGGCGGCGTCAAGTACCTCAAGAACATGCTCGACACTTTCAACGGCGACGAGAGTCTCGCCCTCGCTTCTTACAACGCGGGGCCCGGCGCGGTTAAAAGGTACAACGGCATTCCGCCTTATAAAGAAACACAGGAGTATGTGCGCGCTGTGCTGGCCCTAAAGGCAAGGGCGGCCGAGGGTGCGCTCGCGGCGGGCGCGGTTAATGCCGGCGGCGAAAATAACGCGGTTAACACGGAAAGCGGGGCAATATAATGGACCGGACAATGCTCTTCAACGAACTGCTCGTTATCCTGGCGCAGGAGAACGACATTCACCAGAACCTGATAGACGCCGCGACGGACATACACAGCTGCGCGCGCGGCGACGACATTAGCGGGCTTAAGCGGAATTGCTCGATCTTCGACAACCACATCAGCGGGTTGGAGAAGGCCGAGGAGCGCCGCGCCGACGTCTGCGAGCGGTTGCGCTGCGATCTGGGCGACAAGGCGCCCTCCGGACGTCTGCTTTCGATCATAGAGCAGAGCGAACCGCAGACGCGCGACAAGCTCAAGAGCCTTAGGGACTCGCTCATGGCGCGCGTGGAGAAACTCAAGGCGCTCAACACGTCGAATATCGTGCTGTTCAAGGAGACCCTCGGCGGAATAGGGGCCTCCATGGATATGATAAAGCTGTCTATGACTCCGAAGACCGGGTACCGGTACAAGGGAGACGTCAAACAACCGCGCGGCTGCAATGTGTCGCTCTTCAACCAAGTAGTCTGAAAGGGGCAAAGAAAATGACACTCTTCTCCATTCTGAGCGTAGGAACCCGCGCGTTGCAAACGTCGCAGCTGGGAATCGACGTCACCGGGCAAAACGTCTCCAACGCCGACGTAGACGGATACTCCCGCAAGCGCATAAACCAGGCGACCATGTACGCCTACGACTCCTCCTACGGGCAGATGGGCTTGGGCGCGCGCGTGGTAAACATCGAGAGGATGCGCAACGTCTTCTTGGACGAGCAGATACGCAAGCAGAACTCGGAAGTCGGCTATTTCATGCAGGTAAACTCGACCTTCAACCGCATGGAGGCCATACTTTGCGAGCCGAGCGATCTCGGCGTTATGCACTACCTGAACGAGTTCTTCGACTCTTGGGAAAACTTGGCGAACAACCCGAAGGACATCTCGGCGCGCACTATGGTCAGAACCAACGCCCAGATGATGATCGACAACTTCCACAAGGCCGCCGCCGAGCTTGAGAACCTCCGCGAACAGAAGAACGAGGAGATCCCGGTGCGCGTCGCCAGGATCAACCAGATATCGCACGAGATCAGGAACCTGAACCAAGAGGTCGCGACGGTTGAAATCGGCGACCAGAACGCCAACGACAGCCGCGACAGGCGCGAGGTGCTCCTGAAAGAGCTCTCGCAGCTCATAGACATAGCCGTGTCGGAAAACCCGCTGGGGCAGGTGACCGTCACCACCGGCGGCAACGTCTTGGTCGCGCCCTCCTACGTGCAGAACTTGGAGACCATAACGGTTGAGAGAGAGATGCCCGATGGAACCATTATCAGGGACATGGGCATACGCTTCGCGGACACGCGGATCGACTTCATACCGGCCGGCGGGCAGCTCCGCGGCCTCATAGACAGCCGCGACGTCTACATCCCGGAGTACCAGGCCAAACTCGACGAACTCGCCGCCGCCATCATAAAAGCCATCAACGACGTCCACACGCAGGGCTACAACCTGATGGGGCACAGCGGTTTTAAATTCTTCGACGACGCGGTGGAAGAGAAGATAGACGATAGAACCGGCGTGAAGCTCTACTTTCCCAAGTACAATACGGCCGCGACCATTAAGCTGGCGCCGGCGATACTCCAAGACGTCCAGAACCTCGCCGCCGCTTCGGAACAGCAATCGATCAGCCGGGGAACGCCGCTTACGGTGAAGCCGTCCATAAGCCACTCAAAGGCGTCGATCACCGTCGGCGTCAATGACGTTATCGCGGGGAATTTTTTGCAGTTCCTTCCCGCGGGCTCGCTGCCGCCGGACGGCATCATCCCCAATACGGTCACGGTAATCGACGAAAACGGCGTCGAATTGACCGAGGGCACAGACTACGCGGTAGACTACATCGCGGGCGCTATCAGGCTGATTAACCCCTCCCACGCCAACATGCGACTCGATATCAGCTACAAAGTCAACAACATCGCCGTTGGCAGCGCCCCGAGCTACAGCTACGGCATGGAGGCGGTGCAGCTCGTTCGCGAAGACGATTCGACGACCCCCGCCCGCAATATTATCGCCAACAGCGTCACGGTAAAGGTTGTGACTAAAAACGGTATAGCGCTGCCCCCGTCCGATCCCGCCAGGATCGTACTGAAAGAGGGCGTGGACTACTCCATAAACTACACGTTCGGCACCTTCCAGATGCTGCACAACGGCTACGACGGCGAAGAGTTCGCGATTGATTTCCAATACTACTTGGGAGGCTTCAAAGGCCCGGACGACAACACCACGGCCATAGCCATCTCCCAGTTGCGCAACGCCCTGACCATGACCCCGGACGGCATCGGCAACCTGACCGCCACCTTCACCGAGTACTTCAGCTCGCTGGAAGGCCGCCTCGGGCTGAACACCCTGCAATCCGACTCGAACCTGCAAACCCGCATATTCCTGACGGAACAATACGAGACCCAGCAAGAGAGCATTTCCGGCGTCTCGTTAGACGAGGAAATGGCCAACCTGATCCGCTACCAACATACCTATACAGCGGCGGCGAGGCTTATAACGACAGTGGACCAAATGTTAGAGGTACTATTGAATATGTGATTAGGATTTAAAGGATTATAGGATTAAAAGAGGTTAATAAAATAAGGAGGCGTACTATGAGGATAACATTCTCGACAGTCAACAGAAACGTGCAGCGCAATCTGAGCCGCCGCTATTCTGATATGGTCGGGCTGCAGGAGCAGCTCTCCACCGGTAAGCGTCTCCGCAAGCCCTCCGACGATCCCGTCGACGTGGCCAACACCATAAAGCTGCGCGCCAAGGAGCTGGAGCTGGGCCAGTACAAGCGCAACATCAAGGACGGCCTCGCGGTCATGGGCGTGGCGTCTAGCGCTATGGCCAGCATGAACGAGCTGCTCCACAGGTCGCGCGAACTCGCGGTGCAGGCCGCCAACGGCACGTACAACGACAGCGACCGGCTGTATATGCAGCAGGAGGTCGACCAGCTCTTCCGCCAGATGATGTCCGTGGTCAACACGCAGTTCAAGGGCTCGTACATATTCAACGGGACCAACGGAAACGTGCCGCCGTACAAGATCGCGGCGTCGGGGAGCGAGCGGTCGGACTACGAAAACAGGACGATGGCGACCTTCGGGACGGTGTTCGCCCGTCAAGCCGACGGGAAGGAGTGGAATACGCCCAATATCCCGGATCCGGCGCTCTTTACAGCCGCTTCCCACACCTCACGCGGCGATTACATCTACTTGGACTACGCGTCGAATAACCTCAGAATAGGCGACAAGGTGCAGTTGACATGGAACAGCACCGGCATCCCGGGCGTCGTCGCCGGCGACCCGCGCGTCAACGGCCGAAAACTGGAATACATCTACCCGGAAACCATGCCGCTCAACAAAATAACGATCAACGGGCAGGATTTTAGAAACGGCGTCAACGAGACCAAATTCGGCCCCGGCACGGCAAACGGCCCGGTAACCGTCGGGGCGTCCACGCCGATCTTTAGGGCCGGCAGCACCAATCAGGTGCGGAACATAACCCCGGGCACCTTCGCGGTAACCGCTTCCACCCCCGGCGGCCCGACGTTCACGCTCGTGGAAGGCAGGGACTACAGCGTTAACTACGCCTCCGGATCTTTCACTCTGCTGAACAGCGGCTACAGCGCCTCCGAATTGGACATCAAATACCGGATCGACGGCGAACAGGGCGACTACGAGCTCGACTACATTACCGGCGAAATCTCCATACTCAGCGAGGACTTCCGCGACGCGCTGAACGCCATACCGAACACCGGCAGACCCTCGCAAGCGATCATCGACAGCAGCGTCTACAGCCCCGTCCCGCCGCTCCCGAGCGCCCCGAACGGCCTTACGTATAGGACGGACAACATCTTCCAAATCGTGGAAGGCAAGCTCGGCGACACGATACGCGACATCTTCCCCGGCTCTATGACCATAAAAATAGGCAACAAGCAGTACATAGAGGGCCACGGCGAATACCAGCCGGACTACTACGACCAAAACGGCGTCCTGCAGCCCGGCAAGAACAAATACGACTACTCGGTAGACTACGAGACCGGCGTAATAACCGTCTACAACACCGACCTGATGCGCGACATGAGGCCGGAGTGGCTCGGCGGCCCGGCCGCGTCCAGCACGTTCACGTCGACCGTCAGCGGCATTACGGGCACCAGCGCGCCCGTACCGCTCTATTACTACCCGAATGTGCCCGCGGCCGGCAACATCGACCCGGCGACGGTTTCCGTAACGGCGGGCGGCGTCCCGCTGACCCTCGGCACGGATTACACCATAGACCTCGCCGCCGGTACGTTCAGCGTGGTTCCGGGCAGCCAGTACGACAATATCAACACGCAGTTCAAAATCGAGTTCGGGGTGACGACCCCGGTTGAGCCGCCTAATAATATGTATAGGCTGAACCAGCTCCAAATAAATTTCGACTACATAACCCGCGGCGTGGACATCTACGGCGACAGGGTGACAAGCCAGGGCGATATACTGCGGGTCATAGAGGAGGGCATAGTAACCACCATAAACATAGGCGCCGACGCCCTGCTCAAAGACGCCCGCAGCGGCAACGACATGGTGGGCACCCTGCTGCGCTACAGCCAAGCCCTGCTCAAAGACGACCGCGACGGCATCCAAAACGCCTTAGACGAGCTGACGACCATGTACGACGCGGTTCTCAACAGCCAAAGCAAGATGGGCGCCCAAATCTACCGCTTCGAACTGACCGAACAGCGCAACGGCGAGCAAACCATAGAGGTGGGCGCCCAGGTGTCGTCCTTGGCCGACGCCGACCTCTCCGAGGTCATATCCAGGCTGATGCTTGCGGAAAGCGTCTACAACGCGGCCCTGCAGGCGGCCATGAGGGTGCTGCAGCCGTCGCTGGCGAATTATATGTAAGTATGTAAATTAGAATGGAATCGGATTCCGACAGGGAGGTCGGTATGGGCGGTCCCGCGCGGCCGCCCTTTTTTTATGTTGATATTGACATTCCGCGCCAAAAAACATTATATTGATACCATCGGCCGTCCCCATAAACCCTTAAAGGAGCCTGTATGCCCACACAAGTGATTGACCGCCTAGAATTGTCGGAACCGCTGTCGCCCTATATAGGCGTTGACCCAAACAACTATGACAACGACACCGACTACCTGAACGCCATCCCGGGAATGAGGGAGAAGATAATAACGGGGCTTAATACGCCGTTGTCCGAATGCGAACCCATACCCGAGGCCCTGTTCAATGTATAGGCCGGATTGGACAAAACAAGCCAAAAAAGAAAGTTCCGACAAGGAGGTCGGGACATAGGGGCGGTCCGGCGCGCGGCCGCCCTTTTTATGGGGCTTCGCTATTTTGTGTAAATATAAAATCAAATTCTTTTTAAGACGAAGCCTTCGGCTTCATAGATAAATGCGGGGCTATGCCCCGCATTTTCAGTCAAAATCAAAGCCAAAGTCACCCCAAAAGGCTTTTTTTCTTTTGACTTTGACTGAAAATCGGGGGGTTTAGCCCCCCGATTTATCTATGGAAGGCGTAGCCTTCCGTCTAAAAATGAATTGGCTTTTAAAGATTTGGCTTTTAAAGATTTTAAAGAAAATCCACATTTTATTTGTTTGACTTTCCTGAAAAACTATGGTACAATATGTAATAGTAGTATTGTAGCCGCAAAAAAATAAATATTTTTTGTTGACTTTTTTTATTTTTTTAATTATCTTAACGTATGGGGTATTGTATCCCCCTATATATAATGAATAGAAACCCCTAAAAACAGGTACAAGATATAGCGCCGGACGACGGGTGTAAGACGAAGATGTAGGGGCGGGAACGACAGGGAAGTATGGCCGGCCGGGCTGAAACGGGCGGCGAGCGGGGATCCGGGGGGGAGCCGGGCGGGGACCGGACGGATGACGAGTAGCGTAAACGTAGGTAAACTATCTATAAAACTTGTCATATTCAATAAGGAGGTCTTATGAAAACGCTACGGTTGCCCTTTGGGCTCGGCGGTGTGGTGGGGCTGGGGTGCGCGGCTTGGGCCGTGTGCTTGGTGGCGGGATTGGCGGGGGAGGCGCGGGCGCAATATGCTGACACGATAGAGGTGCCTGTCACTTTCTACGACTTTCGCTCGGATCGGTCTAATCCGGAGTTTGAGCAGCCGCATACCGGCGGAAAGAATAAGACCACGGGCTTGGTTATGCCGGAGTTGGACGCCGACGGAAAGCCTGTCGCGAATCCGAGCGTCGATCTCCTGAACGCCGGTATTAGGTTTTGGTTTAGGGACAACAGCAAGTTGAGCACGTCGTATAAACAAACGAAGTATCCGACGGGGATTACGGCCGACGTGGGGTCGGGCGGGAACTATTTGGCCAAGTTCAGGCCTATTTACAAGTACGGCAGCGCGAATCCGCCCGGAATCGAAGGGGCCGCGCCTGGCAACGACGAATGGGGTAATCGGCCCACATGGCAGAGGAACGAGTACACCGAAACGGACTTGGGCAACAAAAATTATTCCGTTGACACGGCGTACAAAAACACCGTGATTCCGGCCAAGCTGGTTTTCAGCCACACGAACAGCGGTATCTACAAATTTGAGAGCAGCAAGTTCTTTCCGCTTGTCTCCGGCAACCCCACGTGGATCAGCGAAACAAATAGAGCCAACAAAGTTATATTCAACGGAACTTCGCCTACCGTGCTTCCGGGGCAGTCTTGGAAGAGCAACGGCAGTAAGGGCAACACAAATTACTCGTATACGATGGAGCTGGTGACGGATTTTCAGATGGGTCCCGACCTGACATTCAGTTTCAGGGGCGACGACGACGTATGGCTTTTCATTAATAATAGGCTGGTGAATAGCGTGGATATAGGCGGTATACACGAGAAGCAGGACGGAAGCGTGAATCTGAACACGCTTCGGACCAGTCATAACTTGCAAGACAAGAGCACATACAAGATGCACTTGTTCTATTGCGAGCGCCACTCGGACGACGCCAATATTCTGATCACCACAAACATAATCAGCGTCATTCCGAGCGAGATCGAGTTAACGATACCCGGCGGCGATATAACGGCCGGCGTTGACAAGAAGGTGACGGCGACGGTTGTGGACGATACGGGCGGGGTGAGGCAGCCGCCGTATCCCGGAGATTTTACGTGGACGGTGGTGGATCAGGGCGGGTATAATACCACGACCGGAAGCAATCCCACGCTTACCGTGAAATCCGCTACGAACCTTGGGATGACGAAAACGCATGAAGTGAACGTAAACGCCCAAAAGGCTTATACGTGGGTGAAATTGACGGCTTGTTACAAAGAGGGCAGCGCCAAACAGGTTTGCAAAGATACGCTGATGTGGGTAAAACCGGGCGACCCCGACAAAGTGTGGATTGAGGGCGCTCAGGACTCGCTCCCGAACAGCCAGTCCATTAGGAACGCGCAGCATTTGGAGCGAATCCGTATCGGACAGGATGTTTATGTCGAGAATTTTTACGGCATAGTGAGGGATAAGTTCGGGAACTGGGTTTCAAGGGCCGGAACCGGGGCGGGTTTTTCGGGCAGGGCTATGACATGGAAAGCGCTGGATGAGAAAGTCGCCCTCGGTAAGCAGGCCGAAGGAAACGCGAACTTTATTAACGGCACTGCGAACAACGTCGCAAAAGTGACCCGCGGGCAGGGCAGGGTTGACCGAGTCGCCAAAGGCAGCACGAAGCTGTATTCGGACTATACGTGGTCGGGCTTTACAATAAAGCGGGATACCACGATTGTGGATGTCGACGACGTCATATACGACAAGATCCGCGTGGTCGTGAAACAAGGCAATACGTATGTGCCTTTGGCCGGCGACAATCCGACGGTTGTGATGCCCGTAAGGTCGGACACCACCCTTTATGTTGAGTTGCATGACCCTCTCGCCGACGGAGGCAAGGGGACGTGGGTTCAGATGCCGGCGACGTGGGTGAACGTCAACAACAGCGTGCCCGATGTGGCCGCGCCCTCCGGGACCTCTAACTCTTGGACGCTGAATCCTAAGAAACCGACGGCGCCCGGCGGCGGAACGATAACCGCCTCCTCTAACGGACAATCGGTGACGGTCAAAATTGTAGTGGAGCAAAAAGACCCGGCCATAGTGAGGATTTTCACTAAGCGCGGGGAACCGAAGGTCTTTACTCATAAAATATCGACGTATACGAAACCCGGCAGCAGTCCGGACACGTCGGTGCGGGGATACGTGGAACCGGAAGAGTTCGTAATAGTGACGGCGGGGGCTACCTTGCCGTTGGTTGGGAAGCTGTTCTCTGAGAAGGCGCCTCCCACTACCGATACGTGGCTCAAAGATTTGGAGGATCCTAAGACGACCGCGGAGAAGAACAGATGGAAATGGGAGTTCGTGGCCGGGTCGCCGACCAACGCTAACCTTAACGGCGGCAACGCCCTCTCCGGGACGGGAGACTCGGCTACGTTTAACAGCACGGTCGCCCACCTGCAATATAGGGTGAGGATTACCTATACGCCGGAGCAAGCGGGCGTCGCGCCGGTTCAGCAGGAGATCATCATATCGGTGGTTCCCGATCTCACCAATCCTAAAGTTACTATTGAGAGCGAGTGGCAGTTGACGACGGCTAACCAAAATAGGCCGCAGAAAGTGTCCGAACTCGCTTTTGCCGACGGGGATTCGCTAAAGAATGTTTACGCCATACTGCGCGATCAGTACGGCAATTACATAGCGCCGTCCGGGGCCGCGATTCCGCCCGCGTACGGGCTGTCGGGTGTGACTATACAAAAGCCGAGCTGGTCGCCTACTGTGGGCAATAATTCTATAGTTTTAGCGATCAATGGACAAGTGACTCAAGGGCAGGGTAATGTTATTAGAACCGGATTTGACGGCCCGGCCGTGTGGGTTTATGTCACGGATAAATCATTCCCGGGCAACATTAAAGATTCGGTTCAGGCGCGTTTGCTCAAATACTATTATGAGGATATAAAAATCGTGGTGGAGTGCAAATCCAGCAATATGGGCGTTCCGGGATATTGCTCTGTTCCGTCGGACGGTGTTGAGCTTACCACCAATGATACGACGTCGCTTTACGTGATAGGTAAGTGCAACGACGGCAATTGCGAGGGGAAAAGTCAAAGCGGTTGGGAATTGGTGCCCGGTGATTGGGGTCGCGACGCCGGGTTGAATAACGCCTTGACCACGCCGCCGAGCGGTACTAATAATTGGACGCTTAGGCCGAATTCCACCGGTGACGGTTTTGTCAAAGTAAAAAGGCCCGGCCCCGGAGGCGTGGATTTAGAGGATAGCGTCTATGTCACAATCACCGCCGGCGTACCCACAAGGGCGGAGATTAAGATCATCACCCCGCCCGATCAGAGAATCGCCGGGCAGCCGATTAAGTTTGAGATTACGTACTTTAACAACACCGGCGAGATGAAAGAGTGGAATCCGGCTTGGGCGAATGACAGCGCGTATTTTGCCGATATACTTAAAGGCATGGGCATTACGACTGTTGAGCCGAAAGTCGTTGACGGCTTCGGCGGACAGAAAACGCTCTTCTACGTCGGCAAAGACGGCAGGGTCAACGCCCAGCTGACGCATGCCCTTGTTAACGGGAAAGATGTGGTCACTATCTACATCTATAACGCTACCGACAATCCTCACCAAATCAAGTACAAGGAGACTGTCGTAAATAACAAGCTGGAGGCGGTTTCCGAACAGTTCACTGTGTTGCCTGGTGCGCCTAAGAATATCATTATAGAAGGCCCCGGCATAAAGGATTGCGAGAACGGTTCCGGCCGTTGCCTTGACGTTGATTACAATGACAAGGATTTTGTGTTGCGTGTCATTGCTGTGGATGAGTGGGGCAATAAAGTAGGCGATTATCCGAGCGATTGGAAAGCCGACAATCCGGTTTTGGTGAACAACGTGGATCGCCCGATTATCGTTTACACTCCCGGAACGGCCGACGGCAACGGTTGCGGGCTTCTCGTGGTGACCGGTCACCAGAATCAGAATTTGAAAGACAGCTTAAATATCTGTCTGACGGGTTTTGTTGAGAAACCGCTCTACGCTATCACTAGGGATGAAGACGGTTGCGGATACTTGGACAAGATAGAGATGAAGTTCAAGAAGCCGATCTACTTTAAGGATTTGAGCGAGGCTACTGAGAAGAAGCCGAGCAAGATCAGCGTCATGTGGTTAACGACCGTTTTGACTGTCGATTCGGTGAAGGTGTTCCCTGCGGATTCGTCGGTGGTGCTCTTCTTGCACGATGTAAGCCCGCACGGCGGCGCGCCGTTGCAGACCGGCTGGACCCCGGCGGTCGTTATAAGCAAGGGCATCCTTTATACGGCTAAGGGCGATAAGTTTGATGTCTGCGGCGGCAGTCCGACACAGACGGTGGGTACCGTAGACGGCGCCGCGCCTGTCATTAAAAAGGCTCAGATCTTCCAAACGAAGAACAAGCTGGTGGTAACGTTCAGCGAGAAGGTCAAACCGCCGACAGGCGCTAATTTCGGCGCTAACTCGGAGCAGCTATACGACGCGTATCCGCCTATAAACCTCTTCAATATATGGCTGAAGGGGCAGAGTAAAGCCTTACAGGCGAGGACGCGCGCACTCTCCAAGACCTCGGCCGCCGACCCGGAGGTGAGCGGGAAATTTGACCTGCAGATCGACGCGCTGAAGGGTATTAAAGGTGTGTACCCGACCGACACAACGTTGGCTTTCGATATGAAAGACGGGATAAGCATCAGCAATTATATCAATATCAGGACGTCGGATCAGGAGAAAAATAAGATTGATAAGACGCAAATAATTGACCAGGCGAAGGGCAACGTGCCGTTGGAGCACAACCGTAAGGTGCAGATAACTTACGGCGACGTGAACGACGGCACCATGAAGGCCATACCGAACCCGGCGTCGCCCGATCCGAATAGGGTCAGGGACGACGGTAAGAAGGTTGAGGCCGGCATAATATTCGCCGATCATGACAAGAATGCCGTTGACGATATCAAGAAAGGCAAGGCTGGCGGCACGGTCTTTGAGGTAACGCTCTATGTGCCGGGCGCGTTAAAGGACAAAAACGGGAACCCGCTTCCCCTTAACGATCAGCCTAAGGTGAAGTGCCAGCTCAAGGTCTACGACTTGGCGGGTAACTTGGTCATCGCCGGCCAAAGCGCCGATGCGATGAGAGGCGTCAACCTTGGCGAGACCACCAAGCTGCACTTGTATTGGAACGGTTACAACGCGAAAAAGATGAAGGTCGCCCCGGGCACCTACCGGATGGTGGTCTACATCAGCTACACGAACGTAGGCGACCTAAGCCCTGAGGAGCAAGCGCTCTTTAAGGACAATAAGTATACCAGCCTCGTGGGTATATCTAAGTAAGAGCCGTTGATTTAGGTTTGTAGGGGCGGGCCTGTGTGCCCGCCCCTTTTTTTTTGTATAATTTGGTTTTATATAGGCCGCCGTTCACCTCTCGGCCCTCCATTTTTCGGCTTTGGGGCAAACACTGTTACCCACACTCTCCCACCGCCGTCCACCCCCCAATATAACCCCAAAAAACGCTCAAAAAAGCCATATACCGGCGGTAGCCAAAAAAAAATAAATAAATTTGACGAAAATATTGATTTATATCTTGGCGTATAGTATTATTATGATAGAATAATGTGTTATTGTGGGTAGTTGTGGTGAATATTGTCGCGCGGTAGGAGATAACGGTATGACCAGTTTTTACGGCAGTTTCGACTATTCCGTAGACGCCAAGGGCAGGGTGAACGTTCCGGCTAAGTTCCGGAAGGCGCTCTCGCCGGAGGCGGAGGATACGTTTATAGTCACCCATTGGGCGGACTGCCTTCGCGTTTATCCTAAGGACGTGTGGAATAACGAGCGTATGCCGAAAATAGCGGCGCTTGCGCCTACGCCGGACAACGACAAGATGCGGCGCTACATATCCAGCACTTCGACGGACACAGTCCTTGATTTGCAGGGGCGGATTATGCTGACGGCGGCTCAGATGAAGCACGCCCATATTACGAAAAACGTGACGATAATCGGCGATATGAAGGGTTATATAGAGTTGTGGGACAGCGATAGGTACAAGGAGCAGTTGGGATCTATACAGGATTTGGACACTTTGATGTACGCGGTTGAGGATCAGCTGGCCAAGATGGGGCCGCCGGCGCGGGTATGAGCGGCGCGGAGTATCACGTTCCCGCGCTTCTCAAGGAAGTCCTGGAACATTTCGTTTCCGATAGGGGCGGAGTTTATGTGGACGGAACGCTCGGCGGCGGCGGGCACTTTAGAGCGATAGCCGAGAGGGCGGCGGATCTTTCCGGAGATGGGGCGGCGCCGGTCGTCATGGTAGGGATAGACAGGGACGGCGAGGCGGTTGAGAGGGCGCGGGGGGGATCGTTCGATGGCGTCAATGCAAAGATAATAATAGAGCGGGCGCGTTTTTCGGAGTTCGACGCCGTTTTGGGCAAGCATAATATAGAAAAGGTTCAAGGCTTGTTCGTCGACCTCGGGGTGTCGTCCCGTCAGATAGACGAACCGGCGCGCGGGTTTATGTACATGAAAGACGCGCCGCTTGATATGCGCATGGATCAGGGCGGCGGAGCGACGGCGGCGGAGTTCTTGAAAAGTTGCGAAGAGGGAGAGCTGGCGGACATCCTAGACAAGTACGGCGAGATCAGAAACGCGCCGAGGCTGGCCCGGGCGGTAAAAGCGTTTATGAGCGGCAATAGAATGGAGACATCCGCCGATCTGCGGGATTGCGTGGCAAGGGAGTACGGCGAGCGTGTTGACATAAAGCTGATAGCCAAGCTGTTTCAAGCTCTGCGAATAGCGGTAAACGGGGAGCTTGCCGAGCTGAGAGCGTTTCTTGACAAGTCAATAACCTATTTAGCCAAAGGCGGGAGGTTAGCGGTGATATCCTACCACTCTTTAGAGGATAGGATGGTCAAGGATTTTCTCCGTGACGCGGAAGCGACGTGCGTTTGCGATCCTAATCAGCCGGTTTGCACTTGTAATAAACAGGTGTTGTTCCGGCGTATAAACAGGAAAGCGGTAACGGCGTCAGAAGAAGAAATAAAGCGCAACCCAAGATCAAGAAGCGCGAGGTTGAGGGTTGCGGAGAGGGTTTGAACACAAATGATAGAGGGATGAATATGGCAAGCGCGTCGTATCATAATACCGCTATAAGATTTACCGGCGTGGCTGCCGGCGGGGTGAAGATAAAGAGCGGCGTTAAGAGTAAAGATAAAGGCGGCGGCGCGGACGGCGTTGCTCAGCCGGTGGTCCGTTTTCGCAGCGTATTGATAGGTATTTGCGTGTTGGCGGTTTGCATGGTGGGGCCTTTGGTTTTGGTTTGGACGCAGTCTTACATAAATCAGGTGTCGTTGCGTCTCGAAAGCAAGAATAAGACGCTTGCCGCGTTGAACAGCGAGATTACCGTTTTGAGTTTGGATTGCGGGCGTCTCAGCGAGCCTGCCCGTATCGAGCGCATAGCGCGGTCTCGCGGTCTTGAGCGTCCGACGCTGGATCAGATTGAAGTCTGGGAGGTGAAAATACCGCGTTCGGGGGAGGGCGGTCTTTTCGCGTATTTGAGGCAAACCTTTTTCGGGGGAGATAATGCCGGTGGCCCCCTATAAGGCGCGCGTTATTGCTGTATCCGTATTTCTCGTAATATTCTTTCTGGCGGTGGCCGGAAAGCTCTTTACGATACAAATTTTAGACGGCGGGAAGTATGCCTTGAACAGCAAAATGCAAGCACAGAGACGGGATATAACATACGGACGCCGCGGCGACATATACGATCGCCGCGGTCGTCTGCTTGCCTTTAGCGTACCGGGACGTTTGGCGCTTGGGCTTGACGTGCTCGGCGCGGGGGAGACCGGGGGAAAAGCGGTGGTGCAGCGGGTGTATCCGATGGGCGAGGTGGCGGGGCCGGTTTTGGGGTATGTTAACGACGACGGTTTCGGGGTCAGCGGGGCGGAGTACACCTTTGATCACGATCTTCTCGGTGTTATCGGTTGGGAGATTGTTCATAGGGACGGAAAGCAGCGGACATATAAGAAGATCGGGTTGCCCGGGCAAGCGCCTAAAGACGGGGCCGACCTCTATCTGACCATAGACGTCAATCTGCAAAAAATCGTTCAATCCGTGTTAAAGCAGACGGCGGAATCTCTAAACGCGAAAGGCGCGATGTGCATAGTGATGGATCCGCGTACAGGCAAAATTCTTGCTATGGCTAACGAACCGTCGTTCAACCCGAATATTCCGTCGTCGTACACCCTTGCCGATAGGCAGAACAAGCCTATAAGTTTGATATTCGAGCCCGGTTCGACTTTCAAGACGGTGACGGCTTCCGCGGCGTTGCAGGAGGGCGCTTACGCCGAGAACGATCTGATAAACGGCAACAACGGCACCTTCGTGATATACGGCGATACGATAAGGGATGATTCGCGCCAAGGGCTGATCACCTTTTCGAGGGCGCTCGCGGTGTCGAGCAACGTGTGTTTTGCGCAGATAGCGAACGGTTTCAGTAACGAGCGTTTCTACAACTACGTGAGGGACTTCGGTTTCGGCGCCAAGACCGGCATCGCGCTTCAAGGCGAGGAGGGCGGCATCCTGCGTCCGGCGAACACGTGGTCGGGGCGCACGAGGGTGACTATGGCGTATGGTTACGAGATATCGGCGACCTTTTTGCAGATGATGATGGCCTACGCGGCCGTGGCTAACGGCGGTTTGCTGCTCACGCCGGTTATCTGCGAGCGGGTGGAGAAGAAAGACGGGACGAAGACGAATGTAGCGGCTGTAAAGGCGGTGCGCCGGGTGATCTCCGAGGAGACGGCGCGTAGATTGCGCAAGATGATGCAGGGCGTTGTTGAGACAGGCACAGGCAAACAGGCCGTCATTCCGGGTATTCCCGTCGGCGGCAAGACCGGCACGAGCCGTAAATCTGAAATAGGAGGCTATACGAAACAGAAACACTGGTCGTCGTTCATAGGTTTTCTTCCGGCGGATGAACCGACGCTGCTATGCGGCGTGGTGATAGACGAGCCCGCCGGCGGCATAGGCGGCGGCGCGGCGGCGGCCCCCGCTTTCAAAAAGATAATGTCCTTGGCGCTGGCGCACCCGGAGCTTGATTTCAGCGACAAAATCCTGAAACCGGCGGCAGTGCAAGATTCGCAAAGCCGTCATATAAAACTACCGGATTTCTCAGGCCGTAAAATGGCGACGGTAACGGCGCTGTTGGACAGCATGAAGATACCGTTTAGAATAGTGGGCGACAGCGGGGTAGTGCGCCACCAAACGCCGGCGGCCGGCACGTTTGCCGCGAATAAGATAGGGGAGGTGGTGCTATTTACGGACGATCCCCCCCCGTTAGGCGACGGCGCGGTAAGAGTAATCCCGGACGCCATAGGAAAAGATTTGCGCGACGCGTTCAACATCTTTAACGCGAAGGGAATCCCGATCTATGCGGTCGGAAGCGGAAAAGTGTTAAAACAAAGCATAGCGCCCGGACAGATAATGAACAAAGCTGTCGTATGTACGCTTTACTGTGATAGGAGAAAACAGCCGTGACATTTCGCGAACTGTTAAACATTGCCGCGATAAACTTAAAAGTGACAGCCTCCGGCGGTCATGGCGATCCTATTATATCCGATATCTCCTACGATTCCCGCAATGTTAAACCCGGCTCTCTCTACGTAGCGGTTCCCGGTACCAAAGTTCACGGCGACACTTTTATAGAATCCGCCATAAAAAACGGCGCGGTCGCAATCATATCGGAAAATAGCCATGATGAGTTGTCAACGCCGTGGACGGCGGTTTCCGACGTTAGAGCGGTTTTGGGAGTGTTGGGCATAGCGCTTTGGGGAATTGACCTTAATACACTGATCGCCGTAGGCGTTACCGGCACCAACGGCAAGACCACCACGGTCAGCCTCTTCAAAAATTTATTTGACCGCGTATACGGCAAGGAGTATTCGTGGCTGTTCGGGACGATAGCGAATGTTTTGGGAAATGAGACGGTAGGCGCGTCTCATACCACTCCGGAGGCTGTCGATATATTCAGGCTTATCGATAAGGCTAAGGTTAAACCCAAGAGTTTGGTGATGGAGGTATCTTCTCACGCCTTGGCGCTTAAGCGTACGGCGGGGATGAAGTTTAATCTCTCGGTGTGGACGAATTTGACGCAGGATCATTTAGACTTTCATAAATCGATGGAAGAGTATTACGCGGCGAAGAGGCGGTTGTTCGTTGATTGCGATTACATTCAGCCGGGCTGGCGCGGCGTCATAAACGTTGACGACGAGTACGGCAAAAGGCTTTATTCGGAGTTGAAATCGGCGAATATGACGGTTTGCGGCTACGGGAGAAGCGACGGCGCGGATGTTAAGATAACCGGCTGGAAGTGCGATTGGAGCGGCACGTCGGTGGACATCGAGTATCAGGGGAGAAAATTCGCCTTTACAAGCCCGTTGCGCGGATTTTTCAACGTTTATAACATGACGGCGATGATTGCCGGGGCGTTTGCGTTGTGTATTGACGTTAAGGTGATAACGGAGGCGTTGGCGTCAATGCCGATAGTGTCGGGACGGATGGATATTGTTGATATTGACGCGCCGTTCACAGTTGTTGTTGACTACGCGCACACGCCGGACGCTTTAATAAATGTCTTAAAGACGTGCGAGGAGTTGACAAGCGGGAAAGTGATATGCGTCTTCGGTTGCGGCGGTGATAGAGATAAGACTAAGCGTCCGTTGATGGCTAAAGCCGTGGCGGAAAATTGCGATAGGGCTGTGGTAACGTCTGACAATCCGCGCAGCGAGGAGCCGGAGGCGATAATTGACGATATATTAAAAGGTATGCCGTCTGATTTTCCATATAAGGTTATGGCGGATAGAAGAGAGGCGATAAAGATTGCGTTGAGCGAAGCGCAAGAGGGGGATTGCGTGGTGATAGCGGGTAAGGGGCATGAAAATTATCAAGAGATCAAGGGTGTGAAGAGTGATTTTGACGATAGGGCGGAGGCAATGAAATGCGCAGCAACAACAAGACGCCGTTAACGGTTGGCGACCTGATCGACTGGTCGGCCGGAAAGTCAGATCTTTCCGAGTCGGCCCGTAAGCGTAAGGTGGCTACCGTGTGGAACGATTCGCGAAAGGTCACGCCTGAAAGCGGCGGCGACGTTTTTATCGCTTTGCGCAGCGATACGGACGACGGTCACCGCTATGTGGAGTCGGCGTTTAAAAGCGGCGCTATCGCGGCTATTGTTGACAAGAAGGGAGTTAATACCGTTCCCGAAAAATATCGCAAAAAATGTATAATTGTCGCCGATACGCTGAAATCCATACAGAAGGCGGCGGCGCGTTACCGTAAGGAGATGGGATTATTGGTCGTGGGCATAACCGGCTCAAACGGCAAGACGACCACGCGCAGTTTTATCTCGGCGGTTCTTAGGAGCGCCGTGAAAGTGGGGGAGACGTATACGAATTGGAACAACCACATCGGCGTCCCGCAGAGCATACTGAAGTTCGACGGCGACGAGTGGGCGGGGGTTTTGGAGATGGGGGCGAATCACGTTGGCGAGATAGGCCCGCTTACAAAGATTTGCAAACCCGATATCGCTGTCGTCACCAATATCGGATACGCTCACGTTGGGCTTTTCGGGTCGCTCGACAAGACGACGGAAGCCAAGTTCGAAATCGCGGATGGGTTGAGCCGCAAGGGGTTTATGTTACTAAACGGCGACGACAGCCGCTTGGTGCGGGGGGCGCAGAAGCGCGGGTTGAAATCGGCGTTTTTCGGAACGTCGCCCAAGTGCGGGGTAAGGGCGCGCGATATTGTTGTAAATGAGAACGGGGTGAAATTTACGGTTGACGGACGCGAGTACGAGATGTCCATGCCGGGTCGGCACTTTATATACTGCGCTTTGCCGGCCATACACATCGGCAAGCGGTGCGGTATAGCGGACGAGGCGATACAAGAGGTGATAGCCTCTCTAAAGCCGGTAACCCTTAGGGGAAAGTTGGAGGTAAAGAAGGGCGTGCGTTTTATAGTGGATTGCTACAACGCCAATCCGTCGTCAATGAGTAACGCGGCGATATATCTGGCGGATGTCACGCCGAACGCGGCGGGGAGAACGGCGGTTGTCGGGGATATGTATGAACTTGGGCGGTACACGGATAAGTTGCATCTTAAATTGGGCGAGGAGTTGGTAAAAAAGGCCGATGTTCGGAAGATTGTCGCGGTGGGAAGGTTTTCGGAGTTGGTTAAGGCGGGAGCGGTTAAGGCGGGGTTATCTGCGGAAAAGATATTTTTGGCGGTCGACGCGGCGGAGGCGGTCGGAGTTTGCCGTTCTGTTTTGAAGAGCGGCGACACGGTGTTGTTGAAAGGATCGCGCGGCGTTGGGTTGGAGAGGGTGTTTGAGTCATTTTGATGTTGATATATTGTCAATAAATGTCTATAATTGTAATAGGGGATAAAGAATGGCGATTGCAGTGTTCGACGACATCACAAAAAACGCCCCGAAAAGCGTGGCCGTGATCGGCGCCGCCAAGAGCGGTATCGCCGCGGCTAAGTATTTTCTCTCCCGCGCGAGCCGCGTTTTTATCAGCGACGTTTGCGATCGGGGGAGGCTTGACGGCGTTTTGCGCGAAAATCAATTGGATGGGAACGCGTCGGTCGAGAGCGAGGCCGGCGGGCATAGCGGTAGGGTGTTGGAGAGCGAACTCATAATTCTCTCGCCGGGAGTGCGCAGCGATTTGGATATTCTCAAATCGGCGGCGGCTTCGGGTATACCGGTGTGGTCGGAAATGGAGCTTGGGTATAGGGTCTCCAAAGCGCCGTTCTTAGCCGTTACCGGATCGTCCGGGAAGAGCACCACAGTGTCGCTCTTGGCCTCCGCGATGAAATCCGCCGAATTTGAAACGGCGCTCGCGGGAAATATAGGTACGCCGGTGATAGAGGTTACGCCGCGATTATCGAAAGACGCGGTGGTCGTCGCCGAAGTGTCAAGTTTTCAGTTAGAGGCTATTGATAAATTTAAACCGAAGGTTGCGGCAGTCATTAATCTGATGAAAAACCATCTTGACCGTTACGCGTGCGAAGACGACTACTACAACGCGAAAAAACTTATTGCCAAGAACTTGACGATGGGTGAATATCTTGTACTGAACGCGGATGATTCGCGTTTGTTACGGTGGGCGGAGGAGTTTAAGGGGCGGACAAAGATATTCATGTTCGCTTCGCGTGATTGCGGCGGCGATTGCGTGTATCTTTCGGGTAAAGGCGTTAATTACACTATGAACGGGAAGTCCGGCGTGATTATTGAAGATACCGCCGCTATGAAGATCGCGGGTAGGCACAATACCATAAATGCCTGCGCGGCGGCGGCGACGGCGCTTTGCGCCGGGGCGGATCCGAAACTCATCGGACGGGGATTATGCGAATTCGGCGGGTTGCCGCATAGGTTGGAACTTGTCGGAAAGGTGAACGGTGTGTCGTTCTATAACGACAGCAAGTCGACCACCGCCGAGTCGATAGAGTGCGCTATAAAGGCTTTCGGTTCCAAAGTCGTGCTTATAGCCGGCGGTAAGGACAAAGGATGCGACTTTGCGTCTATCGTCGACTCAGTCCGTAAAAACGTGAAGAGTATAGTGCTGATAGGCGAGGCTAAGGAGAGGATGGCCTCCGTGTGGGACGGCGTCGCCCCTATTACAAAAGCGGCTGCGCTTGATGAGGCTGTTGAAATTGCTTTCAAAAACGCTGTCAGCGGCGAGCAAGTCGTTTTTTCGCCGGGTTGTTCAAGTTTCGACATGTTCCGCAATTTCGAGCACCGCGGCGACATGTTTCGGGAAACGGTAAACCATCTCGCTTCGCGAAAGGCGTGTTGATATTATGATGTCAAAAGGCGCAAAGATGGATACGGGGCTTTTCGTGGCGACGCTATTGCTTTTAGGCTTGGGCATCGTCCTCGTGTACAGCTCGTCTTTCGCCGTGGCCTACGGTAAGAATCTAAGTTCGAATTATTTTCTCTTTCGTCAAGTGACGAGGGCGCTTATAGCCGTTATACTCTTCACGTTTTTTATAAACGTAGACTATCGCTTTTTAAGCAAGTACGCAGGGGTAATCTATATATTCGCCGTTATTCTCCTAGGAAGCGTGTTGCTGCTTCCGGAGAGTCAGGCGATAAACGGCGCGAGGCGCTGGATAACGCTTTTGGGGGTGAGGTTCCAAGTTTCCGATTTCGCTCGTATGGCGCTTATCATCTTTCTTGCCAAGAAGTGCGGCGAAGAGGGCGCGGAATTCGACGGTTGGCGGTCGCTTATGCCGCACTACATACGCATAGGCCTGATATGCGCCCTCGTGGTATTGGAGCCGGATTTCTCCACGAGCGTGATAATAGCCGGTATCGCCCTCGCTATGCTTTTTGTGGCCGGGGTAAGGCCGCGTTACCTATTGGGAACGGCGCTTGCCGCGTTGCCGGTCATCGTGGCTCTCATAAAGAGCGCGCCGTATAGAATGAAGCGCTTGACGGGTTTTCTCAATATGCAGGAACAGGGGCAGGGCGCCAGCTACCAAGTTTCCCAGTCATTGATAGGCCTCGGGCACGGCGGGTTCTTGGGGGTTGGGCTCGGCAAGGGAGAACAGAAAAATTTCTATTTGCCGGAGCCGCATACGGATTTTATTCTCTCGGGGCTCGGAGAGGAGTTCGGATTCGTCGGCGTGATGCTGGTGTTTTTGGTATTCGCGTTTATAGTCTATAGGGGATTCGTCATTTCCCTAAACGCCCCGGATCGTACCGGGCAGATCATGGCTTTCGGATTCACTATGGCGATAGCGTTGTATATGTTGATACACGCTTCGGTGGTCACGGGTTTGCTTCCGCCAACCGGCGTTCCGATGCCCTTTTTGAGTTACGGCGGGATGAGTTTAATATTCACAATGTCGAGTATGGGAATACTGCTAAACATATCGAGCCATATAAAAACGGATACGATGTCGATAACGGCGCCCGCCGGGCCGAAGCGAAAGGCGCTTAGGGCATGAGGCCGTTTACGAAAAAGATACACATGGTGGGAATCGGCGGGGCGGGAATGAGCCCCTTGGCCGAAGTGCTGTTGTCGCGCGGGCACACGGTGACGGGAAGCGACAAAGCGGTCTCCGACGCGTCGCGCCGCTTGGAGACGCTGGGGATAAAAGTGCAGTACGACCACGAGCCGAATTTGGTCAAGGGGGCGGAACTGCTCGTATACTCAAGCGCGGTAAAAGGGGATAACCCGGAGAGAAGGTACGCCGTCGATAACGGTATTCCGGAGATAAGAAGGGCGGAGGTGCTTGGCGATATTATGCGGTCGAATTTTACCGTATGCGTGGCGGGTACGCACGGAAAGACCACCACCACGTCGCTTATAGGGACGATATTGACAGACGCGAAAATGTCGCCCACCGTTCTTGTTGGCGGAATGTTGCGGAGCGTGGGGTCTCACGCGATAGTTGGCGGCGGCGGCATAGTGGTGGCCGAGGCAGACGAGTACGACAGGTCGTTTTTGGCGATGTACCCGACAATGGCGGTGATTACAAATATTGAGGCCGACCATTTAGACTGTTATAAGGACTTGGACGACATAAAGGACACTTTTGTGGAATTTACAGATAGAGTGCCCTTTGACGGAGCCGTTATAGCATGTATTGACGACGACGGCGTGCGTAGCGTGTTGCCGCGTATCCGCAGGAGCGTGTTTACCTACGGAACCGACAGCAAAGCGGATTTTCGGGCCGTCGACATAAAATTCAACGACGGGCGTACGGAGTTTAGCGTAGTGTACAAGAGGGGGTTGGAAATAGGGCATGTGTCCATAGGCATTCCCGGAATGCACAACGTCATGAACACGCTCGCGGCGCTTGCCGTTGCGACCGAGACGGACATAAGGTTTTCCGTGGCCGCCGACAGCGTTTCGAGATTCTTGGGCGTTAAAAGACGCTTTGAGATTGTGGGTACCGTGGACGGCGTTACCGTGGTGGACGACTACGCGCATCACCCCGGTGAGATAGCCGCCACGATAGCGGCGGCGCGCAGCCGCGGTTACAAGAGGGTAGTGGCGGTTTTCCAACCGCACCTCTATACTCGTACCCGCGACTTTATGGATCGGTTCGCGTTGTCGCTCAGCGCCGCGGATACAGTTATAGTCACGGATATTTACAAAGCGAGAGAGCAGCCGATTCCTGGTGTAAGCGCGAAAGATATCGTAGGTAAAATAAAAACGGTCGACGCGTATTATGTTGACGATAAGAACGATGTGATAAACGTATTATATGGCAAAGTCAGTAGCGGCGATATAGCGATATTCATGGGGGCGGGGGATATTTGGGAAGTCGCAAGAGATTTTGTAGCCAAAAGCAATGATAAATAACACTGTTGGTTATTGGTATTGATAATTATCGATACAAAGGAATGATATGAGAAAGCCGAATTCAAAACCGGTAAAAGCCGCGAAATCAAAACCGATGCGTATCGGCGCGAACCGTCAAATGCAAATTGCGGAGAAGCGCGCCAAAATGCCGTCTCTGGTAAAGAACGCGGCGTTGCGGTTTGCCAAGATAGCCGCTTGCTTGACTATTGTCGGCGGTGTCGTTTATGGGGTATTGACTTACGGCCCCGGAGTGTCAGGCAAGATTTCCGGCGCGATTAAGTCGAGTGGCAGGCTGCCGTCCGATATCAAAGTAACCGGTTGTTCCTTACCGGTTCAGGCGTTGCTTATTAGGGCGATTGATTCAATGACGCGGACCGACTCCTCCTCATTTTGCCGCGCCGGTATTATAAGGGCGGCGGCGACGATTTCGGAGATAGAGAATGTCGGCGTCAAGAGAATCGGGGGGACGTCTAACGGCCAAACGACGTTAATAACGGTTAAGGAGCGTAAACCTGTGGCCATGATTCACAACGGCGGTATTTTTCTCGTTGACAAGAGGGGAATATGCTTCTCTCCTGTTCCGGGTGAGTTTTATGATTTGCCGCTTATATCTTTTGGCCGCGTGACGCCGGGAGATACGGTCGACTTGGAACTTTTTAACAGAATCAAAACGGCGGCGCGCGGGCTTGGCGCAGCGTTCTTTCGGGATATCTCGGAAATCGATCTGAGCGGCGGCTCGGAGGTTAATCTGATTTTCAGGTCGAGCGACACAGAGTATAAGGTCGCCTCGCGAGACGTGGAGAGCAGGCTTGTCCACGTAAAGGCGCTCAAAGAGAGGTTGACGCAGGAGAGCGCCAAACCTATGCGTATTGATTTGAGATACCGCAACTACGCTTTTGTGACGACGCGGTAAGCGGTTGCGCGGTTTGCGGACAATTATGATCTTTATAAAACGGTTATCAATTTGTAACGCGTAATAAAAACAAAGGGGTAAGGTAATGGATAATGGTATGTATGTTGGACTTGACATCGGGACGACGAAAGTCGCCTGCATTATCGCCACGCGCGGGGAGAACGGCGGGCTTGAGGTCGTAGGCGTTGGCAAATGCGATTCGATAGGCTTGCGCAAAGGCGTTATGAGAAATATGCTGAATATCGTCGAGTCCATACAGACCGCCGTAAAGGAGGCGGAGCTCATGGCCGGCGTTGACGTGGAGGACGTATGGGTCGGAATCGCCGGAGACACCATAAGAGCCCTCAACAGCACCGGATCCGTGGCCATGACGCATGAAGACCGCGAGATCAGGCAGGAGGATATAGATAGGGCTATTGATATCGCCAAGACCGTGCAAATACAGGAGGCATACGAGCAGTTGCACGTTATCCCTCAGGAGTTCAGCGTGGACAACCTGAACGGGATCAAGCAACCGCTCGGAATGATCGGCGTGCGCTTAGAGACGCAGGTGCATATCATAACCGCCCAAACCACCAGCATCCAAAACATCACGAAGTGCGTGAAAGACGCGGGATTGCGGTTAAATAAACTGGTGCTCGATCATTTGGCGTCAAGCTACGCGGTGCTTGACAAGGATGAGAAAGAACTTGGAGTCGCGCTCATAGACATAGGCGGCGGCACAAGCAATATCGCCATCTACCATGACGACAACATCCGCCACACGTCTATAGTGAAAGAGGGCGGGGAGGATGTCACGCGGGACATCTCGATAGTTCTCAAAACCCCGCCGGCGGAGGCGGAGAAGATTAAGAAGTCGCACGGGTGCGCCTATTTACCGCTGCTGAGGGGGGGGGACGATGAGTCTCTGACGGTGCAGATGACCGGCGGCCGCGACGACCGTGAGATAAAGAGAAGTTTGCTTGTGGAGGTCATAGAGGCCAGGATGGACGAACTGCTTGGGTTGGCGCGGCAGGATATGGAGAAGTCCGGTCTTTTGAGCCAGATCGGCGCTGGAGTGGTGCTCACCGGCGGCGGTTCGCAGATGCCGGGGATGCGTGAGAAAGCGGAGAGCGTTTTCCACATGCCGGTCAGGATCGGCGCCCCGCAGAAGTTCGGCGGTTTGGTCGATATGGCCAAGGCGCCTATGTTCGCCACAGGCGTTGGCTTGTGCATGTTCGGGGCGGAAACGGCGCATGCGAGCGGAGGCCACCACAAGAGCGGCAAGAAGAAGAGCTCCGGCGGCGACGGCGGGTACGGTAATATCATTAAAAAAGTGTCTTCGTGGTTTTCGAAATATTTTTAACTAACATAAACCCTATTAAAGAGAGAGGTGCGTATGCGTATTACAATGGATGAGACTTTCAAAGCGGTTGCGAAACTGAAAGTCATTGGGGTTGGCGGAGGCGGTGGTAACGCTGTGAACCGTATGGTTGACGCGGGGCTCAGTGATGTTGAATTCATCGCGGTGAATACGGACGCCGCGGCGCTTGATAAGAACTTGGCAAAGAAACGCTTGGCGATCGGCAAGAAACTGACGAACGGCCTCGGCGCCGGCGCGTGCCCCGATATCGGCCGTCAAGCTATGGAAGAGGATCGGGACACCATAAAAAGCCTGCTTGAGGGCGCCGACATGCTGTTCATAACAGCCGGTATGGGCGGCGGAACGGGAACGGGCGGCGCGCCGGTGGTCGCCGAGATCGCTAAGGAACTCGGCATACTCACGGTCGCCATAGTAACGCGCCCCTTCATATTTGAGGGCAAAGTGCGCGAGAGAAACGCCACGCACGGCATCAGCGAACTGAGGAAACACGTCGACACGATAATCGTTATCCCCAACCAAAAGCTGCTCTCGATAGTTGACCAGAAAACCACTTTGATAAACGCGTTCAAGAGCGCCGACGAGGTCCTCCACCAGGGCGTAAAGGGCATCTCCGACGTGATCACGAAGCCGGGCCTCGTAAACCTCGACTTCGCCGACGTCAGGACGATCATGACCGGAATGGGCGACGCGCTCATGGGCACAGGCTACGTAAACAGCGACGACCCCAACCGCGCCGTCACCGCCTTAGAGAGCGCCATCCACAGCCCGTTGCTCGACGACATCTCCATCGCCGGCGCGAAAGGCATGCTTATCAATATCACCGGCGGCGAGGATATCACTATGTACGAGGTAAACGAGGCCGCCGAAGCCGCCCGCAATACGGTGGGCGAGGAGGCGGACACGAACATAATCTGGGGAGTCGTTACTGACCCGGAGATGAAAGGCCAAATAAAGGTTACGGTCATCGCCACGGGCTTCAACCAAGACGCCATCGCGCAACGCAAGGATTCGCACAGCTCCGGCAAGGGCGTAACGGTCATAGCGCCGCCGAAACGCGAACCCGTCGTGCAGCAAACAATCCTCGACCTGCCGGTCGCGTCCCAGCCTGTTCCCGTACGCCCTATGACCGCCGCAATCGCCATGGGCGTGCCGTCCGACCACCATGCCCACGCAATGGGGGTGAAAACGGCGGAACACGGCGGCGCGGAGGACGGCTGGAGGCAAGAGCGTTCGCCGGTGTCTGTATTTGGCGGATACCAATTGGGGTGGGGGGACGACGGCGTCCCGTCGTACCTGAGGAAGGAACATAGAAGTTAGCGGGATCGCGGCGATACTTTTGCGGTGGAAGACGCGCCCCCGTTGCGGGGGCGCCGTCAACCCGGCGGCCAAGCGAGCTGCCGCCCGCCAAAAGCGTGGATATGCAGGTGCGGGACGGTTTGGCCGGCTATTTCCCCCGAATTCACTACCAAACGGTACCCGCTCTCGTCAAGCCCGGTTAAGCGCAGCGCTTTGCAAAGCGCGCCCGTCAATTCACCCATAAGCGTCCCGACCTCCTCCGGCGGTATATCGTGCACGGACGCGTAATGCCTCTTGGGAATGGCCAAAAGGTGCGTGGGCGCCTGCGGGGCTATGTCCCTGAAGACCAGCGCCCGGTCGTCCTCGTAAACCTTGTCGGCGGGGATTTGACCGGCGGCGATTTTGCAGAAAAGGCAGTCGTTCATGTTTTTTTGTCCTTTTTTTGTGAAAATAACAGCGTCGAAATAAAAATAATATAATATTTTGACAATGACGTGCCGATATTAATTATATTAATAGTTCGTCTTTTAAATAAATAAACGGTAAAAATTTAACGGTAAAATTTAACGTAATGGATTGGAATTGCGGGTATGAAATCAGTTAAGAGTGTTTTGGGGGGCGTTTGTCGCGGGCCGATTGCGATTGTTGTTTTGGCGCAGGCGTTATTGCTTGCGGATGGAGTTACAGCAGCCACGTTGGGCACGGGCCGCCGCGATGCCGGCGCTGACACCCACTCTTCGGCGACGATGGGGCGCGAAGCCGCCGCCTCGGCCGCCGTAGCGAGCAGCCGAGCGAAAGCGGCGATTGCCGACAGCATCGCCGAGGCGCAGTTGCGGGAAGAGGAGGGGCAAGACTTCAACTCCCTCTTCGACGACTTGAGCGACGACGGGATCATGGACATAGACACCTCGTTCGCGTGGAGCAACAACAGGATAAACTCCGGCCGTTTCGACTACAAAGCCCTAAGCGAGAGCGATACCATAAAGATACCGCTCGTCGACTCGGCGCAAAAAAAATTCTTCGCCCCCCCGTTCGCCAACCGCATAACCTCGCCGTTCGGAAAACGCCGCTTTTTGTGGCACTACGGTATGGATATAAAGCTGGATAAGGGCGACACGGTCAGAAGCGCTTTCGACGGTATGGTGCGGGTCATCCAATACGACCGCCGGGGTTTCGGCAACGTGGTGGTGGTGCGCCACCGTAACGGCCTCGAAACGGTCTACGGGCACCTCTTCAAGGTGTTGGTCAGGCCCAACCAGTACGTTAAGGCCTCTGAGACGGTGGGTTTAGGCGGCAACACCGGACGCTCGACCGGCGCGCACCTCCACTTTGAGATAAGGTACTACGGCGAGCCTATCGATCCGAGGATGGTAATAGACTACGATACCCACACGCTGAGGAGCGATACTCTGGTGTTGACTAAAGCTGATTTCGAGTATCTGACCGAACTTCGGAAAACGGTCTACCACATCGTGCGCCGCGGCGAGGGTTTGGGCTCTATAGCGAGACGCTACAGAACGACGGTCAACACTATATGCAAGCTGAACGGCATCACGTCAAAGACGGTTTTGAACGTGGGAAGGCGCTTGGTCGTAAGGGGCGCGAAAGATGAGCCGGTACAGGAGAAAGTTGGCGTCCCGGCGGCGGCGGAACCCGGGGCGACTGGGGGCGGCGCGGCTAATGAAGAAGCTATGAACACCAAAGGCGTCGGCACAAAAAGCGTTGATATCGGGAGCGCCGGAGCTAGAACTACTAAGGTGATAGACTAAGTTTTATCCCTAATTGCCTTTTAGAAATTGGGCCTCCACTAAGCCGTGCCGCGCGTCGGTATGGCGCGGGTTGATGCGCAGCGCCGCCTCAAAGTCGGCGATGGCTTTCACGTAATCTTCCTTGTTGCTGTACGCCGCGCCGCGCAGAAAATACGCCTCGGCGGAGTTGGGGTTCAGCCTTATCGCCTCGTTTAACTCCCTTATTACCTTGTCGGAGCCGTCCCCGTTTATGGCTAAAGCCGAGCCGCGCAGAAGGTACGCGTCGGCGTTGTTGGGATTCAGCTTTATGGATTTGTCCAAGTCCGCGATGGCCTTGGAAAAGTCGTCCTTGCCGGTATACGCGAGGCTGCGGTTGAAGTACGCCGCCGAGGAGTTGGGATTTTGCTTTATAGTCTGGTCCAAATCCGCTATAGCCTTGTCGAAATCGCCCTTTTGGATATATGTCATGGTGCTTTTGGCGACCTGCCGCTCAAGCGTCGCGGCCACCGCCGCGCTGTCGCTAACGCTCGCCGGCTGGGCGTTCCGGCTCAGCACGTGCCGCGCGTTCTCAAGTATCTGCTTTATCTTAGGATAATTAGGGGCGAGCCTCTGCACCGCCTCAAAGTCCGCGACCGCTTTGGCGTAGTCGTGGGGCTTATTCAAAATGTACGCCTGGCCGCGGTCGTGATACGCGTCCGCGAGGCGCGGGTCCAATAGGATAGCCTGATCGAGATCGCTGATGGCCTTGCCGTAATTTTTCTGTTTAAGGTGCGCGAACCCCCGGTTGGCGTAAGCCGTGGCCGAGTTCGGCGACAGCTGAATCAGCCGGTTGTAATCCGCGATAGCTTTGTCGTAACTGCCCTCTTTTAATAGCTCGTCGCCGCGCTTAAACAATGAGTCCGCCGCCCCGTTTTGCGCGTACACGCCGCCCGCCGCCAAAACGACCATCGCCGGAATCACCGCCCTAAACTTTCCCATGCCATACTCCTCTGTTTTCAATGATGCCCATATTATAGTAATAAAATACATTATCGCCGCCGCCGCTGTCAAGACACTTTTTACGCTTTCCGGCCTCAAAACATTTTTTCGGGGTATATTGACTTTCAAACCCGGCATATACTATATTAAATAATTGTGTTAAATCACTTGTTTTTTAGGAATATCTATCTTATGGAACGCAGTTTTGGAAATAGCCGCCTCTTTCGTTGCGGCCTTGGCGGCGTTAAGCGCCACGCGATGAACAGACTGACTCTCTGCCTGACGCTGCTTTGCGCGGCGGTAGCGGCGTTTGCCGAGCCGCCGGACGCGGACGTCCCGAAAGTCGCCGTATACATAGCCGACCAAGAAACCGACGAGCTTAAAATGCTCAGCACCCTGATCCTTGAAGCCTTCGTAAACAGCGAAAAATATGTGACCATAGAGCGCTCCAAAAACATACTCCAGCAGCTGACGAACGAACACATTGCGCAGCGCAGCGGCGGCGTGGACGACTCGCAAATCAAAAAGCTGGGGAAACAGGCCGGCGTGGACTTCGTGTGCGTTATAGCCGCAACCCCGGTCTTCGGCGTTTACCAGGTGTCGTCGCGGCTTATTAATATAGAAACGGCGAGGGTGACCAAAATCGGCGTAACCGACAGCCCGATGAAAAGCTCCGACGACGTGAACGCCGCCGCGGGCGTGCTTGTGGACAAGATGCTGAATCCGAGGAATCCTCTGAAGACGGCGGCGAACGAGGTGGTCGGGACGATGCTTGGGGTTCCTAGAAAGGCGCCTCCCCCGCCTCCCCCACCGCCTCCTCCTCCGCCCCCGCCGCCGCCTCCGCCGCCCACGCCGGATTCTGCGGAGGAGTGGGGGTTAGCTGAAACGGATGCGGCGGAGGGGCAAAGTGCGCCGCGCGTCAGGGATGATGCGAGGGGGCGGGTCGGCTTGCTCATTGGGTATGACATGAACTTATTCCAAAGAAGTGTTACCGGTTCCTGGCCAAGCGGTTATCAAATGGGCCTTGGTAGCTTTGGTATGGGCGGAGGCGTGGGTTTGTCGCTTAAATATGGCAACAAGAGCTTTGCCGTGCTTGTCGAGCCGACTTTTGAGTATAGGCGCGTCGGCGGGTGGACTGATTCGATATTTGCGGATTATTATGTCTCCGAACATTACGATCCGGATTTACAGATGACTGTTCCGGGTTTTTACCGTTCTTATGTCGAGACTGTTTCCATCACGGAAATGAGGGTCTTAATACCTATTATGTTCCTATGCCACCTAAATTATCGATGGTTTAAAAAAGTTAAAGATAGTAAGAGCTACGTTTCACTTGGAGTTCAGATAGGTATTCCATTTGCTACGAACGTAAATTATAACGTCAAAGAATACTCCTCTGACGGGCGCGGTAAACCGTCGGGTTCAGAAAACATGGAAGTTATCGATACCTCTTTAAGCATGAATGATTTGGGATACGCGATGAATCGCGCGGATATTGATATTGATGTTGTTTATGGTATCGGAGTTATGATTACGCCAAACGTTGGCATTGAATTCAGGTTTATAGTCAGCGGCGTTGAACCCATTAAAATTGCGGAAGATGTAAGCACATGGAATGAAAGTATTATTAAATACAAAACAAGGAATGTAAGCGCCGGTCTAAGAATGTCGTGTTACTTCTAACAATAGGAGGATTGCTTTGATCAAGAAAATCGTCTTTACAGCGGTATTCGTGTTAACCGCGTCAACCGCCGCGCTCGCCGACGACGTCTTCTTCCCCATCAAAAAAGGCACGGTGCTCGTTATGGCCAATTTAGACGCCAAAGGCAAGGTTGAGGGCGGCTACGGGCGCACCAAGATTTTGGACGTCAAGGGTTCGGGGAACAACCTGACCGTAACCTGCCAAACGGAGTTCCTCAACAGCAACCGTCAGCCGGACAAGAACATCGCGCCGATCGATTTGACGGTTAGAATCGTGGACGGCGCCGTTTTGGTCGATATAAGCAGCGTCATTAAGATCCCGGCGGCCGCCGGCATGACGATGACCTTTTCCGGGGATACGTTGCGCCTCCCATCCAAAATGAAGGCGGGCGACAGGTTCAAGGACGCCAAAATGACCGTGACCATGGATTTGGGCGCGATGAAGATGCCGATGGATATGGCCATTACCGACTATAAATGCGTGGCCGTTGAAAAAGTAACCGTCCCGGCCGGAACCTTCGAGGCCTACAAAACAACGTATGCCGTAACCACGTCAAACGCGATGATGAATGTGAAAGAAACCACGACGGTCGCCGCCTGGAACGTTTTAGGCATCGGCCCGGTCAAGACGGTCACGTCCGGCAGCGACGGCTCCGTGCAGTCGAGGACGGAACTTCAGGAGCTCATAAAATAGGTTTTTTCCGGGTTTTGGGGCTGAGAATAAAAAAAATAAAAAAACTATTGACTTTTTACTAAAAATATGTTATCTTTAGTACAGTCAGTTGATTCTCCACGCAAAACCCGGCGTATTTGGCTGTTCCGGCGGAAGGCACTGCGAGGCTGTTCGGTAGGTTTTTGGGGTATCTTTGTAAAAAAATAAAAAAAAGTTTGACATTTTCGTGTAAATGCATTATATTTATACGGCTGTCGTGGTGTCGGCGGCGGGGGGAAGCGGGTTTTGGGGGATGAAGCAGAGATTTTATGTAGATACTTCGGTGTTTGGGGGCGTCTATGAACCGGAGTTTGAACGTGAGTCTAATCAGTTCTTTGATTTGGTGAAAGCGGGACGGATCGTTTGTCTGTGTTCTGATGTTATGGAACGTGAGCTGGGGAAAGCGCCGCCGCATGTTAGGGAGTTTTTTGAGAACGATTTGTCGG
>Ga0268262_10000811_pt1 | contig 40606 bp, 34 predicted proteins | sample TergutNc150P3_FD_190354 | JGI IMG/M metagenome (GOLD analysis project Ga0268262, IMG submission 190354) | Nasutitermes corniger P3 segment gut microbial community from laboratory colony in Florida, USA - Nc150 P3 (SPAdes) (version 2) | ecosystem: Host-associated > Arthropoda: Insects >...
GAATTGCTGTATGCCCTTATGAGGGATGGGACGAGCTACGAAGTGAGGAAATTTAAACTGGGAAGCGAAGAGGGGAAAAAGCTGGCCCTGGAAGCGGTGAGCGCATAGCAGGGCCGGGAGCGGCCAAGGGGAGAAAGAATTTTGAAAAAAATTCGGAACTTCCCTTGACAAAAAACATAGGAGTCACGGCTACAGAACCGAAGGTAGTAACACGGAGTTATAAGATAATTTTAATATTTCTCTCCGTGAAACTCCAAGCTATTCGGCTGTGCCGAATAGCAGTACTCCGTGGTAAAATTCTTGGGGCATTGGAGGATACGTGAAAGTAAAATATTTATTCCTTGCTTTGTGCCTTTGTGCTTTTGTGAGCGATTATGGAGTTGCGGCTCAGGCCAGCCAGCCCTGGTGGTACACACTGGAGCAGGGAAAGCTTCTCTTTAGAAAGGGTTCCTATGGAGACGCCCTTCTTACTTTTGAAGACGCCCGCCGCCAGAGGATTGCCCAATATACCAGAATGGAAGAAGATTTTATTTTTTTGCTTTCAATACCGGAGGTACGCCGCTTAGGAGATTCTCTGGAATTTGTAGAAAGATTTATTAACGAACGCCGTTATACTGCCGCCGCTACGGCCCTTGATGAGCTTTATTATCGCGTTCCGAAAGACAGCTTAAAAGGTTCAGTTTCACTGGCCCTTGAAAAATTTGATCTCTTAAAGGGTTATCCCGAGGCGGAGTATTGGCTTGGCGAGACTTACAGAGCCGAAGGGGAACTTGGTCTTGCGCTTCGCCAGTACGAAAAAGCCTGGAACGAAAGGGAGCTTCTTGAAACCCCGGGATTTGAAATAGAGATTCTTTATAAAATCACGGAGCTTCACAGAATACGGGGAAATTACCAGGAAATGGAAAGGCGGGCAAATGAGATTATCGAAGGGGTAAGAGCCAACGGCCTTCCCAGGGACAGCCTTTGGGCCGGAAGTTCCCAGGGGTCTTCAAACCAGATTCGGGCCGCCATGTCAAGAATACTGGAAAATGAAGGGGTAAGCCGGTTCCTGACCCTATACCGTTATAATAACACCGAGACAGAGAGGGCGCACCGCCTTTTGGGTTTTTTTTACTATTCTTCAAACAGGTATACTCAGGCGATGGAGCACCTGATGTTTGCCTTTTTAATCCAGAATTCCGTACTCATCGAAGAAATAATCCGCCGGGACTATGACTATACTTTTTCCACCTTGGAGAATTTGATGGCTCTTGTTCAAAGGCGGCCTGAACTTGCCGCTTTTATGGAAGAAACGGAATACTATAGAACTGCCTATTACCTTGCTACCGCTTTGTACGCCTCGGGAAAAACAAGGCCCGCTGCCCAGCTCTGGGCTTTTTTGGCCAGCAGCAGCAACGCCGGCGAGTGGGGAAACCGCGCAAAGAGAAATCCAACGCCTTACATTGAAAGGCCGCTGGAAAGATTTTGATACCGTAGCCTTGGACGCATGAGCTAAATCCAATACAATACCAAATATGACCGTGCACGAAATTTCGCTTTTAATGAGAACCGCTGCTAATCCCATCATTAAAGGCGATGTACCGGATCTTTCGATTATCCGTGTGGGCGATGCTTATTATATGGTCAGCACAACTATGTATTTCTGCCCGGTAGCCCCCATAATGAAATCCTATGATCTTGTTAACTGGAAAATTGTCAGTTACTGCGCTGATATTATTGACGATCTGCCCAATTTCAGACTGGAAACAGAAGATCAGGACAGGATTGGCGATTATGGCAGGGGACAATGGGCAAGCAGTTTGCGTTTTTATAACAATCGCTATTGGGTACTATTTACAAATAACACTACCAACAAATCATATTTGTTCAGCTCAGCCAACGCTGAGCGGGGGAATTGGGATCGTTTTGTATATGACCGCCGCTTTCACGATCCGTCAATATTCATGGATCACGACTCGGGCAAAATGTATATTTTTCACGGCTATTGCGACATCTGGCTTACAGAAATGGAAAATGATTTAAGCGGGGTAAAATCAGGAGGTATAGATAGATTAATTCTTCCGGCAAATGGCTTTACAGGCTGCAAAGGGGCTGAGGGTTCCCATGCTTATAAACTGAACGGTTTTTACTACCTGTTTCTTATAGCGTTTGAGTCGGGCAGAAGAGTTGAGCTGTGTTACAGGGCTTCCAGCTTTGATGGGCCTTGGGAGGGCAAAAAAGTCCTAGATAAGGGATTGGGCGGAAGAACCGGCGGAGTTGCCCAAGGCGGCATTGTCGAGACCCCTGACGGGGACTGGTACGGTTTCTTTTTCCAGGATCGCGACGCTGTTGGTCGCGTTCCCGTACTGGTTCCCATGCGCTGGGATAACGAATTATGGCCGGTATTTGGCGATTCAAGCGGCAATATTCCTGTGGAATTTAAAATTAGGCAAACTCAGGATTACGAGCAAAATCTGTATGCTTCAGATGAATTCAACAGTGGTAAACTCCAGCTTGCCTGGCAGTGGAATCATAATCCGGATATTGATAACTGGTCGCTGAGCGAGAGACCGGGATATTTGCGGCTGAAAACAGGAAGAACCAGCAGAACAATTTTTCATGCGAGGAATACTCTTACCCAAAGAACGTTTGAGCCTGCATGTGAAGGAATAGCCGCTTTAGAGCCTGTAAACATGAAAGACGGTGACAAGGCCGGTCTTGTTTTTTTGCAGGCTATTTCCGGATTTGTCGGAATTGAGCGGGAAAGCGGTAAAAAATATATTGTGATGTATACCTGTGATAATGAAAACAACAAGGGAATGAACGCAACTGAAACGAGACAGGCTAAAGTGGAGTTTACAGGCAGCAGGATATATTTGAAGATCAGTTGCCGGTTCAGGACGGATACCAATACAGCGGAAAAAGCGGCGTTTTCGTACAGCCTGGACGGAATAAACTGGCAAAGCATAGGAATTGAAATAAATATGCGCTGGACTATGACACATTTTACAGGCGCTCGCTTTGGTTTGTTTAATTACGCGACAAAAACAGCAGGCGGATACGTGGATTTTGATTATTTTCATATGAAACTTCAGTTTTGTAGGCTGAAAGCCGAGAAACTGTAAGACTTGTTCGGGAACCAACAGGATTCCCGAACAAGTCCAGTAATCAATAAAAGTCAGTATGCTGTCTTTAGGTGCGTTTTTCTGAACTCTGAAGGCGTACAGTGTTTTATTTCCTTGAATGCGCGGTTGAACGCGCTGACGCTTCCAAAACCGGAATTCAAAGCCACGTCAATAGTGCTTGATTTCGGGTCAAGCAATAGCGATTCCGCGTAAGAAATACGTCTTTCCTTCAAATACTGGTAAAATGACTTGCTTGTAAATACTTTAAACATCCTTTCAAAGTGAAATTTAGAATAATGAGCAACCTCGGTCATTTTTTCCAGTGTCAGTTTTTCGGTTAAATGGCTGTCTATGTATTCAAACACGGAATTGAGTCTGGCAATATAGTCTTGCCGTTTATTGGCTTGAATATTATCATGATGCAAAAATTTCCGGTCGCAATATCGTGAGAGTATCACAAAAATATCAATTATTTTTGCATACATAGCAGTAATTAAGTATCTGTCGTTTTTCTTGTATTCGTTGTAACAATCCATAAGCAGGCGCTGTACATCGCCATGAATATCGGGCGTTTCTTCATGTGTTATAAGATTTAAATTGCACTGCCTTATAATGGAATCCGATATGCCCGGCAAGGAGAACAGTATTGTCGGCTCGACCATCAATATAATTCGCAGTCCATCTTTTGAATCCGGCGGCACGATAATTCCATGAATATCAAGGGAAGGAATAATTAAGATGTCATTTTCTTTAAGCAGATACGTTTTATTTCTTAGCGTTACTTCGTAGCTTCCCTTAATTGGCATAATCAGTTCCATTGCGGAATGCCAATGAACAGGATAATTCAGGTTTTCATTATTTTCCCACAATATTGTATATAGATTGGTTTTATACGGAAACACGTTGTAATTGCCATCAATAGCCAATGCCATAACGAATTGTAATGCCCATTCGGTGAAATAGCAATAATTTACATAAAATGAGCAATATTTGATTAGAATGCCCGAATATTACAGGTATATATTATCAATTAGCGTTAACGTTACCGCTAATTTTTGTTTTTTAGGGGGCATTTATGAAGAAAATCGGATCGGTCCTGGCCGTTTTAATGGCGGCCGTTATACTGGTTTCTACGGGTTGTAAAAAAGAACCTCCGGCAGCTACTGAGATTGTCGTGGAAATCTTTGACCGCGGTACGGATGGTGGAAGGTCTCTGCCTTATGACAACGCGTGGACAAATTGGGTTAAAGAAAAGCTGAAAAAAGACCTGAATATCGATATTACCTATCTTCCGGTAGGCCGCTGGTCGGAACAGACAGACCTCTCAAACCTGATGGCGTCTCAAAGCGCTCCTGATCTGTGCTACACCTACTCCACAGACATGATTGGCGCTTTCCGCGACCAGGGCGGCGTTTTGGATTTTTCGCCCCATATTGACAAATATCTGCCTGACCTGAAAAAACTGCTCGGCGAAGACCCGGTGTTCAAGGGAAAGGATTTTATCTATCGCAACGCCGATCCGCAGACGGGAAAGATTTATTCCATTCCAAGTTACCGCGTTGCCCTCGCACAGAGAAACGTTTTTATACGCAAAGACTGGCTTGACGCGACAGGACTCGCGCTTCCGAAAAGCATCGATGAGCTCCACAACGCGCTTGTCGTGTTCCGTGACAGGGATCCGGGCAATGTAGGGAAAAATAATGTCGTACCGTTTTTGACCAGTGATGTTCAATGGGGTCTTGGCACCCTTATTCGCCACAGCGTTGACGCAAATATCAGCGACAGGGATCGCTGGGTTTTAAGCGTTCATGAGCGCAATATAATGATGCCGGGATACAAGGAAGGCGTGCGAAGGATGAACCAGTGGTTCAATGAAGGCCTGATTTACCCTGATTGGCCGCTTTTGAAGGGCGAGGATGCCAATAACCTGTTAAAAAGAGGCGTTGTTGGCGCTATATGCGCGAACTGGGACACTCCTTACAGGACGGACAGTTTGATCAACGAAGAACTCGCGAAGAATGTACCGGGCGCGGAATTTGTTCCATTGGACCTGGCTGTCAACAACAAGGACATGATGGACAAAGTCGGCTTGCAGATTTTCATTCCTATCTTCTCAAAAAACTATGTCGCGGCTCTGCAGTATCTTAACTGGCTGGCGAAGCCGGAAAACTACCATTTCCTGCAAGTCGGTCAGGAAGGCGTAAACCATGTCCTCGAAAACGGCGTTCCCAGAGTAATTGCCGCTACCGGCTCTTGGATTCAGAACTCTCCACAGAACATCGATATGACAATGCCCATGAACGGCGTGGAAATGGGAAGCCAGGAACTTAACTCAAGAGTGCTGGCTCTCAGTTATGGCAATACCCCCGCCGAGACCATAATAAACGCCTACGCGCTTTCTGTCAAAAACGCGCGCGCGGCGGCGGTTTATCAGGCAACCACAAAAGTAAATCAGTATGCCCAAACCTTGCAGGATAAGGCCGACGCCCTTTCAGCCCAGGCGATTAGAGCAACGCCCGCGCAATTTGACAGCGTTTGGGACGAAGGAATAAAAGACTGGCTTATTTCAGGCGGACAGGAAGTAATAAACGAAAGGTCTTCCCTGTACAAGTAAACCAATTGCAAGCTTTTGGATGTTGAAGCTGTTCCCGCGCAGTTTGGTTGCCTCCAGGCCAAACTGTGCGGGACACTTCCTTCGGTGTACACTATAATTTCATCAAGAGGCTATACTATGAACAAGATTATTATCATCCCCGCCGATGCCAACGCCAAAATCAGCCGCCATATCTACGGCCATTTTTCGGAACACTTGGGGCGTTGCATCTACGGCGGTTATTGGGTGGGCGAGGATTCCCCCATCCCGAATGTCCGGGGCATACGTAAAGACGTTGTCGCTGCGCTAAAAAATATCAAGATTCCGAATCTGCGATGGCCCGGAGGCTGTTTTGCCGACGAGTACCACTGGAAAGACGGCATAGGCCCTCGCGCCGAGCGTCCAAAGATGATCAACACCCATTGGGGCGGCGTAACCGAAGATAACGCTTTTGGCACTCACGAATTTCTCGATCTGTGCGAGCAGCTTTCCGATCCGGCGGGCAAGCGGTGCGAGCCGTATATTTGCGGGAACGTGGGAAGCGGCACGGTTCAGGAATTATCGCAGTGGGTGGAGTACTGCAATTTTAACGGCGTAAGCCCAATGGCCGATCTGCGAAAAAAGAATGGAAGGGAGAAACCCTGGCAGGCTTGCTTTTGGGGTGTCGGCAACGAAAGCTGGGGTTGCGGCGGGAATATGACGCCGGAATTTTACGCCGATAACTATCGCCGTTACGCGGTTTATGTCAGGCGATACGGGAATACCGTTCCGTATAAAATTGCCTGCGGCCCCAGCGACGAAAATTATAACTGGACCAGGGTGTTAATGGAAAAAACATGCGGTGGTAAAAATAGTCTTATTGACGGGCTTTCACTTCATTATTACACCATTCCGGGCGAATGGGCTTTTAAAGGCTCTGCCACGCAATTCAATGAAGATGAATGGCTTGTTACAATGAGGAAGGCTTACCTCATGGATGAATTTGTTCGCAAGCACGGAGCCATCATGGATGAGTACGATCCCAAACGGAAAGTATCCCTTGTGGTAGACGAATGGGGTACCTGGTACGATGTTGAACCTGACACTAACCCCGGTTTCCTTTATCAGCAAAACACCCTTAGGGATGCCCTGGTTGCCGGTATTCATCTTAATATTTTCAATAATTATTGCGAGCGCGTTGGCATGGCCAACATCGCGCAGACCGTCAACGTTCTGCAGTCGGTGATCCTTACCGAAGGCGCGGCAATGGCGCTTACCCCTACATACCATGTATTTGACATGTACAAGGTTCACCATGACGCCCTTAAGCTTCGCCTTCAAGTGGAAAGCGAAAAATGCTCTGCCGGTTCAGGCACAATCCCGGCTATAAGCGCCAGCTCGTCAAAAGACGATGAAGGAAAGATACACGTATCAATGACCAATGTTGATCTCAAAAATCAACAGGAGGTACAGCTGGAAATCCGGGGCGTTTCGCCGAAGTCGGTTACAGGAAAGGTTATCACCTCGGACAGGATGCAGGATCACAATACTTTTGAGAATGCAAATAAAGTAAAGATTGAAGATTTTTCCGACGCGGTTATATCGGGCCGCGATATAAAGGTAACTTTACCGGCAAAATCGCTTGTTACTCTGGAAATTGAATCTTTATGATATAGTTATACCTTTTTCTTATAGCCCAACTCAATTTTCACCGGGCCGTTGCCGCTTGCCTCGAAGGGGCCTGCGGTCGGTTTTGCGGATCGCTGTTTGCCGACAAAATCCTTGTCCAGCACATAGGGCGTGCCGTCTTTTTCCTCGTAGAGCATCTCGGTGTGGTGGTTTTTCCCAAGCAATGCCGTAGTAATAATTTCACTCGCAGGGCAATGAATCCGGGAAGGGTCGGCAATTTTTACCGTTACCTTTGAGTTAGCGTGGTCTATCGCATATTCTACGCCGCACTCGCGGGTGACCACAGGATCAGGCTCTTTGATGCAGGGCTTCGCGCCTTTCAAGTACACGTTGTGCTTAATGAAAACCGGCAGGAACTTGGCATCGGGAAAGCCGTCGAAATGTCTGCCGGGAACGGGAATCCAGGGGGCGGTCTCTTTTTCGCCGGGATAATCGTCGTACTGGCTGGTTCCCAAAGGTTTCCGGATATAGCTCGGCATATTCGCTTTCGCTTCCGGTGGAAGCTTAAGATTCGCGATTGGCGTGTCTGACCAGATATCGGCAGGCTCATCAGGCAGATCCACATCCTTGTCGCCGATGAAAATGTTATTGTAGAAACGGACATCTCCGCCTGAAATGGTCATCACTCCCATAATCTCGGTCTCATGGGGGAAGTGGTACGGAGTAAAGCGCCTCATTTCCGGTATGGAAGAGAGTTTGCCGGCGAAAAGATTGTGAACCAAAGCGCCACCTTGGGACATCTCCCTGTAGTTGACGGCGGAAAGGAACAGATTATGATCGACGAGATACGGCCCGTGGCTTACCTCGACAAATAAATCTTCCTGCGTGTTGTTCCAAAAAATGTTCCGACACACATGGGTTCCCTGGGCCTGCCAGTCAAGCCATAATCCACGGTAACAGTCATGGATAACATTTTCCCTTATTGTGGTATCGATGGCGGCGTGCAGCTTTATGCCGCCTATTTCCGCCCCGTGGAATTGGCGCTTGTGATTGATCCTGTAAATGTGGTTGTTTTCTATCAAGCTGAAAACAGCTCCCAGGTGTCCCACTACCCCGGCCTGTTCACAATCAAAAATGGTATTATTGCGGACTATGTGGCTGCCTATGGTTTCTTTGTTCCAGTTGCCCCTGGCCGCCCGGAAAATAACTTCCCGTTCCCGCTGGGTACCCTGCTTAAACAGAAGCCTGTACCATTCATTTTCGCCGGTACTTATTTCCTTACCCAAACTTATTCCGCAGCATTTTGAGTCGCTGATAATATTTTCCTCGATGATCCATCCCTTCGCCCAATGCGGCCCGATAAGCCCTGTCTGCAAAGCGGTGGGCGGTGCCCAGTTTGTCGCTGCCTGCTTCAAGGTGAAGCCCTTAACGGTAATGTAACTGGTCAGATTTTTTTTGGGCCAGAAAACAAAGGGCCGGACATTTATTTCCACATTTCCGTTCCGGGGATCCTCTCCCTGGAAATTGGCCCAAATGATGGTTTCTTTTTCGTCCGCCGCGCAGAACCAGGTATGCAGTGACCAGGCTTTATCCATGGACGTTTCACATTCCACGGGATTCATTACGCCTTCAAGGAGCACGGTTTCGTACATGGATTTTCCGTTCAGGTAGACTTCGCCGGTATGAAAAACTTTGTCCTGAGTAAAAAGCCAGTCGCCGTAAATAACTTCTTTGTAGGGATTATACGAGCCAAAAAACGAATTTGGGATTACCGTTTTCCAGACAGTGCCGCCTGCATTTTCCCAGGCTGTAATAACTTCCGCGCCGGTAATGGTTACTTTTTCTCCGGGTGCGGCCTGGTAAATTATGCGTTTGCCTTCCGTGCCGCCCCTTGCGGGATTAACCCATTCGCGGTAAATGCCTTCATGCACGCTTATTGTATCGCCGCCCTGGGCTACTTGCGCCGCTTTTGAAATTGTCTTAAAAGCGTCAGATGCCGAACCGGAATTCTGATCGTTTCCATTAATCCTGACGTGATATTCCATTAAGATGCCTCCGAATGCAAAGCATAGCGCATATTTCCCGTTTCGTATGCAGTAAAAAAGTAAATGTTGTAACGCTGGAAGGCTTGCTTGCGACGCATGAACTAAATCCAATACAATACAAAACATGACTGTGCATGAAATTGCAGCTCTTGCAGGAGTTTCTATCGGGACAGTTGACAGGGTGCTTCACAAGCGGGGCCGGGTCTCAGCGGCAACGAGGGCGAAGATTGAGGCGATAGTCGAGCAATACCGATTTACCCCCAATCCCATTGCAAGGAGTCTTAAACGCAATCGGCCCTATCGTTTTTGCGCTCTTGTTCCCCGAAGGGATCAGGATGCCGGTTACTGGGGGCAGATCATTGAAGGCATTGAGCGAGCCGCTGACGAAATCAAACCCTTGGGCGTTGAAACGAAAATTTTTGAATATGACCGTTATGATCCCGCCGCTTTTGAACGGATTTCTGATGCGGTAAGCGCCGGTAAATTCGATGGGTTGCTATTTGCCCCCATCATGCAGAAACGTACAAGACCTTTTGTTGAAAGGATATGCGCGGAAAAAATACCGCTTGTTTTTGTTGACGCGGATATGCCGGGAACAGCGCCGTTATGTGTCATAGGGCAGGATTCTTTTTGCGGTGGTTATCTTGCCGGGCGGCTCTTTCATCTTTTTGCCGGTACGGTGTCCTTGCCGGTGGCGGTACTGGACGCGCATGGCGATGACTATAACATTACACGCCGCAGGGAAGGTTTTTTAAGCTATGCTGAGGAAAACGGTTTTTCCGTAATAGTCCAGGAATATTCGGATTATGGCGGCGGTGATATTTCGGTGGAAAAAATCGTGCAGTTTCTGAAGGGACATAGCCATCTTTCAGGTCTTTTCATAACCAACTGTATGGCTCATCGTGTGGCAGAGGCTGTAAAACAGCGGAGCAGAAAAGAGCCTTTTCTGCTGGTAGGCTACGATCTTATTCCTTCCAACAGGCTTCTTCTTCTTCAAGGCCGTATTAACGCCATAATTTCCCAACGTCCAGAGGAACAGGGCAGGGAGGCCCTGTTAATATTGTTCCGTTCAGTCGTACTTGAACAGACCGTAGAAACCAGGCGGGAAATACCGCTTGATGTGTATATTAAGGAAAACACTCACCCTTTGCTTCCTGCTTAAGAAAAGTAAATTTTTTTTAGTTGACAACCGCAAATTGATGTGTTAGCATAAATTATGCGTGTACGTTAACGCAAATAGCTAACCCCTAAGGTGGGTTGATCATATCCTCCAGGTGATTAACCCACCTTACTGGAGTTTTAAGGGGCAAAAAGGGATTTCAGAGAATGAAAAGAAAAGCAAAATGGTCCAACTAATATAAACCTAAACTAATATCAAATATAAGCAAAAAAAGTTGACAACCCATAATGGCTATGCTAAAATAAACTTGCGTGTACGATAACGCAATATTTTATGATCAAGGAGAAGAGAGTATGACTAAAAGAATTGTTTTACTCGGATTGGCGCTGCTTTTAGCGACAAGTATGGCATTTGCAAGAGGCAGTTCCTCGACTGGCGGAAGTTCAGGGATTAAGGTTGGCATCGTCAATCTCCATCCGTCTGAATCAGGTTATCGCGAAGCCAACGTAAAAGACATGGACAGGGTCTTTAACGCGGCAAACGGATACACCGTGTTAAAATCCAACGACAACACGCTCGACGCGCAGCTTAACGCGGCCCGGCAGTTTATCAACGAAGGCGTGAAATATCTCCTGATTTCCGGCGCCGACGCGAACGGCTGGACTCCTGTTCTTACTGCGGCCAAAAATGCCGGTGTTAAGGTGTTCCTGTTTGACCGTATGCTCAATGTCGATCAAAACCTTTATGAGGCCGCTGTTGTTTCCGACATGGCAAATCAGGGCAAGACCGCTGTCGCATGGCTGAAGTCATTGAACCTTCCCACTTACAATATCCTGCACATTCAGGGCCAGATCGGATCCGATGCCCAGAAAGGTCGCACAGGACCTCTTGATGAGGCGATTGCAGCCAACAGTAACTGGAATTTGGTGCGCCGTGGTACAGGGGGCGACACATGGAGTGCCGACGAGGCGAAGAAAATTGTAGAGGCAGCCATCGCCGCAAGAGAAAATTTTAACATCATCTATGCTGAAAACGACGGCATGGCCGAAGGCGCGATGAAAGCGCTCCAGGCAGCCGGCATTACCTACGGCGTCAATGGAAATGTCAAGATCATGGGCTTTGACTGCAACAAGTTTGCCCTTAGGTATGTCCTTAATGGGGACTGGAACTTTGATGGTCAATGCAGTCCCTTCCAGGCGGACGTTATTCATGGATTTATCCAGAAACTTGAGGCCGGTCAATCTTTGGGCCTTGCCAACAAAATCGTCATCAATGAAGAGACATATTTTGCCAATCCTGGTAAAATTACTGCAGCAGACGTTGAAAAGTACGGTCTAGGTGATTAGAGGTATTGTAGTCAAGACAAGTAAGGATTTAGAATAGAAGAATATAACCACGGAGAACACAGAGGACACGGAGGAGAAAGATTTTCGTATCAGAAACTCCGTGTAACTCCGTGACCTCCGTGGTTTATTTATTCTTCTTTTCTTAACTTGTTGACAAAGGAATGGCTCCATGGATAAAGATACCGTCATATCTATTCAGAAGATTAGTAAATCATTCCCGGGTGTTCTGGCATTGGACAATGTTGATTTTACGCTCCGAAAAGGCGAGATCCATGCCCTTATGGGCGAGAACGGCGCCGGTAAGTCAACCTTGATAAAAGTATTGACCGGGGTTTATCAAAAAGATGCCGGTCAGATATATATAAGCGGGATAGACAAGGCGGTTACGATCAAGTCGCCATATGAAGCGCAGAATATGGGTATCAGTACGGTCTATCAGGAAATCACGCTTTGTCCAAACCTGACTGTGGCAGAGAATATGTTTATCGGGCGTGGTAAATACAATTTTGTGAACTGGGACGCCATGGAGAAAAAATCAAAGGCAATACTTGACAGCCTCGGTATTCCGGCTAGCCCAACCCGCCAGCTTTCCACCTATTCCCTGGCCGTACAACAGATGGTTGCCATTGCCCGCGCTGTGGATATGGAATGCAAAGCGCTTATTCTGGATGAACCGACATCCTCGCTGGACGACCAGGAGGTCGCAAAACTTTTTGCGGTAATGCGCGATCTAAAAACACGGGGCGTTGGCATTATTTTTATTACGCACTTTCTTGACCAGGTGTATGAGGTGTGCGACAAGATCACGGTTTTATTTAACGGCAGGTATGTCGGGGAATATAAAGTAGAGGAATTGCCCCAGGTACAGCTAATTGCCAAGATGATAGGTAAGGAACTTGTAGGGCTATCCGAGCTGCACAAGAAAGGAATACCCGCCGACGATGATGTGGAAGTACCAGTTTACGAAGCAGCCGCGCTTTCCAGCGCGGAAGGTCTTAAGCCGTATGATTTTAATATCCGCAAAGGCGAGGTCAATGGTTTTACCGGCCTGCTCGGTTCAGGACGCAGCGAAAGCGTGCGCGCAATTTTTGGCGCCGACAGAGTTACAGGCGGCATGGTGAAGGTAAACGGGAAAAAGGTCAGGATATCCAAACCCATTGATGCCATGAAGAATAAAATCGGTTATCTGCCGGAAGACCGCAAGAACGACGGCATCATAGCCGATTTATCGGTGCGGGACAATATTATCCTCGCCCTGCAGGTTATGAAAGGCTTTTTCAGGCCGTTTTCCAAATCCGAAGCAAAAGCTTTTGCCGATGAATATATCAGGATGTTGGGGATCAAAACCCCTTCTGTAAATACCCCGATGAAATCCCTTTCGGGCGGAAACCAGCAAAAGGTCATACTGGCCCGATGGCTCTTAACACACCCGGAATACCTTATATTGGACGAACCCACGCGCGGCATAGATGTCGGCACAAAGGTGGAGATACAAAAGCTTGTTCTGAAACTGGCCGAAGAAGGTATGAGCATAACTTTTATCTCGTCGGAGATTGAAGAAATGGTACGTACTTGTTCGCGGCTCATCGTCATGAGGGACAGGAACATTGTAGGCGAACTCCGCGGCGGCGAAGTCACGCAGGATAACATTATGCACACGATTGCAGGGGGAGCGGGCGAAAATGAAGTTCAATGAGATAAATAGGCTGCTCAGCAAACGTAGCCAGAGCGGAGCTCAATTGGTCATGCCTTTTATGATTCTAATCCTGTTGTTGTTGGTCAATCTGATTGTTGATTCGATTCTTATAAAAAACAATCCGGATGCCAGAAGCTTTTTTAGCATCAGAATGATAAAAGATACTTTTGGCAATAATGTTCTAAGCGGAAATATTATCAGTATACTAAACAACGCTTCGGAGCTTGTTATCCTGGCGATCGGAATGACGCTGGTAACCGCCGCTTCGGGCGGACAGGATATCAGCGTGGGTGCGGCGGCGGCCATTGCGGGCAGTATTTTTATAAAAGTGGTCCGGTTAAACCCAGACGTTACCTGGGTGCCGATAATCTTTGCCTTTGCGGTGTGCTGTGTGGTGGCGGTGTTGTTCGGCGCGTTTAACGGCTCCCTGGTTGCCATCTTTAAAATTCAGCCTATGATCGCGACTCTGATCTTGTTTACCGCCGGCCGCTCGATCGCGTATGGGATCAACGGTGGCGCGTCCCCTAAACTCTTCGATGACATAACAAGACAAATTGGAACTTTTTTCTCGGGCGTTCCAATCCCGACGCCTATATTTATTGTATTATTGTATGTTGTTGGATTTTCCTTACTGCTTAAATTTACCAATCTCAGGCTGTACGTGGAATCGGTTGGCATCAACGAGAAAGCCTCCCGGCTAAACGGACTTAACCCTGTCGCGATCAAGATCCTGGTCTATGCGCTCCTGGGATTATGCGTTGCCGCCGCAGGGCTCATCAACACTTGCAGGATGCAAAGGCTCGATCATCTCGGTATTCTTAGCGGCATTGAAATGGACGCGATCCTGGCGGTGGCAATCGGCGGCAATGCGCTAAGCGGCGGGAAGTTCAGCATTGTTGGCTCCATAATCGGTGCCTATACAATCGAAATATTGAACATGACTTTGCTCAGGCTGAGAGTGGACCCGGAACCTATAAAAGCGTACAAAGCAGTATTCATTATATTGCTTATGTTGGCCAGTTCGCCTGTCGTGAAGGAATATGCCGCTAAGCTGTGGAATAAACGGAAATTCATGATAAAGGGAGAAGCGTAATATGTTGAACATATTGAAGAAAGCTTTCCCTTTGAAACGCAGAGTGTCGCTTACAGATTCCAATCTGCTGTTCTTGATCGCCATTTGCGTTTTCGTAATTCTGTATGCGCTTGCCATCGTCTTTTTGGGCGGAAGTTTTAGCAGGGTGCAGGGGCTTGCCGATCTTTTTAACAATAACGCGGCGCTGATCATTCTTGCCTGCGGACTGAGCATCGTAATGGTTGGAGGCGGCATAGACATTTCGGTTGGAGGCGTAATCGCCGTGGTTACCGCAGCCTGCGCCGTTTACCTTGATTCGGGCAACGGAAATGTATGGGTCTCGCTGGCTATTGCTTTGGGCATAGGTCTGGCGTTTGGGTTTGTGCAGGGATTTTTGGTGGCCTACCTGGAGATTCAGCCCTTTATCATTACTCTGGCCGGGATGTTTTTTGCCAGAGGGATGGCAACCATCATCACAAAATACTCGCATTCGATTAAGCTGGAAAGTTTTATAGCGCTCAAAGAAACAAAAATAGAGATTGAAGCACTGGGTTATACCGCGAGAAGCGGGATGTTGATACCAGTGACAATAGATATAGGAGTTATCGTCGCCCTGGTGGTGGTGCTGGTTGTTGCCTTTGTTTTAAAATGGACAAGATTCGGACGCAATTTGTACGCTGTCGGCGGTAACAGCCAGAGCGCACTGACTCTTGGTATCAACGTCAAACGGACAAAGTTTTTTTCCTACCTTATTTGTGGATTTCTGGCTGGCATTGGCGGTTTTGTCTTCCTTCTAAAGACAGGGTCGGGTTACTCGCAGCACGCCATGTTTTATGAAATGAAAGCCATTGCCGCGTCCATTATCGGCGGTACGCTGCTGACCGGAGGCGTCGGCAACATTATCGGTTCTCCGATTGGCGTATTGGCGCTTATGACGATTGACACGATTGTTCGGGCTTCCGGCATTACCACCGGAGGTCGGGAATACCTACAAGACATCACGACCGGCGCAATGCTGTTCCTTGCGCTTATACTGCAAAGCGTGGTTCTCTCGCACCGTGGCAAGGGTAGTTTCAAACAAATGATTCCCAAATGGCTGAAGCTCGATGTAAAATCAGTTGAGAAAGACAACTAAAAATATTGTTGTAAAGGATGCCATTATGGACGCAAAGCAGGCAATTATTGAAAACAAAACGGCCCTTGGAATAGAGCTTGGCTCTACCCGCATCAAGGCAGTATTAATCGACGAAAATTTTGTCCCCATAGCTTCCGGCGGTTACGATTGGGAGAATAAGCTGGAAGACGGGGTTTGGACTTATCATCTTGACGAGGTATGGAAAGGATTGCAGGGAAGCTTCCGGAATTTGGCGGAAGATGTCCAAAAGCGCTATGGCGTAAAGCTTGGGGCAGTTGGCGCTATCGGCATTTCCGCCATGATGCACGGTTATCTGCCTTTCAATAAAAACGGCGACCTCCTTGTTCCCTTCCGCACCTGGCGCAACACAACGACCGAAAAAGCCGCCGCCGCTTTAACCGGGGAATTTCAGTTCAACATACCGCAGCGTTGGAGCGTCGCGCATTTGTACCAGGCGATTTTGAATAAGGAAGATCATGTAAAGGACCTTGCTTTTCTTACAACCCTGGCAGGCTATATTCACTGGAAACTGACAGGCCAAAAAGTCCTGGGCATCGATGACGCTTCAGGGATGTTTCCGATTGACAGCACAACAAATAATTACAACCAAAAGATGCTTCAGAAGTTTTCTGAAATTGTTAAGCCCCTGGACTATGGATGGAACATAAGCGATTTGCTTCCAAAAGTGTTAAACGCCGGGGAAGATGCCGGTTCGCTGACTGCCGAAGGGGCGAAGCTGCTTGACCCTTCCGGCTCTTTGCATGCGGGCATTCCCTTTTGCCCGCCGGAAGGCGATGCGGGTACGGGCATGGTTGCGACTAACAGTGTTGCGGAACGAACCGGAAATGTTTCGGCGGGCACGTCGATCTTCGCGATGATTGTGCTGGAAAAAGCGTTGTCAAAGCTCTACCCTGAAATTGACATAGTTACCACCCCCGCAGGCAAGCCTGTTGCTATGGTTCATTGCAATAACTGCACAACCGATCTTGACGCGTGGGTAAAGCTGTTCAGGGAATTGGCGGATGTGGCGGGGGCTAAAGTTGAAAAGCCTGCCCTGTACGACGCCCTGTATATTAAAGCGCTGGAAGGGGATGAAGATTGCGGGGGCTTGTTGTCCTACAATTATCATTCCGGCGAACACACTACAGGTTTTGAACAGGGCCGTCCTTTGTTTGTGCGTTCCCAGGAAAGCAATTTTACCCTGGCAAATTTCATGCGTAACCTTATTTTCTCTACGATGGCTACTCTGAAACTTGGCATGGACATATTGACTGAAAAAGAACACATACGCCTTGACAACCTGTTGGGCCACGGCGGCCTTTTCAAAACCAAAGGCGTGGGGCAGAAGCTGATGGCGGGAGCGCTCAATACGCCGGTGTCCGTGATGGAAAGCGCCGGGGAGGGCGGGGCCTGGGGCATTGCTCTTCTTGCGGCTTATATGCTGCAAGGGCCAAAGGGCCTGCCGCTAGAAAAATTCCTTGCGGGAAATGTTTTTGGAGACGCAAAGGGCGACAGGGTGGAGCCGGATCCAAAAGACGTGAGGGGCTTTAAAAAATTCATGGAAAGGTATTCGGCGGGTCTTAAAATAGAGCGGGCCGCTGTAGAAAATTTGCTATAAACAATTCATGGGGGCAATTTATGGATTTGAAGAAGTTTGAATTTTGGTTTATCGTCGGAAGCCAGGACCTTTACGGAGACGCGACTTTAAAGCAGGTCGCCGGGAACGCCCGTGTTATGGCGGACGAATTCAACAAGGATCCGTTGCTTCCCGGCAAAGTAGTTTTGAAACCCACGGCTATAACGCCGCAGGCAATCCGTAGCCTTTTTGAAGAAGCAAACGCCGCCAGCGACTGCGCCGGGATCATAACATGGATGCACACCTTTTCTCCTTCAAAGATGTGGATACAGGGCCTGGCCGCAAACCGGAAACCCCTTTTGCATCTGCACACACAGTTTAACCGCGATATTCCGTGGGCTTCTATCGATATGGATTTTATGAACCTCAACCAGTCGGCGCACGGGGACAGGGAGCACGGCCATATCCACGCCCGCATGAGGCTTCCGCGCAAGGTAGTGGCCGGTTTCTGGCAGGACAGGGAAGTGCGCCGCAGAATTGGCGTATGGATGAGAGCCGCCTCGGCGTACCTGGACGGCATGAACAAGGTGGTACTGCGCCTGGGTGACAATATGCGGGAAGTGGCTGTAACCGAAGGCGACAAGGTCGAAGCCCAGCTTAAATTCGGCTGGCAGGTAAACACCTGGGGCATCGGCGAGCTGGCACAAAGGTACGCCAATGTCGGCGATGCGCAGGCGGAAGCCCTTGCGAAAGAATACGCCGCCGCTTACGAATTGGCCGCAGGCCTTGCCCAGCCGGGAAAGGCCAGAACCGCTATGCTTGAACAAGCCAAAATTGAAATCGCGTTGAAAGAGATGCTTGAAAAAGAAAACGCGGGCGCTTTTACCACTACCTTTCAGGACCTTCACGGCCTGCCGCAACTGCCGGGCCTTGCCGCCCAGCGGCTTATGGAACAGGGCTACGGTTTTGGCGCGGAAGGCGACTGGAAGCAGTCCATGCTTACTCGCTGCGCCAAGGTGATGGCCTCGGGGCTTTCTGGCGGCGTGTCTTTTATGGAAGACTATACCTACCATTTTGAGAGCGGTAAGGAAGCCGCCCTTGGCGCCCATATGCTGGAAATATGCCCCTCGATAGCCGGAGCAAAGCCTCGTGTCGAGGTGCATCCCTTGGGAATCGGTGGCAAAAGCGATCCCGCCCGCCTGGTTTTTGACGCCGCCCCCGGCCCGGCTGTTTTGGCAACCCTGATTGACCTTGGCGACCGCTTCAGGATGATTGTAAACGAAATCGAGACCGTCAAAATTGAAAAGGAAATGCCGAAGCTCCCCGTGGCCAGGGCGCTGTGGAAGCCGTATCCGACTTTGAGCTGCGCCGCCGAAGCCTGGATACTCGCGGGCGGGACTCACCACTCCGTTTATACCGCATCTTTGACCGCCGAATATTTCAGGGACTGGGCAGAAATATGCGGCATTGAGTTTGTCTTAATCGGGCGCGACACAAGGCCTGACAGGCTTAGGGACGAACTTCGCTGGAGCGAGGCTTACTGGTCGGGCCGCTGATTCATGGACGCGTATAAAACCCTGCGGGAAGAAGCTTTCCAGGCAAACCTTGAAATTCAAAAGCAGAATCTTGCGATTTATACCTGGGGCAATGCCTCCGCTTTTGATCCAGAAAAGGCCGTTTTTGCCATTAAGCCGTCCGGCGTTCTCTACGACAAGCTTAAGCCCGAATCAATGGTGCTTGTTGACCTTGAGGGAAAAATAGTCGAAGGGAAGCTAAAGCCCTCTTCGGACACAAAGACCCACCAGGTGCTGTACCGGGAGTTTTCGCATAAAACGCCCGGCTCCGGCATCAAAGGCATTACCCACACCCATTCGCCCTACGCGGTTGCCTGGGCGCAGGCAAAAAAAAGCATTCCTGTTTTCGGCACGACCCACGCGGATCACAGCACCGAAGAGATTCCCTGCACGGATTATATTAGCGAGCAGGCGCTAAAAAACGACTACGAGCTTGAAACCGGAAAGCTCATTGTGGAGCATTTTAAAAAAAGCAAGTTGAATCCCGCCTATGTTACAATGGTACTTGTCGCCGGACATGGGCCCTTTGCCTGGGGAAACAGCGCCGCACAGTCGGTGTACAACGGCGCGGTTCTTGAAGAAATCTGCAAGATGGCCTTTTTTACCCTGAGAATTGATCCGGAGGCAAAGCCGCTGCCGGACTACATTGTCAGAAAGCATTGGGAACGCAAGCACGGGCCGGGCGCGTATTACGGCCAGTAAAACCAAATTTATTTTGGCAGATAAGTTCGCAGTTTTATCATAACTTCATTGAAATCCAGCGGTTTTCCGACATGGCTGTTCATGCCTGCCTCAATACACCTTTCGACATCCTCCCGAAACACGTTGGCGGTCATGGCCACAATCGGGATGGTTTTGGCTTTCGGCGTGTCCAGCGCCCTGATGCGGCGCGTCGCTTCATAGCCGTCCATTTCAGGCATCTGCACATCCATGAAGATCATGTCATATTTTTCAGGCACTTCGCTGAACATACGCACGGCCTCCATGCCGTTTTCTGCGCAGTCTATCTCAAGTTTTGACGGTTCAAGCAGCGCCTGTACAATTTCGCGGTTGATTTCCACGTCTTCCGCAAGAAGTATGCGCCGCCCCGAAAAAAGACCCGTTATATCCATTTGCGCTTCCTGCATATGCCGCTTGTCTATGCTCAGACATTCGTTGATTATGTCCGCAATGGAGGACGGGAACAGTGGCTTGGAAAGGAATTTATCTACCCCGGCTTTTTTAGCCTCGTCCGCAACCGTTGTCCATTCGGCGGCGGATATCATTATTACTACGGAGTTTCCCGATGCCCGTTCTTTTAGCCTGTACGTCAGCTGTATGCCGTCCATACCCGGCATTTTCCAGTCCACAAAGTAGATATGATAATCTCCGTTCTTTGTCACAAGGGCAAGCGCTTCATCTCCGCTTATGGCGGTATCGCAGGATACACCGAACCTTTGCATAATTTCGTTGAAGTAAGCCAAAATATCCTGGTCGTCGTCAACCGCCATCAGGCGGACGTTCTTCCAATTTATATCGCTGGAAAGGAGTTCCTGTTTTTTTTCTGTGCCGCGCCGGAGCCGAACCGTAAAGGCAAAAGTTGAGCCCTTTCCGATCTCTGACTGAACCCATATCTTGCCGCCCATCATTTCCACAATGCTTTTGCAAATCGCAAGGCCCAGGCCCGTTCCTCCGTATTTGCGCGTTGTGCCGGATTCGGCCTGTTCAAAAGACTGGAACAGTTTTGCCTGCTGTTCGCCGCTAATGCCTATACCCGTGTCGCTTACCGAAATTTGTATGGTATAGAGCTCGTCTTCTCTCTCCATAAAGCGCGCGCTAACGCTGATGGAACCCTGTTCTGGAGTGAATTTGTTCGCGTTTCCCAATAAATTTGTGATAACCTGGACGATGCGCTGATCGTCCCCATTCAGTGTTTTTGGTATCCCATGATCGATGTGTACCGTGAATTTTTGCTGTTTTTCATCAATGCGGAAACTGACAACGTTCACCGCCCGCTGCAGCATCTTCTCGAAATTGAAATCTACCAGCGAGAGTTCAAGCTTGTTGGCTTCAATTTTAGACATGTCCAGAATATCGTTGATCACGCCGAGCAGGTGGTTCGATGCGTCCTGTATTTTCGTAAAGCAGTAGTCCTTGCGTTCTACCTCTGAAGCGGACTTTCCGATGGTAGTCATGCCGATTATCGCGTTCATTGGCGTGCGTATTTCGTGGCTCATATTGGCCAAAAAGACGCTTTTGCGCATGCTTTCCATGTCAGATTTTTCCCTGGCGGCGTCAAGGCGGGTCAGGATGTAAATCAGTATCGCCGCAAGCGCCGCACCCAATAAACTGAGGATCACAGCCATATCGGTAACGTTTTGGTAATAGAAACTTCTCATCGCCATAAGGCCCAAATACCAGCCGTTTGGAAGTTTCCGGATAAAGCAAATGGTCTTTTCGCCTCTCCAGTCTACCATTGGTGCTTCTGAAATTTTTCCCTTCGCCAACAATTCATCCGTCAGCCTTGAAAGGGGAATTTCCGGATCGGACATTTTCAGCCCTGTATAGCTCGAATTGGGATGGGCAAGAAGCGTCATGTCCTGGGCAGCCAAAAATCCAAAACCGCCATTTGTAAGAGCCGTATTAACGACTTTTTCCCCGATATAGTCAATACGGATATCAATACAGACAACGCCCAAATAACCGCCCTGCTTATCATGAATACTGCATGAATAGGTTAAAATAACTTCGCCTGTTACTGCGTCATTATAGGGCGGCGTTTCGGCAATTTCCCCGTTGGCAGCGCGGGCGGCTTTATACCATGGACGCTCTGTGGGCAAATAGCCGTCCGGCACAGCCACATTAAGGCCGTTGAGAATTACAAGCCTTTCCGGAAAAATTTCTATACAACCGTAAAGGCCGTTAATATTCAACCTGTTGTTTCCTTTTAATCGCAGATATTCGGATATGTCATTGGTGTAATTTTGCAGTTTATCGACGGCCTCGCCCCCCAGGATCAGGCTTCGTATAGCTTGCGCATAATCGGACAGTATCGCCTGAGTCTCCTTCATGTCGGAATTGATTTGGGCTTCCACAAGATCAAGTATGTTTTCCGTGTTGCGTACCAGATCGCCCCGCACGATTGCGTTTACCAAAGCATAACTTAAAACGACCATCAGCACAAACGCGAAGGCTGTAAACAGCAACTGCATATAAAGAGGGCTTTTTGGTGTTGTTTTTTCAATTAAGCCTTGCGTTATTGACATAAATTCTCGATATAATAAAGAATAACGGTTAATTTTGTATTCCGCAAGGCAAGCACGCACGTGACGCACAGGATTGACATTAGGCTATAAATTATAGTATTTTCTAGTAAGTAAGGAGAAAAATCATGGGACAAGCCAGTAAAAACTCGCGTACTTCCAGCGCTACGCAGAAATTCTATTGCACATGCGGGGGCGAAGTAAAGATGAAAACGATTTTCGAGAACGGCAAAGTTAAAAATCAGGCTGAATGTGAAAAGTGCAAACGCGTTGAACGGCGGCCTTCGGAATTCAAATAGAGTCTATATATAATGTGGACACATTATAGACAGACTCTAAAATGACCGGAATGGCGTAAATTATTGATAGTGGGGGATTCATTTGGCAAAGAAAAAGTCATCCGCCGAAAAGCGGCACAGGCAGAGCGAAGAACGAAGACTGAGAAACAAGTCCGTAAAATCTTCAGTTAGAACCAGCGCAAAGAAGTTTGTCTTACTGGCTCAAAAATCGGGAAATAATGAGGCAGGAATTGCCGAGGCCGAAACCGCCTTGAAGGATATGATAAAGAAGATAGATACCGCTGCCCAAAAGGGGATCATAAAAAAGAACGCGGCTGGCCGAAAGAAATCAAGGATGCAGCGGCTTTTTAATTCAATTAAAGCGGCTTCAACAAAAGCGGCTCAATAGTTTCGCCCCGGTACCTGGGGAAACCGCGTACCTTCGATCCGATTCCTGCGGGCTCGGCGGAAAATCTTTCCGAAAGCGGAGTGAGGAGCCTTGAGTAAAATTACCAAAGCGGAAATTGTCGACGCGATTTATGAGAAAATTAATGTAGAGCGTAAGTTAGTACGGGATATAGTTGATTTGTTTATTGATGAAGTCAAATCGGCTCTTGTTTCCCGTAAGGTAATTGAGCTGCGGGGTTTTGGCACTTTTGAAATAAAGATACGCAAAGGACGAGAAAAGGCCCGGAATCCAAAAACCGGTGAAATTTTATCGGTTGGTTCCCATGGAATCGCCGCTTTCAGATCCGGGAAAGAATTAAGGCAGGAAGTCTGGGACCTGATACAGGAAGAAAAGCCTTGTGAAAACGAAGAAAGCTCCTAGTTCCCCATTTCCCATTTCCCATTCCCTGGTAAATTTTATTGCGTTGATTATTGCTTCAATTCTCTTTGCGGCGTCTTTCCCCAACCTTATTTTTCAAAACGGGTTCCCTCTTTTGGCCTGGATCGCCTATATTCCCGTTTTTTGGGTGATCCGCCGCAGTAGTTTCGGCCTTTGTTTTTTTTGGGGCGCTTTCTACGGCTACGCGGCTTACGGCCTTTTTAACTATTGGCTAAGTGTTTTCCATCCGCTGGCGGGCTTGATAGTCGGCTCCATTTACCTTGTATACCTGGCTCTGGTTTTTCCGCTCCTCCGTCTGGCTGTGGTTGCCTTTCCGCGCCGGGGTTATATAGTTCAGTGGCTGTGCTGGATGGCTTTTGAGTACCTTAGATGCCAGGGATTTTTGGCTTATTCTTACGGCGTTACAGGTTATTCTCAATGGAACCTTCTCCCTGTCATTCAGATAGCGGACATTGCCGGCGTGTGGGGCGTTTCGGCCCTGGTGGTCTTCCCGTCCGCCGCTCTGGCAGCGGCCCTAAGCGAGGCGGGATTGGGGCGCGATGCACCGGGGATGTCCGAAAAGAATATTTTACCACGGAGTATCACGGAGGAAAATACCAAAATTCTTATGAAAACTCCGTGTAACTCCAAGCTGTCCAACGGACAGCAGTACTCCGTGGTTAATTCTTACTTATCGGGCACATCCGGTGTTCTAGCCTTTTTCCGCCGGGAATGGCTGCCTGCCCTCGTCTGGCTGGTACTGTTGGCTGCCTCGCTGGTTTACGGTTTTGTTTCGCCCATAGATTACTCAGGAAAGCGCCAGTTTAAAGTTGCGTTGATTCAGCATAATACCGACCCCTGGATACCTGCCAGGGCCCCTACCGCGATGCAGGAGCTTGAAGAATACCGCAACGATTATAAAATTCTATGCCGCCTTTCCGATGAAGCCCTGGCCCTCCATCCTGATACCGATCTTGTGGTCTGGTCGGAGACGGCGTTTGTTCCCAGAATTTATTGGCACATGACCATTAGGGATGACCCAAACTCCTGGACGCTGGTTAAAGAGCTTTTCGACTATCTTGATAAAAAAGGCGTTCCTTTTGTAATAGGCAACGACGATGCCAGAAGGGATCCTTCGATAAATCCGGTATGGGATCACCGCATAGATTACAATGCGGCTTTGCTTTTTGAAGGCAGCAGCATCAAGACCATCTACCGAAAGCTCCACCTGGTGCCCTTTACCGAGAATTTTCCCTATGAAAAACAGCTTCCTTTGATCTACAACGCGCTTATAAACGCGGATACCCACTTTTGGGAAAAAGGGAAGGAAGCTACGGTTTTTGAAGTCAGAGGCGTCAGATTTTCCACACCGATTTGTTTTGAGGATACATTCGGCTATCTTTCCCGCGATTTTGTGTTAAATGGCGCGGAACTAATTGTTAATCTGTCTAACGATGCCTGGTCGGCGAGCGTGCCCGCTCAAATGCAGCATCTTTCAATGGCGGTTTTTAGGGCGGTGGAAAACCGACGCTCTATGGTAAGGTCTACCGCTTCGGGGCAGACCTGCGCGATTGATCCTAACGGCAGGATTCTGGCTATGGCGGAGCCCTTTACCGAAAGCTACCTAAGCGCGGAGGTCCCCGTTGTAACGCCTTTAACGCTCTACACGCGGTTTGGGGATTATTTGGGCCTGGCTTTCACTTTTGCGGCGCTTTTGGTGTTGATTGTCGGCATAATCCTATATATAATACGGAAAGAAGGTAGCCATGAATAATAATAAAAAGATTTTGATAGTTGATGATGAAACGATCAATTTGGATTTCTTTGAAGTCATGCTTTCCAAGCTGGGTTTCGCGGTTGAAAAAGCAACTGACGGAAAGGAAGCCCTGGAAAAGGTAAAACGCTTTCTCCCTGATCTTGTCCTTCTTGATAATATTATGCCCAATATGACCGGTTGGGAAGTAACCAAGATTATGAAAAATGATCCCAAATACAGGGACATTCCGATTATTATGTTTTCCGCCCTCGATGATGTAAAAGACAAGATAGAAGGTTTTGAACTTGGGGTGGATGATTATATTACCAAGCCTTATAATTTTTCCGAAGTTCTGGCAAGGATCAGGGCGGTACTCAGGAACAGGGAACTTTATGCCCAGATTGTGGTAAGGGAATCCCGTCTTTCCCTGGCGGAAGAGCTTTCTTCGGATATAAAGAACAACCTGCTGAATTTTGTAAAAAGCATTGACGAACTTGACGCAGCCATTAACTCATTAAGCCTGAAAAAAGAAGGTGAAGAACAGGAAAAGCTGTTTCAGGCGGTGTCCGAGAAGTCCGGAAAAGTCCGCAAGCATGTGGCAGAGCTGGACGCAAGGATCGAAAAAACCGTTGCCGAATGGGATAAGCTGAAAAAGAGCGAGATAGTCCTTTCGAAGCTGGAAGACCAGATACGAAATAATTTGAATGAAGGGTAAGCGTTTCTGATGGTAAAAACGGACTGGAAGAAAAAGGATGCTTCTCAGCTGGTAGTCTTCGGAAGCAGCACAAGTTTTAACGGCCTTTTGGTTTTTAAGGAGTCTCTCTGTATCCAGGGTAAATTCAAGGGAACCATACAGGCGACCGGCGACCTTATTGTTGACAAAGGCGCTGTAGTGGAAGCCGATCACATATCGGTAGCGTCCCTTGTCGTTTACGGAACTGTTGTAGCCGCCGTCCACGCCGTTGACAAGATAGATTTATTCCCCGGGGCTGAGGTGCGGGGGGATCTTACAGCGGCCAAGCTGCGCATCGCCGACGGGGTTCTGTTTGAAGGCCAATGCAGCATGACGGGTATAAGCAAAGACGTGGAAATTTTTTCACGGCCCACGGAAGAAATCAAGGCCGAACTCCAAAGAACCAATGCCTGAAATTGCAGAGGAAATTGTAAGAATCCTTGCATCAGGCGGAGAGATGATAGCGGCGGCTGAATCTTGTACAGCCGGCCTGGCGGCGGATTTAATTGCCCGTGTTCCGGGGGCTTCCAGTGTTTTTTGGGGTTCCTTTGTTACCTACAGTCTTGATGCGAAGGTCAGGATGCTGGGGATGAGCGGGGAACTCTTAAAAAAAGAAGGCGCCGTAAGCCGCGCTGTCTCGCTGGCGATGGCCGAGGGCGCCTTAGAAAAAAGCGGGGCCTCCTGGGCTTTTTCGATTACCGGCTTGGCCGGCCCTGCCGGGGATAACTCGGATGTGCCGATCGGTACCGTATGGATTGGAATTGCCGGAAAAGGCGACGGCAAAGGGATAAAATCCGTGGCGAAAATGTTCCGCTTTACGGGTTCCCGAAACGAAGTGCGTGAAGCCGCGGCAAAAGCCGCGCTTGAAGAAGTATTGAAAAATATTAATGAGGAGTTTTAAATCTAGTTTAACCGGAGTTAGCGCATGGCAATAGTCAGAAGAGGCCGAAAACCAAAAGTTAATGAGGATGAAGTGTCTGCCGATTTGCAATCGGGCGATTTTCAATTGGACGAGTCAAAATCGGATGAATTATCCCCGGATGAAGCCCAAACCGATGAAAACCAGTCTCAGGACGAAGCGTCTTCAGGAGAAGACGTCTCCCAAACGCGGAATGGCAGTAAAACGGTGGTAGTTCGTGCCAAAAGCAGGCAGAGCCAGACGGAGACCGTGATACCCCTTAGAACCGAAGGTAGCCCTGTTCCGGAAACCCCCTTCAGCGGTCCGCCGCCGTCTTTACCCCGGCTGCCTTCCATGCCCGATATTTACGGCAGGCCCGAACCGCGCCTGGATCAGGATAACGGCAAGCCCAGGCTGACAATAAATGAGCTTATCCGCCTTAACATGATGGATCTCCGTGGGCTGGCGGCGGTCTACAACATATCCCACGATGATATGGTTTCGCTTAAAAAGCAGGAAATCGTCTTCACGCTTCTTAAAACCCACACGGAACGCGGGGGCATAATTTATGCTTACGGCTCCCTGGAAATTCTTCCTGATGGCTACGGTTTCCTGAGGAGCCCGCAAAACTCCTACCTTCCCGGCCCTGACGACATTTACATCAGCCCCAGCCAAATACGGCTCTTTGCGCTTAAGACTGGGGATACCGTTTACGGCCAGATCCGCAGCCCCAAGGAAGGCGAGCGCTTCTTTGCCATGCTCCGGGTAGAAACGGTAAATTACGACGATCCGACCGTTGCCCAAAACCGCATCCCCTTCGACAACCTGACTCCCCTTTACCCGGATAAAAAGCTCGACCTTGAAACCGTTACCGACGGGGTTAGCGAGCGGATCATCAACCTTTTCTGCCCCATAGGAAAAGGCCAGCGGGCGCTTATCGTGGCTCCTCCCAGGACGGGGAAGACTATCATGATGCAGAAAATTGCCAACGCCATTACAAAAAACCACCCGGAAGTGTACCTTATCGTGCTTCTTATTGACGAGCGGCCCGAAGAAGTTACCGACATGGAAAGGACAGTCCGGGCGGAGGTTATTTCCTCGACCTTCGACGAGCAGGCCAGTCGCCATGTACAGGTTACGGAAATGGCGCTGGAAAAGGCAAAACGGCTTGTCGAGCATAAAAAAGACGTTGTGATCCTTCTGGACTCCATTACCCGCCTTGCCAGGGCCTATAACCAGACGGTTCCCACATCCGGTAAAATTCTATCAGGCGGCGTTGATTCAAATGCGCTGAACAAACCAAAGCGCTTCTTCGGGGCCGCCCGGAATATCGAAGAGGGGGGGAGCTTAACCATCATTTCAACCGCCCTTATCGAGACAGGCAGCCGCATGGACGAAGTAATTTTTGAAGAATTCAAGGGCACAGGCAACCTGGAAATAAACCTTGATCGGCGCATCTCCGATCGTAGATTGTTCCCCGCTATCAATATCAAAAAATCGGGTACCAGAAAGGAAGAGCTTCTGCTTTCTGAAGAGGAATTACAGAAAATATGGGTACTCAGAAAGGTAATTAACCCGATGGACGATGTTGAAATTATTGAGTTGCTGGTTGACAAGATGAAAAAATCCAAGAATAATGAAGCGTTCCTGCGTTCAATGAACACCGGAACAGCCGCTGTTGATTGAGCAAATAATTGTCCTTAAACCTGCCGGCCCGCAAGCGGTGGCAGGCAGGAGTTGGACACGGAGGATTGTTGTTATGAAAGAGAAGATTCATCCCAGGTATGAGATGACCAAAATAACCTGCGCCTGCGGAAACGTAATTGAAACCCGCTCTACCGTAAAGGACATAAAGGTGGAAATTTGTTCGGCCTGCCATCCTTTCTTTACAGGCAAGCAAAAGCTGGTAGACACCGCCGGTCGTATTGAACGCTTTAGGAAGAAGTACAATATTAAAGAGACTTGAACTTGCCGCCGAGCCCGAAGGGTAGACAGGGCAATAGGAGAAAAGAAATGATAACTATAACTGATTTTCCCGATGCAAAATCACCCTATTGGGAAGTTGTAGATTCGATTGGAAAACTGGAAAAAGACAATGTAAATTATGATCCTGATTATAAAAATGGATTTGTTCGTAGGCATGTTTTGCAGCAAATAATCAATATTTATTCGATAATGTCAGGTTGTAAAGATCAGGACTGGAAAATTCTTGGAAGTGTTTTTACCCTTTCATAAAGACAGTTGGGCTGTTTTATACTTCAAAATTGATGAATTAAGTTTATATAGTGTCAACGGAATCGACGCTGGAACAACAGAGGCAACAGGCTATATCAGGATGGTTAAAAAAAACAAAGTTCAGATTTTTTTTTGATTTTATAGCAAGCGGGAATCCTTTTCCCTCTAAAGTCTTCGTCTGTAAGGCTTGGCCCTAAATCCTTTACACTAAAACCCGGAAAATCTTCGTTTTGCAGACGGAAGCCTTTCGCGTTTGTGCTAAAGTACAGCGTTCCATCGGGACTGAGCAGCGATAGGCTTTTCCCAATTAACTCTTGGTAATCCCTTCGAATGTCCAGGGTTTCAAACATCTTTTTGGAATTGGAAAAAGACGGAGGATCAAGGATGATTATATCCCAGCAGTTTTTCCTTGTTTTGGCCTGATCAAGAAACTGAAGAACGTCGGTTCTGATCAAGCTTAGTTTATCTGAAGGCGTGATGCCGTTAAGGGCAAAATTGAGCTTTCCCCATTCAAGGTAGGTGTTGGAAAGATCAATCGAATCCACCTGTTTTGCACCACCAACAGCTGCGGCAACGGAAAGGGAGCAGGTATAGGCGAAAAGGTTAAGCACCCGCTTTCCTGCGGCTTCAAGCCGTAAAAGCGCTCTCTTTTTTCGCCCGTCAAGGAAAAGTCCTGTGTCAAGGTAATCCGAGAGATTAACGCGAAATTTTAAATCCCCTTCAATTACATCCCGATAGAAGCTTTTGTCATTAATTTTTTCGTATTGGTCTCCGATTTCCTGTCGGTTCCGCATCCGCCGCCTTTCTTTTAGGAAAATGTGGCTTTCAGGAATTTCAAGGGCTTTTGCGGTGGCGGTTTTCATGGCTCTTAGCCAGACTTCAACGGGTTCCGCTTCATCGTTCTCTTCTGCTGGCCTTTTGTAAAGGGCCCCTGAAACTGCGTCATCGTAAAGATCCAGCACGAGGGGTATTTCCGGGATGTCCCTGTCGTAAAGGCGGAAGGCGTTGGTACCCGTCCTCCTTGCCCATTTTTTAAGGTGTCTGTATCTTTTGGAAAGGCGGTTAAAAAAAAGCTCGCTTTGATAGGCGGTTTTTCCCGCGCTCATGATCATGGATTGGTGCAAAAGTCCTTTACGCGGCAGATTTCGCACTCGGGTTTTCGGGCATGGCAGACGGCCCTGCCAAAACGATTCAGGACGGCGGAAACATCCGTCCACTCATCCCGTTTTGAAATGGCGGCGATGTCTTTTTCTATCTGTTCCGGCTTATCGGAGCCTGTAAGTCCCAGCCTGCGCGACACACGCGAGAAATGCGTATCCACAATGATTGCCGGCTCCCCGAAACAAACCGACAGCACCGTTCCCCCTGTTTTTCTACCTACTCCCGGCATGGCAGTCAGCGCTTCCATAGTCGAGGGGACTTCGCCGGCGTGGCGTTCCACTATCATGCGGGACAGGGCCTTTATATTGTGGGCTTTCGCTTTGAAAAAAGTCGTGGGCTTGACTATCCTTTCCACTTCCCCCAAGGGCGCGTCCATCAATGCCTTTGGGTCGGGGTAGCGGCGGAAAAGTTCCGGGGTTACGGTGTTTACAGTCACATCCATACATTGCGCCGCAAGGACTGTCGCTACCAAAAGCTGGAACGGGTTTTCAAAGTTGAGGAAAGGCTTGCGCTCGGGGTACATTGGGCCGAGAATCGTCATTATCTCGGTCAGGGCTTTTTGCTTGTTTTCATTTTGCATAGTTTCATTATAAATTTGTTTTATTTTTTTTATCCACCCCCTTGACAAGGTTGAACAAATTTGTTACTAAAAGATAACAATTCTTGATAAAGAGGTTTTTGGGACTATAGAATGAAAGTTTTTAATCTTCCGGTCAGCGTAGTCGTAATAGTAGGCATTATCATTATTGCTAATGCTTCTTGGCATTGCGCCGGCGTGTGAAGAATAAGTCCTGGACTTAGACGGGCTTCATCAGCGGGCGCTGATGAAGCCTTTTTTTTGGAATTTTAACGGAGGGCTGTATTTAGATGAAATTAAACGGAGCGCAAATCGTTATCGAGACGCTTTTGGCACACGAAATAGACACTGTTTTCGGGTATCCTGGGGGCGCGGTTCTTACCCTGTATGACGAGCTGGAAAAGAGCGCCGGAAAAATTAAGCACGTTCTGACAGCGCATGAGCAGGGGGCTGTTCACGCCGCGGACGGCTATGCCAGGGCAAGCGGCAAAACCGGCGTCGTAATTGCTACCAGCGGCCCCGGGGCGACCAACCTTGTTACCGGCATCGCCAACGCTTACCTTGACAGCGTGCCGCTGCTCGCCATCACAGGAAACGTGGCCCTTTCCCTGCTTGGAAGGGACAGCTTTCAGGAAGTGGACATAGTCGGCATCACACAGCCGGTTGTAAAACACAGTTTTGTGGTACACAGCGTTGACAAGCTTGAATTCATTTTAAACGAAGCTTTTCGTATCGCGAACTCGGGCCGTCGCGGCCCGGTGCTTGTGGATATTCCAAAGAGCGTTCAAAGTGATATGTGCGAATATACCGGCATACCGCCGTCAAGCGAGAAGGAGCAGCCGCTTTCATTTGACATCGAGCAGATTACCTCCGTCATAAAAGGCAGCAAAAGGCCGTTCATTTACTCAGGCGGGGGCGTAGTCGCAAGCGGCGCTGAAAAAGAGTTGCAAAAGCTTTCTGAAAAATTATCCGCCCCGATTGGTTTTAGCATGATGGGCCTGACGGCTCTTCCGTACGATTACCCGATGAATCTCGGTATGTGCGGTATGCACGGAAGGTACGCTTCGACCGTTGCGCAGTCCGAATGTGACGTGATGATTGCCCTGGGGGTGCGTTTTTCTGACCGCGCCACCGGGAATACCGACATATTCAGACAGGACAGGTTCATAGTTCATATTGATATTGATCTTTCGGAGATCGGAAAGAACGTGGACCCGCATCTTGAAGCCTGCGGAGACGTAAAAAAAGTGCTTGGTTTGCTTTTGAAAGTGCTTCCGGATTTGCACAACGAAGAATGGCTGGCGCGAATTGACAAGCTAAGGAAGACCGAGGCGGAACACGCATCAAACAATCTGTTCGGGGAGGAATCAGGGAGTGGCGGTTTTTCGCCGCAGAACATTATCAAAACGGTCAGGCGTTACTGCGAGGACGATACCATCATCGCCACCGACGTGGGACAGCATCAGATGTGGGTAATGCAGAATTACAGTTTTCAAAAACCGAGGACACTGCTTACATCCGGCGGGCTTGGCGCGATGGGTTACGGCCTGGGTGCCGCCATCGGCGCAAGCCTTGTCAAGAACAAAAAACGGACAGTGCTTTTTACCAGCGACGGCAGTTTTGGAATGAACCTTATCGAGATGGCTACGGCGGTTTCGCAGGAACTACCCATTACCATTGTTATTTTGAACAACGGAGTTTTGGGAATGGTCAGGCAATGGCAAACCATGTTTTACGGAGAGCGTTACGCGCAAACCACGCTGAACCGCAAAACAGATTTTACTGCGCTGGCAAAAGCTTTTGGGGCGGAAGGATATTCGGTGACGGATCTTTCGCAACTGGAAAATATACTGAAAAACCTAAGCGATGCGGTTCCGACAGTCATAAACTGCCCCGTTGATATGAATGAAAAAGTATTTCCAATGATTCCGCCTGGCGGGTCAGTAAAAAACATTATGGTTAAGGAGTGATTTTATGGATAAATTTACGGTCGAACTTATCGTGTCCAATCATTACGGCGTGCTGAACCGCATAACCGGTCTTTACTCAAAGCGCGGCTACAACATTGACAGCCTGTATGTAAACGAGACTCAAAATCCCGAGAAGTCGCGCATGCTTATTACATCGAAGGGAGATAAATATATTCAGACGCAAATGGTGCGTCAGCTTAAGAAGCTGTACGATGTAGAAGACATTGTTTTGATGGCTCAGGTGAGCTAACACGTTTTAACAGGTTTAAGGAGGATTATCATGGGTAAAATGTATTATGACAGTGATTGCAATCTCGCTCTTTTGAAGGGCAAAACGATAGCGATCATCGGTTACGGGTCTCAGGGTCACGCCCACGCGCAAAATCTGCGGGACTCAGGCGTACAGGTGATCGTGGGTTTGTATGAAGGCTCCAAAAGCGCGGAGACCGCGAAAAAAGACGGCTTTAAGGTTTTGAATACCGATGAGGCCGTAAAAAAAGCCGATATTGTTATGTTGCTTGTCAACGATGAAAAAATGAAAGCAATTTACGACAACGGCGTTGCGCCTAACCTAAGGGCGGGCATGACGCTTTGTTTTGCCCACGGCTTTAACATCAGATTCGGACAAATTGCTCCCCCAAAAAATGTGAACGTCATTATGATAGCGCCAAAAGGCCCGGGGCATACTGTAAGAAGCCAGTACCTGGAAAACAGGGGAGTGCCCTGCCTGATTGCCGTGGAAAACAACGCGACAGGCGACGCGAAAGAAATCGCCCTTGCTTACGCTTCCGGCATCGGCGGCGGCAGGGGAGGCATTCTGGAGACCACCTTTACCGAAGAGACCGAGACCGACCTTTTTGGCGAACAGTGTGTTTTGTGCGGCGGCGTAACCGCTTTAATGAAAGCCGGGTTCGAGACCCTTGTAAACGCGGGCTATCAGCCTGAAAGCGCCTACTTTGAATGTATCCACGAAATGAAGCTGATCATCGACCTGGTTGTGAAGGGCGGCTTGTCCTTTATGCGCTACTCGGTCAGCGACACGGCGGAGTACGGCGATTACTGCATCGGCGACAGGATCATCACGCAGGCAACCAAGGATGAAATGAAAAAGGTGCTGGCCGCGATTCAGGACGGCTCTTTCGCGAAGCAGTGGCTAAAGGAAAACGCCGACGGAAGGCCGACTTTCACGGCGCGGCGCAAGGCCGAGACCGAGCTTCAGGTAGAAGTGGTAGGCAGGGAGCTTAGGGAGAAAATGAGCTGGAGCGACAAGAAGTGACGAGCGATGTCATGAAGTTGGGGGCGGAAAATGCCCCCAAGCGTGCGCTCCTAAAGGCGTCTGGCTATGATGACGAGCAAATAAACCGCCCCCTGATTGGCATTGTCAATTCCTACAACGAAGTAGTGCCGGGGCATATCCATCTCCTGAATGTCGCCAGGGCGGTTAAGGACGGCGTTTTAATGAACGGCGGCACGCCCCTGGAATTTAACACCATCGGCGTCTGCGACGGCCTGGCTATGGGTCATGCGGGCATGAAGTACTCGCTTTGTTCCCGTGAAATCATCGCCGACAGCATCGAGTGCATGGCCAGGGCGCATTGTTTTGACGCGCTTGTTTTTATTCCCAACTGCGACAAGATCGTGCCTGCCATGCTGATGGCGGCGGCGCGGCTTGATCTGCCGTCGATTTTCGTTTCGGGCGGCCCCATGCTTTCGGTCGACGGAACGGATCTGAATTCGGTTTTTGAAGCCGTCGGTGCACTGAAGGCTGGCAAGTTGACCGAGGCAGGGCTTTCGCTTCTTGAAGAAAGCGCCTGTCCGACCTGCGGCTCCTGCTCGGGAATGTTCACCGCAAACTCGATGAACTGCCTCTGCGAAGCCCTGGGCATGGCTCTGCCGGGCAACGGGACAATCCCGGCTGTTTACGCTCAAAGGTTGCGCCTCGCGAAAGAGGCAGGCAGGCGCGTCATGGAGCTTTTCCGTTCAAACACGCGGCCCTCAGCCATAATGACGGAAAAGGCTTTTACAAATGCGCTGACGGTTGACATGGCGCTTGGCTGTTCCACCAATTCGGTGCTTCACCTTTTCGCGATTGCGCGTGAGCGCGGCTTCACGCTTAACCTGAACATGGTGAACGAGATTAGCGCAAGAACGCCGAACCTCTGTCGGCTTGCCCCGGCAGGCAAGCACCACATCCAGGATCTGCATTTCGCGGGGGGAGTGTCCGCCGTCATGCGGGAATTGGGAGAGCTTTTAAACCAGGATGTACCTACCGTAACCGGCAAGACGGCTGGCGAAAACGTACAGAACGCGCTTGTCAAAAACGGCGAGGTAATTCAGCGCTACGCTCCAACAGGCGGCCTTGCGGCTTTGTTCGGCAGTCTTGCGCCTGACGGCGCGGTTGTCAAGCGCAGTGCCGTAAAAAAGGAGATGCTTGATTTTACCGGAAGGGCGAGGGTGTTTGACGGCGAAGAAGCCTCGGTCGCCGCAATATACGGCGGAAAAATTGAAAAGGGCGATGTGGTTGTTATACGCTACGAAGGTCCTTCCGGCGGGCCGGGTATGCGCGAGATGCTCCAGGCGACCTCGGCAATCGTCGGTATGGGCCTTGACGCGGATGTGGCCCTGATCACCGACGGGCGCTTTTCCGGCGCGACGCGCGGGGCGGCCATCGGGCACATTTCCCCCGAAGCGGCCGCTGGCGGCCCGATTGCCTTTGTTAGCGAGGGCGATAAAATTCATATTGATATTGAAAGCAACGCGATTTCATTGCTCGTATCCAATGAAGAAATGCGGAAACGCAGGGATTCCATGCGCTTAAGAGAGCCAGAGGCTTTAAGCGGGTACCTAAAGCGATACGCGAAAGCCGTTTCCTCCGCCGACAAAGGCGCGGTCCTGAATTGAAAGTGGCTCTATAATGAAGAAGAATAAAAACCACAGAGTACACTGAGTTACACGGAGTATTAATAAAATTTGGCTTTTTACTCCGTGAAACTACCTTCGGTTCTGTAGCCGTGTTACTCCGTGGTAAAATTTTTAGGGCTGATTTATTCATTGTTTCTATGCTATATTGTTTGTGGAGGAGTTAGGTGTATAAAAGCGTTGATCCAAAAGTAAATTTTCCCAAGCTTGAAGAAGAAGTACTTGCCTTTTGGGAGAAAAACAAGATATTTGAAAAATCAGTTTCCCAACGCGAGGGAAAAGAGGAATTTGTTTTTTACGACGGCCCCCCGTTCGCCACGGGCCTGCCCCATTTCGGGCATTTTATTCCAAGCACGATAAAAGACATCATTCCCCGTTACCAGACCATGAAGGGCAAAAAGGTTGAACGCCGCTTCGGCTGGGACTGCCACGGCCTTCCAATTGAAAACCTTATAGAAAAAGAGCTTAACCTTAATTCCAAAACAGACATCGAAAAGTTCGGTATAGCGAAATTTAACGAAACCTGCCGCGCCGAGGTTCTGCGTTACGTCAAAGAATGGCGGCAAACCATCACCCGGCTGGGACGCTGGGTAGATTTTGACAACGACTATAAAACCATGAACTCGGATTACATGGAATCCATCTGGTGGGTTATGAAATCACTCTGGGAAAAAGGACTTATCTACGAAGGCCACTACATCCTCCCGTATTGTCCTCGCTGTTCCACCGTCCTGTCAAACCACGAACTCAACCTTGGCGGCTACAAAGAAGTACACGATCCCGCTATCACCGTGAGATTCAAAATAAAGGGGAATGGGGACTGGGGAATAGGGAATGGGGAAGGGACGAACCCTCTCAACGCCTACTTCCTTGCGTGGACAACAACTCCCTGGACGCTGCCTTCGAATCTGGCTTTGACCCTCGGTGGAGACATAGACTATGTATTAGTCGAAGACCTGTCTCCTCCCAACGATCACTACATTCTGGCGGAAGCCCGCTTGCCCGCTTACTACAAAAACGATACCGAATACAAAATTATCTGGCGCAAAAAAGGAGTGGAACTCGCGGGGCTTCAATATGAACCGCTGTTCCCTTATTTCAAAGATGCGCCTAACGCGTTCCGTGCTTTCCTTGGCGACTTTGTTACCACCGAAGACGGCACCGGCATCGTTCACACAGCGCCCGGTTTCGGCGAAGACGATGCGCGCGTGCTCAAAGGAACGGGCATACCTGTCATTTGCCCGGTGGACGCTGAATGCAAATTCACGCAGGAAGTTCCCGACTTTACCGGCGTTTTTGTAAAAGACGCCGACAAAGCAATCATTGAAAAATTAAAAAACGAAGGCAAACTTGTAAAGCGCGATCAGATACTTCACTCCTATCCGCATTGCTGGAAGTGTTCAAGCCCTTTGATTTACCGCGCCGTAGGCTCATGGTTTGTCAGCGTGGAAAAAATAAAGGGAGATATGTTAAACGCAAACAGCCAAATCCACTGGGTACCGGAGCATATCAAGGAAGGCAGATTCGGCAAATGGCTGGAAGGCGCGCGTGACTGGGCGATCAGCCGAAGCCGCTATTGGGGAAATCCCCTTCCCATCTGGAGATGCCCCGAGTGCGGAAAAAAGCTCTGCGTTGGAAGCCGCGCCGAACTAAAAGCACTTTCCGGCGTATACCCCGATGATCTTCACAAACATTTCGTTGATGACATTACCATTCCCTGCTCATGCGGCGCGAAAATGACGCGCATTCCTGAAGTATTGGACTGCTGGTTTGAATCAGGGGCCATGACCTACGCCCAGAATCATTACCCCTTCGAGAACAAAGAATTTTTTGAAAGCCATTTCCCTGCGGACTTTATCAGCGAAAGCCTTGATCAGACAAGAGGCTGGTTTTACACCCTTACCGTGCTAGCCGCTGCTCTTTTCAAGAAACCGGCTTTCATGAATTGTATTGTGAGCGGCTTGGTCCTGGCATCTGACGGTAAAAAAATGAGCAAGTCGCTTAAAAATTATACCGATCCCGTGGATGTAATTAATAGTTACGGGGCCGACGCGGTAAGGCTCTTTTTGGTACATTCGGCGCTGCTCAAAGCCGACGACCTCAATTACAATGATGAGGGCGTCCGCGAGGTGCTTAAAAGTATTATCATTCCCCTGTGGAACGCTTACAGTTTTTTTGTTACCTATGCCAACATAGACAAGATTACCCCGGCTGGCGCGCCTGAGAATCCGTCCAACCCGCTTGACAAGTGGATCCTTTCGGTAGCGGAAAGCCTTGTGGAAAAATGCGGCGCGGCGATGGATGTTTACGATCTTTCAAAGGCGATTGACCCGATAGTGGAATTCATTGACCTTCTTAACAACTGGTACATCCGCCGCTCCCGACGCCGCTTCTGGAAGAACGCCGGCCCCGATGTTACGTCTGACACGGACAAGGTTGAAGCTTACGGCACGCTTTACGCAGTGCTGAAGAAATTAGTTCAGGTGGCTTCTCCGTTTATGCCTTTTACCACCGACGCCATCTGGCTGAATATCCGCTCCTCATTGGATCCAGAATCGGTTCATCTTTCGGATTTTCCTGTTGTCAGAAACGATCGCCGCGACCCTGATTTGGAATTCAGGATGGCGGCGGTACAGCACGCCGTTTCGATGGGAAGGGCGCTTCGTTCACAGTACAGCATCAAGGTAAGGCAGCCTCTTAAATCCGTGGAGATGGTTACCAAAAAACAGGAAGAAAAAAAGGTTCTTCGCGAGATGGAAGAAATAATCCGGGAAGAGCTCAACGTCAAGGAACTTATTTTCAGGGAAAACGAAGAAGAGCTTGTGGAATACGAGGCAAAGGCCAATTTCCGAATTTTAGGCAAGGAATTGGGAAAGGACATGAAAGCCGCGGCTGAAAAGATCGCTGCTTTTGGTCAAAGCGAAATTCAGAGCCTTCTGGAAGGGGCGACGCTTTCCATAGAGCTCTCTGACGGCGCTCAGGCAGAAAGACGCCAGGTGGATATAACTGCGGAAAAGCTGGACATCAGGCGACTTGAAAAACCAAACCTGAAAGTGCTTAACGAAGGAACCCTGACGGTAGCCCTCAATACGGAGATTACCGAGGAGCTTTCTAAAGAAGGCGATGTGCGCGACCTTGTTCGCGGCGTTCAGAATTTGCGCAAGGAATCGGGCTTGGAAGTTACCGACCGGATTAAGCTTACCCTGACGGGATCCGGCAGGCTTAAGTCGGCATGGGAGGCGTTCTCCGATTACGTGTCCTCGGAAATTCTTTCTTCCCAAATGGTCTGGGCTGAAGCCGACAACATGGTTGAAATAGAAGCCGGAGATGAAAAGTGGCGTGTCAAAATTGAAAAAGCCTAGCGAACAAAATAGGGACTGGGGATTAGGGACTAGGGACTTGGGTCTTTGTTCGGGAGTGTTGCATGGTACTATCAAGCGTAGTTATTGTGCATATTCCCCATTCCCCATTCTCCATTCCCTATTCCCCATACTGGTTTTTATTCTTCTTACTTTTTTTTCCTGCGCTTCTTCTCCCAGGGGTTCTTCGCCTGTCGATGAAAGCGGGCTTTCCCTGCTTCCCGCCGGGGCCAAGGTCTACCTCTGGGCCGACACGGTAAAGGCAAGGCCTTTACTGGACGTTCTCTCTTTTCAGGGCGTTAGCGGCAAGGACGCGGAGCAGGTTTTGGACAAAACAAAGTCGGCGGCGGTGGCTTTGTTTTCTGACGGCAAAGACGGCGATATGACTGATAAACGGCAGTTTTATATTGCTGCCCTTGGACATTATCCGCAATTCAGCGCGAGCCTTTCTTTCGCTTTCTCAAAGAGCTGGAAAAAACAAAAATCTTCCACTGGGGGCAGTTACTGGTATTCGGTGAAAAATAATGTCGCCCTTGCCATGGGGAATAATTTGGCGCTTGTCTCGAATACCGACCCGCTTGCGGCTTTTCCCGCTGCCTCTGCGCCCGAGGGATTTGCCGAGTTCAACCGTGGTTTTGCTTTGGCCGGCTGGATGAACGATTCGGCAGAGTCTATCAATGTTTTTCTGGCTTCCATGGGAATACCCCTTCAAATTCCAGCCGAGGATTTTTTCTTCGGGGCTAAAAACGAAGCGGAACTTTGGGATCTATTTTTTAAAGTCAGAACCCAATCGGCGGAGCAGGCCCGTTCGCTGCTCAGGCTCTTTTCAATGGCGCGGCTTTTTGTTTTACGCGCAGACGCCGGGGGAGGGGTTGCCGGGGAATCTATGAGCCCCCAGCAGGCCGCGTCGTTGCTTTTTGCCAATGTTCCGGAAGTTGACGCGGAGTATTTAATCCTTCGCATGGATTCCCTTGGAGCGGACAAGATAGCTTTACTTTTTAGTATGTTCACGATATATTCAAATTAATATGCCTACATATGGATACGAGTGTAAAAGTTGCGGTCACAACTTTGATGCTTTTCAAAACATAAAAGACGAGCCTCTAAAAACGTGCCCTAAATGCGGTAAGGAGGAGTTGCGCCGTTTGATAAACGGCGGAACCGGCGTCATTTTTAAGGGCGCCGGTTTCTACGCTACCGATAAAGGCGGAAGTGCCGTTAAATCTGCAAAAGCCGAAGAACCCGCGAAAAGCGAAAGTGCCTCCTGCCCCGGTTGCGCAAAATCGGAGAGCTGTCCAAAAGCGGTAAACAGCTAAGTGCCCGATCCCCTCTTTTTTTGTGATAATTGCGGTGCCGAAGTACCAAGGGACGAAGAAAAATGTCCCAAATGCGGAAGGCATTTTGCTTCTGTCCTTTGTCCAAACTGCGGCTTTATTGGCGAAATAAGCAAGTTTAAGGGAGGTTGCCCTGCCTGCGGCTATTCCACCTCAAAGCCTCCCGTAAATACAAAGCGCCAAAAGAAATCTCCTAAAAGCAAAGAGGCTACTGCTACTGTGCCTTTGCCTTTTTGGGTATACATTCTGACTGCGGCGGCGTTTACGGCAGTATTGGCGGCTTTGTTTTCTGTGATTTCCAAATAGCGTGATTCTAGGAGCCTGTCGGACTTAGGCTAAATTTGGCCAAATTGAAAAAAAGATTTCCAGGAACAAAAAGAAATGATAAAATAAAAACATGAGCGAGAGATTTATAAATATAGACAGGGAAACGCCGATGCTGTTTCCCG
>Ga0268262_10000812_pt1 | contig 40591 bp, 38 predicted proteins | sample TergutNc150P3_FD_190354 | JGI IMG/M metagenome (GOLD analysis project Ga0268262, IMG submission 190354) | Nasutitermes corniger P3 segment gut microbial community from laboratory colony in Florida, USA - Nc150 P3 (SPAdes) (version 2) | ecosystem: Host-associated > Arthropoda: Insects >...
CCATTACCTCTTTCCATGTGTTTTTATCCAAATAATTAAATTTTATTAGTTTATTGGAAAATACGGCAATTACATCAGTTCCATGCCAAAAATGAGCATACCAATTTCCAACAATTTCTTTTGCAACGTTTTCAATAAATTCTTCTTCAATTTCAACCTCAAATAAATGCCACCTTTCATTTTTTTGTTTATGTCCGGTAATGTGCATTTTTAAAATTATCATATTGTTTAATATTCTATTGTCATTAAGTCCTTCTTCAACAATTATTCCTCTATATTTCATAATTTCTCCTTATTACTTATATATCATATCATATTATTTTTGAATATATTTTTACTCTATATTTTCCTTCAAAATAATTTTTATTTACAACTTCTTCCTCTAACTCGAAATAATTGTCCTCCAATATTTTCCATGATGCTGTATTTTCCCTTTTTGTTATTCCATATATTTTTTCTATCTTTAAATTATCTTTTACCCAATTAACAAACGGCGTTATTATTTCAGAAATATATCCATTATTCTGATATTCAGTTGCGATTGCATAGCCTATTTCTATTCCTTTATCAATTTTACTTAAGCCGATATGCCCTATAATGATATTAATTTCTTTCAAAATTATACCATAAACTAATGGATATTTATCATCATAATTTGACATAAAATATTCTATTGTTTCCATTGCTTCAGTGATATTATCAAAAACTTCATCAGGCAGTTCCTTTTTTGTAATTTCTTCTTGGCTATATTTATATAAAAATTCTGAATCGCTTATTGATAATTTACGAACAATCATTCTGTTTGTTTCAAACAATATATTCTCCATAATAATATTATATCACAATTGACTAATTAAGGATGAACATTTTTAATCATTTCTGAAAATATTTTAGTGTATTATTTTTTATACACTATTTTCTAACCAATTCAAAAATTACTTCGCCTAACGTTTGGCGGTGAAAGACGTTTTTGTAGAATCATGATCATCTCTTACTTTTTGTTTGATGAAGTAAATATATTTATCATCTTTAAAGAGTTGATCCAAATCTAAATATTCTTTTTCAATACCTATTTTTTTTGAAGTATTTTTGCTTTTGGTTTTGTAGGTCTAAAAAGACCAATGTATCTTTCGGGGTATTTTGATAATTTCTCAAGTAAATCACTTTTAGATCATTCAAAAATTTGTTTGTTTAAAATATTTTGAAAGAATTTATATTCCATGTCTAGCCTTTAAATATTCATTTCTTAAATCATCAATTAAAATGGCTTTATCGTTTCTTATAATATACCAAAATTTCCAGCCGTTACACGACGGGGTTTGCTGAATTACTGCCCCAATTCGATGAATTGATCCTTTTGTATTATGATATTGCAAACTGCCATCTGAATGAACAAAAGCTGTAGCGCTATATGTTTTTTTTGTGTGGAGTGGTTCGCCAACATTGATAAATTTTTCTTTAACCAATGTTTCAAAAGGGACTCTTATTTGTTTTTCTTTTTCTTCTTCTGTCCAGTCAGCTTCTTCAAAATATTCCTTAATATGAGCGATTCTGTTTTTCGCAAGTTTTATATATTCCGGTTCTCTCTCTATTCCTATGTAACTACGTTTTAATTTTTTTGCGACAGCGCCGGTTGTACCTGTTCCAAAAAACGGGTCAAGTACAACATCACCCTGCTTCGTCGCAGATAGAATTACTCTTTTAAGAAGCTCCTCCGGTTTTTGGGTTGAATGCGCCTTTTTTCCGCCTTTACCTTTTAAACGTTCTTCCCCTATACATAAACCAACCTGCCAAACAGATGTCATTTGTTTGCCGCCGTTGTATTTTTTCATTATTTTGTGATTGAATGTATATTTTTTAGTTTCTTTTCTCTTTGAACACCATAAAAGCGTTTCTGTAGCGTTTGTAAAACGCGTACCCATAAAATTAGGCATCGGATTGATCTTATGCCATGTTATATCATTTAAAATCCAGTACCCCAGATTAAGCATAATATTACCAACGCGGAAGATATTATGATAACTGCCGATTACCCATATTGTACCGGTATCTTTTAATATGCGCCTGCATTCTTTTAACCACGCTGTACAAAAATCATCATATTCATAAAAAGAGCCGAATTTATCCCATTCATCATCAACGCCGTCAACTTTTGTATTATTTGGCCTGTAAAGGACATTCTCCAATTGCATATTATACGGAGGGTCGGCAAATATCAAATCTATAGAATTATCAGAAAATTTCTTTAATTCCTCAATACAATCACCTTGAATTATTGTATTTAGTTTCATGAATTAAAATCTATAATTTTTTTGCTTTTAAGTCAAGAGGCCTTTTATAAAATATTTTGGGGGATATTTTGCATGGCATTTCGCATAACGTTCAGGCGGTAACTGACGTTTGGGGCAGGTAATAGGGCGTTGCGGAGCAACGACTCCTGCCCAAAATGTACCGGAGCAAAATCTTGCAGAGGGCGTATGCCCGAACAAGGTTTTGCGGAAGCCGAGCCGCCGTAAGGCGGCGATGCAGTTACAGACCTGTTATGTGAAGTGTGGGCGTACGCCATTTTTATTTATTTCTTTTTTTAATTCCAAATAATAAATACCTCAAAACAGGTATTAACCGTACAATTTCACAAAATAATATTGTTACTCCAAATGCAAATACCAATAATAACGTATAATTTATAATCATATTTACCTTTATAAATGATATTATAATATATGCTATAAATACCATAATCGGATAATGGCATAAATACCAAAAGAAACTGCGGCTTTTTACATAATCCATAAATTTATTTGTTTTATTGAAATACTTTTGCGTAAAGCCTAATATTGCCAGCATCATAGCCCATGCGTAAGCATTAGTTAATGGATGCTGCAAATAAATATTTTCAGAGAAATTATCCCCATAAAAATAATAAACATTAATAGTTCCAAGAATTGTTCCAATTACAAGCAAGGGAATACCGAATTTTGCCAATGTTTCTATTGTTTTATCATGCGAAAAGAAATAATAACCTGCCAAAAAGACAAATAAATATATGCCATTTCTGAATACTGTTACTATTGGCATATTAAAAAGAAAAGACGATCCCCAAAAAGGTATGACAAGAGCAAGCAATATGAAGATATTTGCCTTTCCTGCTAATGCCCATATTTTATCATTTTTATCTACCTTCCGTATAAGGAGTAAAACTATTGTAACAATAAATAACTGGAAGATAAACCATAAAGGCCCCATTCCGGCAAAGCTAAAAACAATATATTTTATAAAAGAGGGAACGGGGTTTTCTCCAAACATATCAACAAATTGAGATAATACCAACCCGTTTATCCAACCTAATAAAAACATCCCTCCGAAGAATGGGATTATTAATTTATTAAAACGTTCTTTCAAATATTGTTTTGCCGTATATTTTTGAAGTGCGTATCTTACGCTAATACCTGCCAGCAAAAACATAAGGGTCATCAGCCAAGGATATACAAAATAACAAAATGTATCAAAAGCGGGAATACCGGTTTCTGTGATATGCCTTACTACACCAACACTATTAAACATATAAATAACATGATATACAATCACTATTAATATAGTAACAGACCGTATATTATCAATAAAACATTTCCGTGAAATATTTATATTTTGCTCCAACATTTTTTCTCCAATAATTTAAATATTCATATTTTTGTATTAATATCAAGTCTATTTTATTTATATTTTCCCAAATATTTCCAAACAATTTTAGCCCACATTTCACATAACGTTCCGGCTGTATATGACATTTTTTTTATTAAATATTATTAATCATAAATTTTTCAGCAATGGATAATAATTCTTCATAATTTACTTTATCGAATGAAGTAGCGTCAATATTTATTATTTGATCAATTCCTATTTCACCAAGACCAAAATAAAGATGCCCTTCTTCGAAATTTTCCCTAGTTTCCCCTGTTGTATTGTGAACCCAATGACGTTTTTCTATTTTTTCTCTTTCCATGTATCTGTCAAATAAAACATCAAAATTACCCTTAAAAATAAATGTAAGGCATCTATAATTATATTTGTCTAATAATCCCTTAATCTGTTCACTTTCTTTTTTTGTAAAATCACTTTCTAATATACATGCTTTCTGAACCTGTAAAAATTGTTCAAGTATATGTAACATAAGTATAAATGTTGTAAAATTACCTTTTTGGCAAACCATATTATTTTCTGGTCCAAATCCATCACCTAAAACCTCTTTGACGGTATCTTTATTAAAACATGGGATTTTTAAGAATTTAGACAATCTACGCGAGAAAGTAGATTTTCCTGTAGCACAATATCCACCAACCAATATAATTTTGTTATTCATGTGCAATTTTAAATTATTTTCCATATCATTGTCAATATATTAACATACAATTTAGCCCGTATTGCACATAACGTTCCGGCGGTATATGACGTTTTTTTGCGCCCGATAAGGAAAAATGCGGAGCATTTTTACGGGCGCAAAAAAATGTGGCGGAGTGAGGCGTGGGAATGGCTTTAGCCATGACCTAGCCGAACGAAACCCAAAATGCCCGAATAGGGCATTTTGCAGTTACCGTTTGTTATACGACGTTTGCGCTTTTTCTCAAATATAAAAATAACCCTGTATATCAGTTCTTATTTATTGAGGAATTTTAATTTCATTCACTTTTTATATTAGGAAAAAATATACCGTTCACCCAAAATCCTTCCTCTACCTTACCATCAATGTAGGTTTTTTTTCCTATACCGTTAATGTTACCTTCAAAGAAATCGCCTTCATATACATCACCGTTTGCGAAAGTCATTTTACCTTTTCCATGTCCTTTTCCGTCAACGAGTTCGCCTTCATAGACAATACCATTTTTAAAAGTTTCTTTTCCTTTACTTGGTTCGTCATTGGCAAAATCACCTTCAAATATACTACCGTTTGAAAATATTTCTTTTCCTTTACTAAGTTCACCATCAATAAAATCACCTTCAAAAATATTACCGTTTGTATAAAATAATGCACCTTTACCATGGGGTTTATTGTCAAGTAAATCGCCTAAGTAAATTCCGTATGGTAATTCTTTAAACTCCGCATTTGGTTCTTCTTGATGAAATTCTTTATTTGATAAATATAAATTATTTTTAAAATAAATGTTTATATTATTTATCATATTATTTGTATATGGAAATGGGAAAAAACCTTTTTCTGTTAATAAATCTTTAATTTCATTTTTTTTATTCTTCATTTTTTCATTATTAATATCTTCTGTATCATTTTGATTGAAACCATAATCGAAATAATCAAGTGCTGGTAAATCTTCACTTTTACCATCTTCATAAATACGTTCATGTCTATCATTTGTCATTTTGTTCTGACAGTAACAATCCATATATTCTTTATTATCTTTCATTCCAAAACAAAATTGAATTAGCCATCCGTCCTTTTCAAAAAATCCGCTTTCCCTGTTGTCTATTTTATTTATTGGAATTTTAATACCATAAAAACTATAATTATAAAAATTATAACATTTTTTTGATAAAAAAATAAAACCTGCTTTTTCCATATCATAAACAATAGAATGTAAATCCTCTTGACTTCCTAAATAAACTTCAGGCACAAAATAACGAGGAATGTCATCATTAAAAGCATCAAAAACAGATTCTAAAAAATCATATTTTAAGGATTGGTTATTACTAAAAAAAGTATCAAAATCCCCTGAATGAGGATTCCATTTTCCATTTTTATTTTTTATTTTTCCCCACATATGAAGACCAGAAATTACTGTTCTGTATTTTTTTAAATCCTTATTAAATGACTTAATCTTTTCCACCGCACTTTCTAAATTATCCATGCTTATTTTATTATCCTCGGCTATTATTGCGCTGAATATTTGCGGATAATCAAGTACAATTTTTAAACGAATATCTGGATTATTATATAAAATTTCTGCAAATTTCAGCACGTCGTTGTGTGTTGATAATAGAAATTTGCCCTCTTTATTATATTCATCTTTATATAACGTGCCGCATCTGTTTTCTATAACTACTTTTGTATTGTTGTATTTTTCATAAAATATTTTTTGAAAATTCTTAAATATATCTAAAAAATTATCAAATGAATTACAATAATCAATAAATGGTGGATGTATTTCCAATATTTCAGGCGGTATGCTCGAACCTACAAGCCAATTTATAAATTCAAAAAATTCATTTGACCATTCCACATTGCGCCATAATTGAGGTATACCATTCCTTTGAGCTGACGCAATGTTTTCAAAATCAGTAATGATTTTTGAGTTAAATGTTATTCTTTCTTTTTTTCGTATATGTATACTATGTGCGCTTTCAGTGTGCAATGAATAAGGAAAATTTACAGAAAGAGGTTTTTCTATTGCAAAGTCCCCTGATATTTCTTGTAAATTGGTTGTTATTTCAGGCGGATATTTTCTTATTCCGTCGTTAATTGGTATCAATATTGCCATAATAATATTTTCCTAAATATTTGTAAATCAAACACAATCAAAAACACTCCCATCTTGAAGTAATATAATATTATGCCCCTTAAATAATTCCTTGAATTTCTCCGGCGCTTCCGTATGAATAGGGATTATACCGCATTTTGGTTTTACAGTATCAAAAAGTGTTCCTAATGTCTTTACATCGGCGTGTCCGCTTGTATGTTTATACTCATATTTATATGGTTTAATAAAGTCTATAAAATTTTGATTATGTGCCGTGTTACTCTTATCAAGATAACCTTTCCACATTGAATAATATATTTTTGTTTCCTTTAATTTAGAATATTCATCTAAAAGGGTCTTAAAACTATCATTTGGTCTTACAAGCATACAAAAGCCATGTTCATTTAAGTATGGCTTTAATCTACCAGTAAAATCATAATCTTTTTTGGCTATGCGTTTTAACTCTAGAAAACGTCCTACCGGATTTTTTTGTTTATAATCTATATCATAAAATGTAGTATGTTCTTTATGTGATTCAGAAACTATTTTTAAGATTTTAGTTTGATAAGTATCACAAACAAAACAACGCCCTGCTCTTTTTGCAGCATGATATAATGCAAATACTCTGTCAACATTGGTAGAAGAGACCATAACAAAGTTGTATTTATTTTCTATAAATGATTTCTCAAAGTCTTTCTGTAACTCCTGTTCGGTTTGCAAAACAGCGTCAGGGCGTTCGATATTTGAACCTTCTGAAATTATATAATCTATGTTTTGTGCGTATTTTTGAAGCATTGGAACAAGAACTTTACTATAAAAACCATGTCCTCGAAAATCGCCTGTATTCAATACTCGTTTATTATCTGCTTCAACAATAAACATATAAGCGTCAAAAGCGGAATGATCAATGAATAACGGCGTTACTATTATTTCGCCAACTTCTATTGTCTGCTTTGCATTAAAAGTTTTTATTGTCTTTAGACGTTTCAAAATTTTCCTATGTTTTTCCGCTTCTTCTTTAACTGGAATAAACGATAATCTTTTTTCAAGGCATTTATATATCTCTAATGCTGTTTTACCAACATATATGAGTAAATCAGAAACCGTATCACATATTTTCCCTATATGATCTCCATGATAATGTGTTATTAATAAAGCGCTTTTTGAAACATCATCGCAAGTTAAGCCGTCAATTTGCTTTAACTGATTATCGTTATTTTCAGCACCCGGTAACTGTTCACCAAAGTCAATAAAAACCTTATATCCGTTACTTTCAATTTCAGTTATACAGCCGCCTATTTGATTAGTTCCTCTATGTATTGTTATTTTCATTCCTATAATACCCTTATAAAACTAATAATACCATTATACCCACATATATTTATTTTGAATAGGGGTAATTTACAATTTATTCTTTTTGACCCTTTTTGAAATAATTCCCCGTGCCAGGACGGCACGGAGAGACGAATATATGTGGGCAAAAAGAATATTCTTACATTTTCTTTATTATATAGCCTTAAACCAATTTGCGCAAATGTTGTGTAACGTTCCGGCTGTTTACGAAGTTGGCGGCGGCATATAAGGGCTTTGCGAAGCAAAGACCGCCGCCGCCAATTTGCCGGAATGAGGCGTGGGAGCCTTTAGGCGACCTAGCCGAATGTAGGCCGAGCCGTTTCAGCGGCGATGCGTAAACAGACCTGTTATGTGCAGTATGCCCCACTTATTATTTTTTATAATCATTCTGTATTTCAATGCCATACTTTATTGTTGCGTTGAAAATATTTTCCAATGCTTCTATACTAATATCATTAAAATTTACCATTTGTTTGCCACTTACTAAATATTTATCATATATTTCAGGAGTTTTTTCCAATTCCCGTTTATATACAAGATAAGTCTTATCAGATATACCCATTTTTGAACGTCCTCTTTCTGTAATTAATTCTATTTTATTATCATATACCCATAATGGGGCTAATCTTTTTTCACCAATTATTACTCCAGCAGTAAAACCAACTGTACCCATATTTATTGTATTCCCAAAATATTTTATCCATTCTTGTTTATATTTTTCTATTGTTTTCTTGTATTTTTCTTCAACACTATTAATATAATCCTCCCAATTTAATTTTGGTCTTGTACCTTTTCCATCTTTTGCCGGCGTTTCTGATTCAATTATTGGTTTAATCAAATTATTATCAAATGTTATTTTTATAACGCTCCTTTCTACTTCATTTGTTTTCTCTACAATTTTTGCTGTAATAATTAACTGATTGTCATTTTCGTATGCTTCTATTTTTACCAAAGATATATTAAACGCTAAATGTGGAGCCGATTGTATTGATTCTATTAAACCTAATAAATTAGGATGAATATCATCACCAATTATAATGGCTATAATATTTCCAGTAGAGATATTTTTATTTAACAAATGCATAAATTTATCATCAAATGTGAAATTATCACTTATTTCTATATTCTTGGAACTTTTATTTTTTATATCTTCACACCCGTCAACTGTTAATGCTTTTATATAATCAACAGTTTGGGCAACCACGGTTCTTATTGATTCTGGATTTTTTATTAGTTTAGTTTCAATTAATACTATATTTGCATTCTTTGTTATATATAATACATCAATAGGCCCACGGGAGGTTGAATATTCCCTATATTTTATAGCTATTTCCTCAGAATCAATTTCTATTTCTGATATGTTTAAAACTATTTCAGGAAAATTAAACAATAACTCCTGCAATTCAGTTTCTTTTTCAAATATATACATTTTTGCTTCCGTCAGTTTTTCATTGTTTTTGATAAATAATGCCATAATATCTCCTTTATCATTTTATACTATAATTGTATTCTATTGTCAATACTTATTTAGGACAATTTTGGGGCATATTGCACTTAACGTTTGGCGGTAAAAGACGTTTTTGCAAGCCCGAATAAGGGGCTGTCCAATAAGTAAAGAGACAGCTATAAAAATAAATTCCCAAGAGAAAAAAAGAATGATAAAATTCCAGTATGAGTAAAGGGAAAAGTGACAAGATCACATATAAACCCTACGAGCAACACCAAATATATCTGATACCGCCAAGCGCTGAAGAACTAATACCGAAAGACCATCTTGTAAGAATGGTAAACGAAGTAATAGACGAGATGGGGATAGAGCGGCTGATGAGGAAATATCAAACAGGCGGCGGGGCAAGCCGGTATAATCCTGTAATGATGACGAAACTGTTCGTGTACGGGTATATGACGAAGATATGTTCCAGCCGGATGCTGGCGAAGGCGGTACGAGAGAACGTGATGTTTATGTGGCTTGCAGGAAACCAGAAACCTGATTTTAGGACGCTGAACGATTTTAGGGGGAAACTGCTGAAGGGAGTGATGGAAGAAGTCTTCGTAACGACGGTGAAAATGCTGGCTGCGAAAGGGTACATAAAACTGGAACATTATTTTGTGGACGGGACAAAGATAGAGTCTGCGTCCGGTCGGTACACGTTTGTGTGGAAAAAGTCTGTAGAAAAGAACGACAAAAAACTGGACGACAAATTACGGGCGTATATCAAAACAGCCGAACAGGTATGGAAAGAAGAAAACGTCTGGCGGACAAGGCAAAAGTAAATGTACGAACTTTTCGCGCGAATTTATGTGATTATCGGTTATAGGACAAAATAATAAAAAAGTGATTTATTTATATTAAAGGAGCAAATATGTTGGTAGATAGTGTAAGAAATCAAACAAGACAGATATTTCAAAATACTGAGATATTATTAGAGGTAATTCCCGAAAATGAATTTGATACAGTAAAAGGTGGATTTAGAACTTGGAAACATTTTTATCATTTGATATATTCATTGGATAAAAATTTTATTGATCCGAGTAATTATGTCGAACCTGAATTTCACAAAAAAAACTTAAATATAATATATCTTGAAGATGAAAATAAATTAACAAAAAGTGAAATAGAAAAATATTATGAGAATGTAAAAAATAAAATACAAAAATATCTAAATGATTTAAATGAAGAAACACTAGAAAATAAAATTATTTTTAATGGAATGGAATTGACAAAAATGGAATTAATTTTAGCACAATTACGACATATTTTTTATCATATTGGATATTTACATTGTTGTATAAAAATTGAAAAAGGAGAAACACCGGAGTATATAGGACTCTATAAAGCAGTACCTGAAAAATGAGGTTTTTATGACATTAGAGCAAGAAAAAACAATAGAAAATGCCTTATTTATAATAACAGCCATTTTTAAAGGTAAAATAGTTGGATTAACAAGAGTAAATAGAGAGTGTGTAGAACTTAAGAGATTCTTTGTCAGGAAGGCTCATAGAGAAAAAGGAATTGCCTCAGGGATTTTATTATTCCTGGAAAATGAAGTAAAGGAACAAGATTATAGCATTATAAAGCTTTAAACCGGACCTAACCAACCGGAATCAATACATTTGTACAAAAAGTTTGGATTTTATGAAATTGAAAAGTTTGGAGAGTACATAAATAGTAAGTACAGTATTTGTTTTGAAAAGAAACTATAATATAAAAGAGGTGTAAATACAAAAAGGTAAAGACAAAAATATTTTTGTATGGAGATAAAACATGGATATAAATTTTGGCGAATATAAATTTAGTGATAATAAAAGTATGATTTTAATAGATAAAGTATGCGAACTATTGGGAAATAGTTATTGGGCTAATAATCGCAAAAAAGAAATAACAATAAAAGCAATTGAAAATTCTTTATGTATTGGAATATACTTGAAAGATGAAATGATTGGATTTGCAAGAATTGTAACTGATTATGCTACAATGTATTGGCTTTGCGATGTAATTATTGATGAAAAGCATCGTAAAAATGGTTTAGGGAAAAAATTAATTGAAATAATTACACAAATGAAAGAATTAGACGGAATGTTTGGTATTTTGGCAACAAGAGATGCACATGGATTATATGAAAAATATGGTTTCAAAAAAGTCGGAGAAAAATATATGAGAAAAGATTCTGATTTTATATTATAGCAATGAGGTAAAACAATGTATAAAATTAAAGCAATGAATATAGAAGATTATAATGAAATAATTAGTTTGTGGAAGAATACTGACGGTATAGGTTTAAGCGGAAATGATGATTCAAAAGAATCCATAGAAATATTTTTGAATAAAAACCCCAATACTTGCTTTGTTGTTGAATATAAAAAGGAAATAATCGGAACAATAATGGCTGGAAGTGACGGACGGAGGGGACATATTTATCATTTAATGATAAAACCAGAACACAGAAGAAATGGTTTGGGGAAAAAATTATTGGAAAAGACAGAAAAAGCCCTGAAAAAAGAAGGCATCAGAAAAATATTCTTGGTTGCATTTAAGAAGAATAAAATTGGAAATATATTTTGGAAAAATAATGGATATGAAATAAGGAATGATTTAAATTATATTGACAAAATAATAGATGAATAATTTAACAAGAATCATGAAAATATTATATGTATCGGACCTGGACGTAACATTACTTAAAAGCGATGATAAAATGTCGGAATATACTATAAAGACAATAAATAAATTAAATGCAAGATGATGAAAGACCCTTACAAGTACATTAAGGTTGAGGGAATTGTAGAGTAACCAACAAGCGTAATAAAGCAGCGGAGACACGCCAAGTGCCTGCTGCCGCTTTTTTGGTTGGGGTAATTACCCGGGCCATCGATGGTAATCCCTGTAAGGCGCGGTTATCTACTTCCATTCTTCAAATGAGCCCAGCATATAGGAACGGACATCAATGCCGAAAACATCGTTAAAAGTTTTACTTTTAAGGATATCTTCGATATTTCCGGCGGCGGCTATGGTTCCGTTATTCAACACAACCGCCGTATCGCCGAAACGCCTCGCAAGGTTAAAGTCGTGAAATACGCCGATTAGGGTCTTATCGTTTTCTTTCACCCACGCTTTTAAGAAATCAAGCAGCTCAATCTGATGTTTCAAATCAAGATGATTAGCGGGCTCGTCAAGCAAAATTATCTGCGGCGTTTGCGCCAGCGTCCTTGCCAGAAAAACACGCTGTAAAGTGCCGCCTGAAAGCTCGTCAATCATCCGCTCCCTTATGTCCCAAATATCCAGCTTCTTCAAAATATCTTCCGCAATTGCCTTGTCTTCCGCTGAAAGACTTTTCATAAATCCCTGCGAGTATGCGAAACGTCCCATCGAAACGGTTTCATAAACAGTGTAGGGAAAAAACACCTGCACACTCTGGCTCAGCATAGCGGTTTTTTTTGCAAACTCCCTGCGTGGAAATAACGCAGCGTCCCTGCCTTCCAGCAGAACCTGCCCCCGGTAGTCAATAATACGGGCGATTGATTTAAGCAGCGTGCTTTTCCCGCTGCTGTTCGGCCCCAATATACAGAGGCTCTCTCCCTTTTCCGCCTTAAAGCTGATGTTGCAGATAACGTCAGTCCCGTTGTATCCCGCAGCCAGATTTTTAACTTCGAGCATGAACGATGTACTCATCGAGATGTCCTGCGTCTTTTGAAATATACCCACGCAAAGAAAGGAGCGCCGATAAGGGCGGTAATTGCGCCTACGGGAAGTTCAGAAGGAGAGATAACTGTCCTTGCGATAAGGTCGGTCAGCGCCATTAATGAACCGCCGAGTATAAAAGACATGGGTATTAAATACCTGTGCTGCGAACCGCTGATACGGCGCGCCGCGTGAGGTGCAATAAGGTCTACAAAACCGATAACGCCGCAAAGGGCGACAGCCGCGCCTGTCAGTATTGCGCAGAGGGTAAGCAGTTTTATGCGCAGCGTTCCTGTCTCCACTCCTGCGGATTTTGCGTGATCATCGCCGAAACTTAAAATGTCCATTTCTTTTGTGTAAAGGAAAACCCCCGCGCATCCTGCCGCGAAAAACGGCAGCAGAAGATAAACATAAGTCCAGCCACGCATCGCAAAACTTCCCATTTGCCACAGCGCAATGCGGCGAAGGTCGTCTGAAAAGACCGCGCTTATCGTTGTTAAGATAGCGCTGAGGAAGAGCGAAAGCACCATGCCGCATAGAATAATCGTGTTATTCGACATTGTTCTGTCAATGCGTGATGAAAATGCGGTTACAAGGAAGACGGTCGCAAGCCCGAAAACAAAGCCCGTCAACGGCAGGGTAAAGCCGCCGAGAATTGACAGCGTTATCCCGCTAATGATAATTATCCCCGCGCCGAGACTCGCTCCTGAAGAAACTCCCAAAATGTACGGAGAGGCAAGCGGGTTTCGCAGAATTGACTGGCAGACGGCGCCGCTCACGGCAAGGCAGCCGCCCGCAAAAAAAGCGAGCAATACGCGAGGCAGACGCAGCAGCCACACTATCGAGACATTTTTAGGGTCGATAGACGGTGCAAGCGGAAGCCTGAATAACTTGTGCAGTATAATTAAAATTGTGTCCGCGGGGCTTATGCCTGAACTGCCGAGTGAAGCGGCTGCGGCGATTATGAAAAGCGAAATAACTGCCCCGGCGGTAATTTTTTTTACACTACTCATTAAATTCAGGGTATACGGCTTTAGACATTTGTTTCAAGGCTATAATAACGCGGGTCGACGGCCGTGATGAAGAATCGTTGTCTATCTGATAAATGCGGTTTTCCTTAACGGCATTAATATGGTTAAAACCAGCCCTGCTCTTTATCTCTCCTATCGGGTCGTCAATGTAATTTACACTGGTAAGAATTACATCGGGGTTGCGCTCAATTATTGACTCCGCTCCGGGCATTACAAGCCAGTTGTCATTCTCAAAAATGTTACGTGCATTAATGGCGGAAATCATATCGTTAATAAAACTGTCCTTCCCGAAAGCCATCATGTCGGGAGCCGCAGAAATTTCAAAGTACACGTTTCTTTTTGTTTCTGCGTTTGCCGTCCTGCCTGTAATAGCGGCAATTTGCGCTTTCATTGTTTCAATAACCTTTTCTCCGTTTTTCTGCGCCTGTAAAATATCCGCAATAAAGGCAATATCCCTGTAAATATCTTCGATACTTCTGCTCATCGGAATATACACAACCGGTATTCCCGCTTCTTCAAGCAGACGGAAAGGGTCTTCTCCCGTGCCTGTAGGGTTATGCCCGCTTGCGATGATTATATCAGGTTCAAGGCCGATTATTACCTCAGCGTCAGGGTAGAAAAAATCCAGCAGGGGAAGCCCCGAGAGCGCTTCCGTAACATTAGCTGAATAGCGGTCTACTGCGACAAGTTTGCCAGCCATTCCCAAATCGACAATTATTTCCGTGTTGGAAGGCGCGGTGGAAATAATCCTGTTGATTGAACTGCCTATTTTCACAGTCCTTCCGGCGCGGTCGATAACCTGCCTGTCATTGGCTGCCTTGCAGCTCAAAACAAGCGGTATTATCAGTAGAACAATTTTTATCACAGTTTTCATTTTTTACTCCTTAGATTTCCAGATTTAGTTTCATTCCTAAGGTCAGATTTATACCTGGCATTGGATAGCCATAAAATGATTCATAAGACTGGTTCAGTATATTTTTTAGCGAACCAAAGGCTAAAATATTTTTTGTTATTTGTCTATTCATTGTTACATTTAACAGGAAATAAGGCTTTAGCGCAGTAAAATTTTCCCTGTCATGGAAGCGAATACCTTCATAATGCCCGGAAACAAGCAGGGAACCTGTCTTCCAGAAAATGTCCAGCGAGCCGCCGATTGTATGTCCAGGGTTGTACGGAATCCGCTTGTCAGAAGAAAAATCATAGCCGAAACTTAGCAGATAACTTCGCAGGTATTGATATGAAACTGCAAATTTTATTTTTTCAAGTTTGCCGTTTACTGGTATTTCAAAACTTGCCTTGTTATCAAGCCCGAAGAAAGCGGCTTCTCCTACATTTTCAGGCTGCCAAACACGTGCGCTTCCCTGATACCAGTGTATGGAATTTTTCAGCCATTGGCTGAAAAAAGCGCTTTCCAGCCGAATCATCTCCGTTATGCGCCATGTCATTCCTAAATCCGCGCCAAGTCCGTCTTCGGGAAGCAGATCGGGATTTCCGTAACCTCCGCCGCCTGACCAGTAAAGTTCTTCAAAATCGGGAAACTTGAAACTGCGGAAGTAGTTGTTCCTGATCGCAAGTGAATCTGTAACGTTAAATAAAATACCCAATTTAGGTATTAACGCCGTTTTTCCGCCTGAAAATACCGCCTTGAGTGAAGGAGTCAGCAGTATCTGTTCCAGCGCCTGCCATTCCGCCGACAGATAAACGCCGCCGTCCTGTTTATTTTTATTTCCTATTTCCGTTGAATTAAGGAAAACGATTCTGTAATCAATGCCGCTTCCGAGCGTGAGACTCTGCGCCGGATACCAGTTCCAGCGGTTGATTAAGCCGATGCCTTGTTGATCATGACGCGAAGATTCTCCTGAGGGCGGCGTATAGTCCAGCCTGTCAAAGTTCCATAAAAGGGAAAGCTCCGTTGCGAGCGTGTCGTGAAAAGCGCGCGGCGCTTCAAGCATCAGACTTTGGCGGGCGGAAAAATTTTGTTGATTGCCGATGTTCTCTGAAAAACCGGAGGTCGGGAAATTCCTGTCGCCGTAATAAACCTTTGTGGATGCCAATAATTTTGAATAACCTGATAAATTCCGTACAAGTGACGCGTTTATTCCAGTATCCCAGACTTCGTTGTTGTCCTTGCGCCGTGTGTATTCGGTAAAATCGGTAAAAAGAAAATGATTCTGCGCGCGGTTGGCAAATAATCCGGCTGTAACTGATGTATTTTCGCCGCCGTATGCCGCGGATAACGCATAATTCTGCGTATCAAGCAAATCTTCAAAACGTGGACTTTGCGTTTTTCCGTTCCTTCCCCGGTATTTACCCGGCATTGAGGAAGTGTTTGAAACTGACGCGTCAAAACGCCACCCGGGTTTTTGTTTTTTAACCGTAACGATGTTTATTACGCCGCCCAATGCTCCCGAAACATTGAACTTTGAATCGGAGCCGCCGTAAATAACTTCGATGCGTTCAACAGAATTTATGTTAATTTGATAAATATCGAACTTTCCGTCCGTTGAAGAATTTGCCGGCGCTCCGTCAATTAAAAAAGCCACTCTCTTTGAATCAAACCCGCGCAGGTTTACTCCCGTTTGATTCCCGTAAGCGCCGTAGCTGACAATGTTTAAATCAAGCGACTCCTGCAGCAGGCTTGCAAGGTCTTTTGCATTTAGCTTTTCAATTTCTTCTCTGTTGATCACTGCCATTTGCTGGCTTGTTTGTATTGTTCCTATGATAACAATGCCCTCGTTTTCCGTGAAGATCAGTACGTCATCCCAGTCTGTATCTTCACAGAAAAGAGGGAAAGAAAGAAAAAAGAACAGCAGAAGATAAATCATCTTTTGTATCCTGATCCCCAATAAGTAACATGAGTTTCAACATTATCAACGTTAAATGTGTTTTCTGCCTCAGCAAGCGTGACCTTTAAAATAAGGTTGTATGATGTGTCAATTGCGTTTGCTAAAAACACATGAGATGCGGTGCAATCTCTGTAATATACGCCGAAAAATTTACCTGCTTGTCCCGTCGTACTGCTTGTGATAATTTGTACTATTATAACACCTGCGTTTTTCGAAAAATCAACAGTTTTCCTAATGCTGCCTTTTATATTTTCACCCGGATAAGTTGTTTCCCCCCATACCGTATCACTGGTGTAATATTCAAGTGAAGACGCGGTAATGTTATACCCGCTGCCATAATCATCTTTCCAATTACCATTTAGGTTAACCTTAGTATCTGGCTCCGAGCAGCTTGTCAGCAGCAAAATAATCAATAGGACGACAAAACTTGCGCCGCGAACAATAAGTTTGACGCGCCTCCGTGTGAGATTCCTTAAAAAAAACATAACTTGTTCCTTTTCGGAGAAAAGGCAAAAAACCAGACTACACTACTGACGAGAAAATCGTATAAGAAGGGTAATGTCGGCTTTTCTAAAGCTCTTCCTCGAAGCTAAGAAAAAAATAACCGGTTCCGTAACCAGACCGGCGTATATCAAAGTCTCCTGGCTTTAGGGCAATTTTCCTGCCGACCTTCCCATCCAACCACCTGAATCAAGCGGTTAAACAGTGACCGTTCTTGTTACCATGTAACAGGGCAGAATCTTCCCTTTCACAGTTACGGGATAGCGGGGGATTTTCACCCCACTTCCTTTGAAATATACGCTGTTATTCTATGGCAATTATACGGAGTATGTCAAGTGAATTTTTGAATTTTAATAAGGAAAGGATTATCATTTTTTATACGGAACGGCATTGCGGGCACGAAAGTTAAGGTTTCTGAATAATTTTATTACCTTTTTTGAAAATTATACTATAATTAAGTTATGTGCCTCGACAACATCGTGGTTGATTCCGGAAAAGCGCTGCCCCTTGGAGCGTCTCTTGTAAATGACGGTGTAAATTTTGCCGTTTTTTCCAGGAATGCCACAGCTGTAACGCTTATTGTTTTTGAATCGACAGATCCTAACAGCTCATGGAAAGAGATTCCTCTTGATAAAAGGGGAAATAAAACCGGTAATATCTGGCATTGTTTTATCAGGGGATTGGGAGCCGGGACCTGTTATCTGTACCGCGCTGACGGTCCCTATTTTCCTGAAAAGGGGCAGCGGTTTAACCCTTACAAGGTTTTACTCGACCCTTATGCAAAAGCTCTTACGGATATAAGCAATTGGGATTACAGCAAATGTTCAGGTTATGATCCCGCGCGGCCCGGCCGTGATCTGACTTATTCCTATGAAGATGATATAGCCCATCAGCCGCGATGTATTGTAATCGATAATAATTTTGACTGGCAGGGAGACACGCCGTTAAACTATCCGCTTCGTTTCAGCGTAATTTACGAAACCCATGTCAAAGGCCTTACAGCCCATCCAAGTTCCAATGTTCAATATCCCGGCACTTACAGAGGGGTAATAGAAAAAATTCCTTACTTTAAGGATTTAGGTATTACGAGCCTTGAATTTTTACCGGTACAGGAATTTAACGAAAATGAAACACCGCGCCTAAATCCGCGTACCGGCGAAAAATTAAAAAATTACTGGGGTTATTCAACAGTCGCTTTTTTTGCGCCGAAAGGCTCGTATGCGGCGGACAAGACTCCCGGCGGTCAGGTGAGAGAATTCAAGAAAATGGTTAGAGAACTGCATAAAGCGGGGCTGGAAGTGATTCTGGATATTGTGTTTAACCACACTGCCGAAGGCAACGAACAGGGACCGACTTTTTCTTTCCGCGGGCTTGATAATTCAATTTATTACATATTGAATGAAAACCGGCGTTATTATCAAAATTATTCCGGCTGCGGAAATACAATGAACTGCAATCATCCCGTAGTGCGTTCGTTTATCATGGACTGTCTGCGTTACTGGGTAATGGAAATGCATGTTGACGGTTTTCGTTTTGATCTTGGTTCCATTCTTGGGCGCGATCAAAACGGAAAGGTAATGGAAAATCCGCCGACTCTGGAACGGATTGCAGAAGACCCTGTGCTTAACTCTACAAAAATAATCGCGGAAGCATGGGATGCGGGGGGCGCTTATCAGGTAGGCTGGTTTCCAGGCGGACGCTGGGCGGAATGGAATGACAAGTTCCGCGACAATGTACGCAGATACTGGAGAAGCGATCCAAAGGAAACTCGTTTTTTTGCAACTCGTATTTCCGGCAGTTCCGATTTGTATCTTCGGGACGGACGTAAGCCGTTTCACTCAATAAACTTTATAACCAGCCACGACGGCTTTACAATGAAAGACCTTGTTTCGTATAACGACAAGCACAACGAGGATAACGGCGAAGAAAACAGGGACGGCGGCAGCTATAACCTGAGTTACAATTACGGATTTGAGGGCGGCACTTATGATCCGCTGATAAAAAATATCCGTGAACGGCAGGTTAAAAACTTTTTTGCAACTTTGCTGATTTCACTCGGTACGCCTATGATTCTTGGCGGCGATGAATTCTGCCGCACTCAAAAAGGCAATAACAACGCGTATTGTCAGGACAATGATATTTCATGGTATAACTGGTCCTTGCTTGAACAGAATAAGGACGTTTACCGTTTCGTCAAGGAAATGATAGCTTTCCGTCTTCGTCATCCCGGCTTTATGCGTCCTGAATTTTATACGGGCAGGGAAGGCAGTTACAATGCCATTCCTGACATCAGCTGGTATAATGAAAAAGGCGAAAGCCCCGATTGGGATAATATCGGCTATTTTCTTGCGTTACGTGTAGACGGCAGCAGGGCTGAAACTTTGGCTGATCGCGATGACAATGATTTCTATATTATTTTTAACGCCAGCCTTGATGTTCAGCCTTTTATACTGGCAAGTCCTCCTTCAAAAAAAGAATGGTATCGCTTTTTGGATACGGGATTACAGCCTCCAAATGATATTCTTTCGGCGGGAAATGATAAAATCCTTCCTTCCCAGCACACCTATCCTGTAAAAGCCCGTAGTATGGTTATTTTAATTTCAAAGGAAAAAACCAATGAATGACAGCAGTTTTATTTTGGGAGTTGATCTTGACGGCGTTGTAGGAGATTTTTACAGTGAAGTGCGAAAAATTGCCGCTGAGTGGCTGAATAAACCGATTGAATCACTTACGCCGGAAGTTTCCTTTGGTTTACAGGAATGGGGCATCGATGAATTTGGCGGTTATGACAGGCTGCACCGGTTTGCCGTAACCCAGCGTAATATTTTCCGTGATATGCAGCCGATTGAAAATGCGCCGGCTATTCTGCGAAAGCTGTCCAATCAGAACGTTCGTATTCGTATCATTACACACAGGCTTTTTTTAAAATATTCCCACCGCACAACAATTACGCAGACAGTTGACTGGCTCGATAATTTCGACATTCCCTACTGGGACATTTGTTTTATGAATGACAAAGGAGCGGTAGGCGCAAATGTTTATATTGACGACGCTCCCGAAAATATAATTAATTTGCGCAAACAGGGCTGTAAAACAATCGTTTTCAGCAATTCCACAAACCGCAGCTTACCCGGTCCGCGCGCCAATAACTGGTTTGAAGTTGAACGAATGGTTATGGAAGAGCGTGAAGAATGGAAAACAGGCACTGTCGGTTTATTTGACGTTTGACACTCGGCGTGAAAAATATAATTCTTTCAACAATTAATGCCAAATGGATACATCCGTCCCTTGCCCTCCGGCTTTTAAAAGCAAATCTTGGTTCTCTGGAAGATTCCTGCGAAATAATTGAGTTTAACCTGCGTCAGCCGTTAGTTGAAATAATCGGCGTTCTGACATCCGCAGGGAGCCGGATTTTGGGCATTTCTGTTTCAATTTGGAATAATACTGCGACAGTAAGACTGCTTGAAGAATTACACAAAGTGTGGAGCAGTACCGGAAAAAGACCCGTTGTTGTGCTTGGCGGTCCCGAAGTTTCCCATTTGCAGCCTGATGCGGAAATTTTCCGTTACGCGGATTATGTGATCCGAGGCGAAGGAGAGGACGCTTTCAGGGAGTTATGTGAAAATATACTGGCAAACAGACTGCATAACGGACAATCGTCATCAGTAATGCCGGCGCCGCAGTTTACAAATGCAGAAAATGCCGATGTTAGCAAAATAAAGAGCGGCTATCATCTGTACACTGACGAGGATGCTGCCAAAAAACTGATCTATGTTGAATCAAGCCGAGGCTGCCCTTTTAACTGCGAATTTTGCCTCAGCGCCGTAAAAGAGCAGGGCGGCGCGCTGCGGGAGTTCCCCCTTGAGCCGTTTCTTGCAGAAATGGACGTTTTGATCCGGCGCGGGGTTAAGACTTTTAAGTTTTTGGATAGGACTTTCAATGTCAATATAAAGCGTTCTTTGCGCATAATGGAATTTTTTCTTGAAAAAGTAAAAGAAAGGAAGAAACGGCAGGACAGCCTTGTGGTTCACTTTGAAATGGTTCCGTATCTTTTTCCGGCTGAGTTACGTGAAATGCTTTCGCGTTTCCCGCCTGAAACATTGCGTCTTGAGATAGGCATTCAAACCCTTAACGGCGAAGCCGCTTCCCGTATCAAACGCTCCGGCGGCATGGGGCAGTCTTTTACTCCTGAAGAAGAACTAGAGACGCTTCGCTTTCTGCGGCAAAAAACCACCGCTATTATCCACGCAGACTTAATTGCAGGTCTTCCCGGCGAAGACCTTGCGTCTTTCGGAAAAGGCTTCGACAATCTTTGGCTTGCTCTGTCTGATGAAGAAAAGCCGCCTGCAGTAACGAGAGAACTCCGCGCAGAAATTCAACTCGGTATTTTAAAACTGCTTCCGGGCGCTCCTATTCAGAGACATAATAACGCTTTTCGTATGCGGTATAACCCCGCGCCGCCCTATGAAGTTCTGGAAACTTCCGTCATGAGCAAGGACGAGCTTAAACAAGTTAAAAACTTCGCGCGTTTTTGGGAGATAATTGTCAATCGTAATCTTTCTTCGGACTACATTAAAAAAATATCCGGTAAGCCGGTCTTTGAAAAATTCATGGCTCTTTCGGATTCACTTTATGCACGTTTCGGGCGGAATTGGGGAATCGACAGGAATGAATTGCTGGAAGCCGTAAAGAATTACGAATTTATTTGAGGATTTTCCAAAACTTCAGTTTTTGGAAAATCTACTTTAGATTTAAAGGAAAAACTGGTCTTTTGGACAGTTTTTCTAAAGCCTTTTTCAAAACTAACCGAGTTTTGGAAAAGGCTCATTTGACAAGAAAAAGCACCGGCAGGCACTTTGCGTGTCTATCTAGATGCCGAACTTCTTTGTTCCAAAAATAATTCCTGATAATACCATAACATGAGAGCCGAAACTCCTGAGCCAGTCTGTGAAATTGGTTCCCTTGTTGTTGATTGGATAGACAATATCAATCATTAAAATAAAGATAAGCCATGTAATTGCGAGGATGATCAATAGTATTTCGGTAATGCTGATTGAAATACCGAAGAACTTGATGAGGATAAAAATTCCCGCCGCGATAGCCAGGACTGAAATAATGATCATCAGTATTCTGGCAAAATCGCCCGAAAAAATTGAATTTACCGCAACGCGGATTTCACCGCCTTTGGACCCTGTAATCCCCATAATACCTGTGGCAAAAAGGTAGGCAGCCACAGAGGAATTCAACAGCACTAATCCAATACTACTACTAAAGCCTTTACTATTACTTTTACTTTTACTCATTGATTTGCTCCCGGAAAAATGTATTTCCTAATAAAAGGATAGCTAAATCATACAGCTTCCCGCGCAAAATGTAAATGAGCTTTTATCGGAAGATAATACTTGTTTTTCGCATGGTAGGAAATTTATTCGCCCGTTTTTTTTACACAGTTGCTTTTTAAAAATATAACATAACATTATATGCTTTTACAAGTAATTTTGCCGATTACAGGCGGTTTTTGCTGTTTTTTAAAAACGAAATAACCGTTTTTCGGCACACTCCGAACCTTCGTGCAATGGCACTTTTGGAGACATTTTTGTCCAGCAGCAAATGTATTTCCGCCTCATGTTCTGTAAGTTTGAGACGGTCAGACTTTCTCCCCGTTGGTCTGCCAAGTGTAAAACCTTCTGACCGTTTGCGGGCAAGCGCCTCTTTAGTCCTTTGTGAGATTAAATCACGCTCTATTTCAGCGGTCAATCCAAAGGCAAATGCGAGGATTTTAGCTTGTATACTGTCTCCCAACTGGTAATTGTCTTTAATTGTCCGTATTCTAACGCCATTTATCATAAAATGGTTTAATATCGACATAATCATGAACATATTTCTGCCCAGCCTTGACAACTCTGAACATACAATCAAATCGCCTGTTTTTGCTTCTGCAAGCAGCGACCCCAACAGGCGTTCTTCAGGCAATTGCGTTCCGCTTATTGTTTCTTCAATCCAATGGTCAATGATAATGCTGTTTTTTAAACAAAACCGTTCAATCTCAAAACGCTGATTATCGACTGTCTGCCTGTCTGTACTGACTCTAACGTAACCGTACACCATAAATCCCCCGCTTATGTAAATTGTCAATACAACTGTATAAAAAAAACGGGCGTATAAGATACCTATTTATTGATATGGCTTGATCAACAAATGGAGGTGAAAGACGTCAATCGCAAAATATGGGGACGAGACGGAAAATCCAGGTAATCAGTGGATATTTATCTAATATACTGTTATATTTTAAAAGGAGATTATAAATCTTGAAAAGGTTTCCCTTCTTCTTATCCTTTGCGCCTGTCTTATTATTATTGTCATGCAATTTACAATTACCAAACGCTGTACAAGTTAAAGGTTCTCCTGAACTTCGATTTGCCACAAAGTTTGACATAGGCGAGCATTTAGAAGGATTAATTAATAAAGATAGTTTTACTACTGCTGATAAGGTTGAATTACTTGATTGCGTAAACAAAGACATTGTTACTTATCTGGTCTACATGGAAGTTTATGATGAGAAGGTTAGCACAACCGGATTACCTGCTGTCAATGGTACTACGACTAGTGACGTACCATTGACAACAGGCAATATCTCAGTACCGGCTTTTACTTTTGATAACGAGTTTAAAGATTTTAAGTTTAATCAGGAAAACATTAAAACTAAACTTTATATATCCGGTCCTTCGATTGTAGAAGGTATTACTGTTAAGCTGACAATGTCTCCAAGCAAAGAACTCGCAAAAAGTAAAGCAAATAATAAGTCAAGCGGACTAAAAGATAAAACAAAAACTTATAACGGGACTGAACTGCCCGATGGCGGTTTTTATGTAAATGATTTACCGTTTGACGGCGCTCAACTTAACATTACCTACACAATTTTAGTGGCAGCAAACACAACAATAAAAGCTGATTGGTTGAATAATAATAATTCTAAAGTTCTTGTTGAACTTGCCATCTGGCTTCCGTTTGAATTTAAGGCAGATAAAGACGGAGCTAATTTGCCGTTACCGGATGATTTATTTTCCGATGGCGATCTTTTCGGCAGAGAAAATTCGGACGGTGATAATACAGTAACAAAGATGCTGGAAAGTATAAACTTCGCAATGAAAATGAATACAAAGCCGTTTGAAGGCGCATTTTTTATTGTCAACAGTACGGGAATTAATATCAGAAACCCAATAAAAAGCGCTTCGCTGGAATTTGCACTTAATGAGAATGACATGAAAACTGTAAACAACCCGGCGAATTTTCCTTTTGCTCCGAAGTTTAAGATTGTTTTTAATCAAGGCGGAACATTGAAGTTTCCGAGGGAGTTTTACATAAAAGAGATTTCTTTTAATGCCAAGTTTAGTCACACCATTGATTTAGCGGGAGGCATAAACTGAAATGAAGAAATTACCGGCATTTTTATTTATTTGTTTATTTATTTTACCATGTGTATATGCAGATAACGATAAGAGAGGGTTCAGGATAAAAGACAGGACAATTGAAGTTGGTTTAAGTGCCAAAGCCGGTTTTAGCAATGACTTTTTATCGGCTAATGATTTTTTTCAGAAAACATTTGTTCTTGATCTGGAGAAGATTAATAACGGCATCAGGATAAATTTTGATGCGGATGTTTTTCCGTTATATATTAATTTCAATCATAAAAACAACTGGGGTTTTGGCCTGTCAATTAATGCGGATGTTTACGGGATTCTCGGCTTGTCCAGCAAAATGATTTCTTTCAGCGAAGCCCTTAACAGTAAATCGGACATCAGCGCGGCGGTATTTGCGGATGCCGGACTTCCGGTTTTCTTTCATCTGAAAAAACTTAAAATCAAAATCAGACCGGCAGTGTACTTTCCCGTTATTTACGCCGTGTCTGACGTTTCATATACATTTTCTCCGGTCGGAGACGGAACTGTGCTTAATCTTGCCTATGATATAAATGTTTCCAGCGCATTTTCGATAGAGAAGTTCAACGGACTTACCGCATCGCCAGGCGTTGACTTTCAATTCGGATTCGAGTATCCGCTGTCAAGTGCGCTTGGGTTAAAGGACAAATTTTTCATGCTGGATTTTGATATAGGGCTGAACGTTATTAACATTCCGCTGCTCTCGTCTTCCATGATTGATTATATGAAAATTTCGGGTAACATCGGCAGCGATGAGCCGTTTGTTTTCAACGGCGATATGAGTGATATAGGAAGTTTATTCGCTTTTAACAACAGTGAACCAAAATATGGGAAAAAAGATCAAAAGGTCAGGCGTCCTTTCAAGATGTTTGCCTGGACTGATTGGCGGCCGTTTGGGATTCGGTTGTTGACAATAACGCCGGAAATCGGTTTTGCCCTTAATCCGCTTTATAATAAATCGTTTTCTATGGAAGCAGGTGTAAAAACACGTTTGGATATATCCAACCTTTTTATAACAACGCTTGGAATAGGTTATTATGATCGTTTTTGGAAGAACAGTCTTGACTTGGCTTTAAACCTCAGGGCATTTGAATTAGATATTGGCGCCGATCTTCGCTCACAGAGCTTTTTAAAAAGCTGGACGGGCAGCGGGTTCGGCGTTAATTTGGGGCTTAAGTTCGGCTGGTAAAATGCCACACAGGAACCGATAACTCTGACAAAAAAGGATTTTGTTTTTTAAAATCGGGCAGCCATTCACTGCCTGTAACCAACTCCTGACAAAAACCGTCTTCAATTCCGAATTCTTCCAGCCAGCCTAAAACTGTTTCGTATTCATCTTCTGTTAAAAAGCGGTTTGGCATTGGTCTTTTCCTGTTTGGAATTGGCGTGTACTGCGTCATCAGTGAAAGCTGGGCGCGTCCTGCGGCATTTTCCGCAAACCAGCGCAGTACCGTTCTTGATGATTCAATGAAACCGGGCAAAATCAAGTGGCGGATAATTACTTTTTCTTTTGCTTCTGTCATTTCAAGCATTTTTAAAATAGCAGAAGACGCTGTCTGCGGATAATCCGGCGCATTAAAAAATTTGTCCGCAATTTTACTGTCCAGAGTTTTTAAATCCGGCAGGTAAATATCAACATACCCTCTTAACAGTTCAAGAGTACCTGTATTTTCATAACCGGATGAATTCCAAAGTACAGGAATTTGTACTCCTGCGCTTTTTGCGGCGGCAAGTCCCTCAACAATAGACGGAATTGCGTGGCTTCCTGTAACAATATTGATATTTTCCGCGCCTTTATCGCGAAGCGCAGCGCAAATCTTTGTAAATTCTTCGGCAGTAACCGCTGTTCCAAAACTTTTCTTCCCGTTTTCTCCCTGAGAAATCTGGTAATTTTGACAAAAAGCGCAGCCAAGATTGCAGCCGCTGATGAAAATTGTCCCTGAACCGCCTGTTCCTACCAGCGGCGGTTCTTCTCCTCGGTGTATTACCGCCGCTCCTATCCGCAGTACGGCAGTTTCCCCGCAAAATCCCGTTTCTCCCGCAAGCCGGTCAACGCCGCAGTTCCGCGGACAGAGTTTACAGGGGGAATAAAGACGCATTTTTCAAGTATAGAAGGTGAAAGACACTATTTGCAACATTTCGCTTTCTGCAACTTAAAAACTTTTTTGTAGTCTAAAAAATATCTTGACAAAGTCAAGAAATTTGTTAGTATTAGGAGTATGACAAAAATTAAGAATTTGTCATGATAAGAACTATGGCAATCGAAATTTTATCAACAGGGAGATTTGTACCGCCCAAAAGGGTCAGTAACGATGAATTGGCGTCTCAAATTGATACGAGCGATGAATGGATCAGGAGCCATACGGGGATAGGGAATCGCCACCTTGCCGATGAAAATACTGCCTGCAGCGATATTGCCGTAGAAGCGGCGAAAAACGCAATGGCAATGTCGGCAGGTTATTCCGGCGATGATTCTGCGGAAAGGGACAAGGCTGCGGCGGAGACAGCGGAAAGCATCGACATAATTGTTTTGGCTACGGTAACCGCTGATTATTACGGCACTCCTTCCACCGCCTGTATAGTGCAGAACAGAATTGGGGCGAAAAACGCCGCGGCAATGGACATTTCCGCAGGCTGCACCGGTTTTGTTTACGGTCTTGAAACGGCAGCCGGACTTCTAGGCGTCAGCGTAAAACGCAAACGCGCCTTAGTAATAGGCTCAGAGGTTTTGAGTAAAACGACCAACTGGAATGACAGGGGAACCTGCGTCCTGTTCGGAGACGGCGCAGGAGCGGTTGTAATTGAAAAAACTGGCGCGGAAAACCGCGGCTTACTGCAATCTTTCCTGTGCGCTGACGGTTCCGGCAGCGAAAGCCTCATTATGCGAAAAGGAGGCTCTCGCAATCCTTTTAAAGCGGGAGAAGTTTTGGAACAATCTATCTATGTTGAAATGAACGGTCAGGAAGTGTATAACTTCGCAGTGAAGGCAATAACGGATACAATAGATTCGCTTATGAAAGCCGGAAACATCAATATTGATGATATTGCAAGAATTGTACCTCATCAGGCAAATGCGCGGATCGTACAAGCGGCGTCGAAAAGACTGCGTATTCCGCTCGACAAGTTTTATCTTAATATCGAAGAATACGCAAATACATCGTCGGCGTCTATCCCGATTGCCCTTGATGAGATGAACAGAAACGGGCTGCTTAAAAAGGGCGATTTGATTTTAACTGTAGGTTTCGGCGGAGGTCTTACCTACGGCGGAAATATTATTATCTGGTAATTTGGAGAATGTAAATGAAAAATAATTATGCGTATCTGTTCCCCGGACAGGGAGCGCAGTATCAGGGAATGGCGCTGGATTTTCTTTCTACAGGCAGCGCGGCTGTAAAAAAACTTTTTGAGCAGGCTTCGCAGGCTTTCGGAAGAGACGCGCAGTCCATGCTAAAAGATTCCGATGGCGATACGTTGAAACGCACCGATGTTTCGCAGCCCGCGATAACGCTCGCTAATCTTGCCGCCGCCGCATATCTTGCCGATCAGGGTTACAGTCCTGCCGCCTGCGCCGGTTTCAGCCTCGGCGAATATGCCGCTCTTGTCTGCGCCGGAGTTATCAGCGCCGAAGACTGCTTCCGCCTGATCAAGGCGAGAGGGGATGCAATGCAGAAAACCGCTGACCGCCTGCGCGAAGAATCGGGCGGCGATGCTTCCGCAGCGCCGGGCATGGCCGCCGTTATGGGGCTTGCGCCTGAGCAGGTTGAAGAATTGCTTTTTAAGTGGGCTGCGGAAGGGCTGAAAGACCTTTATGCAGCTAACATCAATTCGCCGAAACAGCTTGTTGTGAGCGGAACTGCCGCCGCATTGACGGAAGCGGAAACACGTTTCAAAGACGCAGGCGCAAAGAGGGTTATTCGTTTGCAGGTCGCAGGTCCTTTCCATTCGCCGCTCATGGAGGATGCGGCTCGAGTTTTTGCGCCGATACTGGAATCTGTTACATTTAACGATCCCGCTGTTACGCTTTACTCCAATGTTACGGGCGGAAAAATTAATTCCGGCGAAGAAGCGAAAAAACTTGCTTTGCGGCAGATAACAAGTCCTGTTCGCTGGGTTGAAGAAGAAGCGGTTATTGCAAAATCGGGCATTAAAGGCTGTCTTGAAGCGGGACCGGGGAAAGTATTGCAGGGTCTTTGGAAAGACTCAGGCTCCGAGATACCGTGCTATCTTGCAGGAACTGTTGAAGATACCGGAAAAATAGGTAATATATAAAAGTTGGAGGAAACATGAGGCTGGAAAATAAAAAAGCGTTGATTACAGGCGCATTAAGAGGAATCGGAAAGACAATTGCCGACTTGTTTATTGCCGAAGGAGCGGAAGTCTGGGGGCTTGATTACAAAACTCCGGATGATCTTGCAGACAGAACAGCGGCGGCAAACGGAAAACTTCACTGGATTCAACTGGATCTTTCACAAACTTCGTTAATTGATGAAACAATCGAGAAATTCGTAAAAGAATCAGGCGGCTTTGACATACTTGTCAACAATGCGGGTATTACAAAAGACAATCTTTCATTCAGAATGTCCCTTGACGAATGGCAGAAGGTGCTTGACATTAATCTTTCTGCCGCGTTTTTTACGGCGCGCACCATAGCAAGAGATATGATTCGCAAACGCGCAGGTTCAATCGTCAATATGGCAAGCGTCGTCGGTATTCACGGAAACGGAGGGCAGGCGAATTATGCCGCAAGCAAGGCGGGACTTATTGCCGTAACAAAGAGTCTTGCGAATGAAGTTGCAAGCCGCGGAGTTAGGGTAAACGCAATTGCGCCAGGTTATATTGAAACAGATATGACGGCGGCTTTGCCTGAAGAAGCAAAACAAAAAATGACAGATGTAATTCCCATGAAGAGAACAGGAAAACAGGATGATGTTGCAAAAGCAGTGTTGTTTTTTGCGTCAGATGATTCTTCATATATTACAGGGCAGGTATTGCCCGTAGACGGCGGAATGTATTTTTAAAGGCAGGTGTTATATGAAAAAGAAAGTTGTAGTAACAGGAATGGGTGTAATTTCGCCCATCGGTAATACTGTAGAAGATTTTTGCGCGTCATTAAAAGCCGGAAAGAGCGGAATTGGACCAATCACATCTTTTGATACTACAGGCTTTGATGTAACAATCGCCGGAGAGATAAAGGATTTTGATCCCTCGCTCTGGATGGACAAAAAAGAAGCGAGAAAAATGTGCCGGTTTACCCAGTTTGCAGTCGCCGCCGCTGTTCAAGCTTTGAGTGACGCAAAGCTGCTTGGCGAAACGGATGCCGATGGCAGGAGGGTTGTTAAAAGCGAAGCGGAAAGAACCGGCATTGTGCTTGGCAACGGTATCGGCGGCTTTGAAATTGTTACAGAATCGATGAGAAAACTTTTTAACGACGGTCCGAAACGGATGCTTCCCCTTACCGTTCCCATGATGATCCCGAATGAAGCAGCCGGAAATATTTCGATGCTGTTCGGTACAAAGGGTCCTGCCTATACCCAGATTACCGCCTGCGCCGCAGGAACTGACGCTATCGGACAGGCGCTCGATCTTATCAGATCAGGACGCTGTGATGTTGTTATTTCAGGCGGAACTGAAGCTACAATCATTCCGTTTGCTGTCGGCGGTTTCCAGATGTTAAAGGCGCTTTCCACAAAACGCTGTAATGAGCCGCAGAAGGCTTCCCGCCCGTTTGACGCCGACAGAGACGGATTTGTAATGGGAGAAGGTTCGGGCATTTTGATTCTTGAAAGCGAAGAACACGCGAAAAAACGCGGCGCTAATATTCACGCGGAACTTGCGGGATACGGCGCTTCCGCAGATGCGTATCACATAACATCGCCTGATCCTACGGGTAGGGGCGGCTCAAACGCTGTCAAGGCGGCTATTGCGGACGCTGAACTTAAGCCTGAAGATATTCAGTATTACAACGCGCACGGAACTTCAACGGAAATAAATGATCCCACAGAAACAAAAATGCTGAAGATCGCTTTTGGCGACCATGCCTATAAGATGAAAATTTCCAGCACAAAGAGCATGCACGGTCACTGCATAGCGGGCGGCGGCGGTATTGAAGCTATCGCTTGTATTCTTGCAATTCGAGACGGTTTTTATCCGCCCACAATCAACCTGGACAATCCCGATCCCGAATGTGATCTTGACTATGTGCCTAACAAGGCTCAGTATGGGGAAATAAATGTCGCCGCATCAGGTTCGCTTGGTTTCGGCGGTCATAACGGCGTGATTATATTAAAGAAATACAGGTAAAGAGAGAAATTATGAGTGAAATAGAAAACTTACTGCCGCACCGGGCTCCGTTTCTTTTTGTTGATGAAATTGTAGAAGCAAGCGATGAAAGAATTGTGGCAAAGTATGTGTTCACCGAAAATGAATATTTTTTCAAAGGACATTTTCCCGAATACCCCGTAGTGCCCGGCGTTATTCTTGTTGAAACAATGGCTCAATCGGGCGGCGCGGGACTGCGAAAACTCGGTACGCTCAGCGCGGACGGTCTGTTCTTTTTTGCGACTGTTGATAAGGTGAAATTCCGACGTCAGGTTCGCCCTGGTGATGAACTTCGTTCGGAAATTGTAAATCTGCGCGTTTCCGCAAAAATGATAAAGCAGTCCGGCAAGGCTTATGTCGGCGATGAACTTGCCGCTGAAGCCGAGTGGATGTGTCTTGTCGGGAGCAATTAAAAACCGTCTTAAACATAGACAAGCTCATGGAGGAAAACATAAATGATTATTAAGCCAATGATCAGGAACAATATTTGCCTTAACTGTCATCCGGCGGGATGCGCGGTTTCTGTACAGCGTCAGATTGAATATGCGAAAAAAAATTTGACAAAGGTTGAAGGAAAAACTCCAAAACTTGCTCTTGTTATAGGCTGCTCAACCGGTTACGGTTTAGCGAGCAGAATTTCTGCGGCTTTTGGTTACGGAGCTGTTACTGTCGGCGTATCTTTTGAAAAAGAGCCGAATGAAAGACAAACAGGTACGCCTGGTTTTCATAATAACGCAGCCTTTGACCGCGAAGCGGAAAAGGCTGGACTTGTCTCAGTAACATTGAACGGCGACGCTTTCTCCGATGAGATAAAAGCTGAAATATGCGAATCGGTAAAAAAGGCGGCGGCTAAAGCGGGAATCCCTGCAAAGATTGATTTAGTTGTTTATTCTCTTGCGTCTCCTGTAAGAACTGACCCAAAAACAAAGGTAATGTATAAATCCGTAATTAAGCCGATTGGCGCTTCCTTTTCCGGAAAGACGCTGAACATGATGGACGGAACATTTATTATTGCCGAAGCAAAACCTGCCGAAGAAGATGAAATTTTAAATACTGTAAAAGTAATGGGCGGTGAAGACTGGGAGTTGTGGATCGATGCTCTTGACGGAGCGGGACTCCTTTCTCCGCAGACGCGCGCAATCGCCTACACATACATAGGACCGGAATTGTCATGGGCTATTTATAAAAACGGAACTATCGGAAAAGCGAAAGAAGACCTTGAACGCGCCTGCCGCGAAATCAACAAAAAATACACCGCGCAAAAAAAGATGAACGGCGCATGGGTTTCCGTAAACAAGGCGGTAGTTACGCGCTCAAGCGCGGTTATTCCAATCATTCCGTTTTACATAGCATGTCTTTTCAAAGTGATGAAAGACATGGGGCTTCATGAAGGCTGCATTGAGCAGATTGTGCGCCTGTACCGTGACTGTCTTTATTCCGCAGAAGGCTCAGTACCTGTAGACAGCGAAAACCGTATCCGCATTGACGACTGGGAAATGCGCGATGATGTTCAAAAAGCTGTCAATGAGAAAATGAAAATTGTTACGCCGGAAAATGTATTTACGGAAACCGATATCGCAGGATTTAAGCATGATTTCCTTGAAGCCCACGGTTTTGACATAGAAGGCGTTAATTACGACACAGATATAATTTTAGTTTAAAATGATGAAAAATATTCATTCTTAACTGATTCATTATGATAAAAATTCAACATTAACTCTGCCTGAAAATATCGGCGGTATAAAAATTTCTAGCTGTCTTAGACAAAAGGGGTTATTATGTTGAATCATTTGGACTTGTTTTTCTGTTCATTTGTCAGAAAAATGCTTTTTCGCATTTTTTCAAAAAAAGAGGAAGCAATTACAGAAACAAAAAAGTGCATGAATTGTCTCAAAAGGATAAAAACATCTTTTTATAGATGTCCTCATTGCAGGACTACGAATTTTGTTTTTAATACAGATTGACGCCGATTTGTCTGGAAAAAGAAACGTAGACTTACTGTAAAAATGAGTTATGTGAAATGCCGAGATAACTATTGACAAATAAATGAACAAGGCTTAATAATGATGAAGCCCCAAGATTTTATATGGAGTTTCAAAAATGAAAAACCGGTTGGAAATGGGAATTTTATTATTATTGAGTTGCTGTCTTTTGGCGGCATGTATGGCTCATAAACAGCAAAAAGAGCAAAGAATAGATCCAAGTACTCAAACTGCAAAATTGACCGGCGGGATAACATTTACAGCCAACAGCCGCGGAAATAAACCCCTGAGCGGTTCGCCTTATGGCTATGAAATGTGGACACAGGGCGGGAATAATAACAAATTTATTTGGTTCGGACCGGATCAGGGGGGCGGAGCGGCTTTCAGAGTCGAATGGAACGACCCTGATGATTTTTTGGGCCGTGTAGGTTTTTGGTGGGGTAAGGGCGGAAAATACACCGAATACAAGAACATGTATGCGGATTTTAACTACACAAGATCAGGACGTAACACCGCCGGTGATTATTCTTATATAGGGATTTACGGCTGGGCGAGAAACCCGGACGCCGAAAATGCGGAAGACAAATTGATAGAATATTATATTGTGGAAGATTGGTTTGGCAATCAGTGGCAGGCGGACACCACTCCCATGACCACTAACACAACAGAAGGTTCCGTAGTGGGCAGTTTTACGATGGATGGCGCAGTTTATGATGTTATTAGAAATGTGAGAACTCAAAAACCTTCAATTGACGGAACCAAAACATTTGTCCAATACTTTAACATACGCCAAACGCCCCGCAAATACGGGACAATTTCCATTACCGAACATTTCAAGCAATGGGAGCGCATGGGTTTGCAGCTCGGCAATATGTACGAAACGAAGTTTCTCGTTGAAGCGGGCGGCGGCACGGGATGGCTGGAATTTACATACCTTAATTTAACGCAGGAAGATATTCCAAGAGCCGCCGAAGTTCCCGGTAACTAGGCAGGTTTACGGTCATTTTCTTATACAGCCGGAACGTTATACACAATTTATAATGGTAAAAACTAACATATCCATTGACAAAATAAACCCAAAAAGTATAATAATGCACAGAGAAACTAAATGCGTAATAATATACTTGAAGGCGTTTTGACCGAAATTGAAAACAATCTCAGAGGCGATATCAATGCCGATGCTCTTGCGGATGAATTTTCACTGTCATCAGTACATTTACAGCGGTTGTTTAAGCAGGAGTATAAACAGCCGATTGGCGCGTATATACGTTCCCGCAAATTATCGGCAAGCATAGGGGATTTGTTGTACAGCGGTTTAAATGTTCAGGATATTGCCTTGGAATACGGTTTTAGTTATGAGCAGGCGTATATACTCAGCTTTAGGCGGGAATTCGGATTTACTCCTGGTGATTTACGCAGAAACAGGCAGTTGGTAAAGACTACGCCGCCCCTTCAACCCTATGGTCAAAAATCAGTGTATAAAAATGATTTTCTTGTCGGCAATATCATCAACGAAAAATATATGGACGGCTATTATTTTAATGTGGTAAAAAATCATTTTGATATTATTACTCCCGAAAACAGCCTGAAACCTGTTTCATTGACATCAAGCCGGGGAGGCGCATACAACTGGGTATACGCGGATCAGATGGTGAACCGGACGCTGGAAAACGGCATACCGGTCCACGGTCATGTTTTGGTATGGCATGATTGGACCCCCGCATGGATGACTCAGGGAACAAGAACAGAAGCGGAAGACAACCTTAAAAATTATATTACCGATGTATTGACACATTATCACGGCAGGATTCATTGCTGGGATGTTGTGAATGAAGCGATGAGAGACGGCCTTTCCGCCGCCGATGCCGCCGGAGACTGGAAAAAGTGCCTTCGTACTGATGTTCCCTGGTATCGTGCGTTAGGTGCAAGTTACATTGAAACCGCTTTTCGTACTGCGCGGGAAACCGATCCTGATATTACTCTTTATTACAATGATTATTGTCTGGTATTCCCGCACAAAGCCGAAGCGGTATGGAAAATGATTAATGACATAAATAACCGGTATAAAAAAGAAACCGGACAGGGACGAAACCTTATCGAAGGATTAGGCATACAGTCCCATTACAAAATCAAAGACTTCGATGAAAATAAAACACGCTCGGGTTTAGAAAAATTCACCGCCCTCAACATCGAATTGTCAATAAGCGAATTGGATGTGACTGCCGCCGGTTATGAAGAAGGCGAAGGAAAAGACATCGTTATGTCCGAATATGACGCCGAGTTACAAGCCAAAATATACGCCCGGCTTTTCAAGATATACCGGGAATATGCCGTTTACATATCACGGGTAACAATGTGGGGCGTTGACGATCACAACAGTTGGCTTTCCGCCGGAACCCCCTGTCTTTTTGACAGGTATTTAAATCCCAAAAAAGCCTTTAATGCGGTATTTAATCCTGAAAAATGAGAAGAAAAGATAAAGAGATAATCAGTATAGATGAGAAACTGGAAATTATTGCAAAATGTAAAATTTGCAGACTTGGATTATCTGAAAATAATTATCCGTATGTTGTACCGTTAAATTATGGTTTCTCTTATGATGCCGGAAAATTAACTTTATATTTTCACGGCGCAATAGAAGGTAAAAAAATTGATATAATTAAAAAAAATAATAATGTATGTTTCGAAATTGATTGTGATACAAAATTGGCCGAAGGGAAAAATCCCTGTAATTATGGTTATGAATTTAAAAGCATAATTGGTTTTGGGAAGATATTTATTTTAGATACAAAAGATGAAAAAATAAATGGTTTAAATTATATAATGAAACAACAAACCGGAAAAGATAAAAAATATAATTTTAATGAAAATGAATTGAATAATGTTCTTGTATTTAAAATGCCGGTTGATGAATTTACAGGAAAACAAAAGGTAATAGAAAAAAGTAAAGTATAGAAACGGCTGATGCTACGCATAATATGATTAGCGGTATCAAAAACACTTGCATGAGCAATTCCGCGAACAACGGCAGTTAATTGTCAAACATGACTTTTTATCCGCTTTTTGATACTATTATCTTGTGCTTAATAATGTATCCCCTGTGATAAAAGGGCGAAGGAAGTTTGCGATCCTTTTCATAATAGCCTGCGTTTTATTATGGGGCTTTTCCTTTATTTCCATTAAAGAATCTCTGCCGGTTTTTCCGCCCATGACGCTGGGAGCTGTGCGTTTTGTTATCGCCATTGCGGTACTTTTTTTAATGTATCGCTTTTCTCCGGAATGGCAGGGCGCAAACAAGATGCTTAAATCGGATATGCCCCTGTTAATAGGCTCAGGTTTGTCGGGAGTTACTTTTTATTTTTTCTTTGAAAACAACGGCGTGATGCGTGTTACCGCGTCGGAAGCTTCCATAATTACAGCGGCAATTCCTGTGCTTACAATGATCGCCGAATGGCTTGCGGCAAAATCATCATTCCAAAAAAAATGCGCGGATGATAACGCTCCGTGTGACAACATATCACATAACAATGCGCCGCATCTTGGCTGGCAATCATGGCTGGGAGCGTTTATTTCCATTGCCGGAGTCGCGTTAGTCGCCGGAATTTCTTTTTCTCTTTCTGGGAGCATATCCGGTTATGTTTACATGGGAGGAGCCGCATTGTGCTGGGTTGCTTACAGCCTGCTTACTCGTCCTCTTTTTGATCGAAAACGATCCCGTCTCTATATAGTGTTCTGGCAAAATTTTTTTGGGTTTTTGGGATTACTTCCCTTTGCTATGCTTGAATACAAAAGTTGGGGCGATCCCACATTGCCGGTTATGCTTCATGTGATCTTTCTTGCGCTGGGTTGTTCCGCTCTTGGGTACTGGCTCTATGCTTACGCGATGGAAGCGCTTGGAGTATCAACAACGTCTGTATTTATCAATTTGATTCCGGTAGTAACGGTAATTGCCGGATTCATCGTCCTGAATGAAAGGCTTACGCTTCTGCAAGGGGCGGGAGCCGCGCTGGTTCTTGCCGGAGTATATTTAACAATACTGCCGCAGCGAAAATAAACGCCTTTTAGGGAAAAACCGGTATGCAGAGACTTTTTATATCAGTAAACTGCGATGAAAAAGTAAAAAATCAGATTCTCTCCGTGCAGGAAAAAATTAAAACGCTGTCTTTAAAAGGAAATTTTTCATCGCCCGAAAATCTGCACCTAACGCTTGTTTTTCTCGGTGAAACTCCCGATGATGCAATACAGCCGATAACTTCCGTAATTGACAAGGCGCTTGTACCGCCTGTTGCCCCCTTTGCGCTTACTCTCACGACAGCAGGTTGTTTTAAACACAGTAATAAAGAACTATGGTGGATAGGAACAGATCGTAATGATATGAATATTGATATTTTAAAAACAATCAGACAGCGAATTACAAATGATTTACTTTCAAAAGGTATACATTTTGACAACAGACCTTTTAACCCGCACATTACTCTTGGCAGAGAGATAAAGCATGAACTGCCTATTATTATTCCAAAACAGGGAATTATATTTCCGGTAAACCGTATCAGCCTGATGAAATCGGAACGTATCAGCGGAAAATTAACATATACGGAAATATTCGGAAGGGATTTAGAAGGGGAGTAAGATGCGATATATAATCAGCAAAAACTACGATGTAGTTATTCTTTTTTAAGTTTGGAATTATTGATTTGTGCCGTTTTAGTAACTCGAGTTACCTTTTAAATAACTCAGGTTACCTTTTTAATAACTCGAGTTACCTCTGAAGTAACACGAGTTACCTTTTTAATAACTCAGGTTACCTTTTAAGTAAGACGAGTTACCTTTGAAGCAACACGAGTTACCTTTGAAGTAACTGGAGTTGCCTTTTTTTGAAGAAATAGGGCAAAAAAGAACGAAAAAGGGGCATTTTGAAACAGTTTGCTTCAAATTGTGCAAAAACCGCCCTTATTCCGTTATTTCGCCGTCTACGGTATTTTTGAATTTTGCGGTGTCTTTAAATGTTTCATCTACGATTTTGCGGCTTCCGCCTGTTAATTTCGGTCTGATGTTTTCGATTACGATTTTTCCGTCATGCTTTCCGCCGCGCACTGGTCTTGCTAAAGCAAGCCCGCCTTTAATGTTTACTGTGGCTTTTATTGTGCGCGGTAACGTGTCGCATTTGCCCGTCTACGCCGCTAAACGCGGCGCTACTATTTGGTTACCGTGAATTAGTGATTTTGCGTCCCGTAGTTGTTGTTTTTCGGTTTCAACTTCTTCGCCGTTTGCGGTTCTTCTTCCATGTGATTTGAAGAAGGGGGATAATGCGTTGTATAAAGTTTCGGCTGCGTCTTGCTATCCGGCTACGCCGGATAGCTTAGGAGTTTTGCCTTTGGCAAAACTCCATAAATTAATGTGTGGAGTTTGCGCATAGCGCAAACTCCAAGCCGAAAAGCCTTTGGCTTTTCGGCAGGCGGCTTCACGCACAGAGGCGTAGAATTCGAGGGCGTCGGTGTAGGCGATGTCGGCGGATTGGATTGTTATGTTCCAAAGTTTTTCCCTTATCTGCATTACCATGTCTGTTAAACTGCGGAAGTCCATAAAATATTGTATGTCTGTTCCGAACCTTTCGAGGGTGAGGTAATGCGGAAGGAACTCGCCGTTTTCCAGCGCCAGTTCATACGCCCGCTCGATAAAGCCGAGTTTTTTTATTCCTACGCCGTTAAGCCTCATGCGGTCTAAGGCTCTTAAATGCTGTGAGAAGCTGTCGAGCAATTCCAGTATTGAACCTAAACTATGATTTAGACTGTCGATGATGGTCTGGGGCATATCGGGATTGTTCGGCGGTCTGCGTGTGGCCGTGCTTTTTAACAATTTAATTTCGGCGGTTTGCGATTTCAAGTTAGATGATAATTTCGCATTGTCATACTGTTTTGGCGTTCGCCTCTTCGGGGTAGCCTTTGGTGTCGCTTTTCTTCCTCTTGTTGCTTTTTTGGTGGTAGTTTTTTTTGGTCCAGGCATGGTCTTAATCTCCTTTTGGTTTCGTTGCTGTTTGCCTATGTAAACACTATATGTAGTGCCGCCGATTTATCAGCGACACTACATGATTTCAGTGCCAGGCACCCGTACCACTCTGTTCCTTATGCCATTAATGTATTCTGTTGTAATACTCGGTTGTACCACTTTTCCATGTTACAGTAAGCCTGTTGCCGCTTATAGAATAGATTGCTGTTTCTGACTCTGCAAAAATCTCATCAACTTCATCTGCAGTTATAGAAAGGCTTTCTAGTACTGTTAGTACGGCAGGTTTTTTTAGTTCTGCTTGTGAATACCATTTTGCTTCAAGAGAAGGGGAAATGCTCTTCCCCCAGATATGAGTTAGTGTTATTTTCATAGTACCGATGACTTCGGTAGTAAACGATTCCCTCTTAGTATTGCACACATCTGTGATAGAATCCTCCTTAATTCCATTACTGATTGTCATTCTCTCTGTTTTATTAGTATAATCAACGCCACCAAAAGTCCCAGAGTGAACTCTCTCACTCTCCCATGTCCCATTAAGCGCGGGGTCTGTTGTTGGGGTTGGTGTGGTGTCGTTTTTACAAGCGGCAAAGCTGAATACGATTGCAGTAAGCAGTACTGCAAGTTCGAATAGTTTGAATTTGTTTTTCATGTTACAACTCCTTTCTTGTTTGATGTGTATAAAAAAAGTCGGTGTTTCCGCATACGCAGAAATCCGGCGTTTTTCCAATGGAATGAGAAAATTGAGAGGATATATATTATTGACGAACGGAGCGAGGTTGTGTCTGACCACTTGATAATTGGCCATGCTTGCACGGGCGGGAGACCTGAGCGAGTGAGTAAATCGGAGGGCGCAGACCTCTATTTGGTTATTTAAATAGCGTGAAAAGTATGGGGGGGGGGGGGGTAATGTTTATTGCCAACGGTCTAACAAAAAAAGCCACAGGCATTTTTTGCGTATGAGTTTGTAGATTTTTGGCTAAAATTCGATTCATTGTGATTATCTTACAAAAAGCGAATAAAAGTGTCAAGTGAATTCTGAAAAATAGACATTTCCATAATACCTATTAACCCTAATCTTTGATAAATCCTTATTACATAACGAATTAGCGTTGCTGTTCGTGTGTGCCTGAAAATCGGGAATTGATGAGTTATCAGGAAAGTTATCAATTTCTAAATTGTGAGGGTTTGGGGTTATGAGGAACGATTTTACTCTTTTTAAAAGGGTCTATCCTAACGGTACGAAGGTGTTTTTCTACTACGCTTATGACAAGGACGTGCTTCATTTACATTTTCAGATACAGATTTGAATAAAGTTTTAAAGTCTTGAATGCATTTTTCATCATTATCTATTTTAAAGTTAATTTCATTTTGCTGACCGGAAAAACCTTTTACTGTCATATTAGACGAACCGCAAATTACCCTGCTTTTATTATCTCCTTCACATATAAATAATTTTCCATGACTTAATT